>ERZ780203.80-NODE-80-length-120126-cov-17.434943_pt1 | contig 120126 bp, 104 predicted proteins | sample MGYA00511168_ERZ780203 | MGnify/ENA primary metagenome ERZ780203 (study PRJEB29588, sample SAMEA2156577) | human gut metagenome | biome: human gut; feature: human-associated habitat; material: faeces | place: Denmark | collected 2008/2010 ...
CCTCGCGGAGCGTTTTTTACTTTACAGGAAAGCAATTTCCTGTAAAGTAAAAAAAGACAGCCACCGATCGGCTGCCCTTTTAAGGAGAAGGTATTTTTACTATGGGGTGTAGTAAAAACTATATATATAATGTATTGGGGGGTTTTTACGTTAATTATAGTATCACCTCTCCCGTTTAAAGTGTGCACAAACTTCACAAAAGTTGCACATGCTTTTTGTACACTTTGTATAGTACCTTTTTCCTATTTTCGAAAAAACTTTCTATTTGTGTTCTATTCCTCCGTTGTCTCAGTTACAACATCAGCTCCGCTCTGGAATAATGCTTCAAATTCGTCTCTTCCAATCTTTTCTTTTTCCAAAAGAAGGTCTGCTGATTTATGGAGTACATCACTATTTTCCTGAATGATTGCTCTTGCTTTGTCATAGCATTCGTCAATGATACGTTTTACTTCTTCATCAATTTTGGATGCAACACCCTCGCCATAGCCTCTGGTATGTGCAAGATCTCTTCCGATAAACACTTCGTCATCATCATTGTTATAATTAATCAGTCCGACATTTTCAGAAAATCCGTATTTCGTTACCATTGCTTTGGCAAGCTCGGTTGCCTGCTTGATATCCTGTGAAGCTCCGGTTGTGATATCATCAAAAATCAACTCTTCTGCCACACGTCCACCTAAGGAAACAATTATCTGCTGCAGCATTCTTCCCTTGGTATCAAACATTTCATCACGCTCCGGCAATGGCATCGTATAGCCTGCTGCTCCACCACCGGTTGGGATAATGGATACGGTATATACCGGTCCCACATCTGGAAGTACATGGAATAAAATCGCATGACCCGATTCGTGATATGCGGTAATCTTCTTTTCTTTCTCGGTAATAATCCGGCTCTTCTTCTCCGGACCGACACCTACTTTTAAAAAGGATTCCTTAATATCTTTCTGGATAATATAACTTCTGTTTTCTTTGGCTGCAACAATTGCCGCCTCATTTAAAAGATTCTCCAGGTCTGCTCCGGTAAAACCTGCTGTAGTCTGTGCAATCTGTTTCAAATCCACATCCTCTGCCAGGGGTTTATTCTTTGCATGTACCTTTAAGATTTCTTCTCTTCCACCAATATCCGGACGCCCCACATGTACCTTACGGTCAAATCTGCCCGGACGCATAATTGCAGGGTCTAAGATATCGACACGGTTGGTTGCTGCCATTACGATAATTCCTTCGTTGACACCAAATCCGTCCATCTCTACCAGAAGCTGGTTCAAGGTCTGCTCCCGTTCATCATGTCCGCCGCCCATACCGGTTCCTCTTCTTCTTGCCACTGCATCAATCTCGTCGATAAATACGATACACGGTGCATTTTTCTTGGCATCTTCAAAAAGATCACGTACACGGGATGCGCCGACACCAACAAACATTTCTACGAAATCAGAACCGGAAATACTAAAGAACGGAACGCCTGCTTCTCCGGCAACTGCCTTGGCAAGCAGAGTCTTACCGGTTCCGGGAGGTCCCACCAGAAGAACTCCCTTCGGGATTCTCGCTCCCAGTCTGGTATACTTTCTCGGCTCTTTTAAGAAATCTACGATTTCTTCTAATTCTTCTTTTTCTTCCCGCAGTCCTGCCACATTTTCAAAGGTTACATTGCGGTTCTCATCGGTGGTCATCTTTGCCCGGCTTTTTCCAAAATTCATCATCTTGCTGCCACCACCACCGCCTGCTGCCTGATTGTTCATAACAATCATAAACAGAATAAACATTGCTCCAAACACAAGTAAGAGCGGCAATAAATTCATCAGCCAGTTTTCTGCCGGAATATCATTCACCACATAAGAAGTAAATTTTTCCTTATCCATCAGCGATTGAGCCTCACTGACATCCAGCACATATAAGGTCTCTTCTGACTTATCCGTTTTGACAATATCCAGTCTTCCGGTTGGATAAACTCTGTTTGGCTGCACTTCTACAGATTTAATCTCATCATCAGCCAGTTCCTGTTTAAACTGGGCATAATTATAGTCATCCTGATTCAGATGCTGTCCGTCCAGTAAGAACCAGACCAAAACCACAACTACAATCAGACTGATATAAAAGCCCCATCCTCTATATGATTTCTTCACGCAAACTCCTTCCTATCCCAAATCAAGAATGCCAATGTATGGCAGATTGCGATAGCGCTGGTCATAATCAAGACCATATCCTACTACAAATTCATCCGGAATTTCAAAACCGGTATAATCTACCGCAACGTCTGTTATCCTGCGATCCGGTTTATCTAACATTGCACACAATTTTAAGCTCTTCGGTCCTCTGGCGGATAAATCATCCAGCAGATAACGCAGTGTTCTTCCTGTATCAATAATGTCTTCAATGACAATTACATTTCTACCTTCAATAGATTCTTCCAAATCTTTCTTTATGGTGATTTTTCCACTGGACACGGTTGACGCGCCATAACTGGAAACGCACATAAAATCAATTGTTACCGGCACGGTAATACGCTTTGCCAGTTCACAGGTAAAGAATATACTTCCCTTCAGTATGCAGATTAAATGAACGCTTTCACCTTCATAATCCTTGCTAATTCTTTCTCCTAATTCAGCAATTTTACGATCAAGTTCTTCCTCTGAGAGTAATACACGAATCTGCTCACTCATTGTCTTCTCTTCCTCCATAATATTGTATTTCCAAAATCGTCTTCGTTGTACTGCTTACTTTGTAATATGCACTAATCCGGTATCCCACAATCCACAGGATATGAGCACCGTCTGCCACCAATGGAATAGTGTCCCGCTGCTCTTTTAAAATTTTCTCATTTACAAAATACTGCTTCAGCTTCTGTGTTCTGCCCGTCTCATCCAGCACAAAATAATCGCCCGGCTGTCTGTTCCGAATCAAAAGACTATTTTTTATTTTATCATAATCCAGCCATTTCGTATACTTTTTTTTAGAAATTCCTTCCGGTAACTCTTCCCGTTTATAAATCCGACAGGTAAAACCCGGATGTTCTTCTATTGAAATCCCACAACAACCGGCTGGTTGACCGCTTTGTCGTCCGACCGGCTGACTGGAAGACTGACCGGAAAGCATTCCTACCGGTTCTGTAATTTTACGCTCCGGTTGTTTTTCACACTTTTGCAGACGCACACCGCCATAAGTCCGCTCTGCCACCACCTGATAAGGCAGGTTCACGCTTCTTCCCGTCTGCATGGCAAAAAGTTTCTGTACCAGTTCTACATGGGTTCTTGTAATATCTTTACTGCTTGCGGCCGTCTCACAGATACACTCCTTTATAATGCTTGTATACAGGATTTCCGGTTCTTTTAAAAGCTCCTCCGATATTAGGAAAGCCTGCGTCTTTCGGAAATCTCTTTCTACATATTGTGCCCTTTTTTCTTCTATTACAGCAGACAGATATTCCTGTGTCTTCCGGATGTCATCCCCCAGCTGTTCCATATGGGCATAAACTCCGGCATTCAGTTCCTCCAACACCGGAAGTACCTGATTACGGATCCGGTTTCTGGTATAATCCAAAGATGCATTGGTAGCATCTGTACAGTAGCTTTCACCTTTTTCTTTTAAATAATTTTCGATTTCCACCCTTGCCGTATGAAGAAGCGGACGGATAATACCTTCTCTCACCGGTGGAATTCCAGCCATGCCACGCATGCCGCTGCCTCGGATCATATTCCAGAGCATGGTCTCTGCCAGATCATTACGGTTATGGGCAACTGCAATTTTCCCTTCCGGCGCACCCAATTCTTCTAACGTTTTGTGAAAACTCTCATATCGTAAATTTCTTCCCGCCTCTTCTTCCGAATATCCATGCTGCTTTGCATATTCCGGCACATCATAATCATAGCGGAATAGCTGCACCTGATACCGCCTGCAAAGTTTCTCTACAAATGCTGCATCCTGAAGGCTTTCTTCGCCCCGGATGCCATGCTGCACATGGACTGCTGCCAGCGTAAAGGAAAGTTTTTCTTTCAATTCCAGCAGATGCAGCAGCAGGCATACGGAATCTGCGCCACCGGACACTCCGGCAACCACTACATCCGACTGCTCAATCATATGATATTGTTCCAGAAAAGATTCTACACCAGGAATCATATTATTTCTCCCAAATTGCGGTAGCAAGCACCGTCATATCGTCTGCTGCCTTTCCTCCGGTAAAAAGTAACACCCGCTCTAAAATGCGTTTTGCAAGAATTGTTGCATTATTAGTCTCAATGCTTTCTATGATTTCCTGCATGGTTTCTTCCGGATTCGGCACATGTAAATATTCTAGCACACCATCTGATACCATGACAAGGAAATCTCCGTTATATAAGTCCTTTTCGCTTTTTTCCATATCCAGTTTATAAGACACGCCCACCGGAAGACTGGTGGAAATAAGACATTCCACTATGCCATTTCTCCGGATAAAGGTTGCCGCCGCTCCGATTTTATAAAAACGGCAGGTTCCGTCATATAAATCCAGTTCACTGATATCCACCGTGGAAAATAAATCCTCCTGCCCTTTCATCACCATGGCAGAATTCATCATGCGGGCTGCCGTTTCCACATCAAAACCCGCCTCCAGAAATTTTTCCACCAGTTCAATGACCATTTCACTTTCCTTGCAGGCAAGACTTCCAGAACCCATGCCATCCGATAAGCACATGACCATTTTTCCACTTTCCGGCTCCAAAAAGGAAAAGTTATCCCCGGAAACGGCTGCTCCATCCTTTACCATCCGGGCTACGCCATAAATTGCCTGAAACCGCGGCTCTTCTTCATAGGTATAGAGATTGACGCCTTTTCCAATCAGCGTCTTGGTATCCTTTTCCGGAATCATGCGCCGGTTCAGTGCTCCGGCTACTGCCTTTGTCAGTTCTCTCGTAGTGACACAGCCATCTTTTACCATGACTTTCATCACAAGCTGCCAGCGGCCGTTTTCTTTTTCCCAGAGCTGTTCATCAATCACTTTTATGCCCCGCTCCCTTGCCCGGTAAGCTATGTCCTGTAGATTTGACCGGCACTCTTCTGTAATATTTTTCTGCTTCTTTGCACAATCCTCCATGATATATGCCATGGCATCCAGCTGCTCGGCTATGACCTCACGGTTTTCTACCAGCCGGTTGTACCACGCCATATTTAAAGAAGCTTTTTCAAATATCCGAAGAGCCTCCGCCGTCATTTCCTGCATATAGGGGCAATATTCTTCCATTTTCTTTTCAATATCGCGGTTTGTCTTTCCCGCCTCCCGGATAGATTGCAGCAGTGACGACAAATAGCCGTACATGGGGCTGTCATCCTTTTCCCAGCAAAGAGCACACTGATCGCAGGAAACACACATTTTCCCGGTTATCTCATTTTGCATCCTGCCCATTTCCTCTGCCGAGAAACTGGTATGTTCCACATTCATCCGCCCGAATATATCTGAAAGGCTTTGAAAGGACTTTGCATAGGTCAGTAGTTTTTCTTCTTCATTACTCTTTATCTCCGGTATTGGCTGATTCACAAATGTAAATTCCAGGAAGCTATGTATGATACGGCTTAACACCATGGTGGCTGCAAATATAAAGACTCCTTCTAAGACCGCCATTTCCGTCCGCATTCCGTCTCTTACGTTTAACATTTCTCCAAATACAGATAATAAGGTTGCCGAACAGCCTGCGCCAAAGGCAGCTATCCAGGTATAACAGCCTTTATTTACCCATTCTGCCAGCTTGATGATTACTATGGTTACCAGCAGTGTCATTACATATTTTGTCATCAGTGTCAGCGGCAGCATAAATGCCATTCCAAGAAACATTCCGATTCCCAGCAGCAGCCGTCCGCCCCGTTCCAGGTAAGCTGCCGCAAAATATGCCGGGATAAAAGGGTAGCAGCCTGCAAATCCTAATTTACACACTGCTACCCCTATAAAACATATTACCGCCTGTTTCGTTCTCAATTTCTTCATTTCCATTGTTCCTCCTTCTCCTGTCATTTGTGACAGCAGAAGCTATTATAGAAATGTTTGTCCGAAATCTTTGTCAAACCGTTGTCTCATTTCAAAAAAGTTTTCGGCAAAAAGCGGAATGGTTTGTCTATTTTAAGTTTTTCTATGGTCTTTATGTTTTCGAAGCTGTTCTACTTCTTGTCTTCCTTGAAGATAATCTCATTTTCATGGGTCAGTCCCAGCTTGCTCTTTGCCTGATCTTCAATATATTCCTGACTCTTGGTATATTCTTCGTAATTATCCAGCTGATTCTGACGTTCTGTTTCATCTTCTAAAGATTCCGTCAGTGCCTTCTCTCTGGCAGTATACTCCTGCTCCTTCTGGTAGAGCTTAACAATCTGAACTGACATAATCACCAAGAACATTATCGCAATCAAAGAGATACAGATTCTTCCGTTTCGTTTCTGTTTTCTTTTTCTTCGACTATTTGTCATACTCATTTCCTCATCTATAGTTTACATAATACCATTCTAATGGTTTTACGGATTTTTTTCAACGTTTTTTGTAATTTTCGTAATAATCTTCTGATTTTCCCTTTCAGGAAACGTAAGGGTACTGCCACCATGCGAAATACTGCCCGCAATGGTTTCCCCACTACTTGAAACAGTTTCTTAAATACTTTTACGATTCCCTTCACCAGCCATGGACTGATGGCATAATTGCATAACAGCATCCCAACGCTCATGCCCAGCATGCAAAAGCCCCGGATTGCTCCGTCATTTTCCCGGCAGAGCATAATAAATATAAATATGGCACTGCCGATGCAGTACAGCATATCCTCCACTGCAACCATCCCGGTTCTATGGGGTATCAGCCTGCGCAGAATCCGAAGCAGGTCAAAGGCTAAGATTAACAGAAATCCCACCAGCATGAACCGGAGGAACCTTAAGGCTTCACCGGAAATTTCCGGGCTGATTTCTATCATTTAAACAACCTGCCTAAGAAGGATTCTCCGCCACCTTTGTGATAGGTTTCCACATCCGAATAGGTTAAGCCATCAATTTTCCCTGTGACATCCACTTCCCCCTGTTCTAAGGACAGGCGGTTTACATGAAGGTCATTTCCCTTTATCAGAAGCATTCCCTGTTCTGTTTCCAGTAAAATCTCATTTACATCAAAAGAAAGCACATCCAGCACTCCGCTGAAGTTTGCACTTTTCCGGTTTGCCAACAATACTTTATGTGCTTTTGCTGTTTTCAATTCTTCCATTCAGTCTCATACTCCTTTACCCGAAAGTTAGTCCTTTCCAAAATATATGAGACTGTTTCTCTTTTTATGCGTTTTTACTCTTTTACAGATAGCGGAATAATTCTCCTGCCTCTTCTTTCTTGGTGGTATCTGCGATTGCAACCACTTCTACTTTCACCGTCTTCTGGCCAAACATGATTTCGATGATGTCACCTGCTTTTACATTGACGGATGCTTTCGCCGGTTTGCCATTTACGGTGACACGTCCGGCATCACAGGCTTCGTTGGCAACGGTTCTGCGTTTAATCAGGCGGGTTACCTTTAAATATTTGTCTAATCTCATTTGCTTACCTTCTTTCTTTTTGAAATTCGAAGGAGCATTGTCCATCCTTCTATGTTCCATGAAGTAAAGAAACGGAAACTGGCTTTTGTATCTAATCAGAATGCGTTGTAATTTCTGTCCTGATTTTTCCTTGATGTAAGGCTGTCTTTCCGCTTGCTTTGACGGAATGCGGCGGTTGTCCGTCTGCTGCGGATACGACCACTCGCCAGCAAGGGTGGCTAAGCATTCTGCTTAAAGAAAATGGTTATTCTGGCAACCGGCGCAAAGTCGCATCCATGCTCCAATTGCACCTCGCTGACACCTCCCTGTGTCAGCGTTGCCGGTTGCTATGCAGAATGCAAGCCACCCTAACCGTCTCGTTCATGTATCCGCATACAGGCGAACACCCACCGCATTTTGTCAAACATTGGAAAGACAGGCTCAATTAACAAAAGGAAAAATCAGGGCTGCAATTACAGCATTCTGGTTTCACAAAAACAGTTTCCGTTTCTGTGTCTTCATGCATATAGAATGATAGAAAATTCTTTTCTCCTTCGAATTTCAATAAAAAAAGGTGTAGCAAAAGCAGTTTTCTACTTTCGTTACACCTCTAATCAGAATCATTTTATCAACTTATTTATTGATTAAATCTTTTAAAGCTTTTCCTGCTTTGAACTTAGGTGCTTTAGAAGCTGGAATAACCATCTCTTTACCGCTCTGTGGGTTTCTTCCTGTTCTTTCAGCTCTTTCAGATACTTCGAAAGTACCGAATCCAACTAACTGGATTTTCTCACCTTTTTTTAATTCTTCAGCTACGATATCAGTGAAAGCTTTTAAAGCTGCCTCTGCATCTTTTTTAGATAAAGCTGTTTTTTCAGCCATAGCTGATACTAATTCTGCTTTGTTCATGTTAAAATTCCTCCTCTGGATTTTATAATTCTTCTTGAGGTCTACACTCTCCAAGATTACCTACGAATATATTTATACTTGTTTTTCCTTTATTTGTCAAGGAAAATACGGTAAATTAAGGCATACAATTTGGTCTATAACATTTTATTGATTTTGTCCAAAACTGCTTTTCCAAGGACTTCATATTTCTGCTCTGCTTCTTCCATAGATGAACCCTTCACACCAATGTAGAATTTTACTTTCGGCTCGGTACCGGATGGTCTTACACAGAACCACGCAGCATCGTTTAATTCATAGTAAAGTACATTAGAGCTTGGAAGTCCTGTTGCTGTTACTGCTCCGGTTGCAAGGTCTGTAATGGTATCCTTCTTGTAATCACGTACTTTTTCAACTTTATAGCCACCGATTTCAGTTAAAGTTTCGCTGCGCAGTGTATCCATGATTTCCTGAATCTTAGCCAGACCCTCGATTCCCTTTAATGTAATAGACTCAACATGGTCTTTATAGTATCCATATTTTTCATACATGGCAAGCATTGCATCCCAAAGAGTCATATTCTTGGTCTTGTAATATGCAGCAGCCTCACATAACGCCATAGATGCTACCACTGCATCCTTATCTCTTGCATAGGTTCCGGTCAGGCAGCCGTAACTTTCTTCCATACCAAAGAGGTAGGTTCCTTTTCCGGTCTTTTCGAACTCTAAGATTTTGCCACCGATAAACTTGAATCCGGTTAATACTTCGATTAACTGAATGCCATAGTATTCTGCAATGGCATCTGCCATATTGGTAGATACGATGGATTTGATAAATGCACCATCTGCCGGCAGGGAGCCGTTGATTGCTTTCTTTTGTCCGATGATATAATCGCCAATCAGGCAGCCGGACATATTTCCGGTTAAAGAATGATATTCTCCCGTCTTAGAATCCTTTACATATACACCGAGGCGGTCTGCATCCGGGTCAGTTGCAAGGATTAAGTCTGCATCTACTTTCCTGCCCAGTGCAAGTCCCAATGCAAATGCTTCCTCTGCCTCCGGGTTCGGATAACTTACGGTTGGGAAATCTCCATCCGGAAGCTCCTGTTCCGGAACAACATATACATTTTCAAAGCCAAGCTCTTTTAACACACGGCGGACCGGGATATTTCCTGTTCCATGTAATGGTGTGTATACAATCTTAAGGTCTTTGCCTACTGCATCAATGGCATCCTGATGTACCACAAGCTTCTTAAGCTCTGCAATATAAGCATCATCGATTGCTGCACCGATGGTCTCATAAAGACCTGCTGCCCTGGCATCCTCTAAGGACATGGTCTTAACAGTGCTGTAATCTGTTACTTTCTTTACTTCATCCATAATTCCGGTATCATGAGGTGGTGTAATCTGTGCACCGTCCTCCCAGTATACCTTGTATCCATTGTATTCTGGCGGGTTGTGGCTTGCTGTAATATTAATTCCGGCAGTGCATCCTAATTTACGGACTGCATAAGATAATTCCGGTGTTGGTCTTAAAGACTCAAATACATATGCTTTGATTCCGTTTGCTGCAAGGCAAAGTGCGGATTCATCTGCAAATTCCGGTGACATATGTCTGGAATCGAAGGCAATTGCCACACCCTTATCCTGTGCATTTACTTTTAAAATATAGTTTGCAAGACCCTGTGTTGCTTTGCGGACAGTATAGATGTTCATACGGTTGGTACCGGCACCGATCACCCCACGTAATCCTGCTGTACCAAACTCAAGATCTTTATAGAAACGATCCTCAATTTCCTTGTCATTGTCTTTGATTGCCTGAAGTTCAGCCTTGGTTGCCTCATCAAAATACGCTCCCTCAAGCCATGCTTCGTAAGTTTCCTTGTAACCCATTCCTGATTTCCTCCTACTTTTCATTTATGTTGTTTACCAAAAGAACCTGCCAGTGGCAGCCTCCTTCGGATGTCTCGCCCTTTCATTTCTCCCACTAATTCGTAAGACTGTTAACTACCTGATTTAATGTACTTGTCGAAGAATTATTGTTACTGGTTAATGTATCAATAATTTCACTCAATGCCTTCCTATATGCATCAGAGTCACTGGATGAACTTCCACTGGAGCTGTTAGTTCCACTGGAATTCGATGTACTGTCGGAATGCTTATGCTCCACGGTTGTGTTCTCTTCATTTCCGGCAGTTTCCGTCGATTCTGTCTCTGTACTGCCCGTATCATCACCTGACAACGCAATCTCTATCTGCGCTTCCGGCGAATTTACATATAGCCGCTTTGACCAGGTGTCATATCCATCTGCAGTAATCTGTATGGAATGGATGCCATACTGCAACTGTAATGGCTGTGTATAATCAACCTGACTACCATCAATATACATCAAAGCGCCTGCAACATCAACCGCAAAGGTTAAAGTACAATATTTCGGATCCTCACCCTTTATGGAATCTACATCCACGGAAATCTGCTCATTTCTTGTTACAGCCACCTCTGTGGAACCGCCGTAGCCATTGCCGGCAACGGTTAATTCATAGGTTCCTTCCGGCACTTCTAACTGCATATTCTCCGTGATCTTATAATAATTCTTATGATTCAGGCTTAACCAGCCGCCCTCTAATACCTGTGTATTTACAAGCTGGATGACTCCATGTCCTGTTGTAACGGACACTGACAGCACTTTCCGGTCAATTCCCTGTATTCTTAAGGTGTCCTGTCCGGTAACTGCGGACAATTCTATGGCTGCATCTCCGGAAAACACTTGTAATTCTTCATCATAAGAATACTTTGTGTCTCCGATGGTAAATATCTTATCTTCTTCATTATAGGAAAATTTTCCGATATCGTCCATCTCCCATGCATCTGCCGACTGCTCCACCTTTTCTAATATCAGGTCTTTGTCCCGTAGTGTTAAAGTAACCACTTTTCCCGGTACCATGGATGCTGCCGAAATCAGACTACCATGTCTGTCTTTAAAAATTGTCCCGTCTGTATAAGAATACTGTTCATAACGTCCCGTGTCAATATTCAGAAATGTCATTGTTGAAAGTGTTGTATCAACACCACTTACCGTATACAGGCTGCTTTCCTCTGCCTGTGTCTCTTCCTCCGTTGCTGCCTCAACACCTGATGCATAGCCTTTCATGCTGACAGGCCCATCGTCTTTCTTTCCACAGCCGCTCAAGGCCACAAATACTGTGAAAATAACCAAAGCCAACAGCCAGTGCTTCCCTGATTGCTTCATTTCGCACCTCTTTTTCTCCTGTATGCTCTTTTCCTCCGGCAATTGCCTGTACATGATTATACATGATTATTCCACAAAATAAAATAACATTCTTAAAAACTGCTGGCGGATTTCTTCCTGTTCGATAACCCGGTTCAACTTCTCAATGTCTCTGCCGGACACCCACGCCTTATTGGCATTAAAGTAGTGATTTGCCACTTTCCAGAACTTCTGTGGGTATGCCATCCTTATATAAAGCTGCTCCCATTCCTCTGGTAATAATTTTCGTCTTTTTTCGTAAGCTGCCAGCATATCCGTTGCCAGTCCGATATTAAAATTATGTTTTTCCATCAGTTTCCGTAAGAAATGCGCCAGATCCCCTACCAGCACATCATAATGTGCCTGTTCAAAATTTGTAATTATAATTTTACCATGGGTAAATAATACATTATGCTGGTTAAAGTCTCCATGGCAGATTCCATACATTGCTGCTTCCCGACTCTGCTTTCCGCTCTGCCCCTGCGCTTCACCCGGATTTGGTTTCATCAGCCGATGTTCCACGTCCAGTGCCTGTTTTAAGAAAATCTCATAATTGCGCATAAATATCATTTCAAATTCATTCTTTTTATGCTTTCCATGAATATAATTGCGCACCTTTTTAAGCTCCCGGTTGTGCCGGAATACCTCCATGGCATAATCCTGTCCGCCAATTTTTAAATTTTCATCCTCCACCTTCTGCAGGACAAGATGCAGCTTTGCCAGTTCTTCTACTGCAGCAAGTACATCATCACGGCTCCTGGTCTCACACTCTCTGCCCTCCATATATTTTCTGGCATAGTACCATGTTTCATCCACCTCCTGGGCTAAAATTTCTCCTTCCCTGGTATGTATGATTTCATCTGCTTCTATTCCATTTTCTTTCAGACGGAGCAAAACATGTTCTAAAGCTTCCGCTCTGCCTTTTGACCCGCGAAAAGATCCTATTATTATTTTTCCGCCCTCTGATGTCGTGCAGATATAGGTTCCCCTTCCTTTCTGGATGGCGGTCACCTCAAACGGATACTGTTCTAACAACTGGCTCGATAAATTATACACAAAAACCCCTCCATACGACGAATTCGCACAAATCTTTATGCGTCTTTCTATCATATGAAGAGGTTCTTTAAAGTATAACCTGTCAGATATTCTTTTGTATTCTTTTCCGGTTCTTCAATTACCACATCTAAAAGCTTTGCCAAAATGTTTCCTATCTGTGGACCGGGCTTCACACCAAGTTCTATTAAGTCCCGTCCGTTAAGTGCAAGGTCTTTTAGTGTCAGACAGTCTGCATCTTCGATTATTTTATCATAAATCTTATGATATCCGTCCAATGCTTCCAGCTTTTCTTTCCTCTGATAATCACTCTGGGCTAAAATATCTGCTTTCTTCAGCTCAAATATAACCGGATAGCACTCTAATCCCGCCTTCTGTATTGCCTTTCGTACGGACTCCGGTGTCAGTGCCGGGTTAATATCATGAATTGCCACCAGCCGGCAGACCATATCAATGGTTGCATTGTCGAATTTTAATCTGCGTAAAATTGTCTTCGTCTTCTTTGCTCCCACCTGCGGATGCCCGTAGAAATGGTCAATTCCATCTTCACCTGTACTGCGGCAGTCGGGCTTTGCCACATCATGAAATAACGCTGCAAGCCGTAGCACCTTGTCTGCTTCCACACCTTTTAACACTTCAATGGTATGCTCTCCTACTGTATAACAGTGATGGGGATTATTCTGTGGTGTACGCATCATCACCGAAAATTCCGGCAGTACCACATCCGCAATTCCTGTGGCATATACGGTATACATCTCCTCCGGATGGACTGAGGTAAGAAGCTTAACCAGTTCTACCTGAATACGCTCTGCACTGACCTTTTTTAACATCGGTGCAAGCTCCTGAATCGCTTCTGCTGTCTCTTCTTCTATATCAAAGCCCAGCTGTGCCGCAAATCGCACTGCCCGAAGCATCCTTAAAGCATCTTCCCCAAATCTCTCCTTTGGTTCTCCTACACAGCGGATGATGCCACGCTTTAAATCTCCTGCTCCGTCAAAAGCATCCACCAGTCCCCGCTGTTCATTATATGCCATGGCATTAATGGTAAAATCCCTGCGTTTTAAATCCTCTAAAAGATTATCTGTATAGGTTACTTCCTTCGGATGTCTGGCATCCTCATATTCGCCATCAATCCGGTAAGTTGTCACCTCATACCCTTTTTTATCCAGCATTACCGTTACCGTTCCATGCTCAATTCCGGTATCAATGGTGCGCCCAAAAATTTCTTTTACGTCTTCCGGATAAGCAGAAGTGGTAATATCCCAGTCCTGAGGCACACGTTGAAGGAGGGTGTCTCTGACACACCCTCCTACTGCATATCCTTCAAAGCCTGCTTCCTGCAGCTTCTCAATTATAAACTTAACATGCTCTGGAAGCTTCATTACCATACGTTTTCCCGTTTCCTTTGCTTTACTTCTGTTCCTGTTCTTCAAAGAACTTATACGTTCCTTTGGATTCTGCTTTTACTGCATACAGAAGATCATCTGCCACTTTAATCATTTCATCAATGTCTTCTGCCTTCTTTACCTGATTGGAAGAAATAATACCAATAGAGCAGGAAAGTAATTTCTTATCATCAATCTCAACCGGCTGTCCGATTTCTTTTGCAATCAGTTCCCTGAACCCATCCTGTTTCTTAATCTCTTTATAGATAGCCTTTGCGGTAGCCTCTAAGGTCTTTTTTTCTCCGGTGTAGAGGAAAATAATAAATTCATCACCACCGAAACGTGTCACAAAGCCCTTGTCCCTGCAGACCCTGCTGAAGATATTTGCCATGGACTTAAGCAGCAAATCTCCCACATCATGTCCAAAGGTATCATTATATCCTTTGAAATTATCCAGATCGATAAACATAATACCAAAATCATGCTTCATGTGGCCCTTTTTAATCTTCCGGATAATTTCCCCGATGTTCTGATAGAATCCCTTCCTGTTGAGAATTCCTGTCAGCTGATCGGTTACTGCAGATTTATACAATGCAGCATTCATTTCATAGAGCTTCTCATATGCATAGAGACGATTCAGTGCATACTGTACCTCCCGGAACAAAAGCTCATAAATCCGCATATCACTCTCATCTAACATATACCGGCTGATAGAAGAATGCCAGTTATCCTTCATCAGAATATATGCTATCATAATGCTTGTTACTTTTCCATTGTCAAAGAATGGAATGGCAACAAGGGAGCATACATTATCTTCATCAAACAGTTTGACCACATTCAGATGTTCCGAATAGTTACTGCTGATTTTCGATACAACAAACCCTCTCTGTGTCTTTTCGAACACTTCCTTTAAATACTTCTGCTCCTTCATAGAAAGGCTGGCTTCTGTATTATCATAAAGTACCTTTGGTTTTCTTCCATGATACTGTATATATAATGCCCGGTCCAAATTAAAGTGATACAGGAATGTCCGCATCACATTCTCTACCATTACTTCCGCCGAAACATCCGTTACATCAATGGTCTTCTGCCATGTCGACAGAAAATCCATCTGACGTCGCTCCTGCTTGTAAGCACGGTTAATGCTTTCCTGCTTCAGCTGCATTTCCATCTCCTGGGAAGATATCACATGAAGAGGTTCTTCTGATAAATACTGTTCTAATGGCTCTAATACCTTAATTTCTTCATCTGTGAGAGAATGGGCATTATCCTCAAGATATTGTTTTAAGATTGCCTCTTCATTGCTCTTAAGTTCCATTCTTCCTGTCTGCCCATAAAAGCGGATCCTGTCCTTACGGAACAGCTGATAACAGAAAAACTGGTTTCCCTCAGTCCGCACCAGATGTGTCTCTGCACAATTAAAATCTTCAAATGCTGACGAATCATTACCGGAATCCATTTCAAGTAGTGCCCGTGTGAAATGATAAAGGAACATATCATCATCACAACGTGCATAATCGTGGATGATTCCCAGATCATTCTGAAGCTTTTCTTTTTCAATTATGTAATTTAAGAACTGTTTGCAGTTATTGAGGTACTGTTCACAGTTGAAGCGGTTGCCAAGCTTCTGATTGCACAATGCTAAGAGTCCATACAATTTACTTAAATTACAGACCCTCAGACTATTTAAATGCAGACGTTCAATGGCCTTCATACAGCGCATCAGATATTCATTGGCTTCCTTGAATTCTTCTGCTGCAATACAGTTAATTGCCATATTGTAATATACTTCCGCAATATCCTCCGGCAATTCCAGATTATATAAAATTTCTACTGCTTTCTGAAAATAACGCTTTGCAAGATCATTCTGTCTTAATGCTGTTAAGGTATAACCGATTCCCGAGAAAATACGTCCACTTTCCACAGAACGTTTGTTGTCCAGTGCTTCGAAAGTTCTTACCGAATACAGCAATGAAATCGGATACATACCGTTGGTAGACGCCAGCATAATATTCTTCTGGTATGCATTGTAAATAAGCTGTGTATTGCCAATTTCTGTTGCCAGTCTGATTCCCTTACTGAAATAAATAAGCTGGGATTCGGAATAATATGCCTTTGCTACAATCTCCGGCTTATTGTCATAGGCATACACATAAATGTACGCCAGATGATTCCGGTAGTCATATTTTATTAATTTTTCAATCATGGCATCGCTGACTTCCACGTTCTGTGCACAAAAGAAAATATTATTCCAGCCTGCCATCTTCGCCTGTATTTCTACCAGCTCTGCTTCAAACTGGCCGCGCTCCATGCCGCCTTCTGTTGCAATACTTTTTGCAACACCTGCACATTCAGTGGCTTCCTGCAGTTTTGACTGATACATATAAATTACAGAGCGGAGATAATATGCATGAAAGCGCATCCTGCGGTTCTTTTTCTTCTCTGCAAGCTGTAAGATACCCTCACTTATTTCCAGCGCTTTTGGCAAATCCCTCATATATACCGATACATATGCATAGAACTGCCAGAGTTCGTATTTCACTTCATCCGATACGGTAAAATTTTCAAATCTGATTCTGCGGTCTACTTTCTCCAGATAAAACAATGCCTGTTCAAAATCCATGAAAAAAACAAGATTCTGTAATGTTCTGATATCATCTTCAATACTTTCTGCTGTAATAACCTCATCTCTTTGTTCCTGGGATTCTCCGGCATTTCCAATGCGGAATATTGCAACATTATTGTCCAATTCCTCCGTTACGCTTTCCCAGCCCGGCAGCATATATTCCGGCAGCCGCTGCTGCTCATTCATGCCGAGAACGATTCCGATATTCTCTGTATGCTCTGCCTTTAACAGTTCATAGACTATTTCTATGGTTCCCATTCCGGCAAACTGCACACGGTTAATCCAAAGCATAAACGGCTGTATCTTAGAAACTTCAACAAGCATTGCCACAATAGCATCATGCATCCGCTCCCGCTCATAGTCAACTTCTGTATACAATAAACTCTCTTTCCGGATACATTTTCCGGTCTCCCGGTATGCTGCAATAATCGGACGCTGCAGGGAATAGACATTACACTTGTCCAGAAATTCATCAAATGTCATCTCCTTCTGCTGGTCGAAAAGTTCCAAAATCAAATCCAGAAACGGCTCATATGCTCCCGATAATTTCTCTGCCCGGAATTCGTGGGCTGCAAAATGAACCTTTTTATTATTTGTTATCTGCTCTGATATTTCCAGCTGCTTTAATGAAAAATCATTACTGTATTTTGCCAGAACAATGTTGTGTTCTTTCTTTCCAATCTGTGCAAAAACCTGTTCCAGAATACTGTTATAATATTTTTGAATCATCTGTTTCCCCCTTCAGAAATATTCAAAAAGGCTCTGAAAATATATGATAATTCCCTGTTATCATATACCTCCCTTTCTCTTTCTGTAATAACCTGTCTGGTATTTATAATTTATATATTAGTATAGTCCTCAAACCCACGGATTGTCAATGTTTGTTGCGACTTTTTGGGGGCTTTTTGAAGGGAGTTTTCACACTTTTCCGATACCATTTATTTTCATAAAAATACAGCTGCTTTATAATGTATGTATTGGTAATTGCAGAAATTTTAATGCAGCTCTTGCTGCAATCTCCGTCGGGTCAACTATATTTTCTCTGATTCCTGCCAGGGAAAAAGCAATTGGTAATTCAGTACATCCCAGAATCACACTTTGCGCACCCTGTTTAATCAAGGATTTTAAAATATCGTCAAGTCCGTACTTTTCTACATCCTTTTTTCCAGCTTTAATACACTGATAGATTACTGCCATAATTTTCTGTTGCTGCTCTGCATCCGGATAAATCGTTTTGATTCCCTGTGCCCGAAGCTCTTTCTCATAAACCCCACTCTTTATCACGCCATCCGTAGCCAATACGGCTGCACATGATATATTCTGCTCTTTTAAAGCTTTTACTGTTTCGCGGGGCATATGCAATATCGGGATATCAGTAAATATTTTTAACCGGTCATAAAAAAAATGTGCTGTGTTACAAGGTATCATCAATAAATCTGCTCCCATATTTTGCAGACTTACTGCACTTTTTACCATCTCTGGTATAGGATCCTCTCCCTTTTCAAGAATAGCTTTCGTTCTATCCGGAATATTCGTGTTACAATCAACACAAACATGCACATAGTTCTGATCACAGTCTGCATCTGACACTTCAAAAATCTTTTTCATTAAATCGCAGGTAGCCATCGGTCCCATGCCACCAATAATACCTATTGTTTTTTTCAATTCCGTTCCTTCTTTCTCAGGTCATGTGTCAAAGCTCAGAAAGCCCGGAAATCATTATCATTTCCAGGCTTTCCTTGTAATGTACTTCAAATTTTCCATCAAAATCTGACATGCTGTATGTTTACATCATTTTTTAAGTTTTTTAATACTCTACCTTCCACATATAGCGTCGTGTTGTCAGTGGATGCTGTCTCTCCTCAGCCAAAGCCTTATTATAAACCGGATATACATTTGTGAATAAGGAATGGTTAAAATAGTCTACGACTGATGCATCAATTGTAGACAGCCCTAAATCCTTTGCATCAATTACTTCAATCCGTTTTGCATAAGTCTTCAAAAACTTCAATGCACGTTCATCCAACGGTCGATTGGTTCCCTCAGAAACCTGAAGCACAAATGGTACTTCTTTATCTGTAATTTCGAAAGGTCCATGGAAAAATTCCCCACTGTGAATACTGGAAGAATGAATCCACTGCATTTCCATAAAAATACATATACTTTGCATATATGCTGCACCATAACCCGCTCCGCTTGCCATAGTATAAATAATTTTATCATCTTTATATTCCTTGGCAAACAGTTCAGCCCGTTTTTCCACATGCTTACATGCATGTTTCACAATACCATCAATACGTCCAACACCATCCATAAATTCTTCATAATGCTCATACCCTTCTGTCTGATTCAACAGTTCCACTGCCACCAGAAGTGCACAGATAATTTTTTCACCAGCAATATCCTTATTATCCCCAAAAGTATAATTGATAATATAATCACCAAATGGGGTAATCTCTGATTCCTCTTTCCATGTCAGAATAATTACAGCTGCACCTTTTTCCTTTGCCAGTTTAGCCGCATTAATTGTTTCCGGTGTATTTCCCTTATGGCATGATAAACACACGATTACATTTTTTCCCAAATCCTTCGGAGTACTATATACAAATTCATTACTATTAATTAGTGCTGACTTAATATTTGCACATTCTCTTTCCATAAATGTTTTCGCTGGATAAAGTGCTCCATTAGAGCCACCACATCCCACAAAATATAATGCTTTAATACCTCCTTCTTCTTTTCTGCTTTCTAAAATTTCTGTAATTACATTCTTGATTTCTGTTGGCTTCATTGATAATCCTCCTATAAATATTTTTAATACATTGTTGTTATATTATTCTGCAAGCATTGGTCTTGCTAATTTCTGAATATATGAAATTTCTTCCTGGCTCAGTTTACAATACTCACTATTATCCATACTACATCCGGCATCCTGCACATACATCATTTTGGTATCCTTTTCTACAATAGTAAAAAACCAACGCTCTTTCGGTACATTGTATAAAGTTCCTTTCTCCACCGGAGTTAATTCAATATTAAACTTTCCATCTATTCTGTCCGCTGTAATAATAATACATTTTCCAGAAATCAAAATGAATTGTTCATCTGTCGTATGATGTATCTCTAAATGTTCTAACCCATCAATGTCATTATTCGGTTTCCAATTTTTGATACAAACAACCCATTTTTCATTCCGATATGCGCATTCTATTCCTTCTCCGTCATACCTGTAACTTGTCGGTTTTATATCCATATAGCGTTCCTCCTTAAACCTTTTAATTATTTCTATTATCAATTATTCTTCCTGCAATTGGTGTTCCATACCCAAACGCTCCTTCGACACCACAAATCTTTGAAGCAAATTCTGCTCCAGCCTGCATGGCTTTCTTTAAAAGTTCTTTAACACTCTCATCATCTTTACTTTCTTCTTTAAAAAATTCCGGTTCTTTATGCCGTAAAATATATGTCAAAAATGTCGCGAAATAAGAGTCTCCTGCACCCATAGTATCCATAATGCTTTCTGCCTTTACAGCTTTTTCATACATCATTTCACCATGGTATAAAATGTATGAGCCAGCTTCTCCTATTGTTCCCAGAACAAGTGGAACTCCAAGCTCTTTTACTTTACTCATTTCCCTTTCGCGTTCTTTATCACTTAAATGTGCACAGGAAAGCATTGCCACTTTAATATGCGGACAAATTTTTTTCAGATATTCGTCTGTCCATCGATTTGAAAAATCAAATGCAACCGGAAGACCCAAAGAAGCAATTTCTTCTATGTCATCATCTATATAGGCATTCAGATTTGTATAAATCAGATCAAACTTTCTTATATATGAAAAATCTTCCTGCGTAAAATCATAAGGATACTCTTTTGCCACACCTCCATGATTGGATCCGATAAATACGCGATCTCCCTGATTCAGTGTCACACATGCAAATCCATTTTCACCTTCATAATTCCTGCTATGTGAAAAGTCTACATTCATATTTTTCAGTGCTGCCTGAATGCATTCTGCTACTTCATCATTTCCAAATTTACCTAAAAATGCACTTTCTGCATTATTCATATGCGCATATGCACATGTGTTAATACACTGACCTCCTGGATACATTTTCCCCCTGGAAAGATATTTGTCACAAACTGCATCTCCAATTGCAATTATTCTAGGCTGTCTCATTTTTATTTCTTTCTCCTTTCTTTCAATTTTTCTTTCACCCATACTCCCTCACCTCTTCTTTTTGCAACAAGCAATTATTTTTCCAGATTCGCTCTTTCATTTTTTCAGATAGCCATTATTAATATTTATGTATATCTGGCAATCCATCATGAGGTGGCAGTTCCCACAGCCTGTCAGAATAACACAGGCTGTGTGCTGTTACTGTTTTCTTTATTTTGCCACCACCGGTTTTTATCAGAAAACAAAATATCCTATTCCTGTTGCTACTAATACTGATACAATTGTACATACAAGTCCCGGCCGCATATAGCTGTGATTAAATATAAATTTTCCAATCTTCGTAGTACCTGCCGTGTCAAAAGCAAGACCTGCTATACACTGGCTGGAATCCGGGATAAAATAGTTGGATGAGCATGCCATCCATCCACCTACAATAATATAAGCTGGCAGATTCAATGCAATTGCAATTGGAATCATAATCATTGTCGTAGACGCTTGTGAACTTGTCAGTGCACCTACCAGAAATACTGCAATAATATAAATCCATGGATGTTCATTTGTTAAAGCTGACAAATTTTCTGTAATGAAGTTTGTCTGTGCGCCAACAAAAGTATTTACCAGCCAGCAAAGTCCCGCTGCAAGAATAACAGCAAAGAATCCAGTCTTTAACAACGGTACTTCTAAAATGTCGTTACTATCAATTTTACTTACAATAACAATAATTGCGGCAGCTACATACATAATAATCTGGATTAAAGATGTCATTGCTAACTGTGTACCATCGCTAAATGTTGGACGGAGCGCCGGGAAAATACCGCATATTGCAATTACTACCATAGAAACCAGGAAGATAGCAACAGAAATCTTTGCTTTTTTGGTTACCTGTTTTTCTCCTTCTACTTTCTTTTTAAAATCTTTTACCAGTCCATCTGCAACCCTCTGCTGATATTCAGGATCATCCTCTAATTCCAGACCTTTCTTGTATACAGACAATGCTGCAACCAATACTCCTATCAGTGCTGCCGGAATTGCTACCAGCATAATTGTTGCCAGATTTACTTTTTCAAAAATAGTCATATAACCCACAATAGCTACTGTTGCAGCTGTTATTGGTGATCCGGTATTTGCCTGCTGGGATGAAATAATACTAACAGAAATCGGGCGCTCAGGCCGAATTCCATTTTCCAATGCTATTTCATTAATAACCGGAAGTAACGAATATACAATATGTCCGGTTCCACAACAGAATGTAAATAAATACGCTACAAAAGGTGCTACCAAAGTAATGTTTTTCGGATTTTTCCGTAATATTTTTTCTGCAAGCTGTACCATAAAATCCAATCCGCCAGTCGCCTGCATCGTACAGGCTGCGGTAATTACTGCCAGCATAATCAGTATAACAGTAATCGGTGGATCTGATGGAGTCACTCTAAAGATATATACGAAAATCAACATTCCGATGCCGCCAGCCATTGCCAGGAAACTTCCACCTTTTCTGGTTCCCCACACAATAATCAGCATTAAAACAATAAATTCAATCCAAAACATGGACATCTACCTCCTCTTTTTTTATTTATTCCAAAGCATGTGCACTACTTTAAAACCAAATGTATCAATTTGTTTGTATTTGTATTGTTTTATTTTGTATCTATTTGTATTATATATATTCCATACATTTGTGTCAACAAAGAAATACATTTTCGACATTATGCACAATTTTTTGTTTCACTTTTTGTACAACAATATCACTTTAATTGTGCATAGTAAAACCCGCCAGGAGCACTGGCGGGCATACAATTAAATACTTTTTATTCTTCTGTTTTCTATTTCTTTCACTCAGGCAATTAAATGTATGAAGAAATAACATAATCCGCCTGACTTACATCCTGATTCTCACCAGCTCCTGTATACGCAACTACCTCTATATTTGCAGCCTTTGCTGCCTGTATACCAATAAACGAGTCTTCTATTGCAATGCATTCTTCCGGCTCTGCTTCTAAATATTGCATTGCTTTTCTATAGCATTCCGGATCCGGTTTTCTATTCCGGCACATGTCTCCGCATACCAGCACATCGAACAAACCCAGCATTTTCATCCGGTTCAATGCTACTACAATCAGCCGTGTAGAGGTTGAAGAAACCACTGCCAGCTTTTTCCCCTGTTTTTTCAAACCGGCAATAAACTCCAGTAATCCCTCCATCGGCTTAATGCAGCCATTTTCATATGTATTTCCTATTTCTTTTCTTTTTTGCAAAAGCTGTTCCATTGTTATTTTCTCCGGCGAGCGTTCCAGTAGCCCCAGCAGAATATGGGAATCATGTGAGCCAATTAGTCTATCCCTGTCTTTTTGTGTCAGTTCCACTCCAAACTCTTTTAATGCCAGGCCCAGATAATTACCATTACTCTCTTCTGTATCTGCTATAACTCCATCAAAGTCAAACAATACATATTTTTTTTCACAGAATTTTTTCATTAATATTCTACCTTCCACATATAGCGGCGGGTTGTTAACGGATGTTCACGCTTTACTGCCAGTGCGTGGTTGTAAATCGGATATACATTATTAAACAGTGCATGGTTAAAGTAATCTACTACTGATGCATCAATTGTGGATAAGCCAAGCTCTTTCGCATCAAGAACCTCAATACGTTTTGCATATTTTTTCAGGAATGTAAGTGCTCTCTCATCCAGTTCACGGGTTGAGCCTTCTGATATCTGAATCATAAACGGACGGTTTGCATCTGTAACTTCAAATGGACCATGGAAAAATTCACCGGTATGAATACTGCTTGAATCAAGCCACTGCATCTCCATAAATATACAGATGCTCTCCATATAGGCAGCTCCATATGCTGCACCACTTCCCATTGTATAAATCACTGAATCATTCTGATACTCTTCTGCAAATGCCTCTGCTCTGGCAGCCACATGTGTACGTGCATTTCTGATGATATTGCTAATCATGCCTAAAGCTTCATAGAATTTATCATAATTAGCATATCCCTCCGTCTGTGCAACTAATTCCACTGCCACAAGCAATGCACACTGCGTCTTTTCTCCTGCATAATCAATATCCCCTGCAAGATGATCAGGACTTGCATCAAATGTATAATGTATAATATAATCTCCAAATTCTATAATTTCTGATTTCTCCAGCCATGTCAGAATAATAACCGCCGCTCCTTTTTCTTTTCCTAATCTGGCAGCCTTAATCGTTTCCGGTGTATTTCCCTTGTGGCAGGCAAGACATATAATAGAATTTTCTCCAAAGTCCTTTGGTGTGCTATGCACAAACTCATTACTGTTTATCCAGGCTGATCTCAAAACCTGTGATTCTCTCTCCATAAATGTTTTTGCCGGATAAAGTGCACCAAGTGATCCTCCGCACCCTACAAAATAAATATTTTTAATTCCACCGATGTCTTTTTTTTCTTCTAAAATTTCTTTCACAATGTTTTTAATGTCTTTACTTACGTATCCCATTTTTTCTCTCCTTTTTTATAATGTACTTATTTGTTCTATATGTTTACTATAATACAATATAATACATTTTGTCAATATATATCATACAATACAGGAAAATATATACATTTTTGCAAATTTGTTTTATAATATTTGTGAAAGTTATATTAGGAGAGAGGTATTTATATGGAACTGAACAACACCATTGCCACACCACTGTACAAACAATTGGAGGAAAAAATACGAAAAGAAATTGACACCGGAGAACGGGCGGCCGGCAGTCGTCTGCCTACAGAAAATGAATTAAGTGAATCATACCATGTGAGCAGAGTTACTGTCCGAAAAGCATTAGCCGTTTTATCTGAATCCGGATATTTAGAAAGGAAATCAGGAAAAGGGACTTTTGTAGCTGAGAAAAAATTGCAGCGTAATATTACAGAAGTCATAAGTTTTTCTGAGATGTGCCGGATGAAAAATGCAACACCTGGAGCTAAGACCATCAAAATTGCATTGGAAGATCCTTCTGAACGGGATTTAACCGAAATGTCACTACACGAAGGGGATAAAATACTTGTAGTGGAAAGAATCCGTTATATGGATAATGTCCCTGTCATCTTAGAGTTCAATAAATTTCCTGAATCCTTTTCTTTTTTATTTGGAGAAGATTTAAACGACTCATCTTTGTATGAAATACTAAGAAAACACAATATCATTCTGGATCATTCACGTAAAACACTTGATATTGTTTTCGCTAATGCCCAAGAGGCTAAGACTTTAAACATCAGTAAGGGGTATCCTCTGCTCCGGATATCAAGTACCATCCACGATGTTGACAACACTATCACAAATCTTTGCAAACAGCTATGTATCGGTGATAAGTTCCAGTTTATTATTTAGTTCCAATTTACACCATTTCCAATGCGGCTCATCTAATAACAAATGCGATAAAGTCCCTTATTACAATTAACTTTATCGCATTTGTTATATCCTTAGAGAAGTCATTATTTCCCATTGTGCTACTATATTTTCTAAGGTTAAAAAGCTCCGGTTTCTGCCACCTGAAAATGCCGGAACAGAAAGGACAATTTCTTATGCATTTATCGAAAAATAAACTGGCGGTCTTTTTTCCGGGCATCGGTTATCACTGTGACAAACCACTGCTCTATTACAGCCGAAAGCTTGCTGCCGAAGCAGGTTATGAAACCGCTCTTACACTGGACTATTCCCTTGCCGGCAGCGATATCACTGGAAATATCCGGGGTAATAGGGAGAAAATGCAGCAGGCTTTTTCTTATCTTTATGAACAGGCTGTAAAACAGCTTTCTTCCGTAAACTGGCAGGATTATGATGAAATTATATTTATCTCAAAGAGCATCGGAACGGTTATTGCCTCTGCCTATGCAAGGAAGGAAAATATTTCCTGCCGCCAGATTCTCTATACCCCTTTACGGGAAACCTATGATTTCCACCCGCAGAATGCCATTGCTTTTCTCGGCACTTCCGATCCCTGGAGCGATATTGAAAAAGTGACTGGCATCAGCAGAGGGCAAAAGATTCCTCTTTTCCTCTATCCGGATGCCAATCACTCTTTAGAAACAAAGGATACACTTGATAATATCAAAACGCTTCGCAATGTCATGGAGGAAACGAAGCGGTTTCTTACTTCATAAATACTTTGTTGCAGCAAGTACCGGTTTATTCTTTTTGAATCAGGATTTTGCCATCCTGAACCTCAATCCGCACTTTATTGGAATCGATACCGGCTTCTTCTAACATTTCTTCTGTCAGCTGCAGCCGGTGGGCTTTATCTAAAACGGAATATTCTTCATGGGTAAATTCTGCTGCACTTGCAAGACGCTGCAGTTCTTCTAAAGATACTTTCCGAATCTTTTCGGTACTGATTTTGCCATCGGAAATCAGCACTGTCCGCTCCACTTTATCCGCCAATGCCATATCATGGGTCACTATGATTATTGTAATTTTAAATTCTTCATTCAGTTTGTGGAACAGCTCAAATATCTGATTTGCAGTCTTTGTATCTACTGCGCCGGTAGGTTCATCTGCCAGAAGAATCGACGGCTGATTGGAAAGTGCAACGGCAATGGCAATCCGCTGCTGCTCGCCACCGGATAGCTGGGAAGGGAACTTATCCGCATGTGCTTCCATACCGACTGCCTTTAATAAATCTCTGGCACGCTTCCGCTTCTCCCGGGCGGATGTTCCCGGATGAACCTGCATGGGTGCTTCAATATTTTCCAGTGCCGTAAGATAAGAGAAAAGATTTCTTGCACTCTTCTGCCAGACGAATCCCACTTTGTCCCGGCGGTATAAAACCAGTTCTTTTTCCTTATAGGACGATAAGTCCTTTCCATCCACCATAAGGATTCCTGCTGTGGGTGATTCCAGTCCTCCGATGATATTAAGCAGCGTCGACTTTCCACTGCCGGATTTGCCGATAATTGCCATCATTTCCCCATCTTCTATCGTAAGATCCAGTCCTTCCAGTGCCATGACTTTATGCTGTTCCATCTCATATATCTTTACCAGGCTGTCACACTGAATCATTTTACCAGCCTCCCATCCTTTAATTCATAGACGAAATCACCAAGTTCCATCAGATTCGGGTCATGGGTGGTCATGACTACAGTGATATGCTCCTGCTCTACCAGTTCACGGAAAAGCTTCATGACTGCAAGCCCCGATGCCGTATCCAGTGCACCGGTTGGTTCGTCTGCAAAAATCACCTGTGGTCTGTGGGCAACTGCCCGGGCAATTGCCACCCGCTGCTGTTCACCGCCGGATAGTTGATAAGGCATATGATAAATCCGTTCTTTCAGTCCGACCCGTTCTAAGATTTCTATTACACGCTTCTTCTGTTCTCCCCTATTTTTCTGCTCTTCCTTATCCTTCTTCCGTTTCGCTTTATCACCGGATAACCGCAGAGCAAATTCCACATTTTCATAGGCATTCATCACAGGAATCAATGCCACAGACTGAAAAACAAATCCCATCCGGTAACGCCGCAAGTCCTCCCGCTCCCTGTCCTTTAAAGATTCCAAATCTTTTCCGAAAAATTCCACTTTTCCTTCCGTCGGTACATCAAGAGCACTTAAAAGATTAAGAAGGGTTGTCTTGCCGGAGCCGGAACGTCCCTTTAAAATAGTAAGACTGCTGCTTGGTATCTCCATGGAAACGCCGTCCAAAGCCCGGACGATGCTGCCATCTCCCGACGAAAAATATCTTTTTATATTTTCTGTGCGTATTGCTATCGTCTGTTCCATCAGCTGTCCTCCCCTAACCGAAGTGCCTTTGCAATTTTCATGCTCCGCAGTATTTTCCGGATAATCAGATAACAGAATAACATCACTGCCAGAAGTACCGCTAAAAGCTTCAAAAGGTCTGTAGGATAAATGTATATTTCTATGGCAAGATTATGCTTTTGCGGCAGATAGACCACCATCAAAAGCCGTACGAAGAAAAAGGTTGCCAGTGCTCCGATTCCGCCACCGGCAAGCAGTGGCCCGGCGGAAGTAAATAGCTGTTCCGTCAAAAGCAGCTTTCGAATCTCTCCCATGCGCATTCCCATTGCCCGGTAGACTCCCAGCAGCAGTTCCCGTTTTTTCAGTGTCATAATCCAATAGAGTAAAAATCCTACCGAACATACCACCAAAGATAAAATAAAGCTTAATGTAAACATTCCATTTGTCACCTGAACCATAGCTGAATTCCGGTTGTCGGCAAGCTGCTCCTGCAATAAGGTAAGCTGTTTTGGCTGAATGTCGGCTGCCGCAAGACTATCCGTAAGCGCTGCCTCTTTCACGCCCTCTGAAAGCTTCATCCACACCTGATAAGGAGTCTGACCAAAGGCACTGATTACCGTGGCATAATTTGTCACCAGAAGATACTGCTCCTGTTCCGTAAGATTGCCCTCTTCATCTTTCACATAAGTATACCTTTCATAACCCGGAAAGCAGTCTAAGATGGCACAGACCTTTGCCTTGCTGCTGCCCATTTTATCTTCGCCGATTTCCGCCGGAAGATACCTTGTATAACTTAAGACATCGCCTGTTTTTAATTTTAATTTATCTGCCAGATTCGAAGAAATAATGACACCATCCGGTTCTTCTGCCAGCGCATTCAGCGCATAAAACCAGTGCTCTTTGTTTACGCCATCCTTAAGCTCTGCGGTCTCTCCGAATTCTTTTGTATGGACTGCCATCAGTTTTCCACCGGAAACAGTACCGTTTCCTGCTGTAATATCTGTCTTTTCATCGATCAAGACTCTGGTGGCATTTTCGCAGACATTTTCTTCGATTAAGGTTTCATATCTTCCAAAATCCGGCTCTATATAATTCCAGTTGGTGTCCTGTCCTTCCAGCTTGGAAATCTGCAGCCGGAAATTTTCTTCCACCACCGCATCCGCTCCGATGCCATATGCAATCCGCTCTTCCATATTCTGATTCATGGTTCGCGCCATATTGGCTTCAAATATTCCACTGGCTACTGTCATAATCAAAAATACTGCCAGAAATCCCATTTTGTACCAAGTCCGCTTCAACTGTAAAAATGCCGCATATTCTGCCGGGCGGAATCGTTTCTTAAAGATTTTATCTACCGCCAGTATGAGATAATAAAAAAGACGTATAAACAATAAGCCTGCTGCCAGTATAAATACCGATGTATTCAAAAGAATTACCGGATCCATCCCCTTTCCCGCAATCAGTTCCAGCGCAAGACTCTCCTTCTGCCGGTTGTAATTGAAAAGCAGATAGCAGGACAGAAAAAGTAACAAAACATCCAAAAAGCACTTTTTCCAGAATGGATTTTTCACAACACCGTTTTTTGCCATACGTTCATTTACAATGGTGTATTTTGTCCGCCGCAGCGCCGGTATGGTCAGAAACAGAATTACAATAGCCGCCGCCACCAGAGCGTAGAGAATCATTCCGCCATTTAAGGTATACATGCTTACATCTTTTCCGGTAAATTTTAAAAATCCGTCGGTGGAAGCTGCTCCTTTGCACATTCCGTAACCTAGCAAAAGTCCAATTGCTGCGCCTGTCAGTGCCAGAAAGGATGCCTGCAGAAGATAAATCATTCCCACCTGCAATTTGGTTGCGCCCCGGCTCCGGAGTACCGCAATTTCTCCTTCTTCCAAAGAAAGTATCTGAGACGATACCATGTAGATAAACAAAAGCAACAATACAATACACGGGATTTCCAACGCCCACAGCATCTGCTGTATCGTTCGCTGCTTTGTGAAAAAGGACGCCAGAGTATCTGCCATATTATCCCGATACTTTGTATCCGATGACCGGAACTGCTGCATATAATCGGCATACTCTGCTGCATGCTTTGCATCTATCTGCCGGTAGTCCAACATCAGATTTTCTTCGTAACTGATTTCATCCTGCCCGAAGGAAGCAATCAATGTATCAAAAGTATTTTCCGATACAAACAGCGTATTTCCAAAATCACTGAGAGTATGATACCAGTAACTGTCATTGATATTCTTTTCTTTTATGATGCCTGTCACCTTAAAATCCACTTCATAAGCTTCTGCTTCACTCTGCAATTTCAGATGAAGCACTTCTCCTGTCACCAGTCCATAGGCATCCATCGTCTCTTCACTGACAAGGCAGGGATAGCAGCCGTTTGTTTCCGTCTGATTTTCACTGTCTAAACCCTCTCCGTATGTAATATCTGTGTTCTTCGATAATTCCGGCAGATATCCAACGGTAAAATATTCATTGGTTCCGCCCAGGCTGGTATCTGCTTTTCCACCGGAAAGGCTTAAATACTGCTCGGATGCCACTGTATCCACTGCCACATATTCTGTCCATTTTTTCTCATATGCCTGCAGTTTCTTTAACACTTTTTCCGCAGAATCATAATCCTTTGTGGAATAGCTGCCACTGCGGTTCATAACCGCCGGAAATGTTTCCTGTTCCTTGGCATAAGTCTCAAATCCGGTTCTTAGCACCTGATTTCCAGCACCGCGTTCAAACATCGGATGGCAGACGAACAATGCGACAAACAGTGCAATTCCCATGAGCAGGCACAAATTCAGTCCTTTTTTATTCTTTATCTTGCAAAAGACAAAATGTAACATTCCAACTCCTCCTACTCTCTTGCCAGTACATCGCCAGCCTCTACTCCGGTCAGGACTACTTTTCCATTTCCGGTAAGCGTATCATCCAGTAAAACATACTGCTTCACCAGATGTCCCTCTTCTACCTTCCACACAAAATACGATACCTTCTTCGGGTTCATCGCATCCTTCTCTTCGTAAATCATTCCTGCCGGAAGTACCACCACATCCTCCATGGAAATATAAGGAAAATCCACGCTTCCGCCCTTTCCCATATCATCTGTGATTTCATCGTCCATCCGTACATAAAATGCCGGTGCATCGTAGCCGGAAGTTGTCTGAAAAGTATAATGTACACCATCTTCGTCTGTATAAATACAGCCTTCATCCAGATTATTGCTACCTGCTGCAAATCCCACACAGGTTCCGGTGTAAGTCGTATCCCCGGATGTAATACTTACCGGTTCTCCCACCTCTGCAATATCATCCGTATACACCGTTACGGACTTACTGCTCACCATCTGCACCAGAAGTAAGTCTGATGCTTCTCCTTTCATCTTAATAATTTCATCTCCGGCTTCCACCGTGTCTCCTTCCCAGACAGTTATTTTCGAAACCTTTCCATCTTCATCTGCATAAACGGATAATTTTCCGGTTCCGTCATTTCCGCGGCTTAACGTATCATAAGCTGCCTGCAACTGCTGCAGCGTCTGATTATGGTCTGCTTCTGCAATTTCTTTTTGAAGGGTTATCATCTGCCGGTCATAGTCACTGGCAGGATCCAGCCCGTTCTCTAATTCCGCAAGCTGTGCATCGTAATCTGCCTGCTGTTTCTGATATGAAGTATTCTCCGTCTCTATGGCATTGGCTGCTTCTGTAATGGCTGCCTTTCCTTCCCCGGTATCGATAATATAAAGAAGGTCACCTTTTTTCACTTCCGCATCCTTTTCTACCGCTATTTTTACAATCTCTCCTTCTTTTGCAGCAAGATAGACCCTGGCATTCTTATCTGCCCTGCTTAATTTTAATCCGTGATTTTCCACCTGAAAATCTGACCGTTCCACCATATACTCCGTATAATCTGAAGGCATCCGCTCCATTGTCTCATAATAGACCGCTTCCCCTTCCTCTAATCCCTCTACGATCTGGGTATTATGGTCGTCTGATACACCTGTTGTTACTTTACGTTTTTCCCTTGTATCATCTCCGGTTCCTACATAGACATAATTTTCTCCATCTTCCTGATAAAGAGAATTGTTTCCCACCAGCAGGACATGCCCCGCTCTTTTCTCTTCAAAATATATGGGATATAACTCTCCCGCCTTAAGATCCACGCCCTCCGGCTTTTCTATCAAAACATTGGGATAATTATTATTTATCTTTGCAAGTACCAGCTCATCGGTGCTGTATTCCCGCTCAGTAACCGGCACTCTTTCGCCGGATTGCAGCATATATTTTTCGGAAACATCTTTATACTTATAATTCTGCACCGTTACATCCTTAAGCTCTATTGCAAGGTCTTCAGTATCTGCCACAATCACAACATTTTCTCCCGCGCCGGCTTTCCGGTTTACGGTCAGGCTCTTGGTATAAACCACTTCACCACTGTGATTTGCCTTTAACGTTCCATCTGCTATCAGAGCGTCCAATGCTGCAATCTCTTCATTCAGCTTCTGCACCCGGTACTCATGAAGCTTCGTATCGTAGCGGCTGTTTTCCTGCAGGACGGCTATCTGGGAGGTGATGTCCTCTGCCTCTGTCTCCTGCGTGTTATTCTCTGTTGCAGATTCCTGCATATTATCCTCTTCCTGAATGTTATTCCCTGCGGCATCCTGAATGTTATTCTCTGCAGTATCCTGCTGCTTCTGCTGGTTTGCCAATTTATCCTGCTGCAATTGGTTGATTTTCTGGTTTAATTCGTATACGGTATTTTCATGCGACAGCTCCTGCTGCTTTGCTTTCCGGGACGCACTTGCCTCGTCTACATCTGCGTATGCCAGCACATCACCTTTTTCTACGGTATCGCCCGGTTCTACCAGAATCTTTGTCACCGTGACATTGGCTTCATATGCCTGTCCGTACTCCTTTGGCACTGCCGTTCCCAGCAGCACGTTGGTGGTTCCGATATCTCCATAGGTCACCTGCTGATAAGAAGCATTACTTGCCGCCGGCTCTTCCAGGTCTGGTATTGTTTCTGTTTTCTTACTGCCACAGCCACCAATTAACATTACAAAAAATAGGCCTGTCAGGACTACTGGAATCACGCTTTGTGCGTTTCCTGCGTAACTTTTTTTCTTTCTCACAGAGTCACCTTCTCTCCAACGGAAAGTCCGGATGTAACAACCCAATGATTCCCTACTTTTTCTCCAACCGTTACCGGCACCGCCTCACGATATCCACTATCATCCAGAAGATAGACAAAGTGTCCCTCTTCACCTTCCTTTACGGCAGAGGCTTTCACATAAATGACATTTTCCAGCGTGGGCTTCGTAATCACAAGACTCAGCACGTCTGCCTCTGAAAGTGATGTCATATCCGATACCGGTGAAAATATGATTTTATTTTCTTCCACACCGGCAACCTTTAATTCATAGGACAGTGCATCCAGTGTAGCTGTATAAGTATCTCCCATGTTAAATTCATAGCCTTCCGGCAGGTCTGCTTCATAGTTACCGGTTCCACACACTTCAGTAATCAGATTATTTCCCGGCACAAAGCCTCCTTTTTGCAGATAAGTGTCCATGGCTGTAATGGTTCCGGATTCTTTGGCTGTAATCTGATAGCGGGACAGCTTTTCTTCTGCCTCTTCCACATAAAGCTCTGCTACTTCAATATCCCGCTTTAAATTTGCAATATCTTCATTATAATCCAAGGATGCATCACAGCTCATGAGGTTTACATAATGTTCCACCAGAAGCTGTTTATCCGCAATCTCATTCTGATACTGTGTCATTTTTGCTTCCAGACTGTCTGAACGGAAGGATACCAGAAGCTCTCCCTTTTCCACTTTATCGCCTACTGCCACATATACTTTGTCTAATTTCAATTCCGTATTTGTTGCATCATAAGTAATCTTTTCCAAACCCTCTGCTTTTAATTTCAAGGTAATTTCCGGCGTCAAATTTCCTTTTTTCACTTCCGTGGTATCATAAGCCAGCTTCTCATATGGTGTCCGGGCAGTTGACACCAGCCCCGACTCTACGGTTCCGCATCCCGTCAGAAAACTGCCTGCTGCCAGGCACAAAAGCAGTTTCCATTTTCCAGTTCTTTTCTTTCTATCTGCCATAGGCACACCTTACCTTTCATCCAAAGGATGAATCAGTGTACCATCCATGGCATTGACAAATACCGGATGCCGGTTCATATCATTTCCGGATGCCATATAAAGACACCACGCCGGCACATAACTGTAACAGCCTTCCTTCTGGTCATCTTTGATACGCGCATAACCAAGCTTTAACTTATTAAAATTCTTGCACTCATCCAGTTGGTAATCGTCTCCATTTTTTATAATCTCATCTTTGATTATATTTTGAATCGTTGATAACGGCAGCAGTTCCACTTCTTTTGAAATCTTTGCAACGCTTACCGGATACTGCATAAATACTTCTGTAATTCCATTATCCGTAACCGCAAATCGTATCTCATCCTCTAATTCAAAATTTACATCACTGTTTTCCGGCGTAACCCAGGAAATATCAAAGTCGTTATAATCCAAAGAATCACTAAATGCCAGTCCATCGACACCGGTTCCATAGCCAAAGAGATATCCCCAGTTTCTGACCTCACTGGCCTCTGAATCAACAAACTCTTCTCCATCTTGTTCTGTGGCATTTGCTCCATACCAGGTATAATTTTTCAGTCCGTAAAGCACCTGATTGTCACGTCCTGTTTCTTTTAAAAACTGCTCTACCAACTGCTTTGCATCATCTCTGGAAATACTGCATTCATTTTCCGATTCCGTTTTGTCAATCGATGCATTTACCGAATTATAACCATCTATATAATCACAATCCTTTAAAGACTGTGGTCCATAATACTGGTTTACATAAATATCACTCTTTCCCTGTACTAATGGTGATGCCACAATGTAGGCAATTGCATTTTCGTTTGTTTCTTTTACTTCAAATCGCACATTGCATAAAAGGTCTCCACAATACCCTGCATATTCATTGCAGCTGTCATAATCCTCTGCTGCAGTATAGGTATCTTTTGCAGTCTCTAATGCTTTTTCGTATTGTTTTTTCTGTTCTTCTGCTTCTTCCTTCCAGTCATTCAGCATTTCCTTATGTCTTTCTACATCCTGATGATGTGCATTATTCTCCAAATCATCGATTTGAGACTGGGCAGCAACAATCGTTCCGTCCATGCTGTCAACGGCGGTCTGTAATTCTTCTTTTGTCAGATGCTCAAAATCATGGTAATAAATTTCAGAATCTTTAAAATATGCTTTCAGGAACTTTTTCTTATAATCGACATCTATCTTTAATTCTTCTGCCGCTACCACAGACATGGCATCTGCTTCCGGCACATCAATAGATGCATTGATTCTTACCTTCACATCTCCGTCAGAGGTTGTTACCGTAAAGCTGTCATCCCAGTTATCCGCTTCCCGGAATTCATCCAGTGTACCAACCACCCCTTTGGTTTCCTGTTCTGTTTCCATCTCATAATCTACTTTTTTCTCACCACATCCGGCAAGAAGTACCATTACCATACCTGCCGGAATCATTTTTCGTAAGATTGGATGTTTCATGCTGTCCCCTCCGTTTTCCATCTTTTATTTTCTGTTTACCTTTCCATTTTCCTCGTTTCTGGTGTTACTTTAACATGGAGATGTAAACTTTTTGTATCTTATCATTACAACTATGAGAAACACGCTCCGCGAGTTTCTCAAGTTATCGCGGCAGTCGCCAAGGTCTCGTGCAAGCACGGACTTTGGCTCGTTGCTCGCGTAAATAAAACCGGCAATTCTATGGCTGTATTTCTTATCGCCACAAAACTGCCGGTCTTGATAATTCTATTTTTACTTTTATTTTTTGTCTTTTCTTATTTTTTCCAGCTGTTCGAAAGAAGTATCTCCAGTTCATCTGCTCCAACTGGTCTGGAATAATAGTATCCCTGAAACCAGGTGGCTCCCACAGTCCGGAGATAATCTTCTAATGCCTTATTTTCCACGCCCTCCAGACAACTCTTGATATTGGCTGCATTGGCAAAGTCCACCATGCTCTGGACAATTGCCTTATTCTTTTTATTTACAAGAATCTTCCGGATAAAGCTCATATCAATCTTAATCTCATCAATCAGCATCTCAAGTGCCATGGCAGAGGATGCACTTCCTGTTCCAAAATCATCCATGGCAAATTTGATTCCATAGCCTCTTAATACCGCCATCCGCTCATTGATTACCGATACCGGAAGACTTCTGCATCGTTCCGTAATCTCAAGGCAGAGATGTCTTACCGGAAATTCCGTCTTATCCAGAAGCTCTAATACCACCCGGCAGAAATCCGGCCGCTCCAACTGCTTGGCAGATACATTTACATTAATAAAGAACTCCGGGTTCTGCTGTAAAAAGCTTTTACTGTCCCACAAAGCCTGTTCCAGAACAAAATTTCCCAAATCATACATGGATGGGTCATTTTCCAGCCAGTCGATAAAAAGTCCCGGTGGAATTGCTCCATAAGGCTCCTTCTTCCAGCGCACCAGTGCTTCCGCACCCATTATTTTTCCATCCTCAGAAGTTACAATCGGCTGATATTCCACGTAGAATCCATCGCAATGATTCAATACGGACTGATGAATGATTTTCATCAAATCCAAATCCATGCCGCCATAGGACAGCACTAAATCATTAAAGAATAAAATGCCGGTGCTGCGGCGTTCCCTTGCTTTCTCCAAGGTGTATTCCAGCTTACTTTGAACCGTGGAAATATCTCCCTTATAATCATCTAAAATCAGCCCGCTGGCATAGATTTTAAATTCAAAAAAATGCCCGTCAATATATGCATTTTCCTTTAAGGTGTCCTTTATCTTTTCCATATATGCTTCCGCTTCTTCCCGGTCTGCATCCCTTAAGATAAAGGCAAAATTGGAACTGTTCATGCGATATACTGCTGTATCGGCATCCATCATATAGATGAAACGCAGTCCGATTTCCCGCTGCATCTGCTCGCTGTAATTCGTTCCATATAAAATATTCATGTCATTCATATGGTCAAATTCGATTTCAAGGACTGCCACTTTCCGTCTGGTCGCAAGATAATCTTTGATATGTTCTTCAAACTTGACCTGACTATATAAATCCGTCTGCGCATCAATCTCCTGAAGCGCATTTTCATTCTTCAGTACAACAATCAGATATTCCCGGTTCTCTTTTCTTAATACATCCACAGAAAAGCCCATCATATAATCCGGTTTCTCTTTTCCCATGCGAATATAAAGAGGTTCTGAAAGTGCCTCCTTCTTAAGACGTTTTCCCATTGCTTCTTCATATTCCGGTATATCATATGGATGAACATGTGCCGTCAGTTTCTGATAAAAATCCAGACTGTATCCGGCTTCCATTCCAAGAAATTCTGCTGTCTTCTCCGGTACAAATGTCAGATTTTTCTGCAAATCAGTCACTAAAAGATACAGATTCCTTGACAAATCTGTTACCTTAGCCATCACATCTGAAAAAAATTCCACATCCTCTATCCAGAAGTCTTCCTGTTTCATCTTCAATCATCCTTTTTGCAATAACTGCAGGTGACCATCTATGCCCCTGAAAATACCTTGCCTTCTTTTTTCTTTTTATTTTACCATGTTACGCTTCGTTTGGCTATCTGATATTGTGCTGATTCCATAGATAAACCTTGTTTTATCATAGAGTTCAAAGTACCGGTATGAGGCATCCTTTTCTTCCTGTATGTTATCGGATTTTATCCTCAGTCCGGCTACGTCCAACCCCGTGTAGGAAAGCTGTTCTGTCAGCTCTTTATCCACTGTTTTTTCTTCTTCATTGTCTTTAACGGATGAGGAAGCTTCCTCTGTGGCTGTAACATCCGATAAAATATCTTTTCCTTCTGCCTCCGCCAGCAAAACGGTGCCATCCTCTAACAGAAATACCGCATGCTTCTCTGTGCCATCATATTTTGTAAAAATAAGTTTCCAGTAGTAGGCACTGTAGGTATGAAATGTTGTATCCACCGCTTTCTCCGGAAATGCTTCCCAGGTATACCAGTTGGCATAAGAAGAAGCCAAATCGGAAGGATACTGCCCTTTCTGATAAATGGCTTCCATACTGTCTCTTGCCAGTGCCGCTGCCTCGTAATCCTTTAAAGTCATCTCATAGGAATAGGCTTCCTGTGTCTCACTCTCCCACTGCCCGGTAATCAGCTGGATGCGGTCATTAAGCTTAAGGCTTTCCGATGCCTCCTTTGCCAGCAGGGAATCGGAAGCAATATACTGTGCCGGAACCGCCTGCACTTCTCCCACTGCTTTACGTTCCTGCCCTTCAATCAGAATTCCCGGCAGAAAAATTCCTGTCAGCACCACCAGAAGTGTTCCTGCTATCATTCCACAGACACTTCCTTTTATCTTTAATTTTGTTCTTTTCTGAAACATATCCGCATCTTCGTCCCCTTCTTTGGCTCACTTTCTACGATAAGTTCCGCCTGATGATGTTCTAAAATCAATGCCACTAATGACATTCCGATTCCGGCTCCGCCTTCCTGTCTTGCCCGGGATTTATCTGCCATATAGAATTCATCGCAAATCCGCTCTGTCTCTTCCTTGGTCATGCCGATTCCATAATCTTTTACGGAAAGTTCATAATAAAATGGATTTTCTTCTTCCTGTATTCTCTTTCCGCTAAATTCAATGACACCATGCTCTTTGGATGCTTTTCTTGCATTATCCAGTAAATTCACCAGTGCAGTCACCAGAAGTTCTTTATTTCCATACAGTACTGCCGGCTCGATATTTTCCTTTAACACAAGCCCTTTTGCCGCAAAGGACGGTGTCACCACCTTAAGTACTTCACTGCTTACATTTTCAACCTGAACTGCTTCCTTTTCCATTTCATGTTCCCTTAAATAAATCAAATCAAAGAGCTTTCCCGACATCCGCTCTAACCGTCTGCCTTCGGAAAAGATATAACTTAATGCCAGAAGCTGTTCTTCTCTTGGAAGCTCCATGGAACGCATGGTATCTGCATAACCGATAATGGAAGTCATCGGTGTCTTAATCTCATGGGTAAAGTCTGCTACAAACTGATCCCTTTTCCGTACCATTCCCTGAAGCTCTCCTATCTTTTCTGATACTGCTTCTGCCATCCGGTTAAAGTTTTCTGCCAGAAGTCCTACTTCATCCTGACTCTTTACTGTAATCCTCGTCTCATAAGAGCCATCGGTAATCTCCTCTGCCACCCGGTTCAACTGCTCCAATGGTCTGGTCAGATACCGGCTGATAACATAAATAAGCAGAGATTCTATCATAAGGCAAATGAAAAGAATCAGCCGGAAATAACGGATTTCCCGGTCTCTTAATGCGTAGGCATCGGACACATCACTTCTGCTGATCATGCAGAGGTTCTCATCCCCTACCTTACTGGCTGCCGTCACATAAATATAATAATGACCGTCTTCTTCAAAGATGGCATAGTTCTTATTTCCATCCTCCTGCTGTGCTTCCCAGACTTTCTTTAAATTGGCATTTTCTTCTGTTTCGTTATAAACCAGCTTATCCCCATAATAAATAAAAAATGTCACATTTTCTGCCCGCATACCGCTGCTGACCTGTGCTCCAATGTCTGGGAGTGCGCCCTTTACCGCCTCTTCCCGGTTCAACGCCTGAAGTACTTCATATTCCACCGAGGACTGCACCAGATTATTCTGAATGACTGCATTAGAAATCTGTGTTTCCTTCGCCAGTTCAAAATTCTTATGTATCATCAGATAGCCCACCAGTCCCAGACTGACTGAAAGCAGGATTAAATTTGTAATTAATACTTTATATCGAAATTTCATGCTTTATCCTCTAACCGGTATCCTGCCTTAAATACTGTTTTAAGCTCCGCTCCAAGATTCAGTTTTTTCCGTAATCTCTGGATATGAAGGTCTAAGGTTCTTGACTCTACGGAATATTCCGTTCCCCAGATTTCTTCATAGATTCTTTCCCGGAACAGTGTAATATTCCGGTTGCGCATCAGAATTTCTAAGAGCTCAAATTCCTTTGGCGTAAGCTCCACTTCTTTTTCTGCCTTTGTCACCACCTGATTTTCACTGTCTAATTCAATATCCATAAAAGTAATCTTCTGCTCCATCTTATGATAGCGGCGCAGCACAATATTAACCCGTGCCAAAAGTTCTACCACTTCAAAAGGCTTTACCATATAATCCTCTGCCCCGGAGGTCAGCCCCTGCATCCGGTCTTTTAGGGAATCCTTTGCAGTCAGAAAAATCACCGGAATTCCCATTGGACGGATGTATTCCATCAATTCAAATCCATTTAATTCCGGCAGCATAACATCCAATATAATCAAATCAAAATTTTCTGTTTCCAACAGGTCTGCAGCTTTCATTCCATTGTATACACAGACACACTGATAGCCTGCCTTCATCAGATTCAGCCGGATTAAATCCGATATTGCCTTTTCATCCTCTACAACCAATATCCGTATCATGCTGTCCGCTCCTTTTACTACTCTTTGATGTTTATTTTAACATATATTTGTATCTAAAATGTATCTGAACATTAAAAAAGAATGTGCTTTGCACATTCCCGCGCCTGCGGCGGTCGCTTGCGACATCTACCTTATACGCCGCAGTGCGCATCCTCGCGGAGCGTTTTTTGCTTTACAGGAAAGCAATTTCCTGTAAAGCAAAAAAAGTTTCTTCTATTCCTTCTGATTGCTCATCGGAATAAAAGAAACTTTTTTATTCTCATCTTCTCTGGTCTAGAAGAAACAATTATTTTTTCATGCTACGCCTGCACCAGTGTCATTTTTCCACTGCAATGCATCTTCCGGATGCCCTCCGGTATCGTAAGCCTGTCTCCGGTATCTACCCAGATGCTGCCAATTAAACCGCTGCCGGATGCCACATAAATGACATCTGTGCTGTCAGAAAGCAGCAGATCCATTTCCCTCTCTACCTTAAATCCTGCACCTGTTACTTCTGCAGCACCACGCTCTATCCGGATTTTTCTATCCGGCTGGTTGCAGGATAACGCTGCTCCATTGCTTTCCATGACTTTCTTATACCAGAATGCTGAATCCTTTACATAACGCTGCTGGGTTGCAAAGTCCACATAAATAATTCCGAACCGTTCGGAATAGCCCTCATGCCATTCGAAATTGTCTAAAAAAGTCCATAAGAAATAACCGGCAATCTCTGCTCCTTCGTCCGCCGCCTTCTGCAGATTTCCAAGGTACTCATCCAAGAACTGGATACGGTTGGCATCATGTACACTGCCATCTGCTTCCACATTGTCATGACAGGACATTCCATTTTCCGTAATATAAATCGGCAGCTGATAACGTTCGTAGAGGAATTTTCCTGCCCAGTATAGGCATTCCGGTGTCACCGGCCATTCTGCGGCAGTCTTTGGGAATCCTGCCGGACGGTCTACAAATTCCGGCTCTCCATCTGCTCCTGCGCGAACCGGATATCCGTTATAAATATTCTGACCGTAAAAATCAATGGGCTGGTGAATCAGTTCCATATCTTCTTTCGTGATTTCCGGCAGATACTCCTTGTATTTCTCAAGGCCTTCCTTTGGATAATGTCCTAAAATAACCGGGTCGGAATACCAGGATACATTCCAGGTCCAGTTGTCGACATCATTATAAAAGCCAAAATATACCTTCTTTGCAGCTTCAATATCTTCCGGGGAATTACTTGCTGGATATGCCACCCCACTGGTTGGTGCATAGCCAATCTGTATCGGCTGCTTTGCATATTTCCGGAGAGTAATAACTGCTTTTCCATGTGCCCGCAATGCATTATGCGCAATCCGGAAGCTTTCCTCTGGTGTGACTTTCTTTCCCGGTGCATGAATACCACGGTAATATCCCAGTCCGATAAAGCACTGTGGCTCATTCAAAGTAAAAATCTTGTCGCAGATATCAGTAAAATTCTCTGCTACTACTTTTGCATATTCTGCAAACCAATCTATGATTTCTTCATTGAGCCAGCCGCCTTTATCCTCCAATGCCTGCGGAAGTTCCCAGTGATAAAGTGTCATATATGGCTCAATGCCGTTTTTCTTCATTTCAAGAATCATATCACGATAGAGTGCCACCGCTTTTTCATTGACTCTTCCGGTTCCCTCCGGCATCAGTCTCGCCCAGCTTACGGAAAAACGGTATGCCTTCACGCCAAGTTCTTTCATCAATGCATAATCTTCTTTGTAACGGTGCATGTCATCTGCACTGACATATGCATTCTGATGTTCAAAGGTTCTTCCCGCTTCGGTAAAGGTGTCCCAGATGCAGGTTCCTGCGCCATCGTTTTTGTCTCTTCCCTCTACCTGATAGGCACTGCTGGCAACACCCCATACAAAGTCTTTTCGAAACATTTGTTTTCCTCCTGATTCTATTTTTTGTGTTATTCTTCTGCAATTGTGAAATCCGATATATTTTTATGATTAGATTATATCTGGGCGGTTCGCCGGAGTACGAATGCATTTTAAGGGCTGTTAGGGGCACTTGGAATTTTGTCCGACATCTGGCAACGCTGGCACAGGGAAGTGCCAGCGAGGCACATATGAACATGGATGTGAATTTGTGCCGGTTGCCGGAAGAAAGAACAGGTCTTGCAAAATTCTTAGTGCCCCTTGCAGTTCTTATGCGGCATCCGTGCTCGGTAAACTGCGCAGATATTCAATCTAAAAAACATATCATTTTTCACAATTGCAGAAGGATTCTCTTAATCGTTTTCGTTACAAAAACACTCTACCACGAAACAACTGTTCCGGGATAGAGTGTTTTACCTTAAAAATGGTAGAAATCTATTTTATTAAGAAAAATCAGAATGTACGGATTCCATATGACATAACAGTTTGTTTTAAGTCATTTGACTTTTTGCTACTTTTGAATAGAATCGTAGTATTTTTTCACGATTTTCTCCGCTGGTTTTGCATATATTTCATAATCTTTTCTCTTTAAGGCAGCATTCTTCGTGTAGAGATGACTGTTCCATGACCAGAATGCCATGCCCCTCACCCAGTCTCTTTTTAAGCAGGCTTCAAACATTGCCTCATACCAGTCTGCCTGTCCCTTAGCATCTGCTTCTCCCTGCACCGTCCAGTCATTTGGCACTTTATTAGAATCCACGATAGACATACATCCTGCCTCTGCAAAGAAAAATGGTTTTTGAAATTTCTTTACCACCGCTTCAATCCGGTCAAGCTGGTTCTCCCAGTCCTCCAACGGATAATAGCCACTGGAAGAAATCACATCTACTGCATCCCACCATTTCACATTATGCTCCTGATATTTATCGGTATTATAGGAAACAAGTCCGTCAAATTCACTCCGGATATCAGCGATCAGCTTCCGCCACTCTGCTTCCCTGCGCTCTGCCATAACCATTTCGCAGCCTGCAATATGCATTTCCACACCCATTTCTTTTGCCAGCCTTGCATAATGAAGCTGAAATTCTGTATAGGATTCAAACCAGTTACACCACTTTGGTTCACAGACTACGTCTTCATCAAAGAAATTGACATGGGCACGCCAGGTTCCATTTTTGCAGTTTACCGTAGGCTTTAATGCCACACGCATACCAAGCTCTTTCGCATAATCAATCATGCCCTTTAATTCATCATCTGACACCGTTGCTTCAGAAGTATAACAAATCTCTTCCGACTGTGCCGTGTCCTGCAATCCGTTGGGTGCTAAGATAACAAAATTGCTGTTGGTATTTTCTTTCATTTTCTTTAAGCTGTCAAAAGCACTCTTCTCCTGAAAGCTCCCTTTTCTTGCAAATGGTGCATATGTCATGCCGCAGATATATTCCATGGTAAGTATTTCCTTTCTCCTCTTTCAATGACTTTTTATGATGGGAACTATAGCATTCGCCCTGGAATCTTGCTATAATGATTTATTATAAAAATAGTAAAAATCTCTTATGGCAGGAATTCATTTATTTTAAATATATTGGGGGACGACTTTATGAATTCACTTTTTGAATACAGCGACCGGCTGAATGCTCCTTTTGAATGCTTCTTATTTGACACAAGAATCCATTCTTTTCCCATCCGGTCCCACTGGCATTATTTTGTTGAAATTCTGTATATGTTAGAGGGCACCGCCATCATCAACTGTGATGATGATACTTATGTACTAGAAGAAGGTGATATGACGTTATTTCTTCCGCAGGCAATCCATTCTATCTATACTGCCACAGAGCAGCCATTGGTTTATTATGTCATGAAATTCGACTTAAACCAGCTTGCACCATCCGGCAATGCATTAAGCACCACTTTTTCCGGGGTTAATTTTGTATCACTTTTTAATCTGGCGAAGGGTGATTCCCATGCTCCGAAATATTTTTCCAAAGCGATGTTAACAGACTATCCCATTGCCGGAATCTTTTCCTCCTGTGAACACGAAATGCAGCAGCAGGAATACGGTTACCGGATTCTGGTACAGTCCCAGATTAATTCCCTTTTAACCTTTATCCTGCGTATCTGGCGGGCACAGGGTTTTAATACGGATAAAGCTCTGGCTATTCCGCAAAACACAGAAGAAGCGTCCATACACTCCATTACGGAATATATCGACGCTCATGCCCAGGAGCCATTAAAGGTGGAAGACCTTGCCAGAATGTGTAATATGAGTTATTCCTATTTTGCCAAAAGCTTCCGGGAACTCTATGGCCAGTCCTGTAAAAAATATATTGAATTTATCCGCCTTTGCAAGGCTGAAGATTTGCTGCTCTTTACCAATCTTGACTTGAATTATATCAGTCAGGAAACCGGATTTTCCGATTGCAGCCATTTTATTAAGGCTTTCCGAAACAAGCACAAAATGACGCCAAAGCAATACCGGAAGGAGCATTCCTCTTAAAGGTACATTCTTAATGCTGCATTCTTAAAGGTGCATGTAGATATCTGCCTGCTGAATTGCCACATCTGCTCCTGCCATCAGCATGGCAAAGAAGGTTAATGTGATGGTAAGGAATACCGCCTTACCATCATAGACAAATTCCACATTCTTCTTCCGGTTGGCAAGAAGGATTTCTATTCCAAGCAGGATAAAGATACATGGCCAGATATGGAAAATGATTTCATAGGTCAATACCGGCACAAACAGATGTACCAGAAACAGGATTCCAAATAAAACCAGTGCACTGCCTAAGGTAATGCTGCCCACTCTGTGGGTGCGTACTTCTTTCACATTCTCATCCATTTTCCTTATGCCTCCTTTTTCTCTTCTTCCTCAAGGGATTTTTTCTTACCATGAACCAGATAAATTCCTGCTGCTATAATTGCAATTCCTGCCAGCAGTCTTGGAAGCCGGTAACTGATTTCCTGAAGTACCCAGACCGTTTCATCCGGAATTAAATTTGCAATCATCCAATAGAAACTGTTCCAGATTAACATAATACCAAGCAGAATCAGCACGACTGCAATAATGGTACGATAACGCTTTACAAAGGATTTCTCTTTCCCGCCTTCTCCACTTAAATGGAATAAATACTCATCCTCCACGGCATAGAATTCTTCATCGGATAAGCCTGCTAAATTGTGTACATGAAAGAAGCTGTAAAACCATGCAATTACTGCAAGCACTGCCAGCGGTCCAAGTTCAAAAATAGATGCTGCTACAATAATGCCAAAGAACATCGACATCAGGCTTAAGCCCATTTTCATAAATCCCATATACATTTCCCCTGCTCCCGGTAAAAGGGAACAGCAAAATCTTAAAAATCCATTTCTCTTTTTCGTCATGTTATCTTTCCTCCTTTAAAAACCATCCATTTGTCGTCTCAGTAATAAAATCGCAAAATGCACTGGACGCATCATTTACACTCTGTAAGAAATTCTGCTCTTCACTACGCTTTTTCGCTTTCTCTTTCTGTTCCTGTAAGTCCTTATTGACCTGCTCTTTTGCTTCTGCCACATAAGTTTCCATGTTTGGTCTGCTCTGCTGCTCCACCGTAGGAACTACAATCAGAAATGCGATTGCCGCTGCCGCCGCAACCATTACTTTCATGCTATAAGTCAGGAGCTTCCGCTTCGCTGACACTTTTTCTTTGTATACAATAACCTTCTGCTGCTGCTCAATTTTATGTAGAATATTTTCTTCTAAATATTCCGGTGCTTTTATCATCGGTCCTTCTTCTGTTTCCCGGATCAGTGCTTCTAACGCTTCGTCACTTAAATACTCCTGTGTATCTTCTTTTCTCATATCAGCTCCGCTCCTTTCCATATAGTTTTCTAAGCATTGCCCGCGCCCGGTATATCTGTGTCTGCACGGTTTTCAAATTCTTCTGCTTTAACTCTGCTATCTCGCCGGCAGGATGTTCTTCACAGAAGTACAGCTTTGCGATTTCATCATAAGGTGGTTTCAACTGTCCGCATTTTTCCTGCAGTTCTTCCCGGACCACCTCTTCGATGCATTGCTCTTCCGGTCCTCCTGCTCTCGCAGGATGGCTTCCTAAGACTTCGTCTTCGGTGGGAACCATCCTCCTTGCCGCCTGTCTGCTGTAATCAATACATTTATTCGAAGCAATCCTGCAAAGCCAGGCTTTCTCATTCTTACCGTCGAACTCTTCTTTGTGCTGATAGGCAGATAAAAATGTTTCCTGCGTCAAATCTTCTGCTGCAAAGTAATCTCCGGTCATCTTAACGCAAATAGAAAATACCAGATTCTGGTATTTATGAACCATCTGCGTAAATGGTTCCTGACGCATTTTTATCCACCTCCTTGTCTCTTAAGAACGTTCTCATAATATATAACGAATATCTTTTTCTATTGTCTTCAATTTTTGAAAAAAATCAATATTTTTTTAATTTATTCTATCCGGAATCCATTCTATTGACTTTTCTTTTCCGCGAAACTATAATCACTGTGGTTATCATGAATGATAGAGCAATTGCGAAAGAAAACATATATAACATATTTTAGCCGATAAATCTTCTGTTTCTTTTTAAATAGGAAATATTGTAATTCCATCCCCCGCATTTTTCTTTTTGCTATTCCGCCTGTCTTTCCAATGTTTGATAAGACACTTGGGCTGTTCGCCGAAATACGGACAGCACACAAGCGTCTTTTGTCAAAGCAAACGGAAAGACAGCCGGCAATCAGGAAAAATGCGAAGCAGGAATTACATAATATTTCCTATTAAGAAAAAGAAACAAAAGATTTATTTCTCAAAATATTTTAGAATCTTTTTCTTTCGCGATTGCCAATACATCTAATATACGAGGGATTTAAATGATGGAAAAGAAGAAAAACTCCATTGATATGACTCATGGATCTTTATGGAATAAAATTTTGATTTTTGCTCTGCCGCTGGCTGCCAGCAGTATCTTACAGCAGCTTTTTAACTCTGTTGATACCGCTGTCGTCGGCAACTTTGCCAGCAGCCAGGCTTTAGCTGCTGTAGGAAGCAACAGTTCCCTGATTGCTTTGATGATTAATCTTTTTATCGGTATCTCACTGGGTTCGAATGTTATTATTTCCCGATATATCGGTCAGGGTGTCCACAAGAATATCAAAGCTGCCATTCATACTGCCATTGTTGTAGCTTTGGCAGGCGGCATTTTCCTGCTGGTTTTGGGACAATTTATTGCAAGACCTGTTCTTGTGCTGATGGGAACACCGGATGATGTCATTGACCTTGCAGTCTTATACCTTCGGATTTACTTCCTTGGCATGCCATTTATTCTGTTATATGACTTCTGCTCCTCGATTCTCCGGAGTACCGGAGACAGCAGACGACCGCTTTATGCACTGATTGCAGCCGGTGTTATCAATACCGGGCTGAATCTTATTCTGGTCATTGCCTTCCACCTTGGCGTATCCGGTGTTGCTATCGCTACCGTGGTTTCGAATATTGTAAGCTCCGGAATCCTGATTTACATCCTGCTGCATGAGGATGATCCGATTCGTTTAGAGCCAAAGGCACTTGCCATCTCCTGGCATGAATTAAAGAAGATTCTTGTCATCGGTGTTCCTGCCGGATTGCAGGGTATGGTCTTTTCTATTGCCAATGTCTGCATCCAGAGTACCATTAACAGCTTCGGCTCTGATGCTGTCGCCGGTTCTGCCGCAGCGTTAAACTTTGAATATTTTTCCTATTTTGTGGTAAATGCTTTTGCCCAGACTACTGTTACTTTCACCAGCCAGAATTACGGTGCCGGTGAATATGACCGCTGCAAAAAGGTATTCCGCTTAAATATGATATTTTCCCTTTTCTTCTGTGGACTCCTTTCCAGCGTCTTCATCTTAGGACGGGGCTTCTTCCTGCACCTTTACAGCAACGACCCGGAGGTACTTACCTTTGCCGTCCAGCGTCTGTTAATAGCAACAACTTTGGAGCTTTTGACTTCTACCTATGAAATCAGCGGAGGCGCCATGCGTGGGCTGGGACATTCCCTGTCGCCTGCACTGATTACCGTTTTCGGTTCCTGTGTCCTACGGCTCATCTGGGTATCTACCGTCTGCCGGTATTTCCATGAGTTCTGGGTAGTTATGGTTATCTATCCGATTTCCTGGGTGCTGACCGGAAGCATGATGCTTCTTGCCTATTACCTGCTGCGCAGGAAGTTATTCCGAAAAAGTGCAGTATAGAAAATCTGTCGCATAATTGAAATGTTTGCTAAAATGAAACCCCGGAAGCAGATGATTCCTTCTTCCAAAGAATGAATCTTTCTGTTTCCGGGGTATTTTTATGGAGCCAGCTTTAAAGTACTCCTTTTTCTAAATTTTCTTTATAAATGTAATACACGATCTTTGATTTCCTGAGTTCTTCCCTGATTCCAGAACTGGGTTCCGATATAACCACAGGTACGTCTTGCCACGTTCATCTTATCCTGGTCACGGTTACCACAGCTTGGGCATTCCCACACCAGCTTGCCGTATTTGTCTGTTACAATTTTAATCTCGCCATTGTAACCACATTCCATACAATAATCACTCTTGGTATTCAGTTCTGCATACATAATATGGTCATATATATAACGAATGACAGACAGTACTGCCTCAATATTATCCTGCATATCCGGCACTTCCACATAGCTGATTGCGCCGCCCGGGGAAAGCTCCTGGAACTTTGCTTCAAAACCAAGCTTCTTGAATGCGTCAATGTGCTCTGTTACATGGACATGATAGCTGTTAGTAATATAACTCTTATCCGTAACGCCCGGAATAATTCCGAAACGCTTCTGTAAACATTTTGCAAATTTATAGGTCGTAGACTCAAGCGGTGTCCCATATACACTGAAAGCAATATTTGTCTCTGTCTTCCACTTATCGCAGGCATCATTTAAATGCTGCATCACTGCCAGTGCAAATGGTGTTGCTTCCGGATTAGTATGGGATTTACCAGTCATATAACGGGTACATTCACACAATCCTGCATAGCCTAAAGAAATAGTGGAATAGCCGCCATATAAAAGCTTGTCTATGGTCTCGCCCTTCTTAAGACGGGCCAGTGCTCCATACTGCCAGAGAATCGGTGCCACATCAGAAGGTGTTCCCTTCAGACGGTTATGTCTTGCCATCAATGCACGATAGCATAATTCCAGACGCTCATCAAAAATTTCCCAGAAACGGGTCATATCTCCGCCGGAGGAACATGCAATATCCACCAGATTCAGTGTTACGACACCCTGATTAAACCGTCCGTAATATTTCGGCTTTCCTTCTTCATCCTTGTATACGCTTAAGAAAGAACGACAGCCCATACATGGATAGCAGTTGCCCTCTTTCAGCTGTTTCATGATTTTTTCTGAAATATAATCCGGTACCAGACGCTTTGCGGTACATTTTGCAGCCAGCTCTGTCAGATAATAATACTTGGAATCCGGCTCAACATTATCCTCTTCCAGCACATAAATCAGCTTTGGAAATGCCGGTGTAATGTAGATGCCCTGCTCATTTTTCACACCAAGAATTCTCTGCTTTAAGACTTCTTCAATAATCGCTGCCAGGTCGTCTCTTACCTGTCCTTCCGGTACTTCATCAATATACATAAAGACTGTTACAAACGGAGCCTGTCCATTGGTGGTCATCAGTGTGATAACCTGATACTGAATCATCTGGACGCCGCGCTTGATTTCGTCTTTTACACGAATCTCTGCTACTTTATTAATCTGTTCTTCTATTAATTCCAGTCCTGCCGCTTCAAATTCTGCTGCTACCTGACGCCGGAATTTCTGACGGCTCACATTGACAAACGGAGCTAAATGTGCCAGCGAAATACTCTGTCCCCCATACTGGGAACTTGCAATCTGGGCAATACTCTGGGTTGCAATATTGCAGGCAGTCTCAAAGCTCTTTGGCTTATCAATCATGGTCTCACTAATTACGGTTCCATTCTGCAGCATATCCTCCAAATTAACCAGACAGCAGTTATGCATATGCTGTGCAAAATAATCAGAATCGTGGAAATGTATAATTCCCTGCTCATGGGCTTCTACAATATCCTGTGGCAGCAGAAAACGCTTGGTAATATCCTTGCTGACTTCTCCTGCCATATAATCACGCTGCACGCTGCTTACAGTTGGATTCTTGTTGCTGTTTTCCTGCTTTACTTCCTCATTCTTGCAGGCAAGCAGCGTCAGAATCTGGTCGTCGGTAGAATTGGTCTTTCTTACCAGAGCACGTTTATAGCGGTAAGTAATATAATTTCTGGCTACCGTATACGCACGCTGATTCATAATCAGGTTCTCCACCAGATCCTGAATCTCTTCTACGGTTAATGCACGGTTCATGGTATTACATGCCTTCTCCACATTTTCACCAATGGCATTAATCTGTGCCTCTGTCATACGCTCGCTGTCTACCACACTTTCATTGGCTTTACACACAGCCGCTAAAATCTTCTCTTTATCAAATATAACTTCCGTCCCACTTCTCTTTATGATTTTCATATTCGCACCCCTATTCAAAATAATTCATTTTCAACGCGTATACTATATATTGTATCAGATTAAATTATCTTTTCAAGGTATTGTGCCAAATTGTTTATTCTTTTTCTAATACAAGAGCGGAAAGCGGCTCTACATCGGTCTTTTCGGAAATATTTTTTTTGCCGTCTGCACCTGCCGTTTTGTCATCCACCAGAATTTTCCATTTTCCTTCCGGCAAATTATACAAAATCTCTTCATCATTTCCGTTGAATATTACCAAAATGTTTTCTGGTGTATCATCTGCACCTTTTCCCTTCAAAAGATATGCCACAACATTTTCCGGTGTATCTGATAAGAAGCAGAGATTCTGTGTCATTTCCGCTTCACTCTGCATACGGAATACCGGATGGGCTTTCCGCAGTGCCATCAAGCCCTTATAGTATGCTATCATATCCGGATATTCATGTATATTGTCCCATTTGATACTGTTTACCGTATCCGGCATATTATAGCTGTTTTCTGCAAAACCTTTTTTCTCCGGCAGTGGTTTGCTGCGGAGGAATTCTTCACCTGCCTGGATAAAAGGCACACCCTGGGAAGTAAATACAATGGCTGCGCACAACCGGTTCATGGCTTTCTTCTTTTCTTCCGATACCTCCGGGCAGGAGACGGATAATTTATCCCACAGGGTATAGTTATCATGACAGGAGACATAATTAATACTCTGTCCCGGCTCTTTCGCCCACGGCTTACTGCCATAGGCATCATAATCTACCTGTGGATGTGCGACTGCTCCTGTAATGCCATAGCGCAATGCATTTTCCAGATGGGTGCCGCCATTAACGAAGCCCAGATGATCATCATAGAATACGCTTCCTTTTATGGTATCACGGATGTCATCATTGAACATGCCGATTCCCGGCATCTTTTTCGCACTGGCTTTAAATGCACATTTCTCCTCTGCCAGAGAAGATGGGCCACCGTTCCAGCCTTCTCCGTAAAGGTAGATATCCGGACGTATTTCTTTTAACCGCTCTGCAATAACATTCATCGTATCAATATCCAGAACACCCATCAAATCAAAGCGGAATCCATCGATATGATATTCCTTTGCCCAGTAAATCAGGGAATCTACGATTAATTTCTGCACCATCGGACGGTCACTGGCCACTTCATTGCCACAGCCGGAACCGTTGGTATATCCGGTCTCATCACTTCTATAATAATAACCCGGCACTATCTTCTGAAGGTTGGAATCATCCCTTCGATAGGTATGATTAAAGACCACATCCATAATCACTCCGATTCCTCTGCTGTGCAAAGCCAGCACCATCTGTTTCATTTCCTGAATCCGCACTGCTCCATCATATGGGCTGACTGCATAAGAACCTTCCGGAACATTATAATTATCCGGATCATATCCCCAGTTATACTGTGCTTTCTGATTTTTCTCATCTACGGTCTCAAAATCAAATGCCGGAAGAATCTGTACATGTGTCACACCAAGACCACTAATATAATCAAGTGCCGTTGCTTCTCCAAAATGATTTGTAGTATTGGCTTCCGTCAGGCCTAAGAACTTTCCATTATGAAATACGCCGCTGGATTCATCCATCGTAAAATCCCTGACACTGCCTTCATAGATAATGGCATCTGTGATATGCTCCGGATTCCGGTACCCATCCAGTTCAAAGCCCTGTGGGTTTGTCTTTGCCAGATTGATAACCATACCGCGCTGCCCGTTTACCCCGGCAGCTTTTGTATACGGATCTACTGCCTCCTGCTCTTCCCCGTGATTTACTACTGTATAGGTATAGTAGATTCCATTACAATCTCCCTGTTTTTCAAAAACGTAAGTACCGTTTGCTGACTTCTTCATAATATGCTGTTCTATGAGATTATCTCCTTCGCCCTGTTTATAAAGGTTCAGCTTCACGGATTCTGCCTCTGGTGCCCAGACCTTAAATCTTGTCATTTTCGGTGAGTATACCGCTCCTAAATCATTTCCTGTGTATACTTCATAATCAAACTTCTGCATATTTGTTTCCTTTCCCTCGTTACCTGCGTACGGCTACAAGAAACACACTTTGCGCATTTCCCGCATAACCGAAAAAAGGAAGCTTCCGCCAATGCACGGATGCTTCCTTCTTGCAACTGGCTGTCATTTCAAAGACCCTATAGCTTTGCGTCACAGGCTTTCACCTGTTTTGCTGATACATAATCTTTATTATAATGGTGGCACAATTATAAGTCAATGACTCCGGTTACTTATTGCAATTCTTATATTTCAGTATAATTCACATATGTGAATTATAGATTTAACTCTTTTTTGATTTCGGCAATGGCTTCTCTTTCATCAAAATGATATTTTACACCTTTAATTTCCTGATAATCTTCATGACCTTTTCCAAGCAGCACTATCATATCACCCTTTTTGGCATTTTCGATACAATATTTGATGGCTGCTTTGCGGTCATCGATTTCGATATATTTTCCGTTGCTCTTTGCAAGGCCAATCTTAATATCGTTGTTGATGTCGCGGATTTCTTCATCTCTTGGATTATCACAGGTCAGCACGCTTAAATCTGCCAGTTCTCCTGTCACTTCTCCCATGTCATAGCGGCGCAGCTTGGAACGGTTTCCACCGCCACCATAGACACAGATTAAACGTTTCGGATGATACTCTTTTAATGTGGTAAGCACGCTTCTTGTGCTGACTTCATTATGGGCATAGTCTATAATTACCGTAAAATCTTTGGAAACCGGAACTAATTCCACACGGCCTCTGACTTTTACTTTATCCAGTCCACGTAAAATTGCCTCATCGGAAATTCCTGCCAGATGACAGGTCAGCATGGTTACCAGTGAATTGTATACTGAAAAGCTTCCCGGAATATGAACCACTGCATAAACATTCATACAGCCGGTAGTGGTAAAATGCATTCCAATCTGTCCCTCTTCATCCAGATATCCAACAGCTCCCGCCATCAGGTCTGCGTCTTTCTTACAGGAGAAGGTATGAAGCTTACAGGTATGATTTTTGATAATTCCATCTACGTGCTCATCATCTGCATTTACGATTCCCTCTTTGCACTGACGGAATAAGAGACTCTTGCATTCCTGATATTCTTCAAAGCTAGCATGCTCATTTGGTCCGATATGATCCGGTGATAAGTTGGTAAAGATTCCATAATCAAATACAATTCCTGCCACGCGGTGCATCTTAAGTCCCTGGGAGGATACTTCCATTACTACATATTCACAGCCGGCATCTACCATGGCACGGAACATCTTATGTAATTCATAAGATTCCGGTGTGGTATTCTTTGCCGGAAGCTTCTCCTCGCCGATTAAGGCACCGATGGTTCCAATCAGTCCGACTTTCTTACCGGCTTCTTCTAAAACGCTCTTTATCATATAAGTAGTAGTGGTCTTTCCTTTTGTTCCGGTCAGTCCAATGGTGGTAAGCTCTCTGTCCGGGTGTCCAAAGAAAGCAGCCGACATAATTGCCAGGGCATAACGGGCATCTTCTACCTGAAGAACCGTACAGTTCTCCGGAATATCAGTTTCTACTGCATGCTCTACCACAAGGGCAGCAGCACCTTTCTTTACCGCATCTTCAACAAAGTCATGTCCGTCTACAACAGCTCCTACCATACAGACAAATACGGTGTCTTTTTCTACTTTTCTCGAATCATAGATAATATCGCTGATTTCTTTCTCCACCTCTCCCTGCAGGCAGGTATAGGTCAATTCTTTACATATTTCTGCTAATTTCATACTTCTCTCCTAATGTATTATTCCGCTGTTCCGATAATGTGGCTTGCATCAATTTCCGATTCAAATACCGTATGGGAAGGTCCGGTCATAAACATATGTCCGCTTTCTTCCTCCCACTCAATATAGAGCGGTCCGCCAATCTGCTCTACCGTTACTTTCCGGTCTAAGCGTCCGGTTAATACGCCGGCTACCACTGCAGTACAGCATCCGGTTCCGCATCCGATAGTCTCTCCGGTTCCTCTTTCCCATTCCCGGATTTTCACATAATCCCTGCGAACAAATTCCACAAAAGTTACATTGGTCTTATTGGTAAAAAGCTCTGTCATATGTTCAATGGTTTTTCCGTATTTTTCTACATTAAGGTCTGCCACGCTGTCTACATACATGGCACAATGCGGGTTGCCCCAGGATACTGCCGTAATATGGAAGGTCTTATCCAGTACCTGTACCGGCTGCTCTACAAATTCATCCAGCTTTGTGTTGACCGGAATCACTTTTGCAGACATTCTCGGTGCTCCGATATCTGCTCTGATATTGCTTACCAGACCGTCCGTTACGGTTAAGTTCAGATGCTGCATGCCGCCTAAGGTTTCAATTACAAGGTCTGTCTTATCCGTCAGTCTGTGGTCGTATACATATTTTCCTACGCTGCGCAATGCATTTCCACACATCTCGCCCTCTGTTCCATCCGGGTTAAACATCCGCATCCGGAAATCCCCTTTTTCGGACGGACAAATCAATACCATTCCGTCAGAACCAATGGCAAAATGCCGGTCACTTACGAATCTCGCAAGCTCCGGCAGATTGTCAAGATGCTGATGAATGGCATCGATATATACATAATCGTTTCCAAATGCCTGCATCTTTGTAAATTTCATTTATTTTCTCCTTGCTTTCTCTTTCCTTTATTTTTCTTAAGCATTCATTGCCCGGTCTAAATCTGCAATGATATCATCCACATTTTCAATTCCTACTGACATACGAAGGAAGCAGTCTGTAATGCCAAGCTTCTCTTTTACATCAAGCGGTGTATCCTCATGAGTCTGTGTGGTCGGATATGTGATTAAGGTCTCTGTTCCGCCAAGACTCTCTGCAAACATAATCATATCTACATTTTTAAGAATCTTCTTAACGGTCTCATAGCTGTCTACGGTAAAGGAAATCATTCCGCCAAATCCTGTTGTCTGACGGCAGGTTACTTCGTAATCCTTATGGTCTTCAAAACCAACATAATATACTTTCTTTACCTTCGGCTGTGTACGAAGCCACTCTGCAACCTTCCTGGCATTCTCATTGTGACGGTCCATACGGACTGCAAGGGTCTTGATTCCCCTTAATACCAGCCAGCTGTCTAACGGTGCCAGCTGGCTTCCATGGGATTTGATATGGATGTGAATCTTATCTGCGATTTCTTTGTTATCCTTTACTACGACGATTCCGGAAATGGTGTCATTGTGTCCCCCCAGATATTTTGTTGAACTGTGGGTTACGATGTCAGCTCCCAACTGCAGCGGTTTCTGGAAATATGGTGTTAAAAATGTATTATCTACAACGGTTAATGCTCCGATGGATTTTGCGATTTCAGAAATGGCATGAATGTCTGCCACCTTCATCATCGGATTGGTTGGTGTCTCAACGAAGAACATTTTTGTATTCGGGCGGATAGCTGCCTTTACTTCGTCTAATTCAGACATATCTACATAAGTATGCTCGATTCCATATTTTCCAAATACATCTCCAATGATACGGAAGGTTCCACCATAAATATCATCGGAAAGAATTACATGCTCGCCCGGATTTAATAAGGAAAATACTGCCATATTCGCAGCCTGTCCGGAAGAAAATGCAAATCCCTGGATACCGCCCTCTAAAATTGCCATGGTACGCTCTAATTCCTGTCTGGTCGGATTCTCAAGACGGCTATAGGCAAATCCTGTTGTCTGTCCTAATTCCGGATGACGGAAGGTTGCTGCCTGAAAGATTGGCATGCTGACTGCGCCGGTTAATGGTTCCGTTCCTAATGCTCCATGTACTGCCTTGGATTCAAAATGTAAATCCTCTTTTGTACTGTAATCGGTATAGTTGCTGAAGTTTTTCATATTGTTACCGCCTTTCTTCGTCTTAATTACCCACCAGATATTTTCATTTCTAACAGGACAACCGTCTATTGATGCACTTGTCCTTTTTCATATATTAATCATTATACCAACATTTTATTGAAATTGATAGTAAAATAATGCTTTCCTTATTGCAAATCGTGCTTTATACTGTTCCTAGATTGACTTTGTATATAGGATGTGATTTTTATGAAAAAATATGAGAAAACCGGATATCTTCATCATGATTTCAAGATATTTCACCTGACTGACCACGAAATGTCTGCCTACGACTTTCATTATCATGATTTTCACAAACTGCTCTTTTTCCTAAGCGGCAATGTCACCTATTGTATTGAAGGAAAATCCTACCAGCTTACCCCGGGGGATCTGGTTCTTGTCCGTGCCGGTGAAGTCCACCGTCCGGTCATTCATGATACCACACCCTACGAGCGGATGATTATTTATGTCTCTCCGGATTTTGCAGTTACATCATCCGATAAGACTATTTTCTTAAACCAGTGCTTTCTTCCGGACGCTGCCATGCCGTCCAATGTGCTGCATTTATCCGGCATGAAGGAACGGCGGCTCTTAGATACCATGATGGAACTTGTCCACTCTTTTTCCGAAGACAGCTTTGCCAATGAGATTTACCAGAATACGCTTTTCTTAGAATTTATGATTCACTTAAACCGGGCTGCCTTATCCGGCACCCTGCAATATGAAGATTCCTTTCAGGCAAATGAAAAGATTCTGTCGGTTCTTACCTATATGAATGAACATCTGACGGAGGATATTACGGTGGATTCTTTAGCCGAGCACTTTTTTACCAGCCGCTATTATCTGATGCACTCTTTTAAGGAGCAGACCGGGTATACCATCGGAAATTATCTTTCCACAAAGCGGCTTCTCTTTGCCAGGGATTTAATCAGCTCCGGCACTGCAGTAACCGATGCCTGCTTTGCCTGCGGCTTTCACAATTATTCTACTTTTCTTCGTGCCTATAAGAAGCAGTTTGGAAAATCCCCACGGGAAATGATTTCATAAAGGAGCCAGCCATGTATACAAAAGTAAAAGAGTTATTCCAAAAAGAAACAGTCTGCTGCATTGCTTTTCTGCTTGCAGTTATTTCCATGTGTTTTGTTGTACCTTCAAAAAATTATATTTCTTATATTGATTTCCGGGTGCTTGCACTCTTATTCTGCCTGATGGCTGTGGTACGGGGATTCTCTTCCATTGGCGTTTTTACCCGACTTGGAACCATGCTCTTAACCCATGTGCATTCCCTTCGGATGCTGTCGGCACTTTTCATTTTCCTGTGCTTCTTCTTCAGCATGCTTATCACCAATGATGTGGCGCTGATTACCTTTGTACCGTTTACCATACTGGTTCTGTCCATGGCCGAGCAAAAAAAGTTTCTGATTCCAGTTATCGTTCTTGAAACCATTGCCGCCAATCTCGGCAGCATGCTGACGCCTCTTGGCAACCCGCAGAATCTTTATCTCTATACGATTTCCGGATTATCCATTGGAGCTTTTGTCCGGATTATGCTGCCATACTCTTTTGTATCTGCTATCCTTCTGCTGATTTTTATTCTGTTTCTCCCAAAGGATACGGTTTCCACTGCAACTGCTGCAAACACTGCAAATTCTACAAATACTGTAACTGCTTCCAATACTTCCATTGTAATTTGTGAAGCTGTAAAAACACGTAAAAATTCCCGGATTCTTTTTGCCTTTTATTTGATACTTTTTCTTCTGTGTCTTCTGACGGTACTTCATATTCTGCCTTACCAGATTCTGTTTTTCCTTGTCCTCACAGGCTTTCTGCTTCTGGATTACCGCGTATTAAAGGATGTGGACTATTTCCTGCTGCTTACCTTTCTTTGCTTCTTCATCTTTATCGGAAATATGAAGCAGATTTCTCTGGTACACGAACTGATTTCAGAGCTTTTGGTCCACCATGAAGTTCTGATGGGTATTGGTGCCAGCCAGATTATCAGTAACGTGCCTGCTGCCATCCTGCTTTCCGGCTTCACCGATGATTATTCTGCCCTGCTGATTGGGGTAAATCTCGGCGGCCTTGGTACTCTTATTGCTTCCCTGGCAAGCCTTATTTCCTTTAAATTCTATACCAATAGTAATGGAAGCGATACAAGACGGTTTCTTGGGATTTTCACCCTCTACAATGTGATTTTTCTTGGAGTCCTCTTTGTTCTTTCACTTATTCTCTGCTGATTTTCACAGGCAGTTGCGAAAAAGACAGAACTTTTACCCGAATCATATTCCGCTGATTCGCAGGGGATTTTCTTTATCCGATATGAAATGCCAACAGTTCTTAGAATGCGTTTTTTTCTTGCTGATAAACTGTCTTTCCGGTTGCTTTGACTGAATAGCTGCACGGTCCGTCGAGAACAGATGCCGCATAACGCCTGCAAGGGGCACAGGGAATTTCGGCATAATTATACTTTCTTCTGGCAACCGGCACAAATTCACGTCCATGTTCAAATGTGCCTCACTGGTACATCCCTGTACCAGCGTTGCCTGTTGCCAGACGAAATTCCAAGTGCCCCTAACAGCCCTTATCAGGCATCTGTACTTCGGCGGACCGTGCAGTTATTCTGACAAACATTGGAAAGACTGTTTTAATCCTCTAAAGAAAAACACGCATTTTAGAACTGTGGTATTTCGTAGCGAAAGAAAATCCCCTGCGAATCAGTGAAATACGATTGCGGTAATCTATTCCCTTTTCACAACTGCCTGTGATTTTTAAGCAGGAATAAGTTGACGGAACATTTTCCCCCTTATATAATAGGATGCAGATGTCTTAAGACAAAACGGAAAATATTTGATACCAGAAAATATTGGAGGAAATACTATGTGGCTTGCAGATAACTGGAAAGATTATGAAGTAATAGACTGTTCAAAAGGTGAGAAATTAGAGCGTTGGGGTGACTATATCCTGGTTCGTCCGGATCCTCAGGTTATCTGGGATACGCCACGGAAAGAAAAAGGCTGGCATAAAATGAACGCCCACTATCACCGCAGTAAAAAGGGCGGCGGCGAATGGGAATTCTTTGACCTGCCACAGCAGTGGAGTATCCACTACCGCAACCTTACTTTCCAGTTAAAGCCTTTCAGTTTCAAGCACACAGGTCTTTTCCCGGAGCAGGCTGCTAACTGGGACTGGTTCTCTGAACTGATTAAGAAAGCTGGAAGACCAGTAAAAGTCTTAAATCTTTTTGCCTATACCGGTGGTGCTACGATTGCTGCCGCAGCAGCAGGTGCATCCGTTACCCATGTAGACGCTTCAAAGGGTATGGTTACCTGGGCCAAGGAAAATGCTGCTTCTTCCGGTCTTGCAGATGCACCAATACGCTGGATTGTAGATGACTGTGTCAAATTCGTGGAACGTGAAATCCGCCGTGGCAACCACTACGATGCTATTATTATGGACCCTCCATCCTACGGCAGAGGTCCCAAGGGTGAAATTTGGAAAATCGAAGAATCTATCCATCCACTGGTCAAACTCTGTGCACAGCTTCTGGTGGACAGACCTTTGTTCTTCCTGATTAATTCCTATACTACAGGCTTACAGCCGGCGGTTCTCTCTTACCTTATCGGAACAGAGCTAAAACGTTTCCCTGGCAAAGTCACAGCCGACGAAATCGGTCTTCCGGTCAGTTCCAACGGACTTACACTTCCTTGTGGGGCTTCTGGACGGTTTGAGGGGATTTAAATTTAATGCAAGAAAAGCTGCCATCGGCAGCTTTTCTCATTACTTTCATCAGCGTAAGCTGGAAAAATTGAAGAATGTTGAACTTGCAAAAGAGTGGGCGGTTTGTAAACCGGACGAAAAGAATGGATGGGTTCATAAGTACGAATTGGATATTACTAATTTGAAAATATTAGATTTTCAACAATACAATGTATTAGCCTGGTTAGCAGAATTAATGAAGCATTGAGAAGCGGCAGGCACCAATCGTTATAGAATTTTAGCGAAAGAGTTTGTCCGTGATAATATTGATATTGAAATTCTCGAGGAATTATTGTCGTTGGGCGGTCTTGGTATTCAATATTGTATAAAATCAGAGTTAGCATATTCAAAGTTAGAAGAAATAGACGCAGAGTTGATGAGTGTTAATTATAATGAATTCAATGATAAATATAATCAAAGAGACATAGTCGCAAGGAAAAATATGCGTGAGCTTGTTAACTCAGATGCAAATAAAGTAACCAATGTGTTTAGCACATTATTTGAGAGGTGATTGAATTGAGAGCATATTCAGATGTATATTTAAATGATGTAGTTGAAAATCAGGGGAAACTATTTGGTTTTATTTCTCAAAAATATCCTCAAAAAGATACAGCGGATTTTATTCATGCTTATATGGTAAGTAAGACAAGAAAAAGTATTGATGAAGCCCAAGCTTATGTGAATACTATGAATGCCAATGAATTGTGGGATTATTTTGAAAAAACAGATAAATATGAACTTAAAGATGGAAAGGCACTTGAAGGATTTCTACCAGATTGGATAGGGGAGTTTTATGCTTATTATCAATGGTATTATAATCTCCCGAGTAGTGATGTGGTAAAAATAGTTCCATTAGATTTTTTGATAAAGGCTTATAGCGGGTTACATGATTTAGAACTTGAACTGGCGGTAAAAAAAGTAGGTAAAGTAGATTGAAAATTGTTTGTTTTCATAATCCAGAAGAAGAAAATGGTTATCTAAGTAATTGGTATCCAAGTCAATTTATTATGAATAATATCACCCTTCATCAGCGTAAGTTTTTTATATATAAATCAGATACAAATTTGCATTTCAATTAAACGTCAAAAAAACATGACGTTAATCCGTCATGCCTTTTCATTCCTATCCTTTTCGAATCTGCTCATTAATAATCTTCATGTCCAATAAACTTGCACTTAGCAATATATCCACCACACCAGATGGCTCCCGCCACTGTTACAGACAGCAGACACTTGAATACCGCCAGTGCGATGATTCCAATTGTAAGATTTCCTGCAAAGTATGCAGAAACCACCCCCTGTATTGGTTTACATAACATAAGCCAGCCTCCCACATAAAGGGCTAGCAGCGTTCCGATGACAGAACAGAGTGTTCCGATCATCAGTCTCAGTGTTTTATGGCTAATCTGTGTTTTCTCTGCCTGTTTTGTAACTTCTTTCATCCTAATTCCCCTCTTCTCTAACATATCCCTTAGCATTTCTACTTGTTTAAACTTTTCAGATAAAAATTTACATTTCTATGTCAAATATACAATTTTTTTGTCGAAAATTCAAGTGATTTTCTATTGCAATCTGTTGTAATCTGTTGTATCTGCGCCTTTCTTACTTTATAATAGTAACACAGTAAAAAGAATTTTTTTCAGGGGTGACTCTATTATATGAATGGTCCGAAAAAACTAAAACAGCTATTGGCTGTTATCTGTATTTTTACAATTTTATTATGCAGCTGTAGAAAAGCAGAAAATACTCTCTCCACAAAACAGGAAAATTCGCTGCCAACTATTGTAATTGGCAGTGACAATTATCCGCCTTTTAATTATAGCGGAACAGACGGCAGACCAACCGGCATTGATGTGGAACTTGCCACGGAAGCCTTCCACAGAATGGGCTATCAGGCTGAATTTGTCACCATCGACTGGGAAAATAAAAAAGAGCTTCTGCAGGATGGCAGTATCGACTGTGCCTGGGGCTGTTTTAGTATGGACGGACGAATGGATGAATACAAATGGGCGGGACCTTATATGATCAGCCAGCAGGTGGTTGCAGTCAGTCCGGACAGCAATATTTACACCCTGCAGGATCTTGCCGGTAAAAACATTGCCGTTCAGGCCACCACGAAACCGGAAGATATTTTTCTCAACCAGACCGACCCCGACATTCCAAAAATTAACGGACTTTTCTCCATGCAGAATCGTGAGCTGATTTACCCAATGTTAAGCAAAGGTTATGTGGATGCAGTTGCTGCCCATGAAACTTCTATTTTACAATATATGTCTGATTATCATGTGGAATACCGCATTCTGGATAAACCGCTTCTTACTGTCGGACTGGGTGTGGCTTTCTCTCTTGATGATACCAGCGGGCTCAACGAAGAGCTGTCTGATACTTTAGAGGAAATGCAAAAGGATGGAACCTCTGAAAAAATTATTGGAAAATACTTAGCACATCCAAGTACTTATCTGGAGGTAGAAAATTATGAAGTCAAATAAGAACAAACCCTTTAGACTGCGTTTTTTCTGGCCTTTTTCAATATTTCTTGGCATCCTGTTCTTCCTTCTGGTATTTTTTACTTCCGCAAATGATGATATCGAATCCACAGAAGAACACCTTGCAGATACGGTTAATTATTTGAAGAAACAATGCTCCACCTACAGCAATTTAAATTTAGCCTCCGAAACAAAGAGCCTGATGCGTATTATTGAATGCTGTCAGCAGGCTGCCCACAATATTTCTACGGATAACCGTCTGCATGGCACAACATCCATGGAAAAAGCTTCCATGGAAGAATTTACAAAAGACCTTTATATTACCGGCATTATTTTTCTGGATGAAACCGGAACTGTAACCTCTGAATATTGTACTGATTCCATTGGCAGTGCCGGTCTAACCGATACGCTGGAAAAAGAAGTTCTTCTGGATGTTGCCATACATCCGGAAAAAACATACTCTTCCAGAATCGACTGTGAAGATGGCTCTTATATCGATCTGGCAGCGGTAGGACGTACCGATACCTCTGGTATTATTGTAACTTATTACCATACACCACTTGATTACATTGAAAGTTACAGCATCTCTTTTCAGAATTTGCTGTCTGGCTACAGTATCAGCCGTAGCAGCACCATTGTCATTACCAGTGGTGATAAAGTGATTGCCTCAAATGAAGAAAAACTCGAAGGAACAGATATTAAGAATATTGAAGTACTACAGAATATAAACAAAAAAGCGGTGAGTGGACAGATGGTTCATGTTCATAATACAGTCTCCTCACCAAAGCATGTCTTTGGTATGTTAGACCAGGGGCAGAATTATTATATCTACGTCTATCTGCCTGAGCATGCAGTTTTTGAAACGACTCCGCGAAAAGTATTTTATTATATGTTTGGTTATATCTGCCTTCTTCTGATTTTCCAGATGCTGCGCTGGAGGACTGACCAGAGCTACCAGGAAGCCCAGTTGAAGAGGGATAAGCTCTATCAGGAATCACTAAAGGAGGCTGCCAAAAAAGCAGAAAGTGCTAACCTTGCCAAGACTGAATTTTTGCAGCGGATGAGTCACGATATCCGGACGCCGATTAACGGAATCCGTGGTATGGTGGAAATTGCCGGACATTATAAAGATAACCCTGTCAAGCAGCAGGAATGTCTCGGGAAAATCCGGGAGGCTTCTGGTCTGCTCTTAGAACTTGTAAATGAAGTTCTTGATATGGGAAAACTGGAATCCGGCGAAATTGTCTTAGAATCCCGCCCATTCCATGTTCTGCACCTGGTCCATGATATCACCACCATCGTAGAAAAGCAGGCTGCGGAACGTGGCATCGAAATTATTTCCGGAGTTCCTTCTGTCCAGCATCCCTGTCTCATCGGAAGTCCTATTCATATCCAACGGCTTCTTATGAATATTGTAAGCAATGCAGTAAAATATAATAAGGAAAATGGAAAAGTCATTCTAAGCTGTCATGAAGTACGTTTTACGGAAGATACTGCCTGGATTGAATTTACCTGCTCTGATACCGGAATCGGCATGAGCAAAGAATTTCAGGAGCATTTATTTGAACCTTTTACCCAGGAAAGCCATGATGCCCGTTCTACTTACAACGGTACCGGACTTGGCATGGCAATTGTAAAGAATCTTTTGGATAAAATGGGCGGAACCATTGATTTTTCCAGTGAAAAGGATGTCGGCACCACTTACCGGATTACGATTCCTTTTTGTATCGACCATAACGCCGCTTCTACTTCCGAAGCAGAAACTTCCGATGAAGAAATCTCTCTTTCCGGCTATCATATTCTGCTGGCTGAAGATAATTTGCTAAACCTTGAAATTGCAGAATTTATTCTGACTGATGCCGGTGCAGTGGTTACCAAAGCCTGCAATGGAGAGGAAGCACTACAGCTTTTTATGGAGGCTTCTCCTTATGAATACGATATCATTTTAATGGATATCATGATGCCGGTTATGGATGGTTACCAGACAACCCGTGCCATCCGTTCCTTAGACCGTCCGGATGCAAAAACAATTCCGATTCTTGCCATGACTGCAAACGCCTTTGCAGAAGACCGTCAGAAAACTTATGCTGCCGGTATGGACGAACACCTTACCAAACCACTGGATACGGAACTTCTTTTAAAAACAATTGCTAAATACACACCAGAGAAAAAAGCTACTATGACACCATAGTGCAGTGGGAGCTTTCTCTTCTTTGCCAGACAACCGTAAGAAACTGCCGGCAGCAGGTTCTTACGGTTATTTGATATTATAAAAATCTCTACCCAATCTGACGTCCGACAATTCGATAATAGGTTCTTGAGGTCATCTTGTATACCAGAAGATAAATAACTGTAAATACTGCAATCGTACCAAGGAGACAGTACGCAAACAGTCTTCCATTATTCAGATTCATCACTGCCAGTATCATCCGGATCATTGGAAACGCTGCCAGCACATGTAGCGCAGCGGTAACAATCGGTAGTAAAAATACCATCCGAATCTGTGCACTGATTGTTTTCTTTACCTCTTCATTGCTCATTCCTACTTTTTCCATAATGGCAAAGCGCTCTTTATCCTCATATCCTTCCGAAATCTGCTTGTAAAAAATAATAAGTACGGTAATCATCAAAAACAGGATTCCAAGGAAAATACCAAGGAACAGAAAGCCACCATACATCTGCCGGAAGGAATCTTCATTTTCTGCCCTGTTTTCTATCATGATATAATATTTACCGTCGTGCCCTTCTTCCATGCCGGATGCACCAATTGCTGCAGACACTGCATTTCCACAGGCAATTTTTTCTTCCCTGTTTCCATCGATGTCGATATACAGAGAATAATAATAGCTGCTGGCATTTTTCCCATAAATCTCTTTCTGTGCTTCATACAACGGTGCCATATCTTCTATATTGTTTACTACCATATAATAGACCTGGTTATCCATCCAATGTCCATTTTCAGAAGAAAAATGCTGTTTCTGTAAAATAGGATAAGTATAATCTCCAACCGTAATCGTATCTTTATCATAGTCATCACTGGTTGCCAACACCACTTCGTGATCCGAAAGCTCCGGAACCCTTACATTATAAGCTTCCTCATAATCTTCCCTTGTAATCATGCGGAGCATAATAATATCAGAACTATAATCGCCCTCATCATCATGTTTTCGAATTACAAGATTTCCATCTTCTGATATGCAGGAAAATGTCAGCGTCATCATGCCCTGTTCTTCTTTTATACTGCGGTTCTCCTGCTGGATGGTGCGGTTCACTAACTCCCGCAACGCATCACCTTCTGTAATCGGATTTTCACTGGTAATGGATACTCCGATATCTCCCTGATAACGGGCTGCCAGTTCATCATCCAGTCCGGCATACATACTTACCGTTGAAGAAATTACCACCAGTACCATCGTGGATAAAATACAGATGCTTGCCAGTCCTGCTGCATTCTGTTTCATCCGGTAAATAAGACCAGAAACTGCCACAAAATGTTTCTTTTTATAATAATAACTTTTTCTCTTTCTTAAGAACTTAAGCACGGCAATGCTGCCTGCCATAAATATAAAATAGGTTCCGATAATTACAAGTATTACCGCTACAAAGAACAGAAGCACTGCAGTTACCGGATTATCTACTGTAATTGCCATATAGTAGCCAGCTGCAAGTGTTACAATTCCAACTATTGCCATCAGCTTTTTCGTCTTCGGCTCCCGCTCGCCCTGGCTGCTTCCATGCAGCAGTTCCACCGGTTTGGCAAGCTGTATCTGAAACAGATTATATATAAAGGTCAGCATAAAAATACCGGCAAACAAAAGGATGGTACTTACAACGCCACTTTCTGATACATAAAAAACAATTTCTGCATGGTATCCAATCATGGCATACAATAACATACACATCAGTTTACTGAAAGCAATTCCTGCAACAAGTCCGCCACCGATAGCAACCACTGCCGAAAAAAACGTCTCCAGAAAAATTACTTTTGCCAGATGCCTTTTCTCCATTCCAAGAATGTTATAAATACCAAGCTCCTTTTTTCTCCGTTTCATAATAAAGCTGTTGGTGTAAAACAGGAATATCACAGAGAAAAATCCAATGATAACTGCACCCAGTCCCAACACAAGCTCTACATCCACGGCACCAAATGGCAGTTCATCCAGTCCCGGATTGTGATTGAGGTACAGCATGGTATAAAAGAATGCCACCGTCAGCATCCCGGTCAACAGATACGGCAGGTAAAACTGTCTGTTGTGCTTTATATTATTTACTGCCAGTTTTCCATATAAACCCCTATTCATGTTTCTCACCACCTGTCGTAAGCATCGTCAGTGTATCTGAAATCTTTGCATACAATTCCTCACTGGTTAAATTACCACGGTAAATCTGGTGGAATACTTCCCCATCTTTAATAAACAATACTCTTCTTGCATGGCTTGCAGCCTTAGTGCTATGTGTTACCATAAGAATTGTCTGCCCCCGCTCATTAATCTTATTAAATAATGTCAATAAATCTTCCGTTGCTTTGGAGTCCAGTGCTCCGGTAGGCTCATCTGCCAGTACCAGCTCCGGCTTGATTATCAAGGCTCTTGCTACCGCCGCACGCTGTTTCTGTCCGCCGGATACTTCATAAGGATATTTTCCAAGAATATCAAGAATTCCAAGCTGCGCCGCAATCGGTGTTATGCGCCGCTCCATCTCTTTATAATCCACACCGGATAACACCAGCGGAAGAACGATATTATCTTTTAATGAAAAATTATCCAAAAGATTAAAGTCCTGAAATACAAATCCAAGATTTTCTCTCCGGAATGCGGAAATCTCTTTTTCCCGGATATCCACAATGTTCTTGCCATTTAATATGACCTGTCCACCGGTGGGCTTATCCAATGCTGCCAAAATGTTTAAAAGCGTAGTCTTTCCGGAACCGGATTCTCCCATGATTGCTACATATTCTCCTTCTTCCACTGAAAAGGAAAGATTCTTTAATGCCTCTACCTGATTTCCACCCAGGCGGGTTGTATAAACTTTTTTCAGATTATTTACTTCTAAGATTGCCATTGTTTTCTCCTCACTTTATTGCTCTGTCATCTTTTCCATTATCATAGCAAAAAAGGAAAATGTCAGCCATGGATTCTGCTTACATTTTCCCTTTATCTCTTACATTTTTGTAAGATTGAAATTATATTTTCTAGCTTTTTTATTGTACCATAATTATATTCCACATTTTTCAGGTGATAAATTTGCTAATATTTACATTTTTCAGGACATAATTTTGTATATCACTTATCTCTACTTCGCATTTCAAGATGTACCTTCGTTCCCACTCCAATCTCCGACTCAATCGTGATTTCATGGGACAGCTTGCGCATAATTTTCCGGCAGAGATACAGTCCGATACCGGTAGAACGCTTGTCGGCATGTCCATTGTATCCGGTATAACCCTTTTCAAAGATTCGTGGCAAATCCTCCGGTGCGATACCGATTCCGGTATCTTCGATAACCAGCTCTTTTGTCTCTTGCTCCGATTCTTCCTTTAAATAAACAGAAATGGTTCCACCGGCAGTATATTTGATGGCATTGGATAAAATCTGTTCGATTACAAATTCCAGCCATTTTTCATCGGTCAGTATCTGCGTGTCAATGGAAGTTAATTCCAGCTTGATTTTCTTTCGCACAAACAGTCGGGCATACTTGTGGATTGCCTCCCGCACTACTTTATCCAACGAAACTTCACCAATCACAAAATCCGTACTTTTCGCAGACAGTCTGGAAAACTGCAATGCCATTTCCACATACTGCTCAATAGAGAAAAGCTCTTCCCACATTTCCTGGCTCCGCTCATCCTCTTCCTCTGCCAGCAGCAGGCGCAGTGCCGCAATCGGCGTCTTAATCTGGTGCACCCACATGGTAAAATATTCTGCCTGCTCCACCTGCCCGTTTTCCAGTTCATTAATCTGCTGCTGCAATGTGATATATAACGAACGAAGCATTTTCTGGTAATCCGTTTCCATCTGTCCCTGCGGCAATGACAGCTTATCCATTGTCACTGCAATTTCAGAAGTCTGCTTTTCCAGCTTCTTATGATGCAGATAACGCCTTGTAAAATCTATGATTACTACCAGTAAATACAAAAAGAAGCACAAAAATGCGGCATATCCCCATTGTGCCAGCGGCACCTGCTCAAATCCGATTACAAAGCACAGGATTCCAAAGCAGGCAAGCACTAACAACAGCCATTTCAGATTTTCTTTCAGATAATTTTTGACAAATCTCATTTCAGCCGATACCCGATTCCCTTCTTCGTAAGAATAAAATCCTCCAGACCTGCATCTGAAAGCTTCTTCCTAAGGCGGTTTACATTTACGGAAAGTGTATTCTCATCCACAAAGCAGTCACTTTCCCAGAGCTTTGTCATCAGCGTATCTCTTGAGACTACCTTTTCCTTATTTTCCATCAGTGTCTTTAGAATCCGCAGTTCATTCCTGGTAAGTTCCACTTTCTTATCCTGATAGGTAAGGACTGCTTCCGCCACCTGAAGCATCACTCCGTGATAGGTCAGCATTTCTCCGGTCTCCGTAAAATCATAGGTGCGCCGCAGCATTGCCTGTACTTTTACCGTAAGGACACTTAAGTCAAAAGGCTTTGCAATAAAATCATCCGCTCCCATGTTTACTGCCATGACAATGTTCATATTGTCCGCAGCCGATGATAGAAAGATAATCGGCACCTTAGAAATTTTGCGGATTTCACCGCACCAGTAATAGCCATTGTAGAAAGGCAGACCGATGTCCATCAGCACCAGCTGCGGTGCAAACTCCGCAAATTCTTTTGTAACTGCTGAAAAATCTTTTGTGCACTGCACTTCATATTCCCAGTTTTCTAAATGTTTTTTAATACTTCTGGCTATAATTACATCATCTTCCACAAGATAAATCCGGTACATCTTCCCCCTGCCTTTCCGTTTTTCCCATACACTTCACTTTCTCTATGTTTTTCACTCTTTAATCCGATGTTTCATAATACGGAAAAAGATTTTTATCCTTGTCTTTTTCTTTTTCAAACATGTTGTTGTATTGCAGGATATTATACTGATTCAGAAGGTCTGCATCTTCTCCCTGTGCCTCGGAATAATGCAGAAATTCGTCCTGACTTTTGGAATAAAATGCTCTGGAATTCATTGCCGGTATCTCTTCCTGTAAGTCTGCTAAGAACTGGTTATATGCCGGCAGTTCAATACCCGCCTGCTGTAAGGTCATTGTGGAAAGATAATTCAGGCTGGTCAGTTCCACATCTTTACTTTCACTGTCATAATTCGTCCATACAAAAAATGGTACTGTAAATAATTCCTGCAGTTCATCCAAGGTAAGACCGGATAATCCTTTGCCATTCATGGACTGATAGAAATTATTATTCAGGCTCGGCTGATGGTCTCCGAAAAATACGATTTCGACCTTGTCATCCACATTTTCAAAATAAGTAATCAGATTTTCCAGTGCCTTGTCACTCTCATGAATCAGGCTTAAATACTGGTTCACATCACTGAAATAGTGATTCTTAAGATTTATGGTATTCTGGAAATTATCATAATAATCGGTATAGCCACCGTGATTCTGCATGGTAACACCTAAGATAAATAATTTTTCATCGGAAGTCTTTGCCTCATACTGGTCAATAATTTTATTGTATAATTCCTGGTCCGTAATATATTCCCGCATTATATTGGTCTGGTCGAAATCATCGATAAAGAGACTCTCATCGAAGCCCAGCAACGGATAAACCTTGCTTCTGCTCCAGCCGGACGCATAGTAAGGATGCATGGAAATGCAGGAATATCCCCGCTCCTTTAAGGTGCTCACCAGGGAATACGGTTTCTTTGACATATACTGCTGATAAGGCACGGAGCCGCTTGGCAGGAATGCCATGGAATTTCCCGTCAGAAATTCCCACTCGGAATCCGGTGTCTTTGCACCAAAGACAGAAGACAGTGCATATCCCTTAATGACATTGGTGTCCATGGAATCGAAAAATGGTGTTACCTCTTCCGTTGTCTCAAATCCATAATGGGAAATCACACTCAAATCCGCAAAGGACTCATTCATAATAACAATAATGGTCGGGTCATCTTCCGAGCCTTTATTCTCCAGTGCCGGATATTCTTTGGAAATCTCTTCCACCACATCTTTTGAGTATCCATCCGGCTCCGCCACAAAGGAATCCCGGATGCTGAGTACAAAATTTAAGATATAGCCGTTGCGGTAAGTTCCTTTCTGTTCCCAGGATTCCATTACCGTATCTTCTGTGGCAATTCCCACATAGATTCCCATTACCAGTGCTGCCGCAAAGGCACTAATCCGGAGCATCCATTTCTTTTTAAATTCAAAATTCAGCTTTCTTATAAAGGCAACATATATCATGCTAAAAAGTATGACATAGACCGCCCGGTCTTCCAATACAAATTTATAATTTGCTGCCACGGAAAGTCCGGTGGATGCTGCTTTCAAATCTCCGAAAGAAAATTCATTTCCACGGAACTGATAGACAAAGTAATTGATTCCTGCAAGGCTTAAAAGGAAAATATGTCCTATCATGCAGGCAATCTTCGGCTTTGCTGTAATCACTAACATGGCAAGATAAAAGACCATGCAGCAGAGCACATTCCATCGGGTGTGATTCACACTGATTTTCTCCCGCAGTTCTGCATCCAGCAAAAGATACTGCACCATATGCTCCGTCATGATGGCACTTAGGAAAATTTCAAGTGCAGCCCAGATAGGATTGGCTTTCTCCGGCAATGTAATCCTAAGATTTTTGATTCCAAAATAAATCAACCCTGCGGCAACTGCCAGTAGCACATTTACCCCACCATAGAGACAAAAGCCCAACATCACTGCAAAAGCAATGAGTCCGGCTCTTATATTTGTCTTCTTATAATCCAGTCCGATAAGTCTAACTGAATGTTTTTTATTCTGCTCCGTTTTATCCTGTACGGTCTTATTCTGTTCTATTTCATTTCTTTCTGCTTTATTCTCATTCATTCCTTACAATCCTGCCGTTTTCTTCTGTGACAGAACTTCTGTCCATCCGCTACTATAACGCAGGTCTTTTTTGTTTGCAAGCCTCTTCACAAAATCTTAAAGAAATCTAAGCGACTGCAATCGGTCCCATTCCCATTGCCCAGCAGATGATATACAAAATCAGAAGGTGCGCCGGATAGAAAATGTAGAAAAAGTATTTCAAGGAAAGTCCACGTTTTCCATTATAAAATGCAATCGGAATGAATGCCAGCGGTGCAGTAAGCTCCCAGGAAAATCCGATACATCCTGCAAGCAGCTGGTAGGATTTTTTCTTACGGAATACATAGAGTAATACGATGCAGGCAACGCCAATTCCGGCATAGTCGGTATTTAAAAATTCTGCCGCAAGGATTCCTGCTGCAAGAATTCCCGCATCAAAAATAACTTTCTTAAACTTCGCAAACCGTTCCTGATTCTCCACTGCCTGGAATCCCCACATAACCATCAGTCCGATAAACAGCGTAAAAAATACATTCTGGTAACCGGATTCCAATATTTTTCCATTGAATAATAAGTCAAATGGAATTTCAGACACCAGGCAGAAGGAAAGCAGACGAAGTGCATATTTCTTCACATCATGGGTATGTTCAAATCCTTCGATTAAAAGAAAACAGAAAATCGGAAATGCCAGTCTTCCGACAAAACGCATCATCTGATATGTAATCACCAGGGTACTGTTGGCATCAATCCATGCATTCAGATCTGCAGCCTCATTCATGCCACGGACTACCAGCAGTCTGCCAAGGACTCCAGCTCCGATATGGTCAATTAACATCGTTATAATCGCAATGATTTTCAGTGTGCTGCCACTGATTCCTTTTCTTTCTTTCATCTTAATTCCTTCTCTTTCCCTTACTGCTGTGCCTTATCTGCCTTGCGTTTTGCAATCCGTCGGTCAATACGCTTATGCAGTAATACCACCACACCACCGATAACAAATGGAAGTACGAATGTTGCAAAACGGTATAACAATGCCGCAGAACCGGCTTCTCCGGTTCCTACCAATACTGTAAACAATGCGGTAAATACAAACTCCGAGGAACCGATTCCTGCCGGAGACGGAATGACTGCTGCCAGCATAAAAGCAAGGGAAGTAACTGCCCAGGACTGTAACAGTGTCAATCCATATTCCCGATATAAAATCACGAATGGTATGCCATAGCAGAATGCAAATTTCAACAGATTCTTAGCTACAATGGATGCGATTAGTTTTCCCTTGGTCAGAAGCATGCCTGCTGCATCCTCTAAGATGCCACACTGTTCCCGTAACATGGCTGCCTGCGCATCGAATTTTCCTTTGCGGTTCAGCTTGTCCACCAGGAAAAGTAAAATTCCATGGAACTTCTTTGAACAGCAGAATAAAAGTAATGCAGTTGCTATCACTGCCGTCAACACATATCCTGCAATCAGAAGATTAAAATATTCGGAATAATGTTCCTTCATAAATCCGAAATTTAACAGGAAGAAAATAATGGAAAAGATTGCAATCGTTACTTTATGAATCGCATACTCTACCATATACATTCCGGTTCCCTGAAAAACCGGAATTCCTTTTTCATTGAAATAATATACCGCTGCCACACCGGCACCACTGCCTAAGGTTGCCACACGGTAAAATGAGCAATAAAAGGCGCTCTCTACACCCATCCGGTATGTAAACTGTGGATTATACTGCTTTGCGAAGGAATAATTAATCCATCCTTCTACCACATTATACATAACACCGGCACCGCAGATGGTAATGACCACCCAAGGTGCAGTTGTAGAAAGCTCCTTTAAAATTGGTCCGGCTGAATCCCGGAACGTATAAATGATAATTGCTACGATGGCAATTACAAAAACCAGTTTCAGTATTTGCTTTGTCCGCTTATTAATAAAACCTCACTCCCAGTTCTCTTTTTCCTCTGCTGCCTGTCTATTTTACCACGTATCTCCATGGATTATTCGTCACACACAGGATTATATCAAATATCCATTTTTTGTCAAACTTCTGTATTATATTTCCTGGCAAAAAGTGCTATACTTTAATTATCTATATATAAGCGATTGCAACGAAAGAAATTCTAAATGGTGAGTTTTTGATATTCAAAAGATATCTTTTTCTTTGATATGAAATGCCTGCAGTTCTTAGTGCATGTTTTTCTTGATTGTAAACTGTCTTTCCGCCTGCTTTGACGGAAGTACCGCACTGTCCGCCGGATGCGGATGCGACATAAAGCCTGCAAGGGGCACTGGGAATTTCGATTTACATTTCATTCGTTCTGGCAACCGGCGCAAATTCACATCCATGTTCAGATGCGCCTCGCTGGCACGTCCTGTGCCAGCGTTGCCGGATGCCAGACGAAATTCCGGGTGCCCCTAACAGCCCTTATCATGCATCCGCATTTCGGCGAACCGTGCAGTACTTTTGTCAAACATTGGAAAGACGGTTTTTATCACAGGAAGAAAAACATGCACTTTAGAACTGCGGTATTTTATAGCCGAAAAAGATACTTTTAAATAGCAAAAAACTCACCCCTTTAAAATTTGCTGCAATCACTTAAAATATAATTAGTTGAAAGGATTGTTGTTATGCCAGGATTTACCACCCACTATTTATTTGGACTGAATTCTTTTCGTGAATTAGAGGAACCGGATCTTGTTTCCTGCATCCGTAAATTTCCGCATGCATTCTGTATGGGCTTACAGGGACCGGATATTTTCTTTTATTACCTGCCGTCCTACCTTCGCTCTTCCGGAAATATCGGGCAGTTGGCACACCACAAAAATACCGGTGTTTTTCTTATCCAGCTTTTAAAAAGTAAGGACATGTTTTTGGAAGAGACGGAGCAGCAGATTGCCATTTCCTATATCTGCGGCTTTCTTGGACATTATGTCTTAGATACTACCTGTCATCCATATATCTTTGCCAAGTCACACTATGGCACTTATGATAAGGGTTATTTTGGTCATCATGTATATCTGGAAACAGATATTGATGCAGAGCTTCTTACCTATTATAAGAACTGTGCGCCATCTGAATTCAACCAGAGTGCCACCCTGCACATCAGCCGGAAGGAACGGCACATCATTGCTTCTTTATTATTAAAGACTTACAGCTCCACATATAAAGAGTACCGCTTTACTTACCGCTCCATGCAGGCTGCCTTAAAAGCTGTGCAGCTTAATACCGCATGGATTCGTGACCCGCAGGGCAAGAAAAAAGTCCTTGCCCGTAAAATCGAGGCAAAGACTTTAGGTTATGCATGTATTTCTCCGTTGATTCCAAGTGACTACTTTACTTTTACGGTAGACCCGCTGAATCTTCGTCATTTCCGTTGGCGGAATCCATGGAACAAAGAAGATGTCTCCCATGAGTCCTTCTTTGACCTTTTGGATACTGCGGGAACCCGGTATCAGTCCATCTTAAATAAAACTGCAAGACTGTTTACGCTTCCAATCGGAACGCCGGTTTACCGGGAACAGTTAGATGCACTTTCCTTAGAGCTAGGAAACAACTCTTATGATTCCGGACTTCCATTAGAGAAAAATTCCTGAATCTGACCACAGATAATCTCCATGAGGCGGGTGCGGGCTTCCACACTCGCCCATGCAATATGCGGCGTAATCAGTAATTTCTCACTGTCTTTGATTCTGCGCAGCGGATTTTCCGGACTCATCGGTTCTACCCGGAGGACATCCAGTCCTGCTGCCGCAACCTCACCCTGTTCCAAGGCTTCTGCCAAATCCTCTTCTACCACAATCGGTCCTCTTCCAAGGTTTAAGAAAATAGCCGTTTTCTTCATCTGATGAAAAGCTTCTTTATTCATCAAATCCAACGTGTTTTCATCCAACGGTGCATGAACGGATACAATATCCGATTCCTTTAACAGTTCTTCGAAGCTGACACGCTCATAGCCCGGCTGGCTGTTTCGTCCGGAAGTGGAATAGTAAATGACACGACAGCCAAAGGCTTTTGCAATATCTGCAACTCTTCTTCCGATATTTCCAAGTCCGATAATGCCCCAGGTCATTTTTGCCAGCTCTCCGAAATGTTTATCAAAGTGGGTAAACATTTTATCTCCGATATATTTTTCATCTTTTACATAGCGGTCATAATAGGGCAGTTTTTCCAGTAAATAAAACAGCATGGCAAAGGTATGCTGTGCCACCGATTCCGTGGAATATCCCACTACGTTGCGCCATGCAATACCACGTTTTTCAAGGTATGCCTTATCGAGATTATTCGTTCCGGTTGCCGTCACACACACAAGCTTTAAGTGGCTTGCATTTCCAATGGTCTTTTCGTTAACTTCTACTTTATTTAGTACCAGCACATCTGCATCCACGCTTCGTACTGCCGCTTCCTCTGCTGTCGAGAAATCATATTTTATAACTTCTCCCAATGCATCATATGCGGATAAATCAATATCCTCTCCAATTGATTTTGCATCTAAAAAAACGATTTTCATTCTATCTCTTCCTCCTGCAATGCTGCCGCAATTTCATTCATTTTCTTCTTGTCCAGACGGTAAAATTTCAACGCAATCAAAGAACTCACCCAGCCGATAATCGGTGTTCCGCAAAATAGGAATATGGTTGTATAACGCAATACCGGTGTCAAGGCATCACCAATCTGCGGAAATGTTTTATTATATCCAATCAGTAACATTACCAGTCCTACAAATGCCGTTCCCAGTGCTGCAAAGATTTTATCTACAAAGGAAAACAGTGCTCCCATCAGTCCCGGTACAAATTTACCGCTGCGGTACTGCTCATAATCGGAGCAGTCTGCAATCATCGGCACCACCATATTATTTGTAATGGACTTACAGCCATTTAATAATACAAAGAATAACATAAACCAGAAGGAAATGGCATTAAAATGTTTGAGATTAAAAGTAACCGTATTGATATTATCCTGCATCAATACCACAATCAATAGTAACTGGAAGAAAATGCCAAGTCCCGTAAATAATACCAGTGCCTTCTTCTGTCCCATCCTCTGTGCTGCCCGGATGCCAACGGTCACTACCAAAAGCGTCGGCAACGCTGCCACCACACCAATCCATCCGGCGATTCCATAATTTTCCATCATGATGCCATAAAGCATAACGCCTACCGTGGTATGGCTGTATACCGTTGCCGCAAACCGGTTGGTGCAGGCTGCCATAATCAGCATACGGATTGGCTTGTTCTGTTTTAAAATCAAGAAAAAATCCCACACCTTGATCTTCTGAGTCTGCTGATGTTCATAGCGTCCCGGCTGGTCTTTCTTCCAGATTCCGATTACCGCCAAAAGTGTTGCCAGTGCTGACAATACCACAACCCAGAATACATATTCCACATACAGCTCTTCGTTGGTAAATCCACCGTATTTCGGCACCAGATAATTGGCTACAAACAAGGCACTGCCGCCGTATGCCGCCATGATGAAAATGGAATCGAAATAAGTGGACAGCGGGCGTTTCTTCGGATTATTGGTAATAATCGTCTGCCCCGATTTGGCAACCACAGTCTGAAAGGTATATCCGATAATAAAAATTGCATAGATAATAATAAAATACGGAATCCGTACCCACTTTGGAATCAGATGTGTTGTCGCAAACAGGAGAACAGCACTGACTGCCATCAGTATATTTCCAGCCACCATAAAAGGACGGAATTTACCAAACCGTCCTTTACTCTTATCCAGCAGGAAACCAACCACAGGGTCAGTTACACCATCAAAAATATTCATTGCTGTTACCAGTGAAGAAATCAACACAACAGAGAAGCCAGCCATGGAATTGGCATAGTATGAGATATAGCCCATCAAAGCCAGATACAGATTTGCTGCTGTATTATTCATGGAAAAAAATGCAATCTGCCAGATCTTTGCATCATTATAATGAATTGTCTTTTCCTGCTCTATCTGTTCACTCATCATTCCTGCTTCTTACTTCTTCAAATAATTCTTTAATGCTACCATCTGTTCTTTGCCCTCAAGATAACCTTCTTCGTATAATTCTTCTAACCGCTTCGGGTCACTTTCGGTTCTGCCTACCCCATGGGTCGTATCCGGTGCAATTACAAAAACGCGTCCTTCTTTTTCCAACTGGAATAATTTTTGCATGGACTCATTATATTTTGCCGGACGCTCCTTTAAATCCTTTACGATATTCGGATAACGCCGATATAATGCAGAAGAAATCTTCGTTCCTCCATCTGTATGCTTCACATAGCCACGCTCTCTTGTCAGTACGACAATTACTTTATCACAGCCCTGCTCTAATGCCCTCTCAAATGGAACGGAATCTGCCACGCCGCCATCCAGATAATAGCGTCTGCCTACCTGCACCGGCTTAAAAAATACCGGAAGTGCACAGCTTGCTTCGATAACTGACATGCTGGAGCTGTCTCTTGGCACTTCAAGATACTCTGCTTTACCGGAATGAATGTTGGTCACTGCTGCTTCCACCTGTCCCGGAAATGCTGCAAATGCATCATAATCAAAGGGCAGTAATTTATTTGGCACTTCATCAAAGACGTAATCCAGATTATAAAAGGTCTTGCGGTTCTTATCAAATAAGAACTTAAATCCCTGATAATTGCCATCTGACATATATTTTCTTGCAAGCTCTAAGTTTCTGCCGTGCTGCTTTGACAAATAGGATAAGCCAAAGGCTATTCCTGCCGATACGCCGATAAAATAATCAGGCATTATATTTTCTTCAAGAAATGCGTCTGCCACTCCACAGGAAAAAATTGTCCTGCTGGCTCCGCCTTCAAATACCATTCCAAGTTTCATATGCAATCGCCTGCCTTATCTTTCTTACTCTACTGTGGTTTTACAATCAGTTTGACACCACTTATTGCCACAACTTCTGCAGTAGTATCTGCTTCTATGGTAACTGCATCGTCATTGCTTCTTGCCGTCCATTCCTGTCCGTTTAATACAGCTGTTCCTGTCTCCTCGATATTGTCAATCTTCATAGTTACACGTACGGTCTTTCCGATGGCATCCTCGTAATTCGTCCGGGTCTTATGCGGGTTTAAATATTTTACTGCCCATGGTCTTGTAAAGAATAACAATACAAAAGATACCACAAGGAATAAAATTACCTGCAGCCAGACTGGGCCTCCTACTGCTGCCACAATCAGGGCTGCCATGCTTCCGCCTGCAAACCAGATGGTTGTCAGTCCTACCGTAATAATCTCTATAATCAGTAATATTACAAAAAGTGCTAACCAGAAAATAATCATCTCCTGCTCCTCCCTTTTCTTCGTTTGCATCTATTATAGCAAAAAGTCATATATATAGGAAGTAGAACCTTCTCTTTTCCTTATGTCTTTTCCTAAGCTTTACAGATTCTTCTCAAGATTATGGCGCACCCGCTTTAAAAGAGAGGATAGCTCATCCGCTTCCTCTTTTGTCATTCCATCCACCAGGAGCTTCTCCACTCCAGAAAAGAAGTTCATCATTTTCAAATGCTGCTGTTCCCCTCTTTTCGTCAGAAGAATCTGCTTTAATCGTGCGTCCTCTTTTAGTTCTTTTCTGGTAATCAGCTCCTTTTTCTCCATGGACTGTAACATTTTGCTTGCTGTTGCCCTGGAAATTAAGAATTCCTGCTCGATGTCCTTCTGGCAGATGACCTTATCTTTATTACAATATAAAAAGCCCAGTGTCCGCCCCTGCATCGGTGCCACACCATCTCGGTGATCCGCACCATACCGGTCGCAGTACATCCCTATCATATTGTGTATGACCCGGATATCGTTTCCAAGTTTTCTCTCTTTGCACATTTCATAATCCTTCTTTTCTTTCCCGAAAAATTCATTGACATATAAAAAATATTGTTATATAACAATATCTGTTAGTATGCTAACATTTATGTTATAGCATACAATTTAGAAAAAAGGAAGTGAAATTTATGTTAAAGACTTTAGCTGCCCAGATTAAAGAATTTAAACGTGATTCCATCTTAACTCCTGTCTTTATGATTCTTGAGGTTCTGATGGAAACTTTAATTCCTTTTCTGATGGCTTCCATCATTGATAATGGTGTCAACAAGGGTGACATCCATCACATCTATGTAGTCGGTGCCTTTATGGTCGTTGCTGCATGCTTCTCCCTGTTTGCCGGAATTATGGGTGGAAAATATGGTGCCCGGGCATCCACCGGATTTGCCCGTAACTTAAGGAAATCCATGTTTGAAAATATTCAGACCTTTTCCTTTGCTAACATTGATAAATACAGCACTGCAGGTCTTGTTACCCGTATGACTACCGACGTTACCAACCTGCAGAATGCTTACCAGATGATCCTCCGCATGTGTACGAGAGCACCGGCCAGTCTGATTTGTGCCATGGCAATGTCCTTCTTTATCAGTCCGAAGCTTGCCAGCGTTTATCTGATTGCCGTTATCCTCTTAGGTGGTGTGCTTGCTATCATCATCCGGTTTGCTACCAAATATTTTAATGAAGCTTTTCCAAAATATGATGACTTAAACGCAAGAGTCCAGGAAAATGTTTCCGCTATCCGTGTCGTAAAAGCTTATGTCCGTGAAGACCATGAAGCTTCTACTTTTAAGAAAGCCAGCGGAAATATTTACAAGCTCCTGGTAAAGGCTGAAAATGTTGTTGTTTTCAACGCTCCTGCCATGCAGTTTACGGTATATACCTGTATTCTTTTAATCAGCTGGCTTGGTGCAAAGATGATTGTAAACAGCAGCCTCACTACCGGTGAGCTGATGAGTCTCTTAACCTACTGTATGAATATTCTGATGAGCCTGATGATGCTCTCCATGGTATTTGTCATGATTACCATGAGTGTTGCCAGTGCCCGCCGGGTTTCTGAAGTATTAAACGAAAAGAGTAACTTAAATAACCCAAAGCATCCGGTTATGGAAGTAAAAGACGGAAGTATTACCTTCGACCATGTTACCTTCAGCTATAAAGAAGATGCGGCTGAGCCGGTTCTTTCCGATATCAATCTGTCTATTCATTCCGGTGAAACCATCGGTATCTTAGGCGGAACCGGAAGTTCCAAGTCCAGTCTGGTGAACTTAATCAGCCGTCTGTATGATGTAAATGAAGGCTCTGTCTCCGTTGGCGGCATTGATGTAAGAAAGTATGACCTTGATATCCTGCGTAACCAGGTTGCCGTTGTACTGCAGAAAAACGTACTTTTCTCCGGTACAATTCTTGATAACCTGCGCTGGGGCGATAAAAATGCTACGGAAGAAGAATGTATCCGTGCCTGCAAATTAGCATGTGCCGATGATTTTATCAACACTTTTCCGGATAAATACAATACATACATCGAACAGGGGGGAACCAACGTATCCGGTGGTCAGAAGCAGCGTCTTTGTATTGCCCGTGCCCTCTTAAAGAAACCGAAAATTCTGATTCTGGATGACAGCACCAGTGCCGTAGATACCGCAACCGATGCGAAAATCCGCAAAGCCTTTGCCGAAGAGATTCCGGGTACAACCAAGCTGATTATTGCCCAGCGAATCTCCAGTGTCCAGAGTGCTGACCGCATTATTGTCTTAGATGAAGGTAAGATTAACGGCTTTGGAACCCACGAAGAATTATTAGCAAATAATGCCATCTACCGTGATGTCTATGAATCCCAGACCGGCGGCGGTGGTGACTTTGATGAGAATGGAGGTGCTCAGTAATGGCTGAAAAAAGGAAAGTAAAGAATCCGGGCAAATTATTCTGCCGTCTGATGGCTTACATTTTCCGGAAATACGGAATTGCCTGCTTCCTGGTACTTGTCTTTATTGTACTAAGTGTTCTTGCCAACACCCAGGGAACCATGTTTATGAAAACCCTGATTGACAGCTATATTATCCCGATTCTGAATTCACCGGATAAGAACTTTGCACCGCTGGCTGCTGCCATCCTTCGTGTTGCATGCTTTTACGGTGTGGGAGTTTTAAGTACCTTTGCTTATTCTAAGATTATGATATATGTTACGCAGGGTACTTTAAATGATTTGCGAATCGATTTGTTTACCCATATGGAAACACTGCCCATTAAATACTTTGACACGCATGCCCACGGCGATATCATGTCTGTATACACCAATGACATTGATACCCTTCGTCAGATGATCAGCCAGAGTATTCCGCAGTTAATCAACAGTGTCATTACCATTGTCAGTGTACTGATTTACATGATTATCCTGAATATCCCACTGACTGTTCTTACTCTTGTAATGGTTGGTGTCATGCTCCTTGTCACGAAAAATCTTGCTGGGAAAAGTGGTAAATACTTTATTGCTCAGCAGCGTGACCTTGGTGCAACCAATGGTTTTATCGAAGAAATGATGGATGGTCAGAAGGTAATTAAAGTCTTCTGCCACGAAGAAGAAAGTATCGAAGCTTTTAACAAATTAAATGACCAGCTTTTCCACAGTGCTGACAATGCCAACAAATTTGCCAATATCTTAATGCCGGCAAATGCCCAGATTGGTAACATCAGTTATGTACTCTGTGCCATGGTTGGTGGTGTCCTCGCCTTAAATGGCATCGGCGGATTTACACTGGGCGGACTGGCAAGTTTCTTAACCTTTAACAAAAGCTTTAATATGCCAATCAACCAGGTCAGCCAGCAGTTAAACAGTATTGTTATGGCTATGGCAGGTTCCGAGCGAATCTTCACCCTTTTGGATGAAACACCGGAAACAGATGAAGGTTATGTTACTCTTGTCAATGTAGAAAAAGACGGAGAAAAGCTTGTAGAGACCTCCAATACCCGAAGCGGACGCTGGGCCTGGAAACACCAGCATCAGGCAGACGGCTCCATTGACTATGTAGAGTTAAAGGGAGATGTGGTCTTCGATGATGTAGACTTTGGATATAATGATGATAAGATTGTCTTACACAATGTAAAATTATTTGCTACTCCCGGTCAGAAAATTGCTTTTGTCGGTTCTACCGGTGCTGGTAAGACCACCATTACGAACCTGATTAACCGTTTCTATGATATCCAGGATGGTAAAATCCGTTATGACGGTATCAATATCAACAAGATTAAGAAAGCTGACTTAAGACACTCTCTTGGCATCGTATTACAGGATACCCACCTCTTTACCGCCAGCGTAATGGAAAATATCCGCTACGGTAAACTGGATGCTACCGACGATGAAGTTATCGCTGCTGCAAAGCTTGCCAATGCTGATTCCTTTATCCGCCATCTTCCGGATGGTTACAATACCATGCTGACCGGTGATGGTGCCAACTTAAGCCAGGGACAGCGTCAGTTACTTGCCATCGCCCGTGCAGCTGTTGCCAATCCTCCGGTACTGATTCTTGACGAAGCAACCAGCTCCATCGATACCAGAACCGAGCGTATCGTTCAGGATGGTATGGATAAACTGATGGCAGGCAGAACAACCTTTGTCATTGCTCACCGTCTCTCCACTGTTAAGAACAGTGACTGTATCATGGTATTAGAGCAGGGCCGCATTATTGAACGGGGCAGCCACGACGAACTAATTGCCCAGAAGGGTAAATATTATCAGTTGTATACCGGACTGCACGGATAAACTTTCTACATGCAGGTTCTGTCATAGACAGTGCTTTATAGCTTCTTAGCAACGTAAAAGACACGAAGTATGTTTCAACCAACTGTTGTTTGTCTGAACATACCTCGTGTCTTCTTTCGTATTCTATGCAATGTCTGCTATGCAAATGGTTTTGCCACAAATTTTCCTTTACAATATCTGGCAAGAATATTCCGGTCATTGCCATCATAGATATACTGCTTATTTTCGAATGAATTTATCATCCTGCGTGGTTTCATCGTCCGATACGTAACGTTCTACTCTCATGTGAAGGTCGTATTTATCCCTCAATGCCGCAATGGTCTGCATCATCGGAGAAGCATGATGCACATCTAATGCCTGCTGATTCTCCCAACTGTCTATTAAAAGCACCGTTTTCTCATCCTGCATCGGTATAAAATATTCATACCTTAAATTGCCCTCTTCCCGGCGGATTGCATCTGCCGTTCCGCTGCTTTCCATCTCCCGGGCAAACTTTAATGCATTTCCATTTTCACCGGTGTAATAAAGATTTACTGTTATACTCATATGCGTCTCCCTCCTGATAATATTTTTATTTTATAAATGTAATATTGCAGTTATCAAAATTCTAGTTATAAAGTCTCTAAGAAATGAATCATCAGTTTCTTTAATCCCTGTTGCTCTGTTGCAAGTATTACATTCATCAGATTTGCTTCTAACATTCGTTTCATTTTCTTCTTTAATTTCATATGCGTCACTCCTTTTTTAACGGAGCCCGGAATTTATTTTCCGGGCTCCAACATGCTATAAATGCAAGGGACATATGGCGATGTCTTCCTTACAGTCCAAGGATAACATGTTTTCTGTTCTCTGCAACAAGTGTGACGGATTTTGAATGATCGTTTCAAAAGAATCGGCTCTTATGAATGAAATCTTGAAATTTTGTTTCAGTTTATTGCTATGATTTTTCTGTATCACACAGGTTCTTTGCACCAATCTCATAATATTGCTTGCTCAGTTTTATATTTTCATCATAACCGGCAGAAAATTCCATTGCAAACATAACATCCAGAAGGTATTTTGTTGCTGCGGAAAATGCCACTGTCCACAGTCCTTCCATCCGGATACTTCCACACTCTGTCAGTGTTCTTGGTGTCAGCAGAACCTCATCCACATATGCTTTCATCCTGCTTTTGCCCTGGGATGTAATCAGAATGGTTTTTGCTTTTGCCCGATGTAAATCCCTTACCAGTTCCACCAGCTTCTTATTATTTCCGGTATGACTAATCATGATGGACAGATGATTTTCATTATTCTGCAATGCCATCATCCTTTGTATATTATCTTCCGCATAAGTATTTGCCACCTTATCGCAATGGAAGAACTGACTGCAGCCGTAGCGTGCCAGATGTATATTCATATCAAAGGCATAGAAATCAATGTACTTGGCCTCATGCACCATTTTTCCCACCCGCGCCAGCTGATCAATCGTAAGAAGACGCTTTGTCTTTTCAACGGCAAGGGTGTCAATGTCCGCAATCTTATTCATAATGGTCATGGCATTTTCCTGCTGCTGTATTACAAAATGCTCTGTGGTCGTCTCCTGTCCACCCTCCGTACTCTGCAATTCACTTAGGAAACGCAGCCGGAATTCTCCATAATCCTGACAGCCGATTTTCCGGCAAAAGCGGCTTACAGCTGCAGTACTGCTATAAGAAACTTCCCCTAACTGCTTTGCTGTCATGGAAATGACAGCCTCCGGATGTTCCATCAGATAATCACAAATATTTCTTTCCCGTTCCGTCAAGTCCTTCCGCTCCTGCATCTGTCGGATAATTTCCATTTGCCATTCTCCTTTTTATGCATTGAATTCATCTAAAATTGCATACAATTCTTCAGCACTAGCTGCCAGATGTGTTGCTCCATGCTCCTTTAAAAATGGAACATCCCGGAATCCCCAGGTCACACTGATACATGGCATACCGGAATTTGCTGCTGTTGCAATGTCCACATCAGAATCGCCTACATAGACTGCTTCTTCCCTGCTGCTTCCAAGCTCCTTTAACGCCTGCATAACAGTGTCAGGTGCGGGTTTCTTACGAATGCCATCTTTTTCTCCAATGGCAACTTCAATCTTTCCTTTAAAATAAATCTGCTGTAATTCCTTTACTGCAAAATCCGCTTTATTTGAAACAATTGCAAGGCGATAGCCCTGTCCCTTTAAGGAAGTAATTATTTCTTCCACGCCCGGATAAAGACAGGTGGTATCATTACAATGCTCACCATAATATTCTTTAAAAGCTGCAAATACATGCTCAAATTCCGGATTTTCCTCTCCGCCCTCTAACGCACGCTCAATCAGCTTGCGGATGCCATTTCCGACAAATTTCCGGACATCCTCTATACTGTGCTGTGGCTGTCCATATTTTTCCAATGCATAATTGGTTGCATCAGTCAAATCCTTTAATGTGTTTAATAAGGTTCCATCCAAGTCAAAGATAACAGTGTTATATTTTTTCATCCTTCTTCTACCTTTCTGTCACTTCCCCCGCCCCATAATTAGCAGACAGCAAATGTAAATCATGCGCTGGCATTGCTCATGAGAAGCTGTCCTCTTGTAGCCATATAATTTCTGCCACATTTTCTTTCTCAGACTCCGTGCACACGCAGATGTGGTAATCCGGTATCTCATCATACTCTGCGAAGCTTACCGGCTGCTGGATGCCTTCCCGGTAAAATGCGATGCCATCTTTCTTCGGATAAGATGCGATGCCATTCTCCCTCCGGTGAACTGCAATGCTCTTTAAGGGAAAGGTAATTCCTTCGCCACTCCATTTTACATAGCTTTCCTTGGCTGTCCAGAGGCGTACAAATGCCATTTCTTTATCCGGCTGGCTTTGTATCCATGCCTGCTCGTCCTTTGTGAAGCACTTGTCCAAAAGCGTCTGCTTTAATGCTCTCCGGTGTTCGATGTCAATTCCAACCGGTGCATCAGAAAATACCGCCACTGCATAGTTTCCTGTGTGAGACAGATTAAAATGCAGTCCCTCACAGCCTGCCACCTGCGGCTTGCCATGGGTTCCCATTATAAGCTGACAGGCATCTAAATCTATGCCATTTTCCCGTAACCCATAGGAAAGCAGGATGCCTGCAGCAATACTCCGCAGTCTGTCCTCTTCTTTTTTTATTTTATTTACCTTCTCCCAACGTGTGGGAAGCAATTTTATTTGTTCTTTATATTCCGGATGCTCTTTTAACAGCCGGATATCCATTCCATATATGCTCCACATATCCACATCATAGCACAAATACAAAAAGTTCTCCACATTCTGTTATAAAAAAGAATGTGCCTTGGCACATTCTCGCGCCTGCGGCGGTCGCTTGCGACATCTACCTTATACGCCGCAGTGCGCATCCTCTCGGAGCATTTTTTACTTTACAGGAAAGCAATTTCCTGTAAAGTAAAAAATCCCCGGGCAAAATACTTCTCTTCCCATAAGAAGCATTTTGCCCGGGGTTCCACTTTTAAACTATGTAATTAGTCCTGATTGATAGTCTCATTTAAGATTCCAGTAATCTCTTTCATGGACTTTTCAAACTCTTCATCATTGTTGTTATTGAAAATCAGTAAATCATCTTTTACATTCGGATCATGCAAATCTTCCGGAATCTCAAAGTTACAGGATGCAATATATTCATCCCAGTGCTCTAACTTCCAATCATCACGGTCAGATGCTCTGGTAATCATTCTCTCATGGACGATTTCCGGATCTGTCTGTACCCAGATTGTTACTAATGTAGCATCTTTCTTTGCCAGCTGGGCTTTCAGACCTTTGATATATTCCATATCACGGATTTCTCTTGTAAATGGTGCATTGATAAGAACCAGATCTTCATACTCCAATGCCTCCAGTGCCAAATTTACAACACATTCATATTCATAATCACGAATGTTCTTCTCAAAGAAATCACTGCTTCTATTATATGGCTGTCCAGCCACTACAAAAATCTGTTTAGATAATGTAATTAAAGTATCCTTATCCAGATATACAATATGATTTAATCTCTTTGCCAGTTCTTTTGAAATATATGTTTTCCCGCAAGCTGGCGGTGATGTTACGATAATCAGTTTCTTGCTCATTTCTACTTCTTCCTCCGTATGCCTGTTCATTTTTCCCTCTATTATAAAACAGGTTTTCCGATAGAACAAGGGGTTTTTTTTACTTTTTTTCCTATTTTTTCGTAAATATGCAATATTTTTTAAGATAATAACAGCCGTTTATCTTAGAATTTCTCCGTTACTTTCGATTACTTTTTTGTACCAGTAAAAGGATTTCTTTTTGGTTCTCTTCAAGATGCCTTTCCTTCATATCGATCCAGTATAATTTCAAGGCTTTCATCTTTTTCCTCTTATCCCTGTACTTTTATATGGTTCTTGTCTGTCTCTGATAGCAGAACGGGTCTACCGGATTCTTTCCCTTAAAGGATGACTCGCCATTTATTTTCTTTACCAGCATTTCAACGTTAAATTCATTGGCTGTATATGCATTGATAAAGGTCTCTATCATCGGCACATCCTGCATATGATACGGATTTGCAATGGAGATAAACATGGTCGGAATCTCATGGACAAACCATGGTGCATCATATCCGATTGGTGGTCTCCCACTGCCGGTTTTCCGCTGGCACTGATGGTATCTCCTAATACGATGGTCAGTACCTTCTTATATTTATCCTTAGAAAGTAGCAGAAGATTCTGCTCATCCTTTACCAGTGTAATTGCTTTATCGGATACCTGATATGCCATGTCAATATGCTTCTTACAACGCAAAATATCAAGGGCGGACTCATCCGGAATCAGAGTATGCGATTTCTGTTTCTCATGCAGCTTCAAAGATGCTTTTGTTGCCAAAATATAAGTAACCGCCTCATTCAGACGTTCTTCTGAAATTATGCCACTCTTAACTGCCTCTAAAACAGTCTCGTAATCCTCTTCCAGATTCTTCGTAAATAAAAGCATGTCACAGCCTGCATTGATGGATTTCGGAAGCAGCTCTTTACGTCTTCCGGCACAGCCAAAGCCTACCATATTGGTGGCATCTGTAGTAATCATTCCGTTGAAACCAAGCTTTCCTCTTAACAATCCCTGTAGCAGTTCTTTGGACAATGATGCCATATGCAAAAAAATGCCCTCTTTCCACACTAATTTGATTTGCACATTTATTTTATCCGGTGTATATTTTTACTGAAGTATTTTACTGAACTGCCAAAAGAAAGAAGGTCGAAAAAATGGAACACATTGCAAGAAATGATGCTTTTGCATTACTGAAAAAATATAACAAAGACCCTTTTCATATTCAGCATGCGCTTACGGTTGAAGCTGTTATGAAATGGTATGCCAATGAATTAGGCTATGGCGAGGATGCTGAATACTGGGGTATCGTGGGACTGCTTCACGATATCGACTTCGAATTATATCCTGCCGAGCATTGTCTTAAGGCTCCGGAATTGTTAAAGGATGGCGGCGTTTCGGATGACATTATTCATGCGGTCTGCTCCCACGGCTACGGCATTACCGTAGAATGTGGCACAACCATTGATGTGGAACCGCTTCACGAAATGGAAAAGGTCTTATTTGCCGCAGACGAATTAACCGGTCTTATCTGGGCTGCTGCACTGATGCGTCCGTCCAAGAGCACGAAAGATATGGAATTAAAATCCTTAAAGAAGAAATATAAAAGCAAAGGCTTTGCTGCCGGATGTTCCCGCGAGGTCATCGAGCGCGGTGCCGCTCAGCTTGGCTGGGATTTAGAGAAACTGCTTACCATGACTTTACAGGCAATGGCGGCAACCGAAGATGAAATCAAGGCGGAAATAGAAGCGGAATAATTTTTTGTATAAAATTTTCTTTTTTGCTTGACTCCTACGTTACGTAACAGCTTAGACTATGTTTATCGAGAGGAGGAACTTTCCATGATGACAGTAAATGAAGTAAGTAAACTGACAGGCGTGAGTATACGCACCCTGCAATATTATGATTCCATAGGGCTCTTAAAACCAGCTTCCTATAGCCAATCCGGCTACCGGTTGTATGACGATACAGCAATGGAACGGTTGGAACAGATTTTACTGTTCAAAGAATTGGAATTTCCTTTAAAAGAAATCAGACGCATTCTCGACGCCCCTGATTTTGACCGAGCCAAAGCATTGGAGCAGCAGATTGAGCTGTTGACCATGAAACAGGAGCATCTTAAGAATCTGCTTTCTTTTGCTCGAAAAATAAAATTATCAGGAGTGAAACAAATGGATTTTACTGTATTTGATACAACCAAAATGGTTGAATATGCCGAGCGTGCAAAGAAACAGTGGGAACAGACAGATGCCTATAAAGAATACGAAAAGAAGCATTCTTCCACTTCTTTGGAAAAAGAACAGGATGCCTATAAAAATCTGATGCTTATCTTTGTAGAATTCGGCAGCTTAAAAGAAAAACCGGCAAATGCTCCGGAAGTCCAGAAGCTGGTAAAACACCTACAGGATTACATTTCCGAGCATTTTTACCAATGTACCAATACGATTTTAAGCGGACTTGGTTCCCTGTATGCTTCCGGTGGCGAATTCACCGAAAACATCGATTATGCCGCCGGAAAAGGTACGGCTGGCTTCGTTGCTAAAGCAATTGAAGTATACTGTGGATAGGGATAAAAAGGAATGGGTCTGAATTTTTCAGATGCCCTTCCTTTTTGCTAATGATAAATCGTTATTTCTTATAGTAATGTCCATCTATATATGATAGCACTTCAAAAACAACTAACAATAATGTTAATACCTCCATTATGCTCATCTGTTTCACCTCATTATTTTTTCTATTAAGTTAAAAATATCAAATCCGATATTCCATCCACAATCATAAGTTCATCTCGTCTGACAATATATTCCTTTAAACACCAATTCAAACACTCTTTCATACACTTTTTAGAAACTAATACCTTATATGTTTTTCCAATTTTCAAACTAAAGCGCCAATATTTCCACTCATCGCCAGTATTTATAATATTAATATGTGGTTCCTTATATAATACTCTTTCCGGACTAACTTTTTCTAATTTTCTTCTTTCTTTATTACGATTATAATTTGCTATATATGTTACTCTCCCTACGATACACTCTCCAAGCAAGCCTACTTTCCTGACATATAAATAATAATACTCATTCTCCTTGTAAATAAGATTTTCAGGTCTTTTTCCTAACTGCATCTCAAGTTCTTTTACTTTATCGTCATTTTTTTTATCAGTCCTATAAAAATGCTCTTCAAAATTTAATTGATATAACTGGCATAACTTCTTTGCAATACTTTCTGTCGAAACTATATTTTCTTCTTCTATTCGTTCCAAAGTTCTTACACTATATCCAATATTGTCTGCTACAACTTCTTTTGTTAAACCAAAAATCTTTCTCATTTCCTTTAAATCTGCAATTGACTGATATACCATTTTTTGTTCCATTTTCTTTTTCGCCTTTCGCTTAAATTACATTTAGTACTAACTGTTTAACATTATTTTACCAAAGTACCATAATAGTTTCAACGACACGTTTTTTTTATCAAAAAGTCTGTAAGTCCCTTTATTTTCTGGTTTTTTCATCATTGCGCTTGTACCGGATTTTATACTTCTAATACTTTTTTCATATTTTTCCGTCTTGCTCCTGCCTTCTTCCTATGTTAAAATGTGAAAAAGCATATATTATACAATCTATATGGCACTTTCTATAGTTCAAATCCGGTTCTGCATAGAACCCCGCATTTCTGTATCTATCTATGCTTTTGATTCACTATTTAACTAAAAAGCAGGAGCGATACAGTATGGAAATAACTGCCATTATTCGATAGCAGATAATCTTTTGCCACTGGATATGATATTTATTTTCTATTGCTGCTTATCCTCCTGCCACACACAAGGAGGACTTGCCTATGACAGGAAAAGCACATGAAGCAAATGAAACAACGAAACGCACACCGGTGGCGAACCGCAAATTTAAGGACACTGTTTTCCGGATGCTGTTTTCGGATAAGGAAGCACTATTATCCCTTTACAATGCAATTAATAACAGTCATTACACGGATTCCGGTGCCCTCGAAATTGTAACCCTGGAAAATGCCATTTACATGGGAATGAAGAACGATCTGGCTTTTATTCTGGACATGAATCTCTATCTATACGAGCATCAGTCCACAATGAATCCAAATATTCCGCTTCGGGATTTATTCTACATCGCAGCGGAATACCAGAAGCTTGTGGATAAGAAATCCCTGTATTCTTCTGCACTACAAAAAATTCCAAATCCCCATTTTATTGTATTTTATAATGGAAGCACACCGATAGATGACTGCTATACCAGCCGTTTGTCAGATGCTTTTTATCATGTAACTGACAATCCATCGTTAGAACTTATTGTTACTACATTCAATGTAAACGCAGGACACAACACCGAGTTAATGTCCCATTGCCAGATATTAAAGGAATATTCCATTTATGTTGCAAAGGTTCGTTCCTTTGCAGAACAGATGCCTTTGGATGATGCCGTGCAAAAGGCTGTCACCGAATGCATTCAGGAAAATATTCTGGCAGATTTTCTTAGGAAGAATCAGGCGGAGGTAATTGCTATGAGTATTTTTGAATATGATAAAGTTGAAGAAGAGAAAAAACTAAGAAAAGCCGAATTTGACGCCGGTGTTGAACAGGGGATTGAACAAGGATTAAAGCAGGCTTCTACCGATACCGCCCTTCGTCTATTAAAAACAGGAAAGTTTGATGCGAAGGAAATAGCAGAACTTTGTAATCTTCCTTTAGAGGACGTTACTGCACTCATGAAATAACTTTTATATTACATAAATATTTGATACCTATAAACCCTGCCACTGGCAGTTTCTTACTGATACTTGATAACTGAAATCGCCAGATAACTATACATCTGTTATCTGGCGGTATTTGTATCTAAATCAGCAATATTTATTTCTTTTATTCTATCACTTGTACTACCTTATCCCATGCATACATTTTAGTTCCATCTTCTAATTTCACAACATAGAAAGTCTTATTTTCATCCTCATTTACTCGCACCCCATAAACGTCAAATTCTGTTCCATTATCCACCCATAGTAATTTTCCACATTCTTTTGCACTTGGCAGAGCAGCTAAATTTATTCCATCGCCATCCCCATAAGAAATCCGAATCCGAAACAGCACCGGCTCCTCGGTCTCTGTTTCTTCCTCGATCTCTGTTTCCACTTCTGTTTCAGCTACTACCGCTTCTTTTTCCGTTGACATCGTGTATTCTGTTTCAGTTGCGGCTATAGCTGCAGTTTCCGTTTCGGCATCCACCGCGCTCTTTTCTCCACATCCGCCTAAAGCAAAACTTACTGCCAAGACCAAGCCTGTTATGATGACTGATTTTATACATTTTCTCTTTGGATATTCCATTCTAAATTCCTCCCTTATTCTTTTGTGAGATACTATAAATATATTTCACTTTCGTTTTAATACTTATAGTATATGTTTTCTATTGTATTGTGTCAATAGTCTGTGGAATACGTCACTTATTGCTTATAGTATAGATTAAAAAGGATGGATGATTACTATGAGCGAAATTGCAAAATCAGTTGGACAAAGAATTCGAAATTACAGACTTTCTCTTCATTTAAGCCAGGAAAAGCTTGCAGAATTATCAGGTTGTCATCCTACCTACATTGGTCAGTTGGAACGTGGCGAAAAAAATGCCACTTTAGAAAGTATCGAAAAGATTGCAGGAGCTTTAAATGTTCCTATTTCAAAATTAGTGGAACAGATTGGAAAATCCTCTGATGCCGCCACTGATATTCCATTAGAATGCTATCATTTTCTCTGTAAGAAAACCTACAAAGAACAGGAGGCACTATACCAGTTGCTACTTAATGCGGATGCCTATAAATCCTTATAATACCGGCAGATTTACAGACGCCGGCAAACCTACAGACATCCAGCAACACTACAGACATCCGGCAACACTACTGGCACTCGTCAAACCTATATAGACCCTGCCACCGGCAGCTCAAGAAACCCGCAGACCACCTATTTTCAAACAGATAATCTGCGGGTTTCCTGTTGCTTACTGGTACTTGCTGGTTGCCTTCAGTCGGGTCAGGGCACGGGATAAGGATGCTCTGGAATGATAGTATTCCTGGATGCTCTGCTTCTGCCGCATCTGCTCCTCGGCACGTTCTTTTGCTTCTCTGGCACGGGCAACGTCAATCTCTTCCGGACGCTCTGCAGTTTCTACCAGAAGCGTCACACGGTTGTTGACGATTTCCACAAAACCCATGCCAACTACTGCATATTCCCAATTTGCAGTACCTTCCGGCTGAAAACGCATTTCACCCTCATCAATGGCAATGACCATATCTTCATGGTGTGCTAAAATCTCTTTCTGTCCGTCATATTCCGGAACAATCAGAGAACGGCATCTGCCGGCATAGAATACCCGGTTTGCTGCAATTATTTTTAAATAAAATGTATTTCCTGCCATACCTGTACCTCTATTCTAAAGATGATAGCTCCTATGCATTCTGGTGTTCCATCTCTTCTGCTTTACGGATAACGTCTTCTACTGTTCCTACGTTGAAGAATGCATTTTCCGGATACTGATCCATATCACCATCGATGATTGCCTTGAATCCTCGAATGGTTTCAGATAACGGAACGTAAACACCCTTTACGCCGGTAAAGTTCTCTGCTACATGGAACGGCTGTGATAAGAACTTCTGAATCTTTCTTGCACGATATACCAGTAACTTGTCCTCATCTGCCAGCTCTTCCATACCAAGAATTGCGATGATATCCTGTAACTCTTTGTATTTCTGCAGAATCTCCTGTACTTTCCGGGCTACCTGATAATGTTCTTCTCCAACGATGTCTGCCTCTAAGATACGGGATGTAGATTCCAGTGGGTCTACTGCCGGATAAATACCCTGCTCTACAATCTTTCTGGAAAGTACGGTGGTCGCATCCAGATGTGCGAAAGTAGTAGCCGGTGCCGGGTCAGTTAAATCGTCTGCCGGTACATAGACTGCCTGAACGGATGTAACAGAACCGTTCTTTGTAGATGCAATACGCTCCTGCAATTCACCCATTTCAGTTGCCAGTGTCGGCTGATATCCTACTGCGGAAGGCATACGTCCTAACAATGCAGATACCTCAGAACCTGCCTGTGTGAAACGGAAAATATTGTCAATGAAAAGAAGCACATTCTGGTATTTCTCATCACGGAAATATTCTGCCATGGTAAGTCCGGTCTCAGCCACACGCATACGTGCTCCAGGCGGCTCGTTCATCTGACCGAACACTAAGGCCGTCTTCTCTAATACACCGGATTCCTTCATTTCTGTCCAGAGGTCATTACCCTCACGAGAACGCTCTCCAACACCGGTGAAAATAGAATATCCACCATGCTCTGTTGCAATATTGCTGATTAACTCCTGGATTAATACAGTTTTACCTACTCCGGCTCCACCAAACAATCCAATCTTACCACCTTTTGCATATGGAGCTAAAAGGTCGATAACTTTAATTCCGGTCTCTAAGATTTCTTCTGCCGGATTCTGGTCTTCAAATGCCGGCGGTTCACGATGAATGACCCATTCCGGCGCATCCTTCAGTGGCTCGCCACCATCGATTGCTTCTCCTAATACGTTGAACAGTCTTCCCAATGTCTGCTCACCGACCGGAGTTTTAATTCCGCTTCCTGTAGCGGTTACTTCCATATCACGGCAAAGTCCCTCACTGGAAGCTAACATAATACAACGTACCATATGATTTCCGATATGCTGTGCCACTTCCATGATGCACTTCTTATCGCCGTTTTTCACTTCAAGGGCGTCTTTGATTGCCGGCAATTCTTCGTCTTCAAATGAGACATCCACTACCGGGCCTAACACCTGTATGATTTTTCCTGTCTTCATGAAAAAGCCTCCTTATCACTGCCTCTTTTTCCGTTTCTGAGCTTTCGCTCCTGCAATGACCTCGGTTATTTCCTGGGTAATTGCTGCCTGTCTTGCACGATTATATAAAATATCCAGCTCATGGAGCATATCTTTGGCACTTTTGGTTGCTGCCTCCATTGCCATCATTCTTGCGTTCTGCTCGCAGGAATAAGACTCAACTAACGCTCCATAGATGAAACCAACTACATAATCCGGTACAATTCGATCCATCACCGCCTCCGGAGATGGTTTCAATGCCAGTTCCTCCATCGGAATATCTGCAGGCAGTTTCACGTTAAAACTTGCTTTCTTCAGTGGGAGCAGCTGTCTGATCTGTGTCTCCTCCTGAATCGCATTGACCATGCTGGTATAGATGATATAGACTTCGTCTAACTCTTCTTTCCGGTACAGTTCCAGAAGTTCCTCTGCAATATTTCTTGCACGGTTCAGTGTCGGATTCTGTACGGTATAGTGGAACTGCTTATCAATCTCAATTCCACGCTGTTCAAAATAGTGACGGCCTAACTCACCTAATACAAACAGTTTGTTATTTTTATGTGCTTTCAAATGCTCCTCTGCAAGCTTTAATACATTATGGTTATAGGAGCCTGCCAGACCCTTATCTGCCGTAATAACAATATAACCTACCATCCGTTCTTCCGGCTTTTTCTCTTCGTTGGTCTTAAAATAAATGTCCTCAATATCCGGAAGATGTCTTAAGATTCTGCTCATTTCCGACTGCAGGGTAAAGAAATAAGGTTCCGTGTCAGAAAGCATTTTCTTTGATTTCTTCAGTTTCGAAGAAGAAATCATATACATTGCATTGGTAATCTTCAATGTATCATTGATACTCTTCATCCGATCCTGAATTTCCTTTGCATTTGCCATAACAACACCTGCTCATTCCTATTGATTTCTACTGTCTTCGAATTCTTTTGCAGCCGCAATAATCTTATCGGTCAGTTCATCGGAAAGCACTTTGGTTTCTTCAATTTCCCTGCCGATTTCCGGATGCTTCAAATCCATATATTCAAGAATCTCATTCTGATACTGTTTTACATTCTTTGTTTCTACTTTATCAAATACACCATGGTTTGCCATACACAGTGTCTCTACCTGCTCATGCAGGGAAAGCGGATGGCAGAGTGGCTGTTTTAAAAGCTCCATCAATGCTTTTCCATGCTGTAACTGTGCCTTGGTCATATCATCAAGGTCCGATGCAAACTGGGTAAATACTTCCATCTCACGATACTGTGCCAGGTCGATACGGATACTTCCGGATGCCTTCTTCATTGCCTTGGTCTGTGCAGCACCACCGACACGGGATACGGACAAACCAACGTTGACTGCCGGACGCATACCTGAGAAGAAAAGGTTACTCTCTAAGAAAATCTGTCCGTCTGTAATGGAAATGACATTGGTCGGAATATATGCGGATACGTCTCCTGCCTGTGTCTCAATGATTGGCAGTGCGGTAATGGAACCTCCGCCCAATTCATCACTTAAACGGCTGGAACGCTCTAACAATCTGGAATGTAAGTAGAATACGTCACCAGGATAAGCTTCACGTCCCGGAGAACGCTCTAACAGCAGAGAGATTGCACGATATGCTACCGCATGTTTGGATAAATCATCATATACGATTAACACATCTTTTCCCTGATGCATAAAGTACTCTGCCATTGCAGTTCCTGCATATGGTGCGATGTACTGCATGGATGCAGGATCACTTGCAGTTGAGGAAACCACAATGGAATAATCCATTGCATCATGCTTGGTCAGTGTAGATACGATTTTTGCTACACTGGACGCCTTCTGTCCGATGGCAACATAGATACAGATTACTCCTTTGCCTTTCTGGTTAATGATGGTATCTGTTGCAATGGAGGTCTTTCCGGTCTGACGGTCTCCGATAATTAACTCTCGCTGTCCTCTACCAATTGGGAACATGGAGTCAATGGACAAGATTCCTGTTTCCATTGGTGTATTTACTGATTTACGTTCTACAATGCCCGGTGCTTCCTCTTCGATTGGACGATAATCATCTTCCTTAATCTCGCCCTTTCCATCAATCGGCTCACCTAATGCATTGATAATTCTTCCAACAAAGCCTTCCCCTACCGGGATTCCGGCTTTTTTCCTGGTACGAACCACTTTGGTTCCTTCTTTGATTCCGGTATCACGGCCGAATAAAATAACACCGATTTCATTCTGTCTGATATCCTGTACCATTCCTCTGACACCGTTATCAAATACAACAATTTCACCATACATTGCATGGTCAATTCCGTAAATGGTTGCAATTCCATCACCAACCCAGATTACGGAACCGGTCTCACGACTGGATTCATCCCAGTCAAATTCTTCTATCTCGCTCTGGATAATCGAGATTATGTCTGCAGCACTAATTGCGCCCACAGGCTTCACCTCCCTGTTAATTTTCTTTCCAACTGACGTAAGCGGCCTTCATAGCTTCTGTCATATTCTTTATGATGAACCTTAATGATGTATCCGCCTAAGAGATTCTCATCTTCCTTTTCTGTCAGAACAATCTCACAGTCGGGATATTTCTCTGCAAGAATCTTTCTTGCCTCTGCTTCTTCTTCCGGCTGTGGTGTGCCTGCACAGGTCAGTTCTGCACGCAGGATATGATTCTGTCTGTCCCAATAGAGATAAAATGCATCCAGGATATCCTCTATTTCTCCGATATAACCCAGTCTGCACATCATCTTGGTATAGTTCACAAGCACCTTAGATAATCCGGCATCCTGATAAATTTTCTCTATCACGGCATCCTTCTTATGTATGGAAATCACCGGACTTGTGAGAACCTTAAGCAGTTCCGGTGTAAGCTCATAAAGCTCCCGGAGTTCATCTGCCTCCTGTCTTGTGGCACCCAGCCGATACAATACCTTTGCGTTATTTACTGCTTCCTGTGTCATGAGCATCACCTGTTTTCATAATTTTCCGTGCAGCGATGACTGCCAGTTTGGCAATCTCAGCCTGAGCTGCCTGCTGTGCCTTTTCCTGCTCGTTTGCAATATCTTCCTTGGCTTTTTCTAACATATGCTCAGTCTCTTCCCGGGTCTTCTCTACCGAGCGTGCATGTTCTTCTTCTGCTCTTGCTCTGGCATCAATAATAATCTGGTCTGCCTCCGTTCTTGCATCCGATAAGCGTTCTTCATAATCTGCCTTTAATTTTCTGGCATCTTCTTCGCTTTTCTTTGCATCGTCGAACTGCTTCTTTACCATTTCTTCTCTTGCCTCAATCACATTCATGACTCTCTGATAAAGAAATTTACGAAAGACTACATATAATACCAGCAGATTTACAACGGTCCATAAAATATTCCAAAAATTAATGCTAAGCATTTCCCGTACCTGCCTTTCTATAATCTTTCTTTATTATTTTAAGAAGAGGATGATTAACAATGCGATAACGAATCCGTAAATAGCAGTTGCCTCTGCCAATGCACATCCAAGAAGAAGTGATTTGCTGATTTTGCTCTCTGCTTCCGGCTGTCTTGCAATTGCATCTACTGCGGATGATGTTGCTTTTCCAATTCCAAGTCCTGCTCCAATACCTGTTAATACTGCGATACCTGCTCCGATTGCTACTAATAATGTTGATGACATAATATGCACTCCTTTTCTTTTCTACTTTTTTGTTTCTCTTTTTGTTTTTTCTTCCCTATTCGGTTGCTTCTTTGACGAACAATGCGGTCAGAAATACGAATACATATGCCTGAATCAATCCGTCAAAAATGTCAAAATAACAGCTAAATACTGCTGGCAGAATTGCCGGTACTACCATTTTCAGCAATTCCATAATGACAAATGAACCTAATACATTTCCAAAAAGTCGCATACACAGCGACAATGGTTTGATAAAGACCTCCAGAATATTGATTGGAAGTACTACCGGCATCGGCTCTGCAAAACTCTTAAGCCAGCCCTTCGTTCCTTTCCTGCGGATACCCGCCATTTCAATCAATATGATACTCATCAGGGACAATGCTGCAGTAACATTCATATCCTTGGTCGGTGGTTTAAATCCCAGCAGACCGATTAAGTTGGCAATTCCAATATAGATTGCCACCGTCATAAGATAAGGAATATACCGCTTTCCATTTTCGCCTATGGTATCCCGGAAGAAGTTATTCAACCCGTTTACAGCCGTTTCCAGAATAATCTGTCTGCGTCCCGGATGTTCCACACTTAAGTTCCTGGTCAGGAGTATGCACAGCACAATAACTACTGCCATGATAATCCAGGTTACTACTACGGATTCATAAATGGGAATGCCTCCGAATATCGGAATTGTAAATACCGTTTCACAGTTCAATTCTTCCATCAGGCTATTTACCAGAGCATCCATCTGTCTCACTTCCTTCTGCTGCTCTAAGGCATTTTTAAATCGTTAAAATTCTAACAAGAAAAAAATGCAAACGCAACCGTTTTCTTCCTGCGAAAATAGGTCTGACCATTTGCTGTTTTTTCGTGTAAATATTCCATATTCTTCTGCAATTTTTGCCAATTTTTTGGTTGTTTTTTTATGCAATTTGTACACTTGCGTCAATTTGTATATTTTGGTATTAAAAAAATGCAGAAATTTCCTGTTTTTTCACAAACATTTTCTGCATTTTTCTTATTCTTTATAGACTTTATACAATTTTAATCATTAAGCTTACTTCACCAGAATTCCGTGGTGTTCCTCCATATAACCGCCGAAAATGGCATTCTTATAGCCTAATTTCTTAAATGCTTTTACCGCCTTTTCGGACCGGTAGCTGTAACTTCCTATAATATAAAAAGATTTTTCCTTATCCGGGAATCTCCGCAAAATACGGTCTTCCGTTATCTTGTCCAGCGGAATATTCTTTGTTCCTGCCACATGTCCTTTCTGGTAATCTTCCTTTGCCCGGCAGTCAATTATAATTGCATTTTCCGAAGTATGCGCTGCATTGATTGCTTCATTTACAGTCAGACGTTTCTTAAAAATACCCATTCTTCTGTTCCCTTCTTCTTTTGTTATGCTTTTGCCTGCATATAAATCCGGATGTTTTCTTCCAGTAAATCCAGATCCACCGGTTTGGCAATGTGTGCATCCATCCCTGCTTCCATACAGGTCCGGATATCTTCCGCAAAGGCATTGGCAGTCATGGCAAAAATCGGTATTTTCGCTGCTTCCTTCTTCTTAAGTCTCCGGATCTCTTTCGTTGCATCATAGCCATTCATAACAGGCATCTTAATGTCCATTAAAATAATATTATATCGTCCTTCCTCCGCTCTTGCAAACATTTCTACTGCTTCCTTGCCATTTACTGCCCGGTCACAGTCTGCACCTTCCATTTTTAACAGTTCTTCCAATATTTCTGCATTTAAATCATTATCATCTGCTATCAGAAAACGCATTCCTTTTAATGTCATTTTCTCTTTTTCTGTTGCCTGTCCTTTTCCCTGCAATTGCTGCTCTTTTCTTGCCTGTTCGATGCACCGTTTAAAATTTGTCACAAAAAACGGCTTGCTTAAAATACTTTGAATTCCAGCATAACCCGCTGCTTCTTCTATCTCCTTACAATCATAGGCAAAAAGCAGTAATACTGTTTTCTCTCCCAGAATCTGATGCAATTTTTCTGCTGTAGTAACACCATCCATTCCCGGCATCTTCCAGTCTATAATTACAACATCCCAACTCTTTGTTTTTCCAGTTTCTACCATCTGTTCTGCCATATGAACCGCCATTTCGCCGGAATCTGCTGTCTGCACATCAATCCCAAACGGATGCAGCGTATCCATAATATATCTTCCTGATTCACTCTCATCATCAACCACCAGTACCTGGCTTATCTTCTGCAGTTTCCACCAGTTAACCTTCTCCTGGTACTTTATTTTCCGGAAATTCAAAATCACCTCAAAAGTAGTTCCTTTTCCAAGCTTACTCTCCACATGAATGCTTCCACCCATTAACTCCACCAGACTCTTGGCAATTGGCATTCCAAGACCCGTTCCGGAAACCGGATTAACAGTGCTTTGCACTTCCCGGCTGAATGGATCAAAAAGATTCTTAAGATACTCTTCACCCATCCCCTGTCCATTATCACTGATCCGGAACTGATACTGTGCAAAGTTTCCCTTTTTCTTTGGTACTTCTGTAATATCAAATACTATCTTACCGCCCTTTGGGGTATATTTTACTGCATTGGATAAAATGTTCAGCAGTATCTGCTTCAGACGTAATTTATCTGCTTCCACTTCTTCTGTTTCTATCCGATGTACATGAATCATGAATTCCTGCCTCTTCTCTCTGGTCTGTGAACGGATGATCATATCCAGTTCTTCCACCAGTTCAGCAATATTCGTGTTCGTAATATTAAGGACCGTTTTACCGGCCTCAATCTTCGACATATCAAGGACATCATTAATGAGTCCAAGCAGATGTTCCCCTGAATAAGTCAGTTTTCTTGCATATTCCCGGACACAATCCGAATTTTCAGCATCTCTTGAAATCAGTGTAGCCAGTCCCATAACCGCATTTAAAGGAGTCCGCATATCATGGCTCATATTGGATAAAAATACACTTTTCGCTTCATTGGCACGCTCTGCCTCTGCTTTTGCCGTATTTGCAAACTGCACCGTCTCTTCCAATGCAGTATTGACTTCTTCCAGCTTCTCTGCTGCTTCTGCCTGCTGCATTGCATTTCGTCTCGCGTAAGCTACCTTATTCTTTTCATTATAAATCCATAGAATACTGATACCCAGTGCTGCTAACATTGCAATGATAATGCAGGTCACTGTCAGCCAGATATGCAGCATCATAATCTGATAATCTGCCAGTACATTCTGCACAATCGTACTGTCCACTTCACAGGCTATCATATACTGTGTTCCTTTTAATGCACGATACGAAAAATAGTCGGACTCATTTTCACGTTCCAGGGTTATACACCCGGAGCTGCGTTCTGCATAGTCCGACTTCACTTTTTCATAATCTTTCTTATTCATAATCTTTTGTTCATGGTAACTATCAAACAGATTATAATTTATGGTTACTTCACCCGGCTCATTATTAATGCTTGCGTATGCCACTTCTCCGTTTTCATCCATGACATAGATATTAGCCTGTCCGTTATAAGCAGACGTTACAAAAAGATCGTTAATAATCTGTGGCCGGAAGAGAAATGCAATTGCTTCATATTCTTCCCCATTGACCAAAAAAGAATCTACTGATTTTGCAATTATAAAGATTTCCTCTCCATCCTTCCAGGTGCAGTACTGGGCAATTCCTTTATTCTCACCAAATAATTCTGACAATCCATCCTGCATCTGTATTCTGCCATTCAGTCCACGCATACACAGATATTCACCTTCATCATTGACAAAGACAATATCCCGCACCATATTACTTTCCATAGAGTCAAAATAGTTCTGGTAATCTTTCAGTTCTGCTTCCCTTTCCCCATCCCCGAACATATATTTTTCAATAGAATCTATCTGTTCATAAGTAATCTCCAGACGGTTCCGGTAAGCACGCTCCATCTGTTCCATCAGTTCAGATAAACTCTGTTTGCTGTTCTTATCAATGTATTGGTTTGAACCCCCAAGGTCTTTTGACATCCATCCAAATATCAAAGCCATAACCACAATACATACAATTAATACCGTAAAAACCTTTTTTTCCTGCTTTTCCTTTTTCATCCCGCATAATACCTTCCAATCTGTTTCAGCTTATCAGACTGGTTCCTGCAAATTTTGTCGAAAAAGCAAGATGTCTCTGCCTAATTAAATCTTTCCTGAAGTCCGTTTTTCCCTTAAGTCCTCTACCAGCGCATAAACCTCCGGTCTCCGTTCCTTCAGATGTTCGTCTAACGCATGCCGGCGTTCTTTAAAGCGCTCTGCCAGTTCCGGATGTTCCTTTGCAATACGCTCATGTACTTCCCGTCGATGTTCCTCTAACCGCATAGCCAGCGTTCTTTCATCTTTACCGGAAATATTAACAATCTCTTTCAAATGCTCCTCTAAATGCTCCAGCCACTCATCTTCGTCCAGTTCTTCCATATGGAACCAGCTTCCATGTAACAGCTTTTCCACATCTCCTGTCTTTTTCAGCTGTTCTATCTGTGCCACAATCTGCCGCTCTATAGCATCTTCAGTTTCCGAACCAAATGCCCAGACAAATTCCTGCACCCGGTTATCCGCCCGCTTTCTTGAGGCACTGCGCTGTCTATTGTCTACACCGCCCTCCAGCGGATAAGGACGTTCATAACCCATATCCTTTAAAGCAATATGTATTGTTCTTCTTGCGCTGCCCTCTTCTATGATGTGTCCCAGACCAAGCTTTCGCATCTGTTCATTCAAATCTGCAATATGTTCTGTAATATAAAAACAGATACCACGTTTCTTAAGACCCTGATACAGCATTTCCAACTGATCCGCCGCTGTAATGTCCATGGAGCCGATAGCACTGGCATCTAAAATGACTGCCTTCGTATCCTCTTTTATATTGTCTTCAATGTCCCGCTTTAACATCTGCACATTAGCAAAAAAGAGATTACTGCTGAACCGGTATATCAGAACGCCTTCTATCGCATGTATCTGATGACTTTCTTTTAAATCCCGGAAATGGCGATGTCCCGGCTGGATTCCAAGAAAACATCTTGATGGCTTGGCAGTACGGATAATCATCTCAGTAAAGGAAAGTATAATGCCAATCAAAACACCATTGATGGTTCCAAGCATCAGCACGCCAAAGAATGCTCCTAAGAAAATGAAGAATTCTGTACGGCTGACCTTCAACAATCTTGCAGCAAGCTCAAATTCCGTTGCCCCAAGTAATGCAGAAATTACAATTGCCGTCAGCATCGGAATCGGAAGATAGCCGATAAATCCGGTTCCGCAAAGCAGCAATACCAGCATGGATAAACCGGCTATGATTCCGGTCAGCTGTGTCTTACTCTGATACTGTTCTCCCATTGCAGTTCTTGAAACAGAGCCATTAATAGGACAGCAGCCTGTAAATGCTGCCAGGAAATTTCCCATGGAGAATGCAAAAATTTCCTGATTATCATTCATTCGATATCCATTCTTCTGTGCGAAATTATTTTCTGCCAGAAGCGTTTCTGCCATAATGACCACTGCCACCGAAAGGCTGATAGTTACTACCTCTTTCATCGGAAGCATGCGGATATCCGGAATCACAAACTGTGGAAGTCCCGGTTCTACTGCAGACAGCGTCTGGATTCCCCATTCCCTCACCGGAAAAAATTTTGTCATTACTGCTCCTGCTGCCATTAAAAGCACTGCCATTGGAAATTTCGGCATTACTTTCTTTGATACAAGAAGTATCAGAAGGGAAATACCGCCTAAAATCAGTGATGGCAGATTCACCTTCGTCTGCCCGATATGCTCCACCAGCTCAATGAGTTCTCCAACGCCGGCGGTACCGCCCATTAACTTTGGTACCTGCATCAGAATAATCGTGGTGCAGATTCCGGTAATAAATCCACCCATAACCGGTGCCGAAATATAGTTCACCAGTTTTCCTGCTTTCATAAAATAAAACGCCAATAACCAGACTGCCACAAAGAAAGTAAGTACCGGCACTGCTGCAATTGCTTCACTGCTTCCACTCTCAATACCAAGTCCCACCAGTGCCGAACCGATTAAGGCTGCCGGTGCCGCATCTACGCCAAAAATAAACTGTGGTGAAGTCGAACACAGTGCAAATATCAGAATTGGGAAAATGGAACCATACAGACCATAGACTGCCGGAAGTCCTGCAATCTGTGCATAGCCCATAGCTATCGGAATGGAAACTGCCATAATAATAATACCGGCCAGAATATCCTTTGGAAAATTTTTCTTATCATATTTACGAATGGTAGCTGCAAGTTGTATGCGCATATTATCGCTTCTTTCTACTATATTATTTTTTATTATACGGCAAATAAGATGATTGTACAATTCCTTTGGCAGCAGAAAGGACAGGCTCTTTATCCGTGCCTGTCCTTTCTGTTCTGGTTGTTCTAATTATTCTGTTCTGTTCATTCCATTCTGATTATTCTTTTTTATTTCTGATTATTCATTTTCAGTTGCTTTCTTTCTTCTGAAAACAAACATTCCTCCACAACCTGCTGCAATCAATGTCATACAAACTGCAATTGCAGAATTATCACCTGTCTTTGGTTTACCGGATGTCTTTACGGTTGGCTGGCTATTTGCTGTTGTTGATGCATTTGCTGCTGTTCCAGCCGCACCACCGGAAGTTGTACTGTCACTTCCGGAAGTTGTACCGCCATTTCCGGATGTTGTACCACCATTTCCTGTGGCAGCCGTATCTGCCAGCTTTTCTGTGGTAATAAGATAAGTAGAGCAATGATTCTGTTTTACGGTCAGATATCCTTCTGAATCTACTACTCCCGCATCAATATTTAAAATCGTTCCATTGTCAAATAACCGGCTGTAATATAATGTCTTTCCGGCATACCGGGTTCCCACAAAAATACGAATCTGTGCTTCTGCCGGAAGCTGACCGGAATAATTATACTTAATCTGTTCAATGAAAATATTCTTATTTACTGCACTTGGAAGTGTGCCCAGCTCACTGTAATCTTTTACAATCTTTACTCCAAAATCATAGCTGGAAACATGATCAACGGCTGACATGGTTCCTTTTCCAAAGGTAAAGGAAAGCTCATCATTGGATTTGATAACAATGTCCTTTGTCTGATTCTCTGCCAATATCTGCCGAAATCCATTGTCGGAAATAGCGGTATCTCCATCTGTTACATCCACTACGCCATTCACTACAACCTGCTTCGGTGTAAAGGAAATCACATCCGCCCCGGAATATACATTGTAAACATTCTCTACTTCTTTTCCTTCAAATTCATAACCAGCCGGTAAGGTATCTTCCGCAAGCGCCATGTTTTCTACAAGTTCTTTCATAACCGGATGTGCTGCGTCCATAAGATATCTGGTTTCCTGTGTATTATAATCCGTATAACTCATAAGAATCGGACAAAGAATCCGGTAAGAATTACCAGCCTCATAATAGGTTCTTCTATAAATAAAGGTGTCTCCCGTATCCTGTTTCTTTACCAGACAGGCATCACTTCCTCCACTTGCCATTGTAGTGGAATAATAAGCTGCTATCTCTCCATTTGCTGTATATGCCGAAATATCCGTAAGCTTATCTTCTACAGTTATTGCTACCTCTGCACCCAGCGTAGTGCATTCCTGCAATTTTTCAATCCGGTAGGTCTTATTTCCGGACATATCGGTTACTTCTGTTATAACAAACCGGCCTTCTTCTCCGGTTTTTGTATACACATCACTCTGAACCGGACTGATATCAGTTCCAAAATAACCACCATATACCTGAATCATTTCAAAAGGATGCTCTGCCTGAATCTTCATGTCATTAACCTGTCCCTTTGCCACAATCGGTGATGACGTATAATTCCAGGATGAACCAAACGGACATCCGTCAGTTCCACGATATACCGTTACTGTACTGTCCCCGGAAACCGTCAGCAGCGACTTGCCGCCTTCTGCAAATAATTCAATACCATCCGGATTCTTTCTGTTTTCATTGACGGTAAGGCTTCCGGAACCGCAGATTGTCAGGGAGCCGCCCCAGCCGCCATGCCAGATTCCAAGATTCTGCAGCTTATTACTGCCTACCAGATTCAATTTAAAATCGTCTCCCATCATGTTGGTATAAAGTGCAACATCCGGATGGTCATAATTGGTTAAGGTCAGCGTATTGCTTGCCTGATCATAAGACGCTCCGTCCACTGTATTTTTCTCATTGGTGGAAAATACAACCGTATCATTCAATTGAATATTGGCAAATGCAAACTCTCCTTCCATGCATGGTCCATTTGATGCCTGCACCGGAATCATGGACGGAACCATCATCAGGGATGCTGCCAGTGCCACTGCACCAATACATTTTAAAGCACGTTTCATTTTCATAAATCTATCCTTCCTTTCTTCGTATTATAAAAACACTATAAGGAAAACGATAGATTCTGTGCAGTCTACATCCGTTTCAAAATATGAGAAATTTATCTCACCCAGCCTTTTAGGGCAGAATTTCAATCTACAAAACCCGCACCAATAGCTGCCGGCAGCTTTTTACGGGTACCCGGCAACTATGAGAAACACGCTATGCAAGTTTTTCCAATTATCGCGTAACCAAAAATCCCCCAAAACAGATTTGGGTTATTATTAACCGCCTGCTCCGGGGGATTCCATTTTTATTTTTATTCTGTTCGTATTCTACTAATCCTGCTTGCCTAATGAAGTCTTTCTTAATGCTGCCGCAATAATAAATGCATACACTCCACCAATCAGTGAGGTAACTACCTGAGTCAGTGAGAACTGAAGCTGCAATACCTTTAACATTGGTGCCATTTTCTCCGGTAGCATATTTGGTAAAATAATCAGGGAAATTACAACTCCCATAAATAATCCTTTTAAGATAGAGCCGATTACAATAGAAACCGGGAATCCTGCTTTGGTACCAAACTTACCTTTCAGCAATGCTACACAAAGCACCAGAATGGCATTTCCTGCCATAATGCATGGAAACATTGCCGGAATGGCTGCCATTACCGGGCTTCCGGTAATAAAGAATGCCGTAACCGGTGTAATAATACTTAAAATAATTCCGCATGCCAGTCCCGCATACAATACAGTTAAGATTAATGCTGCATTGATAACTGGTCCTGTTATGTATACACTTAAATTTTTAAAGAACTGACTTACAATACAGATTGCAAGCATAATTGCAGTAACTGTAATTTGTCTGGTTTTCATTTTCATGATGTCTTTCTCCTCCTGTGCATCTATATTCGTAGGAACTGACCTGTTCCATACCAACGCAATCATACTCCAATGAAAGCCAGAATGCAACCGGATGATTTCTCATCTGCGATTCTGTAAACCATTTTTATAATTGTTCCAACGTGCTCTTTACACTCTTTGCAGCTATTGTCCGATAGAAGTCCGCAGCTATTTCATCAGAAAATGCTCCCGCTCAGGGTATTGCTGCCGGAATGCTTCCAACGCAGCTTTCTGCAAAACTGCAAATTCCCTGTCCATCTGAAATTTATGTGGCATTGTAAATGCAATTGCACTTATCTGCTCTGCAATTTTTTTAGCAATTCCTTCCTCCGACAGCTGTCCCATTCCAAATACTAAAGAGGTGAACCCTCTCCCCTTTTTACTCACATCCATAAATGTAAGAAACGTATTCTTTAATTCTGCCTGAAGTATCTCCTGTTCCACCCGGCTTCGATTCTCTACATCCAGAAGATATAACCCATTTATGATTTCAACTGCCTGTTTCTTCCGCTGTCCCGAAAAATCTACTCCGGTACTTTCCGAAAGATATTTCATCTGCATCAGATAACCAATAAAGGTATCCTCTTTCTTTTTCTTCTTTCCATATCGTGCATATAAAAGCTGCTCCCGGAAAGTGTCTCCTTCTGTCTGTTCCGTGCACCCATGCTTCTGCCATAGTTCCATTCTTTTTCCAGCATTAACTTCCTGATAAAAATCATTCAGCCACTTTGAATCTTCCTGCATAATATTTCCTCTTCGTCACTATTTTATAAAATCTTCAACATTACTGATGTCAACTTTACGATACTGGGATACATAATATTTTTCTTCCTGCAGGCTTTGTACTTCCTGATTTTTTCCATCGTAAATGTCCACTGCAAGCCTTGCCATTTCTTCAGCCTGGTCTTCCTTGTCATTATATACGGTTCCCTGCATGGTTCCATTCTGTATTGCCTCTAATGCATCTTCCAATCCGTCAATGCCAAATATAATCGGCCACTCCTGCCGATTATAACCGGCATCTTTATAAGCTTCAATTGCCCCTAATGCCATTTCATCATTGTTGGAAATAACCATCTCCACTTCGGTCCCATACTGACTGATAATCTGATTCATTCTATTTTCCGCCTGTCCCCTGTTCCAGTCTGCAAACAGGTAGCTCAGTTTTTCCAGATTGATTCCCTGTTCTATCAGTGTCTTTACCGAACTGTCTGTACGACTGATGGCATCCTGATGTCCAGCCTCTCCCTCCAGTAAAATATACTGAATTCTCCCATCCTGATTCCTGTCAACCTCAGGATGATTCTTTATATAATCTGCTGCAATTTCTCCCTGCATCTCGCCGGACTGTTTTGCCTCACATCCCACATAGTATAGTTGATTCCACTGCGACAAATCCTCCGGAACCGGTTCTCTGTTAAAGAAAATGACAGGGATATCATGCTGTCTTGCCAGTCTGATAACGGTTGTCGGATCCGTTCGGTCAACCAGATTTACACATAAAATATCACACCCGGCATCTATCATTTCTTCTACAATTTCATTCTGCGCTTTCTGATCATTATCTGCACTTCTGACAGATGTTATAATCTTCCGTTCTTCTGTTTCCCGCTTCTTTAACTCTTCCTTTAGGTCATCCACCATGGCATTGATAAACGGGTCATCATGCGTATAGGTAACTACACTCACCCTCAGTGTATTTTCTATCCGCTTTGTCTTCTGATTGCATCCGGGCAGCACCAGTATCAGTATTATCAGTGTTACCGTAACCGCCATTGTCCTTCTTCTTGTTCTACTCATATGAATACAAAAACCTTTCCAGATCTTTTGAATACAAATCTTCTTTATTGATTATTCTGACTTCTGTTTCACAACTGTTCATTTTGTAAAAGGAATGCCTTAGCTTTTTTGCAATCTCATTCATACTCATATACCCCGTCTCATAATCATCCGGTACGACAAGACATTCTATATTCTGATTATCTAATAACACAATTGCTTTTTCACTGCTTCCAACTCCATAAATCTTTGCACCGTGATACTTATTTTCTTCTGCAGCCTCACCCACTTCTTCTAATGCCCAATTGTCCAGAATTACCAGATAATCCACCTGTTTCTTAGATGCAATAATCTCACTGGTGTTCTGGTTTCCCCTGGCATAATTGTACTCCCATAAAATTTCACAACCACTTCCCTCCAGTCCATCTTTTAACCCTGCAATTCTGTCCACACTTTCCTCTGTCTCTGCCTTTCCAAGAATGACACCGATTTTTTTATTCTCCAGTTGTTCTTCATCATCCTGTATTAACCGCTCCGCAAGCATCTGACCAATCTTATAATTATCCGGTTTTACCGATGCATAACCAGATGGCTCTTCTGCGTAGGTATCCTCATTAATCAGTATAAACGGTCTCTCTCCCTGCAGCCGGTTTAGCATAGTCTTTGTTTCTTTTCCCGGAGCCGGACAGATTACAAATGCATCTACATTATTCTGCAGTTGTTCATTAATCAGTTCTTCTTCATCCTCTATGCTTTCAATTAAATCTGTATTACAAATGATCAGATGCAGATTATTATTTTCCGCAGACTGTTTTAACCCATTCAGCAATGCATCCCATCTCTTATCTCCGGAATCTTCCACAATAACCGCAACTCTTTTCATAGACTCATTATCTGAAAAAATCCTGATTATAAAAAATGCAGCCAGTACAATAAGCATCAGTTCTGTGAGGATAAAGGTAATCTTATTTTTTTTCATCTTCTACCCTCTCTCTTTTTCTGTTCTGATTTTCAAGTTCTCCACGTTTTTCCTCTGAATAAGGAATTGCCGGGATATGTATTACAGCCTTTGTTCCTTCATCCGGCTCACTGTAAATTTTTAATCCATATTCTTTGCCAAACATCAGTTGTATTCTGGTATGCACATTGATAAGCCCAACTCCCGAACCATGCTTTGGAACTTTTTCACTATTTGTCAGAAGATTATCAACCACTTCCTGGCTCATGCCCATTCCATTGTCCTCTACTGACAGGAAAATATCATTCCCTTTCTGCTCACCGCGGACAATAATTTTGCCGCCCTCATCTTCATCCATATTTCCTACTCCATAATAAATTGCATTTTCAAGCAATGGCTGTACTACCAGTTTTACAGTACAGCATTCCTCTACGTTTTTATCAATCAGAAATTCCACCTGAAAACGGTCTTTATAACGAATCTGCTGTATATTCATATAACTTTTGCTATGTTGTAATTCTTCCGAAATCCTTATCACTGTTTTTCCTTTTGAAAGACTGATGCGAAGCAGTTTTGCCAGTTCCGAAATCATAAAAACAGCTTCTTCATTCTTATTTGCCTCTACCATCCAGGTGATGGATTCCAGTGTATTATAAAGAAAATGTGGATTAATCTGGCTTTGCAGTGCATCCATTTCACTTTTTCTCCGCTTATTCTGCTGCCGGATAATTTCTTCCATCAATTGTTCTATCTGCTTATATGAATTCTGGACAGAATATGCCAGATGCCTTATCTCCGAAGCACCCCCTATATATATTTCAGTCTTTTCTCCTGTTTCATAAGACTTTACGGATTCATCCAATTTCAAAATCGGTTTTGAAATCTTTTTTGCCATAATTTTATTCACAACAAAAAGCATCATCAGAAGAATAATTGCCGTGGCAATTATATAATACCGGAACTTATTAATGCTTGCCGTCTGCACACCCTCCGGTACAACTCCTACCAGTTTCCATCCGGTATAAGATAGACTGTTCACTACTATATTACTTTTTACCCCATTCACAGAAATCTCATATGTACCATCTGCATAACCAGCAGCTGTACTGCTATCTTCTGTAAAAAGTCCCCTGTCTATTTCTGCTTTTCTTGGGTGATAAAGAATTTCTCCATCATCTGTACATAAATAATAATACGTCTCTCCCGCTGCTTCATTCAGGTTATCTAAAACCTCTTCTATCATGGAATACTTCATATCAACCAGCAATACTCCACTGTCCGGAGTGTCACCATGATTCATATCCACCAGGCTGCTTAAAGACACCACCCAGTTATATTGATATGTCTCATTCTCAAACAAATCCTGTATATGGGGTGTTGATATATGTATATTTTCTATCTCATCTGTAGCGCTTTTATACCAGTCCTGCTCTGTTACTTTCTGATTCTTTTCTCTGGTAGCCACTGGTTCTGCTGCAATAATTTTCCCATCACTGTCATAAAGGGCCATACTCTGCAACTTATCATTATTTACTTCATACAACAGACTGAACTGCCTGCTGAATTCCTGGTCAGAAATATCATATTCCTGTACGATATTATAATTAACAGCATTACAAATCTGTCTCATATTCCGCAGTTCATTATTTACCTGATCCACTGTACTCTCTATCCGGCTTTCTGCATTGGAAATTGCGGTTTCTTTTACTGACATTTTAAAACGGCTATAAATCAGTAATCCCATAACTATTGTTGTAACAATGGTCAGGGCAGAAAGAACTGTCATAAGCAGTGACTGTATATCCATCCAGGCTGAAATATTCTGCATCATATTTTGAATTATATTCCTTTTTTCGTGCTTTTTCTTTCTGTTTTTTTTCTGATTCATACCTATCCATATTCCTATTCTGGTGATTTTCTGTATTTTGACGGAGATACTCCAAATTTCTTTTTAAACACATAACTGAAGTAATTTGCGTCCAGATACCCTACTTTTTCTCCAATTTCATAACTTTTATCATTGGTTTCTACAATAAGCCTGACTGCGACATCCATCCGGTAATCCGTCAGATATGTAATAAAGGATTTCCCGGTTTCTTTTTTAAATATCGTTGAAAAATACGAATTGGATACACCAAGCACTGAGCATACCGTATCCAGGGAAAAATCAGGTTCCATATAACGCTCTGCCACAACATTCTTTGCATCTGTAATCAGCCGCCTTGAAGTATTATTTCTTGCACTTTTCAACTTTTCACTAATTGCCACTGCTGCTTTTTTCATCCACTTCATCAGAGTTGCTTTATCCAGTTCCGGCACCTTTTCATAGAGATTTTCTTTTTCTTCAAAGAAATCATTAAAGTCCATAAAATTATTGGCGCAGAACCGGTAAAAAGCACCTACCATCTCCATAACTGATAAATGATACTGATTTACTGTGGCAGCACTTTTATGAAGTTTTTCCACTTCCCTCTCTACTGCTGACTCAATGTCTTTTACATTTCCAAGATAAATCGTTTTAAACAACTCATGCATTTTCGTATCTTCTGACTGTACGGCTACCGTCTGCTCCCGTGGAACTACTTCCGCAATATTTATAGCCCTTGCAGTTCCATAAAGAACCCGGTAGGATACTGCTTTTCTTGCACCTTCATAAGAATTACTGATATTCAAAAGACTATCGCAATATCTTCCAACACCGGCCGTTACAACTGCACCAATCACACGGTTCGCCCATCTGCAGAATCTATCGCAAAAATCTGTCAGTTCTGTTGCCTTATCTTCTGAATCAAGCGATACTATCAAAACTGTATTCCCAAGATACATAAATTCCTGACAGTTGAGTTCTGATGCAATCCTTTCCTTTATTTCATGCTCGACAGACATGGATAACAACAATGGATTCATTCCTTCCGGCACATGGTGCTCTGAAGTATGAAATACCACGCTGCAATAATAGGGTCCCTCCAGTGGAATCTGATAGGCAGATAAAAATTTCTCATATTCTGTCTCATTTACCCTGCCTTCAATTAACGAAACAAAAAAATTCGTCCTTAGCACCGGAAGTGCATCCTGGAAATAATTTTGCAGTTTTTTAACATTTAATTTTTCTTCTCTTTCCCTGTTTAAAGTCTCTTTCAATCTTTCCATGCAGTCAGATAATTCAACTGCATTTACCGGCTTTAACATATATTCTTCAATTTCCAGATGTACTGCCTCTTTGGCATATTCAAATTCATCAAATCCTGTAAAAATAATAATATGTATATTTGGATAATCATTATTTAACTTCTGCGCCAGTTCCAGGCCATTCATATAAGGCATTTTTATATCGGTTATCACAACATCCGGCTGTATATTTTCTACCAGTTCCAGGGCTTTCACTCCATTGGTTGCACTGCCTGACACCTCAAAGCCCAGTCCATCCCAGTCCATCTTATGTTCCATTGCCTGGATTGCTTCTATTTCATCATCAACTAAAATCACTTTATACTTTTCCATATGACGTTCCTCTTTCAGCTCTTTCTTCTCCTGCTCTTATTATATCAGACAAATGTCTTTTTCTGAATACCTGATATTGTTTAGGCCGTCCATTCATCTCTGACGATGAGCGGGCGGCCTATGGTGATTATATGTGAATGATTCTGATTACGAATTACTTATTTTTTCTGTACATATTTCAGACAGTCAAGTGTTACTGCTGCCAAAATGATGATTCCTTCGAAAATAAACTGAAGATTTGTATCAATACCCAGAATGGTAAGGGAATATGTAAGGGATGTAAAGATAAGTACACCAGTTACAACTCCGGAAATCTTACCAATACCACCGGTAAAGGATACACCACCAACTACGCAGGCTGCAATAGCATCCATATCCCATCCTTGTCCATATGCTGCACTACCGGAACCAACCATTCTGTTACATTCCAGCCAGGAACCAAATCCATACAGGATACCTGCCAGAATAAATGCTCCTAATGTTACTTTAAATACAGATATACCGGAAACTGCTGCTGCTTCAGGATTTCCACCAACCGCATACAGATTCTTACCAAATGTTGTTTTATTCCAGATGAACCATACTACGATAATTGCAACAACAGCCCAGAGGATAATTGTCGGGAATTTTCCAATCTGCGGAATAAACATAGCCGGGATTGCAGAATCAATAGCTCCGAAGGAAACACCTTTTGTTGCATATGTTACAAGTCCGAAAATAATCAGCATGTTTGCCATGGTTGAAATAAACGGATGCATCTTGAACTTCGCCATAAAGAAGCCTGCCAGCATAGAAAATGCTGTTGTAAGTACAACACAGACTGCCAATGCAAGAATTGCTCTTGCAGCAACCGGGATACCGGTAAAGTCAAAGATATGGCCAAATACACCACCTGTATTAATTCCGTTATGCATGATGATGGTTGCTGTTACCATACCCATACCAACCATACGTCCAACAGAAAGGTCAGTACCTGTTAAAAGAATCAGTCCTGCAACACCTAATGCCAAGAACATTCTTGGTGAAGCCTGCTGCAGAATATTCAAGATGTTTGTCGTTGTCAGTAACTGTGTATTCTTTACAACCGGTGTAATAATACATAAAGCAATGAAGATTAAAATAATGACAATATACAATCCATTTTTATAAAGGAACTGTGTGGTATTAAAGGTATATTTGTAATTTTCAAATTTCTGTGCTCTCTTCTGTGCAAATGTATATCTTGACATACGGAGTAAGTCAATCAGATGATACTTATGTGCATATGCATCATGCCTTCTGTCCTTAATCTCCTGAAGTCTGGACTCATGTGCCATCTGGGCATCAAATAATTTATTCTTATAAACATACTTCTCGTCTTTTTTCTCATCTGCATCGCTGAGTCTGCTCATATTCTGCTCATGCTCTGCTTTGATGGAAGCACATATATTTTTGTATTCTGCATTTTCAGCTTCTTTCTCAGCTTTGCAGCTATCAGCAACTTTCTGATAGTAATCATTTTTATAATGTTTTGCAAGATAACCTTCTGCATCTGCGATAAGCTTTGATACTTTGTCTTTATTCGAAGACTCTACCGCTTTTGCCTTTTCTAAGGCTTCCTTGTCCTTTGCAATCATTCTGCTCTTTTCTTCTTTTGTTAAATTCTTATTTTCCTTTACGATTGCAATGTGATTTTTTAAGCTGCGCACCTTATCTGAACCATCCTTACGAAGTTCATCAATCTGTGCCTGTATTTTTCCTACATATTCATCAATCGGCTTCAAAAGCTCTGCCTCTGCAGCGGATGAAAGAATAATACTACTGTCTGCCATATCCAATGCTCCTTCCTGATTATAAATATTTCGCACTGAGTCTTAATAACTCTTCCTGATTTGTTTCCTTAGTATTAACAATTCCGGCAAGATGTCCATTTGACATAACACCAATCCGGTTTGTGATTCCAAGGATTTCCGGCATCTCAGAGGATACAACAATGATTGTTTTTCCCTGTTTTGCCATATTGATAATTAATTCATATATTTCGTATTTGGCACCTACATCAATTCCTCTTGTAGGATCGTCCATCATAAATATATTTGGTGAGCGCTCCAGCCATTTACCAAATATTGCCTTCTGCTGATTTCCTCCGGACAAACTGGAAATCATATCATCTGGTCCCATACATTTTGTATGCATGACTTTAATTTCTTCTGCCGTCGCACGAACCATATCATCATTGGAAAGTGCGAATCCATTTTTATAATGATTCATATTGGCGATTGTAGTATTAAATGTAATATCTGCTTTCAGGAAAAGTCCATTTGCTTTTCGTTCTTCTGTAATTAAAGCAAATCCATGATCCATTGCATCTTTCGGGGATGTAAAATTCATTACTTTTCCATTATAAATTACATTTCCTGCCGCTCTGGTACGCATACCAAAAATAGTTTCCAATAGTTCTGTACGACCGGCTCCAACCAGACCATACAGTCCAAAAATTTCTCCTTCTTTAATATCAAAAGAAATATTCTGTAATTTTGGTGCATACTTAGTTGAAAGATTCTGTATAGAAAGAACCGTTTCACCAGGCTGGTTATCTACCGGTGGAAAACGGTTATCCAAAGAACGGCCAACCATTGCAGAAATCAGTTCATTCATATTGGTATCTTTACTTGCCTTTGTCATAACAAGGCTGCCATCCCGAAGAACTGATATTTCATCACAAATTTCAAAAATTTCATCCATTTTATGTGAAATATAAATCAATGAAATTCCCTGTTCTTTTAACTGCCGCATCATCTTGAAAAGTTTTGCAACCTCCGGTGCTGTCAGTGATGAAGTCGGCTCGTCTAATACGATTACTTTGGAATGATAAGAAATTGCTTTTGCAATTTCACACATCTGGCGCTGTGATACAGACATTTTTTTCATTGGCTGTGTCAGATTAACAGTAATACCAAGTTTACGGAATAAATCGGAAGTTTCTTTTCTCATTCTTCCTTCGTCAATCATTCCCAATGAATTCTTCGGATAGCGTCCTAAGAACATATTGTCAATGACACTGCGCTCCAGACACTGGTTTAATTCCTGATGAACCATTGCGACACCATTTTCAAGTGCATCCTTTGGGCCAGAAAAATTAACTTCTTTTCCATCTAATATTATTGTTCCTTCGTCCTTTTGATAAGTTCCGAAGAGACATTTCATCATTGTCGATTTACCGGCACCATTTTCACCCATAAGTCCCATGATTGTTCCAGGTCTGACATTCAGATTGATATGATTCAGAACCTTATTTCTTCCGAACGATTTGCTCATGCCGTTAATCGATAAGACATATTTATTCTTATCCTCTGCCATAATTCTACTTCCTTTTCTTTGAAAAGAAGGACACCATTTTTATCTGATGCCCTTCTGTATCTATGCTGTTTTCTTCCGGGCAATAACCTTATTTTGAAAGAAGTGATGTATAAGATGATGCATTGTCTGTTTTAACCATGTTGATTGCAAATGCATCATACTCACCCGGGTTGCCGAGACGGTTTGTAATGTTAGACTCTGTCTGTCCATCACCACCGATATAATCTACTTCAAGGTTCAAAAGTTTGTCATAGTTCTGAAGAAGTGGCTGATAAGTTGAGCTAAGGAAGTTATCGGAAGCATTGTAAATATCAAGCCATACCTTCTTGCTTGGGCTCTTGCCTGCGTCCAGCTGGTTGGATACTTTGCTATAAACCTTGGTTGAGTCTGTGAAATCCTGATAATTATCAGCTGTAACAGCTATATTTAATGCATAGTAAGATCTTTCTTCTTCACTATATCTGTAATCTTCTCCTTCTGTTAAGCAGTTTCCTGCATCATCCGGAGTACCGATACCGGTATCAATGTCTACTCCATCTAAAGCATTACGAAGCACTCTTAATGTCAGGTAAGCCTGAACATCTGCATGCTGTGAAATTGTTCCGCCATATCCTTCTGCGATAGCTGCAACAGCATCACTATTTGCATCGTATCCGAAGGTTGGTACTTTGTTATCTTTTGCCCATGCATTAAACATTGACATTCCCATACCATCATTATTAGAAACAACTACGTCAATCTGGTCACCAAAAGATGCGGTCCATGTTCCGATTGCATTTCCTGCTGTAGCTGCATCCCATGTTGCACCAGCAGAGTTCTTCATCTCCTGTGAAGCAAGTTCACGAATTGTATAAGTCTTTCCATCTACATCCAGTGTTGCATCCTGAACAACTTTTGCAGAACCGTCTACGTTTGTACCAGCCGGTGTTGAATCAATTGCTCCATTTGCATCTACTCCGGTTCCAAGTGCAGAACGGACACCACGGGTACGTGCAATAGAGTCGTTATGTCCGATGTCTCCGATTGCAAGTACATAACCAATTACTCCGTCTCCGTTACGGTCAATGGTCGCTGCATTTTCTTTGATATAATCAAGAACCATCTGTCCCTGCAGTTCAGCACCCTGATTTGCATCAAAGCCTACATAATAGGTATCTTTGTTGTAATTTAATGCATCCATGTCAAGTTCTCCTGTGGAGCTGTTGGATGGCTGACGGTTAAACCAGCAAAGCGGTTTATCCTTGTTTGCTACGCTGCTGGTGCTTCCTGAGTCACCAGAGCCACTTCCTCCGGAAGAGCCACATCCAACCATGGATAATGCAAGTGTTGCTGCTACCAATACAGTTAATAATTTTTTCCTTCTCATTCTTTTTTCCTCCTGGTTTGCAATTTGTTGATTTTGGTTTCTCCGAACCTGTCTCATCGACTAAATTCATTATAATCACAAACCAATCTGGAAAGAATAGAATTTTTTTGGATGAATTATCAAAATATTTTGATAATCTGTAATTTTTATATGTATTTTGACGAACAACTATGCAGCTGCACCATCATTCTGTTGGCATGTATGCAGGAATGCCTCTGCCAGCTGCTGGTTCTGCTGTGCCTGTTTCCTGATATGATTAACCACGAAAAAAGGCAGGAAAAATAAGGAAAGGAAACCTAAACACAATGCGATGGCACCGACTAATAAATCAATCGGAAAATACGGGACTACAAACCAGCCAAATTTTGCAATGTTCCATGCCCATTTTGCCGCTATTCCAAAACCACCCACTTTGCTGTAACAAACACAGCCCATAACAAATCCTATCATAATAAAAATCGGATGGAATGCCAGCACCATTCCGATACCTCCACAGACCGTTCCGGCAATTGCCAGTCCCCAGATTTTCTGAATCTCATATAACTGTGTCTCCGCTTCCCGTTTTACCTGCATTGCATAACCATAATCGTTACCAAATTCTACTTCTTCATAAAGATTTCTTTTTTCTTTTGCCATAATATTTTCCTCTTTTCTCCGATGTTCCACCGGTTTTTATTATTGTTTTCACTTATATGACGGAATAATATTATGGCAGGTTTTATTTTTTTAAAAATTTTTTTGACAAGTCCTTATTGCTTTCTTCCGATTACCTGCTTCCCACACTTCCTTTCCAATACATTCACTCCCTCTACTGTGGTAAAATTAAAGTTGGATTTTTCAACAGCGTTGCAATCACCGGAGTATATTTAGATACTCCATAGTCTTCAACAATACTGGTTATTCTAGCCCCTGCATCCTTTGACGAAGCACCACATAAGAAAACCCTTTCATCAGCAGTTCCATAATCCAACACTATAAATCGATCATGAAATATACCGCCTGTCTTTTTCATTGATATTTTTACGGATGGATATTCTTTGCAAAAATCCGTAAATTCTATATTATGAAGTTTATTATTCCCAACATTATCGCTGAATAAAGTAA
>ERZ780203.95-NODE-95-length-113100-cov-16.209430_pt1 | contig 113100 bp, 92 predicted proteins | sample MGYA00511168_ERZ780203 | MGnify/ENA primary metagenome ERZ780203 (study PRJEB29588, sample SAMEA2156577) | human gut metagenome | biome: human gut; feature: human-associated habitat; material: faeces | place: Denmark | collected 2008/2010 ...
CCCAGCGAGCCGAGCCACCCCTTGAAGGGGTGGCGGCGACTTGTATTATTGCGGGAGAAGATTTATGGAAGTGAAGAAAGACTGGCTGTCCGGTGTTTTAAAAGTTTTGCTGTGTTTCTCTTTTGTGTATCTCTGGGTCATGGCACTTGTGTATGTAAAGAAAAGCTATTGTGGAATTCCGGGGGCGGCAGTCTTTCTGATTGCGGCGTTACTCGATGGAATTTTGGTCTGGTGCGTATGGAAAAAGAAAAAATTGAAATCAGACAAAACGACAACCATAAAAACAGAAAATATCTGTCTGTTGTGTGCATCCCTTGTATTGCTGGCACTTCAGTTTGTCGTGATCTGGAACGCGGTTTTCAGGACTGCGTGGGACCCGGGTGCGGTCTGGTACGGAGCGCATTTTGTAGAGTTAGGGGATCAGGATGGCATCAACAGCATGGCATATTATTTTTCTGTGTATCCCAATAATCTGCTTTTGGTATGGATTTATTCTATAGTGTTGAAATTAAATGATGGAATAGGCACACCGATTGCAAATGGAACGATGCTGCTTGCATTATTTCAGTGTATTTTTGTGACAGGTGCAGGGGCGTGTCTTTATAAGACTGTGCGCCATTTCGCGGATCAGAAAATTGCTTGGATTGCATATGGATTTTATTTCATTCTGGGCGGGTTGTCGGCGTGGATTATGATTCCGTATTCAGATTCTACCGGTATTATTTTCCCGGTTTTTCTTTTCTGGCTTTATGTGAAATTAAAAGAGACAGAGTCTGCAAAGAAAAAATGTGTATTGCTGTTTCTTATGTTTTTCCTGTGTTACATCGGTTTTGAGATCAAGCCGATGGCGGCAATTGTGATGATTGCAGTCGCTGCGGTAGAGGGAATTCATTTTATCGGGAAACTGCTGAAAAAACAGATTGTCTGGAAAAAGTCTGTGCTTGCCTGCTGTCTGTCCGCAGTACTTGGCATCGGCGCTGCGACAGGAGGAGTATCTGCCGTAGTAGACTCCTTACATTTTCCCGTTGTAACGGATACTGTGCTTGGCTGGCAGCATCACATGATGCTGGGATTGAATAAAGATACAAACGGCGGCTACAGTCAGGCGGATTTTGATTATTCGACGAGCTTTTCCAGTGCAGAGGAGCAGCATGCGGCGGAATTAAAGGAAATCGGAAAACGATTAAAAGATTTCGGCGTAGACGGATATCTGCAGCATTTTGCAAAAAAATCAGCGAGAAACTATTTTGACGGATGCTTTGGATGGGGAGGACTGGGAGAGACTTTCTATACAGAAATCTTCCCGGAAAGAGGAACAGTATTGTGTTCCTTGATCCGTTCCCTGTATTATGATAACGCGGAAGATACACTGTACCGGTATCAGGCGCTGTTTCGGCAGATTTTGTGGTATATGGTACTGGTTCTTGTTCCTTTTTCTGTATTTACGAAAAGACCCCTGGACAAAAAACGCCAGGTTGCAGTGCTGTCAGTGCTGGGTCTGATGCTTTATCTACAGATTTTTGAGGCACATGCAAGATATCTGTATACATTTGTTCCGATTTTTGTGTTTCTTGCGACAGAAGGAATCGATAATCTGAGAGAATATCTGAACCAGAAATCAGAGCGCAGGGTTAAAAAATGAGAAAATTCGATAAAATTATAATTGGTGCCGGATTGTATGGATGTTATGCTGCAAATCTGTGCGGGAAACGTAACGAAACGGTTCTCGTTCTGGAATATGACGAAGCACCGTTTCAGCGGGCAACATATATCAACCAGGCAAGGGTACATATGGGATATCATTATCCGAGAAGCCTTTCGACTGCAATGAAATCCGCAGGATATTTCCGGAGATTTGTAGAGGATTTTTCTTTTTGTATTCATGATAAATTTGATCAGATTTACGCGACTTCGGAAAAGTTTTCATGGACGAATGCGGTGGAATTTGTAGAATTTTGTAAAGCTGCCGGGATCCGTTGCGAAGAAGTGTCTGCGGCAAAATATTTCAATCCGGGAATGTGCGATGGAGCTTTTCTGACAGAAGAGTATACTTACGATGCGAAAATTCTCGGAGCGTATTATCAGGAACAGCTGGAAAAACAAAAAAATATCGAAATTCAGTACTGTGCCAGAATTGACCGGATCACAAAAACAGAAAAATCATTTGTAATTTATCTGGAAGATGGAACAGAATATGAAACTTCTTTTGTCTTAAACGCGTCCTATGCTTCCGTGAATCAGATCCTGCAAAAACTGGAGAATGTCGGGACAGAAAAGTTCAAAATAAAATATGAACTGTGTGAAATTATTCTCTGTAAACCGACAGAGAAGTTAAAACCAATCGGTCTGACTGTGATGGATGGTCCGTTTTTTTCAATCATGCCGTTTGGATGCACAGGACTGCATTCTCTGACCTCAGTTACGTTTACACCGCATGTCACTTCTTATGAGGAACTGCCGACATTTTCCTGTCAAAAGGGATTGGAAAGCGGAGAAAATTCCTGCACGCCCGGGCATCTGGGAAATTGTTCTGAGTGCCCGCATAAACCGGAATCCGCCTGGATGTATATGTCGCAGCTGGCGAATAAATACATGAAAGCAGAGTACGGATATACCTATCAGCAGTCATTATATTCGATGAAGCCGATCCTGAAATCGTCAGAGGTGGATGATTCCAGGCCGACTGCAATCAAAGTGCTGAGTGAAAGACCGACGTTTATCAGTGTGTTGTCTGGAAAAATCAATACAGTATACGATCTGGATACATATTTATAGGGATGAAAAATGGAAAACAGGGTTAAACAGAAAAAATTTGTTTCATTGGTTTTATATTTACACAATACACAAAATGAGGTAGTACCTTTTTTTCAAAAGGTGTTGCCGGTGTTTCGGGACAATTTTACAAATTTTGAAATTGTATGTGTAAACGATGCCTGTACGGATGGTACCATTGGCGTCTTAAAAGAATATCTGGAAGAAAATCATTGTTCAGAAATGGTCAATATTATTCATATGAGTTTTTTTCATGGACTGGAAAGCGCGATGAATGCGGGCAGGGATCTTGCAATTGGAGATTTTATCTATGAGTTCGACACAGCTTATGTGGATTATCCTTCGGAGTTGATTATGGAAGTTTATGATAAGCTTCTGGAAGGCAATGATATTGTATCGGCAGGGACAAGGGATCATGTCCGAATGACGTCAGGGATCTTTTATTTTTGCTACAATAAAACGAGCAGAGGAAGAGGAAAAATCGGACCGGAAACTTTTCGGATTGTTTCCAGGCGTGCAATCAACCGGATCAAATCGATCGGGCAGTATATTCCATATCGAAAAGCAGTTTATTCCAATTGCGGATTAAATACTGCCGTTATGAATTACCGTTCTCTGGAAAAAGGAAAGAGGAAAAAGCAATATGCGGGAGAGAGACTTTCCCTGGCATTCGATTCTTTTATTTATTTCACAAATGCGATGGAAACGGTTTCAGCAGTAATATGCGGTATCTTTTTATTGTTGTCTGTCGGAATGGGAATTTTTGTCGCAAAGGACCTGATTTTTCATAATGCGGTGGTGGAAGGATGGATTTCTACCATGAGCTTTATGGCGTTGGGATTTTTTGGCGTATTTGCCTTACTGACGATTATTTTGAAATATTTGTCTGTAATGCTGAATTTGATTTTTAAAAAACAGAGATATCTGATTATGGATATTGAAAAGGTGGTAAAAGGATGAAGCAGGACGTACTGAGTATCAATTTGTTGTTTCCGGTATTGAATGAACGGCTGAGACTGGAAAACGGGATCGAACGTTCTATGGCTTATTTAAAAGAAAATGTAACGATACCATACCAGTTGACAATTCTGGATAACGGTTCGGAGGATGAAACACCAGAAATCGGCAAAGCCCTTGCAGCAAAATATCCGGAGGTGAGCTATGTCAGGGTAGGGGAACGCGGCGTTGGCGTTGCATTTCGAAAAGGAATTTCCATCAATACCTGTGATCTGGTCGGGTACATGGATATTGATCTTTCCACAGATTTAAAATATCTCGGGAAAACGATCGAAATGTTTCAGAACGATTCGAATTTACAGTATGTAAACGGAAGTCGGTTCAGCAAAGAATCTGATACAAAGGGACGGAAATGGTATCGGAAGATCACGTCCATGGGACTTGTACTTTTGTTAAAAACACTGTTTCATATGAAGGCGACCGATGCGGTCTGCGGGTTCACTTTTCTGAGAAAAGAAGCGGCAGAGCAGCTTGTAAGGGAAAGCAGTCAGGATAACGGCTGGTTTTATACGATTGAATTTTTACTCCGCGCGGAACGGGATGGAATGAAAATTTATGATATGCCGGTCGAATGGCAGGAAGATTATAATACGACGGTAAAAGTGTGGAAAACGATCAAGAATTATCTGATTCAGATGTACCATCTGAAAAAGGCATTTCGTCAGGAAGACAAACTCAGAAAATAAACGACTGAGGTACAAAACCGGAAGGATGGAGAGAGAAAACTATGCTCAAAAGAATTGATTTGACGAGAGATTATCAGAAACATAAGGCAGAGTATCTGGAAGCCATTCAGAAAGTGTGTGAGGATACCGCATTTTCCGGTGGAAAGTATGCGGATGAATTCGATAAAGAATTTGCACAGTATTGTGGAGTTCCCTATGCGTCGGGTGTAAATAACGGAACCTCTGCGCTGCATTGTGCGATGGTTGCACTTGGAATCGGAGAAGGGGACGAAGTGATCGTTCCTGCCAATACCTATATTGCGACTGCCTGGGGTGTGACTTATACGGGGGCGACTCCGGTATTTGTGGATTGTACTGCGGATACCTGGGAAATAGACCCGGATAAAATCGAAGAAAAGATCACAGAGAAGACGAAAGCAATTATTGGTGTACATTTATATGGGCAACCGTTTGAATTTAACAAGGTAAAAGAAATAGCTGACAGACATCATCTGTATGTAGTGGAAGACTGTGCGCAGGGACATGACGCTTTATATGAGGGGAAAATGGTTGGAACGCTGGGAGATCTCGGATGCTTTAGCTTTTATCCTGGAAAAAACCTGTATGCGTTTGGAGAAGGCGGAAGTGTAACCGGCTATCGAAAAGAGTACTTCGATACGATCGAAATGATGAAAAATCAAGGTTGTACAGTGCGTTATTATCATGACATGATCGGATATAATTATCGACTGGAGGGCATCCAGGGAGCAGTGCTGAGTGTCAGCCTGAAATATCTGCCGGAATGGACTGCCCGCAGGCGGGAGATTGGATGGCGGTACACAAAGGAAATTACAAATCCGGCGATTACCCTGCAGCATCATCCGGAAAATACGAATCCGGTCTTCCATATGTTTGAGGTGGAGGTGGAGGATGACCCGGAACGTTTTCTGGCTTATATGGCAGAGAAGGGAATTGAGTGCAACCGGCATTACCCAGTGCCCTGCCATTTGCAGAATGCTTATAAGCATCTTGGTTACCAGGTTGGAGATTGTCCGAACGCGGAGTATCTGGCATCCCATTGCGCGACGTTGCCGCTGTTCCCGGAAATGACGGACGAGGAAGTTGAAATGGTAATCCGGGCTTGTAATGCGTATCAGACCGCCTGAAACAGATTCTTATGACACCAGACCGTATAGTACCTGAAAACAGGGCGGGCAGGAACAGATTGTCCTCTTGCCTCAAAAGTGGTATACTTCTCGTATAACGGGGAATTTTGCATTTTGGAAAATTTCCCTGTATGGAAAACTAAAACACAAGGAGTGCCGGAGTTTTGGCAGTGACAGATAGAATGGAGTTAAAAACACAGAAAAAGGAAGCTGCATTGACAGTCAATGAGCTTTTATACCTGATTTTCTTCAGTGTGATGCTGTTTTCAAAGGGAATGGGCTGGTACGACGGGATGCGTCCGTATCAGCTCTGTCTGCTGATCGGAATGGGCTGCCTTGGGCTGAAACTGATTCTGACAAAATATACGCCGTGGCAGCTTCTGGTCGCAGCGGTGTTCGGTGTGCTCGGCGTTCTGAGCTGGCGCTGCTCTGCGGAAAAGGGAATGCTGACTTGCGTAATGATGCTGATCGGTATGAAAGATGTGCGGATAAAAAAGGTCTTTCAGGTCGGGGCGGTTGTCTGGAGCAGCGTGTTCCTTTATCGGATTCTGGCGTTTCTGATCGGCTGGGACAAAGGCATTCTGCTGGTACATAAAAAGCTCGGAGCCTTTATCTTCCGGTGGAGTATGGGATATCCGCATCCGAATGTATTCCATATTTCCTATGTAATTTTGCTGGCATTTCTGTTTTATCTGTTGCAGCAAAAAGGCAAAAAGCTGTTTGGCTGGATTGTTGCCGCGCTTGTCGGAAACGCACTGATTTTTATCTATTCAGTCAGCTTTACCGGATTTTTGTTGACCGGAATTTATCTGATGCTGGTGCTGTATTTTGAACTGCGCAGTCAGTTTACAAAGCCGGAAAAAGTGCTGATGCAGTGTGTACTTCCGGTTGGACTGGCATTTTCTCTGTTGGCACCGCTGATTCCGGAAGAAAACCGGTTCTATGAATTTATGAACCGGCTGATGAATACCAGACTGCGTCTTTCCAAATATTTTCTGACGCAGGAAAGGATTACACTGTTCGGACAGCAGTTCCATCTGGCGGATAAAGATCTGAACATGGACAATTCCTATGTGTTTGCGTTGATGACCTACGGGGTGGTTGTTTTTGTCCTGTTGATGATCGCCTATTTCTTTACCATCCGGAATCTGGTAAAGGAGAACCGGCGGAAAGAGCTGGCGATTACGCTGGGATTTCTGATTGCCGGAATATCGGAGCCGTTTTTGTTCAATACTTCTTTTAAAAATGTTTCCTTAATTTTTGTAGGAAGTTATCTGCTAAACGAGGCAAACCCGATCCGGCGGCAGAACATTGCATGGATTGGAATCAGTACGCTGGGTGAGCGGAGTCTTCCGAAAAATGCTCCAGCAGAGAAACTGGAAGAAAAACTTTTGCTGGGGCTGAAAAGGATAGGGGCTGCAGCAGGAGAAAAGAAATATTTGATTGCTGCGTTGACCTGCGCTTGTGCCGTGATCGGAGGCACTGCTTTTGGACTGACGGCGCAGATGCCAAAGGAGTATCTTGTACCCAAGTCGATCTGTGATTATTCGCGGCAGGAAGTCTATTACCTGGACGAGGAAGCCGCTGTAAAAGAGCGGACAAATGGTTCGGAAGTATTGTATTATATGGGAGAAGAGACACCGATGTTTCGGTTCTCTGGAGTTACTGTAACAGTGGAATGGATGAGGGGTATGATCGGAGCAGCAATCCTGAACGGAGCAGTCGGAGCACTGCTTGGAACAGGTATTGCGGAAATTTTAGAAAAAGGGCGGAAAAAGAGCGGACAGTATGAATGAAAAACTGAAATTCTGTAAATTGTTGGGAACAAACATCAATGTCATTACGATGAATGAGACAGTTGATTATATGGATCAGCATCTGGATGAGCTGCGTGGAAAATATATCTGTGTTTCCAATGTGCATACGACGGTCATGGCATTTCGTGATGCAGAATACCGGAAAGTGCAAAACGGCAGTGCAATGAATCTTCCGGATGGGAAACCCCTGTCTATTGTATGTCGGATGCGCGGACATCAGGAGGCGGGACGTGTTCCTGGACCGGATTTGATGCCGAGAATTTTCGAGCTTTCCGAGAAAAAGGGATACCGGCACTATTTTTATGGCAGTACGGAAAATACACTGCATGCGCTGGAACAGAGACTGCGTGAAAAGTATCCGAAGCTGAACATTGTCGGGATGTATTCCCCACCGTTTCGGCCGCTGACAGAAGAAGAGGACGAGGCAGTTGTAAAACAGATCAATGATACAAAACCGGATTTTATCTGGATTGGATTGGGAGCTCCAAAACAGGAAAAATGGATGGCTGCACATGCCGGAATGCTGCATGGCGTCATGCTGGGCGTAGGGGCAGGCTTTGATTTCCATGCGGGAACGGTAAGACGTGCGCCGGGCTGGATGCAGGAGCTTTGTCTGGAATGGCTGTTTCGTCTGATGCAGGATCCGAAACGCCTGATTCCACGATATATGGATACAAATTTTTCGTTTATTCATTATGTCTGGAAAGAAAACAAGCTTTTAAAAAAGAAAAATCAGGAGCTGGTGCATACACCTTCAAGACCGAAGACAGGAATGAAGATCGCAATGATCGGACATAAGCGCATTCCGTCGAGAGAGGGCGGTGTGGAGATCGTCGTGGAAGAGCTGTCTACACGAATGGTTCGTTCCGGAAACCGGGTGGATGCGTATAATCGTTCCGGTTACCATGTATCCGGCAAAGAATTTGATGAGAAGCACGGAAACTATTTTCAGGGAATCCGGATTTTTACGATTCCGACGTTTTCCAGCAGTAAATTAAATGCGATTGTATATTCTTTTCTGGCAACAATCCGGTCATTGTTCGGGCATTATGATATTGTCCATTTCCATGCGGAAGGACCGTGTATTATGCTTTGGCTGACCAAACTGTTTGGAATCCCGACAGTGGCGACGATTCATGGACTGGACTGGCAGCGTTCCAAATGGGGAAATTTTGCATCTCATATGCTGAAGCTGGGGGAAAAGACCGCCGCGCTCCATGCGGATGAAGTGATCGTATTGTCGCACAACATGCAGGATTATTTTCAGGAGACATACGGCAGAAAAACCCGTTTTATTCCAAATGGAATCAACAGACCGATTTTAAAAGGCGATTCCGAAATTAAGGCAAAGTATGGTCTGGAAAAGGACGGCTATATCCTGTTCCTGGCAAGAATTGTACCGGAAAAGGGACTGCATTATCTGCTGCATGCGTTTGAACAAATCGAGACGGATAAAAAACTGGTGATTGCGGGCGGCAGCAGCCATTCTCAGGAATACGTACAGGAAATGGTCAATCTGGCGGCAAAAGACAGCCGTGTGATTATGACCGGATTTGTACAGGGGGAAGTGTTGGAAGAGCTATACTCTAATGCGTATTGTTTTGTACTGCCAAGTGATATTGAAGGGATGGCGCTTGGACTGTTGGAAGCGATGAGCTATGGAAACTGCTGTATTGCAAGTAATATTCCGGAAAATACAGAGGTGGCGGAAGATCATGCTCTGTATTTTGAAAAGGGAAATGAAAGAGATTTGCAGAAACGTTTGGAGGAAGTGCTGGCGCATCCGGAACAGACGCAGAAAGCACATCAGGAAAATGCAGACTTTATCTGCGGAAAATATAACTGGGATCGGGTGACGGAGCAGACACTGCATCTTTATCAGCATGTGCTCAAGGCACGGGAGAATCAGAAATGAAAGTATTGATTGTCAATAAATTTCTGCATCCGAACGGCGGATCGGAAACCTATATTTTTGAAGTCGGGAAGCAGCTTCAGAAGATGGGTCATCAGGTAGAATATTTTGGAATGGAGCATGAAGGCCGGGTCGTTTCGAACCGGCTTGATTGCTATACAGGGAATATGGATTTCCATACCGGAAAACTTCAAAAATTACGGTATCCGTTCCAGATTCTCTATTCGACAGAGGCTGCAAAAAAGATCCGGAAAGTGCTGGACGACTTTCGGCCGGACGTGGTTCATGTCAATAATTTCAATTTCCAGCTGACTCCATCCATTCTCTACGCGATCCGTAAATATGAGAAACAGACCGGCAGAACGGTTCGGATCGTATACACGGCGCATGATTCTCAACTCGTCTGTCCAAACCATCTGATGCAGAGACCGTCCGGCGAGCTGTGCCAGGAATGTCTGGGACAGAAGCAGTGGAACTGCACGAAACACAAGTGTATCCACAATTCCCGCGTGAAGAGCCTCTTGGGAAGCGTGGAAGCGAAGATCTATCAGCATAACCATGCGTATCGGATGTTCGATACGGTGATCTGCCCGAGTCATTTCCTGGAAGAAGTTTTGAAGACGAATCCGGATTTGGACGGGAAGACGGTGACGATGCATAACTTTTTGCCGGAGCAGGAGTTATGTCCGGTCAAAAAAGAAGATTATGTTTTGTATTTTGGCAGATTTTCAGAAGAAAAAGGAATTAAAACGTTACTGAAAGCCTGTGAAAAATTAAACGATATTACTTTTGTATTTGCAGGAAAAGGACCGTTGGAAAATGAAGTAAATCAGTTGAGAAATGTGAAGAATATCGGTTTCACGAAGGGAAAGAAGCTTTATCAGACAATTGCGGCGGCGAAGTTTGTTGTCTTTCCATCAGAGTGGTATGAAAATTGTCCGTTTAGTGTAATTGAAGCACAATATTATGGAACGCCTGTTATTGCGTCCAGAATTGGCGGAACGGTTGAACTGATTAAAGAAGGAATGACCGGTGAATTTTTTGAACCGGGGAATCAAAAAGAGCTGGAAGAGAAGATCAGAAATCTTTGGGGAGATTCGGAGCGGCTTGAAGAGTATACCAGAAATTGTAAGGAAACAGATTTTCTGAATCTGGATGAATATTGTGAAAAACTGCTGCAGATTTATGGCGGTTTAAAAGCCTGAGCAGAACACATTGAGCAGCAATACTTCTACAGTATATGCTTGAAAATGAGGTGCAGTGTGAAAATTTTGATGCTGGTCAACTGGAAAGTTGCCTATGAAAATCAAATACCGGAAGGAAAACAGCCGCCGGACTATGTTGTACCGGGACAGAAATACTGGTTTTTTCGGTATCTGTCGGATGATATTTCCGTAGATGTTGTGGACATCCGTTCGTTTCCCTGGCTGGAGCAATTTGAAAAAGAAAAAATCCGGTTTTATATCTGGCAGACGCTGAAGGTATTGCCGAAATTAAATCAGTATGACCTGGTTTTGTCCCATGGAATGCAGAGTGGGATTGTATTGTGCCTGTGGCGCAGACTGTTCGGACATGGAAAATATAAGCATATCGTGTTTGACATCGGTGGCTTTAACAGCGCGAAGGAAGAAGGAAAAGCGCTGAAGCTGATGCAGTTTGCAAGCAAGTCTCTGGACGGTGTGATTTATCATACAAAGAGCCAGATTACCTATTACGAAAAGTGTCACCCGTGGCTGCTTTCCAAAAGCAGATATATTGCGTTTGGGACGGATGCAGAATATTTTCAGCCGACCGGAACACCGATAGAGAAAGAAAATCCGTATATTTTATGTGTCGGTTATCATAAACGGGATTGGGATACGCTGCTGCAGGCATACGAAAAACTGAGAAATCTGCAAAAAGGGCGAAATCAGGATGGACTTGCTGATTTTCCGAAGTTAAAATTGATTGGGAAAGAAAAGCTGGATCGGAAATATGACGGTGTTGAGACCGTCGGATTTATTCCGGTTACGCAGCTGATAAAAGAAATTGAAAAAGCGACCTTTTGTGTGCTTCCACTGCAGTCTTTTAACTATTCATTCGGGCAGATGACACTGCTGCAGCAGATGCTTTTAAAAAAAGCGGTGATTGCGGCAAATGTCCCAAGCCTGAGAGATTATGTGACAGACGGACAGGATTGCCTGCTTTATGAGCCGGAAAATGCGGAAGAGCTTGCAGAACAGATGGAGCGACTGATACAAGATCCGAAGCTTGCCGAAAAACTCGGAGAGAACGCCATGAATTCTGTTCGGGAGAAATGGAATGAAAAGAGAATGGCGCAGGACATCTGGGAGTTTTGCAGGGAGATTGTAGGATAACAGGAACAGAAAAATGACAGAAACAACATTTTTAGCTCCCCTTGTAAGTATAATTGTACCGGTTTACAATGTGGAGCGCTATATAAAACGCTGCGTGGATTCCCTACAGGGACAGACGCTGCAGAATATTGAGATCATTCTCGTGGATGATGGCTCGAAAGACAACAGCGGCCGCTTGTGCGATGAGTTTGCACAGCAGGATCCGAGAATCCATGTGATCCATAAACAAAATGCGGGACAGGGTCTGGCGAGAAATGACGGGTTGAATATTGCGAAAGGACACTATGTCCTGTTTATCGACTCGGATGATTTTATTGAACCAGACACCTGTGAAAAGCTGTCAGACCGGATGGAACAGGAGGGAGCAGATCTGTGCAGCTTCGGCTATCAGATCGAGACGCCGCAGGGAGAGCTGTTTTACCGGGCGCAGTTAAAAGAACAGTGCTACGAAAACGAAGCGATCCGAAAGCGCTTTGTGCTTCATTTTTTTGGAGACTCGGCAGATGATGAGGAAATGCGGGGTGTTTCCGCATGTATGACGATGTTTCGCAGAAGTGTGATTGAAACAGGAAAAATCCGCTTCCGTTCGGAACGGGAATATTTCAGCGAAGATACGATTTTCAATCTGGATTTCTGCCTGCTTGCAAAAAAGTCGGTGATCGATTCGGGATGTTATTATCATTACTGCCAAAATGAAGCATCGTTTTCCCATGCATACCGCCCGGATCGGTTTCACCTGACAGAAGTGCTGGCAAATGTTTTAAAAGAATATGCAGGACGTTACGGTATAGAAAAAGAGACACAGGAACGAATCCGAAGGATGGTATGGGTCAGCCTGATGGAATGCGTGAAGCAGGAAGTAAGACGAATCGGAGAGGTTCCGTGCAAAACGGTAAAGAAACAGATCGAAAGCTATTGTGGCAGCGAGCTTGTAAAAGATGCGGTGAATGGACTGGATGCAGGAAAATTTGGCACTGCGCAGAAAATCTTTCTGTGGGCAGTAAAAGGACAGCGGACAGAAGCGGTGATTTTACTCGCATGGCTGCGAAATCGGAAAGGATTATAGGAAATAGTGATGAAAAGTGGAAAAGTACTGGTCAGTGTAGTGATGTCGGTTTATAATGATGAACAGTATCTGAAAGAATCGCTGGACAGTATTTTTGCTCAGACGATACAGGATTTTGAACTGATTATTGTGGATGACTGTTCGACAGACCGAACGGTTGAAATCATAGAAAATTATCATGATGACAGAATCCGACTGATTTGCAATTCAGAGAACAGAGGATTGACCAGAAACTTAAATACGGCGCTCGAATATGTGCAGGGCACTTATATCGCCCGGATGGATGGCGACGATAAGAGCAGACCGGAACGGTTTGAAAAACAGATCGCATATCTGGAACAGCACCCGGAGCTGATGCTGATCAGCTGCAGGACGCATATGTTTGGCGAAGAAGATCTGATCTCGCAGATTCAGGGAACACCGAAACAGCTGCAGGCGATGATGCTGATTCGGCCTGTATTGGCACATCCTGGTTTTATGATGCGCGGGGAGCTGATTACACAGGAAGGTTTCCGGTATGATGAATCTTACCGTTCCGCCCAGGATTATAACTTTGCAGCGAGAGTTGCAAGAAAGTTCAATATCGGAGTGACACCGGAAATCCTTTTGGACTATCGGGTTCATAAAAAACAAGTTTCCAGTAAAAAAAGCGGCGAACAGTCAAACAACGCCGCCAGAGTGCGCAGCATGCAGCTGGAATGGCTGGATATTTCACTGGATGAAAAGCAGAGAGATGCGTTGGAAACCTGGGCAAAAGAAATCAAAAACGCTGCCCCGGAGGATTATCGGCAGGCAGCGAAGCTGATTCCGCTGTTTCTTGAGCAGAATCAAAAAACAAAGATTTATGCACAGAAAGAGCTGGAAGAGGAACTGAAGCGGCTTTTATACCAGTGGATGATCCGGAGCAAGTCGGTGAAAACGATTTTGCAGGCGGTTGGAGTATGTGGAGTATCCGGTAAAAACTGCGGGTTGATGATTGCAAAATTGGCAGAAACCTTTCGATATAAAATAAGCGGGGAGTATTGAACGAATGAGTGAGAACAAATGGAAAAAGAGGATTCATTATGTGCTGAAAGCCGCCAAACACTTTGGCGATGAACCATATATGGACTTTTTCCTTGAGCGGGAAGTAAATCCTCTTTTGCTGGAATTTAAGCAAAATGGAAGCGATGTCCCGGATAAAAAAGTTATGCTGATCCGGGAAAACGGAAACGGATGGGGATTTTTCGCGGAAGTTCGTGCAATGCTGGCAAAGATGGTATTTGCAGAGAGATTTGGTTTAACTCCTTATATTGAATGGAGCAGCGCCTTTTTATATACAGAAAAGCAGTTGGTAAATGGAACACATAATGCATTTGAATATTATTTTAAACAGCCCAATGGAATGACCAAGCAGGATGTTCTGGAGAGCAGCTATGTAACAGAATCGAAATCTGCACAGGGAGTCGTCATTGAGCGGGAATTTAAGAGAGATACCTATGAAATGACAGCCGAATATCAGAGTAAACTGGCTGAAATGTATCGTAAATACATCAGATTGAATGAAAAAACGGAAAAAATGATCCAAAATGATCTGAAAGATATTTTTGATAACAGTAAAGTTCTGGGAGTACATTTCCGGGGAACGGATTATAAAGCTGGATACCAGAATCATCCAGTTGCCGTTCAGATTGAACAGACAATAGCACAGGTAAAAAGTTGCCTGGGAAAAAATGCATTTCAGAAGATTTTTCTGGCTACAGATGAGAAAAGTGCGGTTGAGCGGTTTGAAAAGGAATTCCCCGGGAAAGTATTTTATTTTCAGGATGTTTACAGGGGTGAGGGCAATACTTCGATTGCTTTCAGCCAGTCAGATCGTCCGAACCATCACTATCGCCTTGGATATGAAGTGCTGCGGGATATGTATGCATTGGCCGCCTGCGACGGACTTGTTGCCGGATTATCCCAGGTTGTTAACTGCGCCAGAATTGTAAAGGAAAGCTCTGGAGAAGAGTATGATACACTATGTATTATTAATAATGGAATTAACATAAGTGGAAAACAGTTTACGAAATGACAGAGGTAGAAGATGAATATCGCAATCATACCGTGGAATGATATATTTTTACAGGATAAAATATTCGGAGAAGTTGATCCGTCAATCAATTATGATGATCGGCTGACGCCTCTTTTGAAAATGAAAAAGGAATTTGAACGGCATGGAGACCATCTTCATACAGTAGATCTGTTTGAGCATTTGCAAGATGTAGATTATTTTCTGTTTTTTGAACGAAATGATAAATGGCTGAAAAAACTGATTGATGATAGGATGGAATATAAAGCGATATACTGTAATGCTGAGCCGCCTATTGTCAATCCAATGCATGATAAAAAAAATGTTTATAAACTGCTGAATTACTATCCGTATATCATGACATGGAATATGGATCTGATTGATGATAAACGTTTTTTTAAGAAAAACATTCCTTATGTATTTCAACTGAAATTTGGAGAAATACCGTTTGAAGAAAGAAAACTACTGACAAGTATCTCCGGCAATAAACATTCGAAACATCCAGATGAATTATACAGTGAACGGGAAAGGGTTATTTCTGTATTAGAAGAAAAATATCCGGATGATTTTGAATTTTACGGAAGTGGTTGGGAAAAAACAAGTCATAAATCGTATCGGGGCAGAGTTGAAAATAAATCGGAAACGTATCATCATTATCGTTTTGCACTTGCTTTCGAAAATATGAAAAATGTCAAAGGATATGTGTCAGAAAAAATCTTAGACTGTCTGGTTTCGGGAATCGTGCCGATTTATGCAGGTGCGGATGATATTGCAGATTACGTACCGGAGGATTGTTTCATCCCTTATAATCGTTTCAAAAATCCAGAAGAAATGATGGGATATTTGAAGAAAATTGATAAAAAACAATATCAGGAATATTTGGATGCAATTCAAAATTTCTTGAATTCCGATAAAACGAAGGTGTTTGATGGAGAAGAGTATGCAAAGGATGTTTATTATTTGATTGAGCATGCAAAAATGAATACCTTTCGAGTGGATGGAAGTCATAGATTCTTTTTAAATTTTTGCATTATAAAGCAGAAAGCTTCAGAAAAAATAAAAAAGTGTATAAAGAATATTCGAAACCATTAGAAGTGTAAAGAGTATTTAAGAAGAGTTTGCTTTGAAAATGACACAAGGAAAAGGAGATGAAATTGAAATGATAAGTTTGGACGAAATACTTGTAAAGCAAAAGGCAGATACTTCCAAATATAAAGTGGCAGTGTGTGTGACTTCTTATAATCAGCAGGATGTTATAGAGGATGCTTTAAATGGAATATTAAAACAAAAAACAACATTTCCTTTTCTGATTGTAGTTGGGGACGATTATTCTACAGATGGAACGAGAGATATATTAAAACGATACAAAGAACAGTATCCGGATACAATCGAATTGATTTTACAACCTCATAATCTGGGGCTGTTTAAAAATAGAAAAGAAATTTTTAAATTATGTGATGCTCCTTATATTGCATTTTGCGATGGAGATGATTATTGGACGGATGAAACATGCCTTCAAAAGAAATATGATTTTCTGGAAAAGCATGTAGAGTATATAGGATATCAAACAGCGTGTTTTGATCGTCAGGGAAACGAGATTACTGACGTATCGGATTTAGATAAATTGAATTGTTTTTTTGATTTCAGAAAAGAGAATGCATTAAAAAATGACTACCCGGGACAGGTTGGAGGTTTCTTTTTCAGAAATATATATAAGTATATGTCGAACGAGAATTTTGAGGCATATACTGAAATTCCGGTAGATGATTCGGGAAAATTGCCAATTATATCAGGAATTATTGCTCCTATTTTTCGACAAGACAAAAATGTTACATTTATTTATAGAGTTTGCAATGATAGCATGTCGAGACAGGAAGAAAAACGTAATACCTGTAAGCAGATTTTTGTATCGCATTTGTTGTATCAGAGTATGATAGATCAATTAAATATAAAAGAAAAAATGCAAATTGACGATCAGTTGATAATAATTGCTACCAATGCTTTTTTTACAGCATTAAAAAGTTCATTTAGAAAATCAGGTAAAGGAAATTGGAATCAATTTATATATATCTATAATTATGGATATTTTGATAAAAGAAAAATCAGACGTGAAATTTTAAGGCTCTTTTTAGAAAAGATCAGAAATAGGGGATAAAATATGAATATCAAGGAGAATATCAAGAGCATTATTAAAAATACTTATAATATCATTTACAAAGTCTTTATAGAGAAAAAAGATGAAAGAAAACTGCAGAAATTCATAGATGAAAAATGTCGTGAAAATAATGAAACTATATATTATGTAATCAGTTGTGAAAAATTACCGTTTCAGGGATTGTTCGGATATGTTGGAATTATACTGGCAATGGTAAAATATGCTTTGGAAAAGAATATGGTCCCGGTTGTTGATCTGAAAAATAATCCAAATACATATTTGGAAGAAAATGAAGTTGGAAAGATTAACTCGTGGGAACTTTTCTTTCAACAGTTTACGAAGAAGAGTATTGATGAAATATATGAAAAATGCAAGTATGTCGTTGGAAATCATATGGATATTGACTGGAATAATTTGCCGAATATGCGTGGTGTAAAAAGAAGAGACCTCTGCGCATATTGGAGTGTTATGTACAGAAATTATATCAAATTTTCTCCCCAGGCAGAAGCATACTGTCAGAAAGAATATGATACCCTGCTGAAGGGAAAAGAAGCAGAAACGTTAGGCGTATTAGTCAGGGGAACAGATATAAAAACCTGCAAGGGACATGCGTTACAGCCTTCGCTTGAGCAGGTCGAAGACGAGATTAGAAAAGTATTAAAAAAAGATAAACGATTTAAATATATTTATCTGGCAACAGAAGAAAAGAAAAGTGAAGAGTATTTAAAAGAGAAATTTCCGGGAATCATAATTACGAATGAAAGAACGTATTACGACACATTAGACTATCAAAAGGGCCTGTCCTATGTTAATCTTGATGGAATAAAGACAAAATATGACAGAGGAATTGAATACTTATCCTCCATGAATTTATTGTCAAAATGCGGAGGACTTGTGGCCGGACAATGCGGCGGAAGTTTTGCAGCATTTTATATGAATGGTGGAAAATACAGATATACATATTTCTGGGATATAGGGGTTGTAGAGTAACTGATTGATTGTAGTAGAAAGGAATGTAGGCTTTTATGACGGTAAAACAAAGAATTTACCGAAAAATCTGTGTATGTTTTGGAAAATATATTTCGGATAAAACATATTTAAAATTGTTATACGAAACCCGTATTGGGAAAAAACTGAATTTAAAGAATCCCATCACTTTTGATGAAAAACTTCAGTGGCTGAAATTATATGACAGAAAAGATGAATATACTGTTTGGGCTGATAAGTATGAAGTGAGAAATTATGTGGCAGAAAAGCTTGGAGAACAGTATCTGATTCCTTTATTGGGTGTATGGAATTCTGCAGATGAATTGAAACTAGATGATCTGCCGGAGCAATTTGTCTTAAAATGTACGCATGATTCTGCTAGTGTTTGTATTTGTACGAATAAGAAAAATTTTGACTGGAACGCTGCGATGGACAAGCTGCAGAAATCCTTGAACCAGAATTATTACTGGCATTCCAGGGAATGGCCGTATAAAAATATTACGCCAAGAATTATTGCGGAAGCCTATATGACAGATGAATCTGGTACAGAGCTGAAAGATTATAAGATTTATACATTTGGTGGAGAACCCTATCTGATTCAGGTGGATTTTGATCGGTTCCATAATCATCGAAGAAATCTGTATACGACAGAGTGGGAATACATCGATGAGACGATCGAGTACTCAAAAGATCCGAATGTGAAAATTGCAAAGCCGGAACATCTGGAAGAAATGCTGGAATGTTCGAGAAAGCTGGCAGCTGGAACGATCAGTCTGCGGACGGATTTTTATTCTATCAATGGAAAAATTTATTTTGGCGAAATTACATTTTATCAGGAAGCCGGATTTGCACATTTCGAACATGAGGAATTTGCAAAAAAGCTGGGCGATCAGATAAAGTTGCCCAAATAGGGAAGAATATTATGGTAATTGTTAAAATGAGCGGTGGGCTTGGAAATCAGATGTTTCAATATGCCCTGTACAGGAAGATACAGCAGACAGGAAAAGATGTTAAACTGGATCTGTCTTCTTTTCAGGATAAAAATGCGTTTCGAAGGTTTTCACTGGATATATTTCCAATTGAGTATCAGACAGCTAATTTAGAGGAATGCAGAAAACTGGGCGAGTGTTCCTATCGTCCGGTGGATAAAATCAGAAGAAAAATGTTTGGGCTGAAAGAAAGCTACTATCAGGAAGATCTGGACAAAGGATATCAGCCGGAAATTTTAGAAATGAATCCGGTTTATTTGGATGGCTACTGGCAGTGTGAGCGTTATTTTCAGGATATTCGTGAAAAAATATTGGAAGATTATACATTTCCGAAAAAAATAAGTATTGAAAGTTCCAGACTGCAGGAGAGGATCAAAAATACAGAATCCGTTTCGATTCATATAAGACGCGGCGATTATCTGGATGCAGCAAATTACAAAATCTATGGAAATATTTGTACCATTGAATATTATCAGAGTGCAATTTCCAGAATGCGTAAGTTGTGCGAAAAGCCGAATTTTTATCTGTTTTCCAATGATCCCGAATGGGCAAAAGAAATTTTTGGAGATACGGAAGATATTACGATTGTCGAAGAAGATAAAGAGCGCCCTGATTATGAAGATATGTTTTTGATGAGTAGATGCAAACATAACATCATTGCGAACAGCAGCTTTTCCTGGTGGGCAGCGTGGCTGAATCAAAATGAAAACAAAAGGGTGATCGCACCGGTAAAATGGTTTAATAATCATTCTGTAACGGATGTGATCTGTGATGACTGGATTCGTATAGACGGTAAGCAAAAAGACGCTTAAGAGGAGAATAAATTTAGATGGTAAAAAAATTAAGGTATGTGTTTGATCGTAAGGATAAAATAAAACTGGTTGGGTTGGCGATACTTATGGTTATCGGAAGTGTTCTGGAGCTTCTGGCAGTTGCAGTATTTAATCCATTTATTGAAGTTTTGATGCAGACCAGTTCCATAGAAGATGATTCTTTTTTGAAGTTGTTCTTTACGCATATTCATTTAAACGGAATAGAACAGTATCTGGTTGTGCTCTCTGCATTGATTGCGGTGATTTATCTGGTGAAAAATATATATCTTAGTTTTTTGCAGAATGTCATTTTATCCTTTTCCTATACGACAAGAATGAATTTGGCAACACGGTTGCTGACAACTTATATGAATGAGCCATATACGTTTCATTTGTCCAAAAATATTGCGGAAATGCAGCGTTGTTTGCAATCGGATACTTCTCAGTTTATGTCGTTAATCAATTCCTGTCTACAGCTGACGGTGGAAATGGTCACCTGTCTTGCGCTGGCAGCTTATTTGTTCCATACGAGTCATTCGATTACAGTTGTAATCGGCGTTTTACTTTTGTTGTGTATCGGACTCTTTTTTATGATTTCCAAAAAAGTGTCCAGCAGGTTGGGACGGCAGAATGAGAATTATAATGCGAAGCTGTTTCAGTGGATCAATCAGTCCCTTGGTGGAATCAAGGAGTTGAAGATTCTTCAGAGAGAAGAATATTTTATTGATTCTTATAAAACAAATTATAAAAAGCTGATCTGGGGTGCAAGGGTGAATGAGTTAATCGCGGCACTTCCAAAATATATTGTAGAAACAGTTGCCATGGTAGGTCTTGTTTTTGCGATTATTATCAAGCTTTTATTTGGACATGGAGCTCTGGAAACCTTTATTCCACAGATTGCAGTATTTGCGGTTGCAGCGTTTCGTCTGCTTCCTTCTGTCGGACGTGTAAATGCTTATATTAACAGTATTATGTATAATAAGGCATCTTTGGACATGATTTATGACGACTTGAAGGAGATTGATTCCGAACCTGTACAGGAGATTGAATGGCAGGAAAAAAAAGAAAAATGGATTTTCACAAAAGGAGTGACAGTAGAGCATGTAAGTTATCATTATCCGGATTCGGATGTGGAAGTATTACATGATATCAGCCTGGAAATTCCAAAAGGAAAAACGGTTGCATTGATAGGGCCTTCTGGTGCCGGGAAAACGACGCTGGCGGATATTATTTTGGGACTGCTTCCGCCGGTATCAGGTGTTGTCAGGATGGATCAGCACAATGTTTATGAAAATCTGAGAAGCTGGAGAGAGAAGTTAGGATATATTCCGCAGTCGATTTACCTGTCAGATGATACGATTCGGAACAATGTAGCATTTGGTATTTATGAAGCCCAGATTGACGATAATGCAATCTGGAAAGCACTGGAAAAGGCACAGTTGAAAGAATTTGTACAGGGGCTTGAAAATGGGCTGGATACCTATGTTGGAGACCGTGGTGTTCGCTTGTCTGGTGGTCAAAGACAGCGAATCGGAATTGCACGTGCATTGTATCATGATCCGGAGATTCTGGTACTGGATGAAGCAACCTCTGCGTTGGACAGCAGCACAGAACAGGCAGTTATGGAATCCATTGAGAGTCTGCAGGGCCTCAAGACGATGATCATCATTGCACATCGTTTGACGACAATTAAAAATGCGGATCTTGTATATGAAGTGTCTGGAGGAAATGTTACTCTACGTGATAAGAATGAAGTGATTCGGTAAGATCATTTAAGATATGATTAGTCAGTTCAATAAAGAGGTTAAATTCTAAGGACAATGTAAATAGGAAAGACGATTGAAGTTACAAAATTATCATAATATAGTGTATTAATGTATATAGGCGGCAGTATATACAAAATTCAAGTGAGGTTTGTAAAAAAATATAAAATAAAGAGGATGTAATTCAATAATGAGAGAGAAATGGTTATCAGTAAACTGGAGAGAGCTTATTATAAAAACTTTGATGATGCTTTCTTATGTGTCCTGGATTTATGCGGCAATGCCTGCGAGCGAGAACGGAAAAATTGTGGGATGCGGATTACTGATAATCATTTTCTTTTTTGTAATTAAAATGTCAATGAGCGAATATCTGGATGGTATAGTTAACAAGGGAAAAAAGACAGTGTTTTTTATCAGTATAATAATAGCATTATATTATATTGGCACTTATTATTACCAGTCCGGGGAAGGCGTTTCTGTCAGAAGAATGTTCGGAATGGCTGTTCTGGAATTTCCGGCGATTTATCTGTCTGTTTTGTACTTTACTGGAAATGGAAAAGAAATGAAAAAGGATGAAAAAATCCGGCGGATTTTTGAAAAGGGGCAGCAGGTACTTCCGAAGTGCCTGGGGATAACAGCTGTTCTGTTACTTGTGATTTATTCTGCCAGTTATTCGATTTGGTTTGACGAGACTTTTACAATTGGTCTGATTCAGCATTCTTACAAAGAACTAATTTATCTGACAGGTCGTGATGTGCACCCTCCATTATATTATATTTTACTGAAAGGATTTACGGAAAGTATCCGATTTGTTCTGCCGCAGGTTCCTACCATTTATCTTGCGCGTTTATTTTCTGGTATTCCATACGCTTTTTTATTGATTTTTTTACTTTCTATGCGAAAAACAATAGAGGATAGACTGATTTCTGATATAATGCTATTAGCGTTGTGCATGCCGAATTTTATGGATTATGGTATCGAAGTAAGAATGTACAGTCTGGCTCTGGTACTGATCTTTTTTGCATATATGACTGGATATCGGATTTATTATGGATATGTGCAGGGATGGAAGCAATGGATTATACTGGCGATTGTTAGTTTATTATCCATATATACGCATTATTATTGTGGAATCTGCGTTATTGCGATCTATGCATTTCTTTTCTTCAAAAAGCTCAAGACAGGAGAACTGATCAGATGCCTGATTTCTGGAAGTATTTTGGTCATAGGATATCTTCCGTGGTTGAGTATTTTGTTTACAACCCTGACGTCTGTTTCTGAAAGAACATGGCCTGAGGCAGTATCTTTTAAAACAATATTTGAAAGCGTCTGGTTTTTGGTTGGATACTATGGAACTATTATTATAGTATTTCCTACGGTTCTCTGGGGAATTGCTGCATTTCGAAAATCAAAGAAAGATAATGCTTATGTTTTGATGGGGGTACTGCTTCCATTTCTGTTGATGGGTCTAGGAGAACTGGTATCCGCTTTATATACACCGGTATGGCAGAAGCGGTATATGGTTATTGCTGCAGGTTGTATGTGGTTTGCAGTGGCGCAATATGTGAAAGAACTTAAATCCCAGGGATATCAGATCCGTATAATTTCTTTTATGGCTGTAGTAGGATTGATTGATTTGTTTGTTTTTGCTCGGCATGAACAGGTGGATAAAACAGCTGCAGCGGCAGTAGTAAAAGAAATTTTGATAGAAAATCCTGATACGACGATTTTAACATATGATACAGAGATTGCATATTCTGTTTCAACTGCTATGAACCGAAAATGTATTCTGGGTGCTCAAATTGGTCCTTATCTGGAAACTATTTATTCGAAAAATTTAGAAGTTCATTCAGAAGTGTCGGAAGAAATGTTACAGAAGATGAAGCCAGTATTGATCCTGATGAAGGATACTGAGGACATACAGGAAGACTCAGATATTAAAGTAATAAATGGAGTTGCTTTTAAAAAGCTAAGATAGATGTTTAGGGAGGACTGGAAAAGATGAAACTTGTAGTAGCAGGAACCGGATATGTAGGTCTGGTAGCAGGTGTTTGTTTTGCGGAAAAAGGGCATGATGTTACCTGTGTCGATGTGGATGAAAATAAAGTAAAGTTGATGGAATCCGGAGTATCTCCGATTTACGAAGATGGTCTGGAGGAGTTAATGAAGCGGAATAATGCAGCAGGAAGATTGCATTATACGACCGATTATAAAAGTGCCTATAAAGATCCGGACGCGATTTTTATCGGAGTAGGTACCCCGGAGCAGCCGGATGGTTCCGCTAATTTAAGCTATATTGCAACCGTTTGCCGTCAGATTGCAGAAAATGTGGAAAAAGATTGTCTTGTCGTGGTAAAATCAACTGTTCCGGTTGGGACGAATGATCATGTAGAGCAGTTTATCAAGGATTTTCTGGTAAGAAAAGAGCTTCATATCGAAGTAGCATCGAATCCGGAATTTTTGGCGCAGGGCTCTGCAGTACATGATACGCTGCATGCGGCAAGAATTATCATTGGCACAGAAAGTGAAGAGGCAGAAAAACTGCTTCGGGAAATTTATGAACCGTTTCAGTTGCCGATTGTTGCGATGAACAGACGGTCTGCTGAAATGACAAAATATGCCTGTAATGACTTCCTTGCATTAAAAATCTCTTACATGAATGATATTGCAAATTTGTGTGAAAAGATTGGAGCAAATATAGAAGATGTTGCTAAGGGAATGAGCTATGACGCGAGAATTGGAGCAAATTTTCTGAAAGCAGGAATCGGATATGGTGGAAGTTGTTTCCCGAAAGATACAAAGGCATTGAAATTCCAAGCACATAAAGTCGGATATCGGCTGCGTACAGTGGAGGCTGCAGTAGATGTCAATGCAGATCAAAAGACAGCACTTTTTTATAAGGCGAGCAACCGAATGATCAGTTTTGAACATTTGAAGGTTGCTGTATTGGGACTTGCGTTTAAGCCTGGAACAGATGATTTGAGAGAAGCACCGTCAATTGATAATATTTCTCTCCTTTTAAAAAATGGCGCAGATATTGTTGCATATGATCCGGTGGCAATGGATAATTTCAGAAAGCGATTTCCAGAGGGTGTGGTTGAAAGAGGAACGATTTCCTATACACAGCAGATGGAAGAGGCTTTAAAGGACGCAAATATTTGTTTTATCTTTACAGAGTGGAAGGAAATCCGAAAGGTTGAACCGGAAACGTTTACGCAGCTGATGAGAACACCGCTTGTCTATGATGGAAGAAATATTTTCGATTTGAATAAGATGAAGGAAGCAGGCATTGAATATTATAGTATTGGAAGATAGTGAAAAGAAAACAAATGTCTAATGCATGCTTTTAACTAAAATAGAAACTTTTTGTGGAAAAACTAGAAGTTATCCTATATTATATGTCAAAGCAAGACTTTGAATTTTATGAAGACATAGGAGCACATGATTCTGGAAAACTGCCGATTTTGATGGCAATGTTGGCTCCGATCTACAGGCAAGATACGAAAGTGACTTTTGTTTATCGGTTCAAAAGCGGTAGCCTTTCCAGAAAAGAGGAAGCAAGAAATATTTGTAAACAAATTTATATTTCGCATTTGCAATACCAAAGGATGTTGGCAGGACTTGGAATTCAGGAGAAAATGAAAATAGATGGGCAGTTGATGGAAATTGCTGTCAACTCCTTTATAACTGCATTACGTACAACGTGCTACGCTGCCGGAAAAGATAATTGGGAGCAGTTTCGTTTTATTTATTGTGAAGGATACTTTACAAAGAAAGAAATTCGTCAGGCTATATATTCTCATATAATAACGAAGTGCAGAGAGAAAATAAGGTGAAAACAATTCAAATATTATAATTGCAATGATTCTAATTATAATGTATGTAATTGGAGTATAAGCAGCCTGAATAATATAAAAGAGGCAAAGAAAATGAAGCAGAAAGTAATTTTAATTACCGGTGCGGCCGGATTTATCGGTTCAAATCTCGCAAAAAATATTATGCAGAAAGATTCAGAAGTTCAGGTGATCGGTATTGATAATCTGAACGATTATTATGACGTCAGCTTAAAAGAATATCGTTTGAAAGAGCTGGAAAATTGGGATCATTTTTCTTTTCATAAAGGAAATATCGCAGACCGCAGTTTTCTGGAACAGATTTTTCAGAAATGGGAACCGGAAATTGTTGTGAATCTGGCGGCACAGGCCGGTGTGCGTTATTCGATCACGAACCCGGATGCTTATATCGAGAGCAATATCCTTGGATTTTATAATATTCTGGAATGCTGCAGGCATTCTTATGATGACGGAAAGTCAGGTGTAAAGCATCTGGTATATGCTTCCAGTTCTTCGATTTACGGATTGAACAAAGAAGTTCCTTACCGGACAGAAGACAAGACGGATAAACCGGTTTCTTTATATGCAGCAACTAAAAAGTCCAATGAACTGCTTGCACACGCGTACAGCAAACTATACGGAATTCCATGTACCGGACTTCGGTTTTTTACCGTGTACGGCCCATGTGGCAGACCGGATATGGCATACTTCGGATTTACCAATAAAATGGTAAAAGGCGAGAAAATTCAGTTGTTCAATTACGGAGATATGTACCGGGATTTCACTTATATCGATGATATCGTAAAAGGGGTATCTGCTGTAATGCAAAAAGCTCCGGAAGCAAATGAAGACGGAGTAAGAGTGAAGGTATATAATATTGGAAATCATCAGCCGGTAAGCTTGAAATTTTTTGTCGAAACGCTGGAAAATTGTCTGAGGAAAGCCGGAGTGATCGACAATGAAGCGGAAAAAGAATTTCTTCCGATGCAGCCAGGCGATGTATATCAGACCTATGCGGATGTATCGGAGCTGGAAAAGGATTTCGGATTTAAGCCGGATACGCCGCTGGAAAGAGGCTTGATGGAGTTTGCAAAGTGGTATGCATCTTATTATAATACGGCAGATGAAAACACAAATTAAGGTCAGATAGGGATAAAGGAATGAAAAATACGTCAACGTTCGCACACCAGATATTGAGGTCACTTGTAATTACCATAGTGACGGGAGTTATGCTTTATTTGCTGTGGGCACTTCGAATATCCGGAGAATCTATGCCGATCGCTCATACAATCGGGATGGATGGAGGAAGTTTTTGTCCGACGATCGGAAAGGTTCGTGAAATAACGATAAGCGGAACTATCGAGCAACCGATGGAACTTCATCTGTCTGTTTATGATGGAAAAAAACTGGTTTGGGAAAATGACTATCAGATTTCAGAAATCAAGGGGAATAATACATCCATTCAGCAGTTTGAAAAAGGACAGGAACTTGAACTGGAGAAGAAGGAATATGAAGTTCAGGCGGTAATTGACGGAGAGATTTCGAGAACAGGACATATTCGATTTATTGAATATAACGGTTCCTACAAGTCCTTTTATCTTGGGCTATCATTGATCTGTCTTGCCGGTGTTTTTGCCCTTACACTACTTTTGCAGAGTCAGAAGATTAAAATCGAACATAAATATTTTTTCGTGGCAATATACTGTGGGCTGTTGTTTAATTTTGTGATGCCTCCGCTTGGTGTTCCGGATGAAGAGGCTCATTTTTTGGAAGCATATGGACTTTCCAATACTTTGCTTGGAAAGGAAGTGAAGCAGGATAATTATGTGCTGTTGGATGAGGCGGATAAAGACAGTATCATTTATTTGCATGATATTTCAAGTATTTCTGAGTGGTACGATTCGTTTGAAATAAAAAAAGGGACAGGGAATACAAAAGAAGCTGATATGCAGTCGACAGTAGGTTCAAAGGCACCGTGGACATATCTGCCGTCTGCAATTGGAATTTCGATTGCGAGACTTTTGAATATTCATGGAAATTTACTGCTGTTGATGGGACGCTTGTTTAATCTCCTGTTTGAAGCAGGGATTACGGCATTGGCGATACGAATTCTACCATATGCCAAAACTTACATATCTGTATTGGGACTGGTTCCGGAAGTAATTTACTTATATGGTTCCTATTCTTATGATGGCATCAATTTGTGCCTGTGTATTTTAATTGTATCTTATTTCCTTTATCTGAATGCTCAGGAGAAAAAAATTAAACTGCATCAATTGGGAATTTTATGTTTGCTGCTGCTTTTGATGATTCCGATTAAATTGATTTATGTATTTATGGCATTATTGGTAGTCTTATTGCCTGTCAGAAAACTGAATTTGAATAGAAAGCAGCTTATGATCGGTACAATAGTAGGTCTTGCTGTGATTTTACTAATCGGGATCAATATAATTCCGGTGATTAAAAATGCAGTTGGTTTTAATAATAATATGACAGCAGACGAAGATTTGGATGCATGGAACACATTGCCTTATGCATTGCAGAATATAGAGAATACATTCCATGTATTTTTGCGTACAATATTTGGCTATACAGGAGAATATTTATATAATACATTCGGCGAAGTTGTCGGAAAGGGAAGATATAATTATTTGGATACTTTTACAGGATTTCCGGGCATGAGAATTGGAATCGTTGTTCTGATGATTATGGCATTGGAGGATACCGGTAAAAATCTGCTGCCCCGTGTAAAACGCTGCATTGCTGTAGGAATTACCGGGTTGATTTACTTAGGAGTATTTGTTTCTTTGTTCTTTATCTTTACAGCAAAGCGCTCGACAAGGATAATGGGAATTCAGGGACGATATTTCCTGCCTTGTTTTACATTGATACCACTGATTGTAAAAAACAGATTTTTTAATCTGCAGATCAGCAGAGAAAAAGTGTGCCTGTATGCCCTGGTATTTTGCAACATATTATTTGCAGTTTTGATGTTCGTACACTATGCAACCAATTATTTTACGTAAGGAAGAGAAAAATGCGCCTGTTAATGATCATCCCAGCATATAATGAAGCGAAAAATATTAAAAGAGTCGTTTATAGCGTTCAGGAAACTTATCCAGAATATGATTATATTGTTGTGAACGATGGATCGAAGGATAATACCGCACAAATTTGCAAACAGAACAGGTTTAATTTTCTGGATTTGCCGATTAACCTTGGATTGTCTGGAGGTATTCAGGCAGGAATGAAGTATGCGTATCAATATGGGTATGATGCTGTGATACAGATTGATGGAGATGGTCAGCATCAGGCAAGTTATATTGAAAAGCTTGTGGATTGCATGGAAGAGACGCATGCGGATATTGTAATCGGATCCAGATTCAAGGAGGTGAAAAAGGAAAAGAGCCTGAGAATGTTCGGTTCTGAAATTATCCGCTTCCTGATTAAATGGACAACGCACCGGAATATCATGGATCCAACTTCAGGAATGCGAATTTATAACAGAAGAGTCATGAAAGCTTATACAACAGAAATGAATTTTAATCCGGAACCGGATACGATTTCTTATCTGATTAAATGCGGGGCAAAAGTGGTTGAATCGCAAGTGGAAATGTCAGAGCGGGATGGAGGGGAAAGCTATCTTAACTGGAAAAATTCCATCATTTATATGGTTAAGGTTTGTTTTTCCATTTTAGTAATTCAAATGTTTCGAAAGAGAAAGGAATTGGAATGAGCACTTTTTTCAGATTGGCTTTGATTTTTGTATCAGTTCTGTTTTTTGGATATGTAATTCATAAAATCAGGAAGTCCCAGCTTCAGATAGAACATTCTATATTTTGGGTGGCTTTATCGTTTCTGTTTATTTTATTCAGTATATTTCCGGGATTGGTGGAGTGGCTGACACATTTATGTGGTATGGTAGCTCCTGTGAATTTCCTTTTCCTGGTTATGATTTTCATTTTGTTGTTGAGAACGTTTATTATGTCTATCCGAATGGCAGAGCTGGAAGAAAAAGTAAAAAATCTGACACAGAGAATTGCAATTCAGAACAATGAAACTGCGCATGAAATCGAGAAAATAAAAGCTGAAACGGGGAATAACGAGTATGATTAGACTGAATCTGATGGCAGGAATGGGAAATCAGATGTTTGAATACGCATATGCAAGAGCTTTATCCTTGCAGTATCATGAAAAATTAGAGATTAACCCTTATTTCATGACATTGGCAGGATTAGGTGCCGGAAGAAAAAAGTATTTTAATAATGTTTTGAGTTATTTAAATCTGCCGGAGGAAATTTCGTATGTGAATAAAGGAAAAGGATATCTGCATGGAGTACCTGATATTGCAGAGTTCGTTGCATTGCGGAAATATCGTAATGGCTCGAAACTTCATGGAGAGCAGCAGTTTCAGCAGATGTGCGAAAAAGGGAAAATTTATACAGATGATTGTTTTACCTACTATCCATATGCAAATAATCATGCAAAAGTAAAAAAAGTAATCGGATATTATCAGAGTGAATCGTATTTTGAACTTTATAAAGATCAGATCAAGAAAGAACTGCATGTGAAAAAAGAACCGTCTGATAAAAATAAAGAAAAAATGGAAGAATTGCAGCAATGCAATGCAGTATGCATTCACATACGACGGGGAGATTATGTGTCAAATGAAAAAAATAAGGCATTGGTTGTATGTGATGAAAGCTACTATAAAAGAGGAATGAAATATATTGCCGGAAGAGTAGAAAATCCGGTTTTTTATGTATTTTCAGATAATTTACAGGAAATAAACTGGATTAAAGAAAATTACCACTTTGATTACAATGTACAGTATATAGAATTAAATAATCCTGATTATGAAGAATTACGTTTGATGTATCAGTGTAAACATTTTATTATAGCGAACAGTACATTTAGCTGGTGGGGAGCCTATTTATCAGCTAATGAAGACAAAGTCATAATTGCACCTGCTACCTGGAATAAGGACTATTCCGGGCAAATTGATGTGTATACAAAATCTATGATATTGCTTTAATATAATAGGAAGAGGATTGACAATGGCAAAATTAAGCGTTGTAATGCCGGTCTACAGGGAAAAAGAACGATTTGTACGACAGGCAATAGAGTCTATTTTAAATCAAACTTTATCAGATTTTAATTATATTATTCTTCTTGATGATCCGGATAACGATGCCTTAAAAAAAGTTATCAGTGAATATGCGGAAAATGACAGCAGAATACAGTTCCTTGTAAACGGCAGAAATATGGGGTGTCCGTTGACAAAAAACAGGGGAATTCTATTGAGTGCAACAGAGTATGTAGCAATTATGGATGCAGATGATGTTTCCTGTCCGAATCGTCTGGAAGTGCAGATGAAAAGGATGGAAAATGATAAGGTCGATTTTTTGTCCGGATATGTGGAAGTGATAGACGAGAATGATGCCGTTTTATACAGTATGGATAATTTACCGGTCACACATAAAGATATTGTTCGTAAAATGAGAGTTAATAATTGTATGCCTCATCCGGCGTGGTTATTTAAGAAAAGTGCTTATATAGCTTTAAATGGATATGCAGATATACAGGGATGTGAAGACTATGATCTGTTGCTTCGTGCAATAGATTCAGGATATCAATTAGGAAATTGTAATCAGATTATTTTGAAGTACAGATTATCCAGACAGAGTATTTCCAGAGACAATTTATATAAGCAGTATTTGATGATGAGATATATTCAGGACAAATATTTTTATCATAAATTGTCATGTGATTCCTATGCGGAATATGAGATGCAGAAGTGTACGCCTGAAAAAGCAGCGCGTTATGCAAAAGCATCGGTGGCTTTTCAAGAGGCTTTGGTTTTCAAAAAAGAAAAAAAATATGTGCGTATGATGAGCGAAGCGATTGGAATCTTGAACTCAAAGGAATATGCAGAAAAAATACTGAGATACTTATGGGAAATGATAGTATGGTGAATGAAAAAAATGTTGAGTTAAGTATAATTGTTCCGGTATATAACAGTCAAAAATATTTATTACAATGTATAAATTCTGTTTTGGCACAAACGCATGCATCTTTTGAATTGATTCTGGTAGATGATGCTTCAACAGATCATTCAGGGGAAATTTGCGATACATTGGCAGCAGAAGATCCAAGAATACAGGTGATTCATCATGAACAAAATAAGGGATTATCAATATCAAGAGAAGATGGCTTCCAAAGATCAAGCGGGGAATGGATTAGTTTTATAGATAATGATGACTATATTGTTCCTGATATGTATGAATGTTTGATGCAAAACAAAAGTAAAGGCGATATAATTTGCGCGCGTGGAGAAGATAGGAGCTGCAAAGAGATTGAAACATTCCGGAGAAAAAAGACAGAAGCAGATCCAATTGTCATGTCAGGAAGAAATTTCTGCGATCAGGTATATGCCAAAAAAGCTGATTTTGGATGCGTCGGTCCGATCTGGGCCAAGATTATAAAACGATCTTTGATTTCAAAGACTCTGAAAAAAGTGGAAGCTTATAAAAACGATCTGTATTGGGTATATTTCGAAGATGTTTTATTTGTGCCAATACTTTTCTTTTATGCGCAGAAGATTGTTTTTATCAATGATTTATATTATCTGCATCGGCACATGAAATCAAATTTATCGTCTACATTAGTGCCAAAAGAATATCATTATGAAACAGTCGTTGCAAAAAAAATAGTACTTCAGTTCTTTAAGGAGAACGGTTTATCGGAAGCATACAGGGAATATTTAGCAGATTGGCTGTTGGAACTGCAAAGTGTCTGGTATAAAGTATGGAAAAATGAGCCGGATGATGAAAAAAAGGCGAACTTTGATTCTACTGTAGAATGCTATTACAAAGAATACTATAGAGAATTCATGAAAGAGAAAAGTAACAGAGTTGCAAAGCATATCAAAAAAATCTCTATTATGATCTTTCATAATAATAAAGTGTTATGGGGAAAGACATTTGGAACATTATATTTTAATGGAATTCGTAAATTTTTATATTGAGTGAAAAATATTGTACAAATAAAAGGAGACTGGAAAATGAAAAAGTACTGTGGATTTCCGCTTCCGTTCCGTATGATTCAGTAGAACGTGCAGGAGGAAAAATACATAATTATTATCTGAAGTATTTAAAAAAAGAAGGACAGTGTGATATTAAATTAGTTTCTTTTTACTGGAAAAGAGAAGAAAAATCTATAGATTTACAAAAATACGGAATTGATGCTGTTTTATGTGAAAGGGCTATCTGGAAACCGTTTCAGCGGATCGTTTTAAATGTTGAATCTGCACTGAATCCTTTTAACAGATATGCCGGTGTAGTTCAGAACTATACAATTTATTAGCTATTTAAAACTTTAAAGCAGCTTAAAAAGGAAAACTACAAGCCGGACATTGTGATTCTGCAATGGACTGAAATTTTTATTCTTCTGCCTCAAATAAAAAAATGTTTCCGGATTCGAAGTATATTGGAATAGAAGAAGATGTTACATTTTTACGTTATAGAAGATTATATGAAAGTGAAAAGAATGTCTTCCTAAAAGCTATTAATAAGCATAAATATGAGTATTTGCGTAAAATTGAAACAAATGTATGTACGATTGCGGATAAAGTTATTTTAAATAATGAAAAGGATTGTAATCTTTTAAAGAAGCAAAATATTGATCCGAAACGATTATATGTATGGCAGCCATATTTTGATTTGATGCTGGATCAAAAATATATTGGAGACAGCAACAATATTATTTTTTATGGAGCAATGGGTAGAGAAGAAAATTGGAAAAGTGCAATCTGTTTTATTGAGAATGTATTTTCTAAAATTAGAGATGAAAGAGTCCAGCTTTTAATTATTGGATCTAATCCGAATGAAAAACTGCTGCAGTATGCGACTAAAAGAATAAAAATTCTGGGTTTTATGGAGAATGTCAGAGAATTCTTCCAGCATAGCCTCTGTTTGGCTACGCCGCTTTTGCTCGGAGCCGGAGTGAAAATAAAAGTTTTGGAAGCTATGTCTGCAGGAATTCCGGTTTTGACTAACCATATCGGAATGGAGGGAATCAAGGCTGAAAACGGAAAAGAATATCTCCATTGTGAAAAACCGCAGGAATATTTGGATGCAATTGAACATCTGATGAACGATTCAGGGACAAGACACGAAATATCATCAAATGCTCAGGCGTTTATTGGAGAAGAATTTGATATCTCAAAAAGTGGGAAAAATTTTGCTGAACTTGTAAATCAATTATAATTGTTTGGGAGGACGAATCATGAAGTCTGTTAGAAAAAAAGGAATTATTTCAGTATGCATCGTGATCTTAGGATGGATGATCGCAACAATGGTTAAAGCAAGTTCCTACACTGTTCTGGTTGCAGATGATTTTTCCCATGGAAATGCAGTAGGAGTATTTCATACGTCTTTTTGGAATTATTTGATCGCTTCTGTGAATTATGCCGTAAAGGAATACAGAGAATGGCAGGGAACTTATTTTTCCATGTTTATTCAGGCTTTATTAAGTCCGATCAATAATTATGGCATGCGTCAGCTGAGATGTATTATGACTGTAAATTCCTTGTTATTGTTTGCTTCTTTACTGTATTTAATATTTACGTTACTTCGAAATTTGGGAAAAGAGTATCTATATCTGAAATTTATTATTGCAGCGATGATTTGTTTCATGATATGCGGCTATACCGCTTATACAGAAATATTTTTCTGGTTTTCCGGAGCAACTTCATACAGCTTTCCTTTTTCCTTTATGTTGATTGGAATTGCTTGTTTTATAAAAATAAGGGAAAAAGAAAAGAATGCAAAATATATAGTGATTGGAATAGTATGCGGAATTATGGCAATGGGAGGCTCCTTGACTGTCACAGGGACAGGTTGTTTTGTTCTGCTACTGATATATCTATATAAGTGTATAGAGAAGAAGAATATTTTAAAGTCGGGGAGGGTGCTTGCTGTATGGGCTCTCTGTGCCTGCATCAATGCTTTTGCGCCTGGTAATTTCGTAAGACATGAATTGATTGATGATTCCGGTGTGCATGTAATGAATGCGCTGCAAAATGGTTTGACGATTGCAGAACAAAGATGGGATTTCTTCTTTAATAACACAAATTTTGCATTATTTATGATGTTATTTGTTCTTTTCGGATATTTGGTGTTTGTAAAGCGTGATTTCACGGGAAATCTGAAGATTCGATTAGTGTTTAGCTTTTTGGGGATTTTTACACCTGTGGTTACAGCGTTTCCGCTTGCGTTAGGGTATAGTGGAATCAATGTACCGAATAGATGCGAATTTGTACTTGATATGAGTATTATTATAACAGCTTTTAATTTGGCATTTACGCTTGGTATTTTAATCGCGAAAAGAATAAGAGAGCAATTGAAAGAAATCGTAGTTCTGATAATGACAGTGGCGGCAAGTGTCTGCCTGATGTTGGATGGTTTTGGAGCACAGGACATAAAAATCACAGAAATTTCGAAAGAATTGCAGGATGGAATATATGAAGATCATTACTATTCCTGTAAGGAATTTTATAAAAGTCTGGAAACTTATGAAAAAGGAAGCGATGTTATCATTTCAAAAGAAGATTTTCCTACTGATATAGAAAACACACAAAATATTATACTGTCAAAAGATCCTACCATGTGGATCAATACTGCAGTAGCACAATATTATGGATTTCATACAATATCTGTTTTAAAATAAGCTGCAGTTATTTAGGAAGGAGCATTTTATTGAATGTTGGTAAATAAAGAAGAAGAACTTCAGCGAGTAACAACAGTTAAAACTATTATGATGTTTTGTGTCCTTTTGTATCATACGCTACTTGCTTTGCAGAAAAATGGATCAGAATTGTATCAAACCACTTTACGTCAGGGTCTTTCCTATATTGTTATGTGGCTGAATTCGTTTCATATACAGACATTTACATTTGCTTCGGGTTATTTATTTTATATGGTTCGATATGAAAAGCATGGTTATAGAAATGGAAAAAAAGATATAGTAAAACGCTGGATGCGTTTACTGTTTCCGTTTTATATAGTATCGATTTTATGGGCAATACCGGCGGAAATTTTTATTCAAGGGGGTTCATGGACTGTTATTGTTAAAAATTTTATTCTTGCAATTTCGCCGGCACAGCTATGGTTTTTACCCATGCTTTTCTGGATCTATTTGGTATTTTATTTTTTCAGTGATTTTATTGAGAGGGTGCCAATTCATACCATTTTGGCATTATATGTTATTTTGTATATTGGAAAGCTGTTTTTGAACAGATATGTTCCCTTGAATATTTTTCAAATATCTGTATCGATAGAATATTTGCTGTACTACTATATGGGATTCCTTTTTCGAAGAGCAAACGTAGCTAAAAATAGCAGAATGAAAGATTGTGCTGTTTTGATAAGTGCATTTATTTTAGAAGTAATTTATTTATTGCTTTGGATTCAAGTGAAAAATAGATTTTTGATTGATTTGATACAGCCTCTGGTATGTGGTTTTCAAGTGGCAGCTGTACTAACGATTAGCAGAATTTTCAGAGCTGAAAAATTAAGTGTTTTTCATACTTTTCAAAAAATATCAAAAAATAGTATGGGAATTTATTTGTTCCATCAACAAATATTATATGTATCTATGAAAATATTTACAAATTTTTCACCTCTAGTATTTGTGGCTGTGAATTTTACAATAGCGTTTGGCGTATCGTACGGAATTACGGTCATCTTGAGAAAAGGCAAGGTGGGAAAATTGATGATCGGAGAGTGCAATAAGTTGAAATTTGCTTGATACAGTTTTATAAGACGTAAAAATGATAATTTGCAATAAGTGGAAAGTGATAAAAATATTATGGAGAAAAAGGAACATATTTATGTTGCCATGATCATAAGTTTCTTGGCAGTTTTATTATACAGCTTTATCAATCTGTATTTGGCACCGTTAATTACCAATACAGTTGGCATAGAGGCTTACGGATTTGTATCTCTAGCGAAAAGTTTTGTATATTATGCCGATATTGCTATGGCAGCATTGAATTCATATGCTGCTAGATATATGTCAATCGCTTATTTACAAGGTAAGAAAGAAAAATATTTAAAATATTTTAATACAGTATTATTTGGAAATGTGTTTATTGCAGGGATTATTCTTTTTTTAGGATTAGTGTGTATATATAAACTGGAAATCCTTTTAAACATTCCTACAGATAGTGTTGGACAGATCAAGGTACTGTTTTTGCTAATGTTCGCAGCATTTTATATTAGTGCAGTTACGACAGCATATGCGGGGACAGCTTATGTAAAAGATTGTTTAGTCATTTATAATGCCATAACATTTTTTTCCTATTTTATCGAGATTTGTGTCTTGGTAATTTCCTTTTTGTTTTATTCTCCTCAAATTTGGTATGTAGGTTTAGCTACGATTGTAACATCCTCTATAGTATTAGCAGGATCTGTGTGTATGACACATAGGAAAGCTCCGGAATTACAGGTTGATATAAGACAGTTTAGTAAGAGTGCAATGAAAGAACTTGTTCTGAATGGATTTTGGAATGCCGCGAACAGTATTGGAAATGTATTAAATAGTGGTTTAGATGTATTGTTTTCCAATTTGATGTTAAATGCAGTTGCAATGGGGCAGGTTTCAATTGCAAAAAATATATCCGCATTAACCTATACACTTTATGCTACAGTTTCGCAGCCGTTTCAACCTGGTTTTTTAAAAAAATATTCAGAGGGAGATGTGTTCGGACTGCTGAAAGAGCTGAAATATGCGATGAAAATATGCGGAATTATCACAAATACAGTTTTTGCAGGTTTTTGTGTATTGGGATTATATTTTTACAAATTATGGGTTCCGACACAGAATATTTCGTTATTGCATATATTGACGGTTCTGGCAATGCTCCCTTGTATTTCCGAAGGTTGTGTTTATCCATTGTATTATATTTATACGTTGAAGGTAAAAAATAAAATTCCATGTATGGTAACAATTATAGGCGGAATTTGCAATGTGGTTGCAATGTTTTTGTTGATTAAATATACAAATCTTGGAGTTTTTGCGATTGTATTGACAACTGCAGTTATTATGAATGTAATTAATTTGGTTACCAATCCGCTTTATATGTCACATTGTTTAAAGGTGAGCAAAAAGACTTTTTATCCGAATATTGTTTTAAATATTTTATGCTGTGGAGTTGCGGTGCTGACAATGAAAGCGGTAGTTTTCATCTATCCGGTAAAAGATGGATGGATTTCCTTTCTATCTCATATCGTGGTGTGTGGGATTGCAGGTACGCTGTTACAGGTTTTAGTTGCATTTAAACCTTCAGACATAAAAAAGATTTTGCGTAATAGAAATTAAAGAATAGAGCAAAAAGCCTGGAATATTTATCACAGATTTTGTAAAAAGTGTTTTTATTGTGGAAAAGGAGAGTTCATGCTATTATATACCAGACAGAAAAATCATCATATTATCAGGAAAATAAAAAAGCCGGATGTTAGAAAAATTGGAACTGCCCTTATCATACTTGTGTTTATCTCTGATCAGGGAACTTTGATGCATATGGAAGTGATGGAAGATCCGGAGAAATGGACAAATACAGTTGCAAAACAATTTTATGGAAAAGAAAGTGTTATCCAAGTTTCCAGAAGTGAAGGGTAAAAATAATTAACTGTAAAGATATTTCAGAGAGTTTCCTGTTACATTGCAGTTGTTGCCGAACACGAAAAGATACAGTATGATGGACAGAGATAGTTGAAAGGATATAGAAGGACTATGAAACGAACAAACACCATTTTATATCTCGTTGTTCCCTGCTACAACGAGGAAGAGGTTCTGTATAAGTCGGCAGCGGTTCTTTTGGACAAGCTGGATCGGCTGATTCAGGCGGGGACGATTTCGGATAAGAGTAAGATTTTATTTATCAACGACGGCAGTAAGGACAGCACCTGGCAGATCATTTATGAGCTTATACGTCAGAACAGCAAATATGCGGGCCTGAGCTTTTCCCGCAATTATGGTCATCAGAGCGCGATCCTGGCTGGTATGATGGCTGCAAGAAGCAAGGCGGATGCAGTTGTGACAATTGATGCAGATTTACAGCAGGATATTGAGGCATTGGATCAGTTCCTGGAATGCTATCAGAATGGCTGTGAGATTGTCTATGGCGTGCGCAATGACCGTGATACCGATGGATTTTTCAAAAAGACGACAGCAGGACTGTTTTATAAGCTGATGCATGTGCTTGGCTGTCAGACGATTACGAACCATGCGGATTATCGCCTGATGTCAAAGAAGGCATTGGATGCACTGTCAGAATTTCATGAAACGAACCTGTTTCTGCGGGGATTGATTCCGACCATGGGCTTCCAGTCGGATATTGTTTATTTCGATGTAAAAGAAAGAGAAGCCGGACAGTCGAAATATACATTGAAAAAGATGATGACGCTGGCAGTGGATGGAATTACTTCCATGAGCACCAGACCGTTGCAGATGATTGTAATTCTTGGATTTCTGACCTTTTTGTTCAGCATTGGACTGTTTATTTCCTGTATCGTGGACTGGGCAAATGGTGCGGTTGTTGCCGGTTGGACGACAACGGTGGCTTCCACCTGTCTGATCGGCGGCATTACACTTTTGTCCCAGGGGATTATCGGAGAATATATCGGGAAGATTTATATGGAGAGCAAAGGGCGTCCGCGGTATATCGTGGATTCCATGATCCTGCGGGATGCAGAGGATAGCGCAGAGAAAGAGCAGGAAAATGAGCGTAAAGATTGATATTCATGCGGATGATTTTGGGGAATCCCTTCATGCGAGCAGGGATATTCTGGAATGTTTAAAAGATGGAAAACTGAACAGTATCAGTGTGCTTGCAAATATGAGCTGTTTTGAAGAATGTGTGAGGCTGTATCGGGAGGTACAGGAAGAATTTCCATGGCAGCCGGCGATTTCTATCCATGTAAATCTGATGGAGGGCAGCTGCCTGGCAGATCCGAAGGACTTACCGGATCTGGTGGATGAAAAAGGACATTTTCAGATTTCCTGGGAGAAGCTGTTCTTTGTTTCCTATCTTCCGTTCGGAAATAAGTTCAAAGAACAGTTAAAAATGGAAATTGAACTTCAGATCAGGGCGGTGGTGGAAGCATTTCCCGAGATAAATATGCAGTCGCTTCGTATTGACAGTCATCAGCATACGCATATGATACCGGTTGTAGCAAAGGCTTTGTTTGAGGTATTGGACGAGCAGGGCTGGAAGGCGGCTTATATCCGGGATGCAAAGGAGCCCTTTTTTGTATTTTTGAAAAAGACTTCTTTATACAAAACCTATCGACCGGTTAATTTTGTAAAGAATATTTTATTGAACTATTGTTCTGCATTGTTGCAGAAACGGTTCCGGAATGCAGGGATGAAGCCGATGTATCTGTGGGGGCTGATCATGAGCGGGCATATGGATGAAGAGCGAATCCGGCAGCTTTTACCAGATATGGAAAAAAAAGCAGAGCATAACGGCAGGATGCTTGAAATCCTGTTTCATCCAGGTCAGGTATTAAGAGAAGAAATATCCGATGAATTCAGTCAGGAAGATGCCATTGCGTTTCATGTTTCTCCGGATCGAAGCGTAGAAAAGCAGGCGGTTTATGCATTGAATCTGGCACAAAAAGTAAGAAAAGGAGAACGCGGATGGATAAAATAGCGGTATTGATTCCCTGTTATAACGAAGAAAAAACGATTGAAAAGGTTGTCCGGGACGCAAAAGCGGCGCTTCCGGAGGCTGTTATTTATGTATATAATAACAATTCTACCGACCGCACTGCAGAGCTGGCAGAAAAGGCCGGTGCGGTGGTGCGTCAGGAATATAAACAGGGGAAAGGCAATGTAATCCGCCGAATGTTTCAGGAGGTTGATGCACTGTGTTATATTATGGTAGACGGTGATGATACCTATCCGATGGAAAATGCGAGGGAAATGGCGAACCTGGTGCTGGAACGCAACTCAGACATGGTAGTGGGTGACAGACTGTCTTCAACGTATTTTGAAGAGAATAAACGTCCTTTCCATAATATGGGAAACAGTCTTGTCCGTGCGTCGATCAATGCACTGTTCAAATCGGATATTCGGGATATTATGACGGGATATCGTGCATTTTCCTACCGTTTTGTCAAGACATTCCCGGTACTGTCCCGTGGCTTTGAAATCGAAACGGAGATGACGATTCATGCGGTTTATAACAATATGCAGGTAGATAATGTTGTGATCACATACCGTGACCGTCCGGAGGGCAGCGAATCCAAGTTAAATACGTATTCGGATGGTTTCCGCGTGCTGAAAACGATTTTCCGGATGTTCCGTCAGTATCGTCCCTTTGCATTTTTTGGGCTGTTGGCGCTGTTGCTGTTTGTGATTGCAGTTGGGTTCTTTATTCCGGTTGGAATCGAGTATGTGGAGACTGGTCTGGTGCCGAAGTTCCCGACACTGATCGCCTGCGGATTTGCAGGATTAGCTGCATTACAGTCCCTGTTTGCGGGCCTTATCCTGCATAATCTTGGCGTGAAGGACAGAAGGGATTTTGAATTCCGACTGCAGATTGTGGGGAAAGATACGAAAGAATAAAGAGTGTCAATAGGAATGTTTGCAGGAATGCACATCTGTGCAATTGGGGCAAGGGAATCAAAGAGGCAAATATAGAGAGTAAAGAGCATGGAATATAATATGGAGAACAGGGTAAGGTGTGACAAGGGACAGGAAAGAAATTCCAATTTTGAATTACTACGTATTATAGCAATGTTTATGATAATACTGATTCATGCAAATATGTATCTGCCGATATTTTGTCCAGGGAAGAGCCGGATATTTTATAATGGACTGGTCAATGGAATCTGTAATATTGGAGTTACCTGTTTTATCTTAATTTCAGGTTATTATGGACTCAAATTTAATATTAAAAAAATAGTGAAAATGGAATGTATGATGATTACATATTCCATGATAGAGACTTTAATATTATGGCTGATTGTACCAGAACAGATGCAAGGTGCTGCTTTACTGGAACAATTGATTAAATCAATGATGCCTTTTATAACAAGAAAATACTGGTTTTATTCCAGTTATATTTGCCTCATGCTGTTTGCAGGTTATATTCAACAGTTACTTGATTGCCTAAAGAAGAGAGAAGTAATGAAGTTACTGATCTTATTACTGGTATTGTTTAGTGTTTTTCCGACTCTCTTCTATTTTGAACTGATCCCTGATAATGGTAAGGGAATCGGACAAATGATAATGATTTATATGATAGGGAGGTATATCAGGTTATATCAGGATAGGCATTTATCTTTGAAGGCTTGGTTTATATTTGGGGGATTGTGGGTTATTAACGGTATTTCACATGAATTTCCCATACAAATTGGCGGCATTTATCATCATTTATGCAAGGATAATAGCATAACGAACATTATCATGGCAGTAATATTGTTCTATATGGTTAAAGAATGGAAATTCCATTCGAAAGTGATTAATAAGGTTGCAGGGTGTATGTTTGCCGTTTTTGCTCTGAATAATTCATTGGTAAAATGTATGATGGAAGTATTAAATAAGAATAGTATTAGTAAAAATGCAGGATTTATTGGATTATTAACGGTTGTAATACTGATACTGCTTATCTGTGTGTTTATCGGGGTTATGAGAGGAATTTTGCTGAACAAATTAGACGAGAAAATTATGGCCATAGCAGATGGATTATGGACAAAAGTACAGGCTAAATTTATGATGGCTGAGGGAGGAGAGCATGAACGCTAAAAAGGATTGGAGGTTTGGCATACTGGTTTGCTTATCTGTAATTGCCGTTTTAGCAGTTAATATACTGGCCTCAAACAAAAATTATGGACTAGAAGGAGATGAAGTTTTTTCTTATATATCTGCAACTTCTATGGGGGGCTTTCACAAGATTTGTTTTTTAGATGATCAAACATGGTATAATGCCGACTATTTTGAAAATGCATTAGAAGCAACGGGGAAAGAGTGTTTTAATGTCAAAATGGTTGTAAATAATCAATCAATGGATACACATCCTCCATTATATTATATATTTTTGAATTTTGTGTGTTCCATTTTCGAAGCACAATTCTCTAAATGGTATGGAATAGGGTTAAATTTGTTATTTATTATTATTGTAATGGTGTTTATGTATTTTCTACTGAAAGAATTTATACATAACAGATATTTGGCAATGGTATTTAGCTCTATTTTTTGTTGTTCACAAGTTTCTGTATCTATGGTTCTTTTTATTAGAATGTATGTACTTTTGATGGCATTGACTGTATTACAGACATGGTACCATATAAAATTGATTCAAAATACTGCAGAGGAAGATATCAGTGGAAAGGGGTGGTGGAAAAAATATATAGGATTAGCAGTAATTACCATACTTGGGGCATTGACCCATTATTATTTTCTTGTATATACATGTCTTGTGTCAGGAATTTACATATTGATACTTTTGATAGAGAAAAAATATAAAAAGATTTTTCAATATATATCAACAATGATTATAAGTGCGGGAATATATATTGCAATATATCCGGCAGTCCTGAATCATCTTTTCTTTAAATATAGAGGAAGAGAAGCAGTACACAAATTTTTAAAAGGGGGAACATTATTTGGAGATGTGATTTCCATGTTTCATGTCTTGGATGAACAATTATTTAAGGGGATATTTATCCCGGTAATAGTAGTACTGGGAATATTCACGTTTGTGCTTTTAATAAAAAAGAAGTTGAAGTGGAGAAGAGTAATAAATGGGATCTTGTTTATTATACCGTCAATAGTATATTTTCTGGGCATCTCAAAAGCATCGCCATTTGTTACGGTAAGATACATTAGCCCTATTGCACCTATTATATTTATCTTTATTATTGTATGGGGAAAAGAGATAATAAATTGTTTGAATATAAAGCTGAAATATAAAAAGACAGTATGCATATTAGCGGTATTCTTATCTGCTTGTTCATCGGTTTATTTTGGAAAAGAAGCAATTAAAGACGCTTCGTTTGCTGAAAAGAAAACAGTGATGGAAGAACTGGCTAAAGAAGCAGATGATTGTGTATATATTACAGCAGATGAGTATAATTGGAAGATGTGGGAGGACTATGTCTATTATCCTCTTTTTGATAGATTATTTTTTATTGATGGCAGATATATGAATTCAATCAGAGATGAAAAATTGTTGCAACAGGATTCGTTAGCTATTTTTGTGGATAAAGCATTGGATATGGATGAAATAAATAATTATCTTACTCAATATTTACCGGAGAAAGAATACAGTATTGTATATGAGACATCATATATTACTATGATTATAGCAAAAAGGTAGAGATTGGTAGCAGCTATATTTTTATTCGTACAGCATTCATACAGATGATTTTTAGGATATGAATCAGGTTATCGGTCATGCGGGAACCGATGTTTATGTAAGCTTTGAGATAATACGAGAGGAAAATGTTGAGTGAAAATAGATAGGAATAAGAAAAAAACGAGAACATTATATTGATGTTTGAGCGGACTGTAATTTTCCTGTTTCCAATGGCATATTTAATGCTGTTGGGAGTAAAAAATCAAAGCAATTATTCCATTATAAAGGCAATAGCTATATCTGCATATTATATGATTTATTCTGTTCAGAAGTGGTATGGAATGGGGCATATATTGCTTACAATTGCTGTGATAGTGGCGGTATGGAAAGCAGCTTCAGAAAGGGTGGTCAATAAAGAATTCTTTTCAAAAAGTGGCTTAACGGTGGTGGCCAGTACATTGTCGGTATGGTTTTGCTATCTGCTGGTTGTGATTAAAGTTGGAGATTTGGATGGACATGCACTGGCAGGCGGGCTTCTCCGGCTTGTTTTTATATTATGGATACTCATAGTTTCTGCGAATGGAACGGGATGGCTTTGCGTACATATTCTGTCTGAAAAGGCATCAAAAAAAAGAGATTTTTCAGGATGGATATTTATTTTGTTGATTGTGGTGCTGTTTATTACCTGGCTTATGCTTGCATGGTCCGGAAAGTATGTTTATCCACAGGGAGATGATTTTGAATATGGTGCAAACAGTCATCTGGCATGGATGCATGGAAAAGGCGTTTTAGGTGCGTTTAGCGGCGCATGTAAAACAGTAACAGACGCCTTTGGAAGCTGGCAGGGAACCTTTTCTTCCATTTTTCTCATGGCATTTCAGCCAGGAATCTGGGGAGAACAGTATTATCATTTGACTCCTGCAGTATTGTCAGGGTTATTGAGCGCAGCTGTGCTAAGTTTCTCCTATCAATTCTTTCATACAATGTTTGGAGCCGGAAAAAGGGAGGCAGGGATTCTGGGTTGTTTGCTGGCTATTTTTGCATTGCAGCTTGCACCGGCCAAGGTATCTGCTTTTTACTGGTGGAACGGAGGAATTCATTATACCGGTGCATTTAGCTTTTGGCTTTTATTCATGGCATTTCTGATACATGCGATCGTCGGAAAAGAAAAAAGAGTGCTGTATAGTGCGTTGGCAACATGGATGGCAGTTATGGTGGGCGGCGGAAATCTTGTGACAGCGTTGATCGGAAATGTGGTTACGGTATGTGTGATCTTGATTTTATTGTGGATAGAACGGAAAGATCTGTTAAAGTATCTGGCGGTTCCCGGAGGAGTTATGCTGATTGCGTTTTGTGTCAATGTAGCAGCGCCGGGAAACTGGATCAGGCAGGGAAAATCCGGTGAGATCGTATCCTATGGTGCAGTTGGTTCTATTTTAAAATCCTTTGTACTGTGTATACAGGATATCGCGGGAGACTGGACCGGGATATTCTGGGTGTTTTTGATTTTAATGGCACTTCCTGTTTTGTGGACAATAGCCTCTAAAACAGAGTTTGGATTTCCACTTCCGGGAGTCATTACTTTGGCAGGATACTGTGTCCTTTCTGCAATGTATGCACCGCAGCTGTTTGCACTCGGACAGTGGGGAACGGGAAGAATTGAAAACATTATATATGATATGTTTTTGATTTTGACCGTTATTCTTGAATTTTACTGGATCGGATGGATTCAGAAAAAACAAAAACTGTGCTGGAACGCCGATTTTTATTTAAAATGGTATGGCTTTTGTACAGGAATGGCAGTGATATGCTTTTTGCTGGTATCCCTGGCATCGCCGAAAGAAATAACCTCTGCAGCAATTGTAAATGCAGTCAGGAGCGGTGAAGCGCAGGCATATGCAGATGCAATAGAACAAAATATTGAGACTATTAAAAATTCGGACGAAGCTCTGATTTTAATCCAAGAGCCACCGAAAACTCCGGAGCTGTTTACGACAGATGAAATCGAGACCTGGAGATTTGGAACGGCGGAGTATTACGGGAAAAATAAAATTCGTTATTATGAAGAGTTGGATAAGTGATCGGAGGTGGGAAATAAAAACACAGATAAAACTGAAAAGACAGAAAAACGGAGGCTTTTACGGTGAAGAAACTGGCAGAATGGATTAGTATAAAAAAATAGCAGTAGCTGGTGAAGGCGGAGTGGTTACACTATTGATCCTGCTGATGTTTTATCAATAGATTCCCAGGATTGAATTGACGAGAAATGCATATGGTTTTATTATAAAGCCGTAAGTAAGTCGTAAGTTTTGTGGAGGTTTGAGGTGGCTATTCCGATTATAAAGAATTATTTACAGAATGTGAACAGTAGTTTGCTTGACGATATAAATAATTTGGATACAGAACAGTTGGCAAGAAATTTAAGGATAGCAGATGGTCCAACAGAATACTATAAGCCATTAAATGTCGGAATTTTATTTTTTAATGATCGTCCGGAGAATTTCTTTCCCTATAGTCAGATAGAAATTGTCAATATTCCGGATCCGACAGGACAGGGAATGGAAGAACGTATTTTTACGGGACCGATAGATGAACAATTACGAAATGCATTGAATTATATAGAAAATTGGGCTACTCAGGAAACGCATCAAAAACATTTAGAAATAGCATAGAGGAATTGACAGCAGAGAAAAAAATACATTATAGTTCAGATAGTATGCAGGATTCAAATAATGTATTAGTAAGAGACCGTACGTAGTTGACGATAGATCATATATTGCGAAAGGAACACACTTATGCTGCACGAACTGGAATATCCATTTGACAGTGAATATATTTTAAAAAAATCAAAAAGCTTGAAGCGTCGTCTGCTGGAGGAGAACACCCAGCGGATTCCGAAGAAGATCGCGGTGCTGGGAGGCTCTACGACCCATGATATTATCCGGATTCTGGAGCTGTTTTTGCTGAATCAGGGAATTGAACCGACCTTTTATGAATCGGAGTACGGAATGTACTGGGAAGATGCGATGTTCGGCAATGAAGAATTGAACGCGTTTGGACCGGATCTGGTTTATATTCATACGAGCTTTCGGAACCTGCGCAGTCTGCCGGAGGTAAAGGATTCCCGGGAACAGGTGGAAGACAAGCTCAGATCGGAATTTGAACATTTTCAGGTGATGTGGGAGAAGCTGGCGGATACCTGGCATTGTCCGATCATTCAGGACAACTTTGAACTTCCCTATTACCGTTTGATGGGAAATCAGGATGGTGCGGATTTTCATGGCAGAACCTGGTATGTGAATCGGATGAACCAGATGTTTGCAGATTATGCGGCAGAGCATCAAAATTTCCTGATCAATGATATCTGCTATCAGTCTGCGGCATATGGTCTGGATGAATGGTCTGCGCCGTTTTTCTGGCACATGTACAAGTATAGTTTGTGCCTGAAGGCGATTCCATGGATGGCACACAACGTTGCGAATATTATGAAGTCGCTTTACGGAAAAAATAAAAAATCGCTGGTGCTGGATCTGGACAATACGCTTTGGGGAGGCATTGTCGGGGATGACGGTCCGGAAAATCTGGAAATTGGACAGGAAACGAATCTGGGACAGGTTTATGCGGAATTTCAGTCCTATGTGAAGTCACTGAAAGACTATGGCGTGATGTTGAACGTCGCGTCCAAGAATGAAGAGGAAAATGCACTTGCAGGCTTGAATCATCCGGCAGGGGTGCTGAAGCCGGAGGATTTCCTGATCATTGCGGCAAACTGGGAGCCAAAGAGCCGGAATATTCTGGAAATTGCACATCAGTTGAACATTTTGCCGGACAGCCTTGTGTTTGCGGATGATAATCCGGCAGAGCGGGAGATTGTGCGGCAGCAGGCACCCGGCGTGACTGCACCGGAAATTGGCAAGCCGGAGGATTATATCCGGGTGCTGGATCGCGGTGGTTATTTTGAAGTGACGTCGCTTTCGGAGGATGATCGCAAACGAAACGAAATGTATCAGGCAAATTTGAAACGTGAAAAGGCGCAGGCATCCTTTGCGGACTATGCAGAGTATTTGAAATCCCTGGATATGAAAGCCACGATCCGAAGCTTTGAACCGGTTTACATGGCAAGAATCGCACAGCTGACCAATAAGAGCAATCAGTTCAATTTAACGACTCAGCGTATGACACAGGCACAGATTGAACAAATGACGGCGGATGATTCTTATATTACCTTATATGGAAAACTGGAGGATAAGTTCGGGGATAACGGCGTTGTTTCTGTTGTGATCGCCCAAAAGGAAGAGAAAGCAGCGCATATCCGCCTGTGGCTGATGAGCTGCCGCGTCCTGAAACGGGATATGGAGCTTGCAATGCTGGATGAGCTTGTGGAACGGTGTCAGGAAGCAGGAATCGAAGACATTTACGGATACTATTATCCGACGGCGAAAAACAACATGGTACGGAAATTCTACGGAGAGCTGGGCTTTGAAAAGTGTTCGGAGGATGAGGCTGGAAACAGTGTCTGGAAGCTGAACACAGCAGGCTATGAAAAACGAAACCATGTGATCGAAGTGGAGAGCTGAGTATGTTATTTCAGTCATATATTTTTATCCTGCTGTTCTTTCCGCTGTGTCTGCTGGGCTTCTGGGGGCTAAAGCGCCGGAAGCTTTTGCAGCTCTGGCTGATTGCCTTTTCCCTGTGGTTTTACGGAGCAGCGAGTCCGTATTATCTGTTGCTGCTGCTGGGCAGTATTGCATGGAATTATGCTTTTTTTTGTGCCATAGAGCGTGGCATTGGGCGTGTTACAGAGCGTGTTTCCGGGAATGCTATGGAGCGCGCAGAGTATGGGATGGAACGTGACAGCTCCCGGAAAAGACTCTTGTTAGGAATTGGAATTGCAGGAAATCTTGCATTACTTTGCTTTTTTAAATATTTTAATGCAATATCGGCTGGCTGGAGTCAGATGAAAGGGCTGGAGGATCCGATTCTGCAGCTTGCATTGCCCCTTGGTATCAGTTTTTTTACCTTTCAGCAGATTGGATTTCTGGCAGATGCTTATAAAGGAGAGGTTGGGGCGTGCAGCCTGAGGGAATATGTCCTGTTCGTTTCCTTTTTCCCATATGTGTCGTCCGGACCGATTGTTAATGCGCAGGAAATGCTGCCGCAGTATCGGCAAATCGGTCGGCAGCATCTGGATTGGGCAAAGTTTTCCGGCGGACTGTATCTGTTTGCGCTGGGGCTGTCAAAAAAGGTGCTGCTTGCGGATACCTTCGGCAAGGCGGTGGATGCAGGCTATGGCAATGTGGCAGGGCTGTCCGGCACGGATGCCTGGCTGGTGATGCTGTTTTATACGCTGCAGCTGTACTTCGATTTCAGCGGCTATTGCGATATGGGGCGGGGCATTGCTCATATGCTTGGCATGGAGCTGCCGGTGAACTTCGATTCTCCCTACAAGGCGTCCAACATCATTGAATTTTGGAAACGCTGGCATATTACGTTGAACCGTTTCCTGAGAAAATATGTATACATTCCGCTGGGCGGCAACCGGAAAGGTACAGCGCGGATGTATTTGAACTTATTCATGGTATTTCTGGTCAGCGGAATCTGGCACGGCGCAGGCTGGAACTTTGTCCTGTGGGGAGCGCTGCATGGTGCGCTGTATCTGGTTACTCGGGCATGGCAGCGAAAGCAGCCATGGCAGCTAAAGCAGCCACGGCAGCAGTGTGCGGCGGATGCGCATGTTCAAAGTGGAACGAAAAAATCCGACGTACTTTCTATAGTCCAACATGTGCTTTGCGTCGCTCTGACCTTCCTGTTTTTGAACTTTACATGGATGCTGTTCCGTTCTGCAAATCTGTTACAGGCAGGTGAGTTTGTCGGACGGTTAATCGGCGGTGGCTTTGCAGCTCCGGCGGTTCAGATCACAGAGGCGTTCAATTTGGAAGAGTTTTGGTATGTGATCAAGATTTTACATCTGGATCGTCTGCCGGGAAGCGAGCTGTACTTATGCTTTGGTTTTTTGGCAGTGGCGCTTTGGCTCGTCTTTTTTGCACGCAACGCAGGTGAGCGGGAAAAGAGCTTTGAACCGAATGGGAAAACGATGTTCGTGACGGCATTTTTGATGATCTGGTGTGTGGTGTCATTAAGCGGTGTAAGCAGCTTTTTGTATTATCGGTTTTAGAGGATGTTTGGCTTAAATTGAGGAGTAGTGTGAAAAAATAAGCGTGATCGCTTATTTTTCGCACTGCTATTTGTGCCGCAGGCGTCACAAAGTAGCGATGATCGCAGAGCAGAACTGGAAGTTCTGCTCGCGATTTCTTCGGCGCAAGACGCCTGCGGAATGGAGATTAGAATGGAAGAAAACGAAGGAAAAGAAAAAAAGCAGAAAAAAATGCAGCCGAAGCGCTGGCTTGCCGGTTTTCTGGGCATTTTTCTGGCGGGACTTGCAGGATGCATGGCACTGGTGATCTGGGTCGATCCTTTTTTTCAGTATCATAAGCCCCTTGCGTGGTTCCCGTATCTGGTGGATAACCAGGTCAATCAGAATCCGGGATTGGCAAAGCATATGGATTACGATGGCATTTTGATCGGTTCCTCGATGACTGCGAGCTTTAATACGGACTGGTTTGAGGAGCTGATGGGAATGAAAACCCAGAAGCTTTCCTATAACGGTTCTTATCCGAAGGATCTGTCCAACATCATGCAGCTGGTATTTGACGCAAAGGGCGATCAGGTCAAGGCTGTGTACATGGCGGTGGATCAGTCCACATTTTCAGCAGATCCGGAGGAAACCAAGTTCCCGGTTACAGATTATCTGTATGATGATAACGTGTTCAATGATGTTCCATATCTGTTGAACAAGGATGTGCTGCTGGATTACATTCTGCGCCCTTTGGCGGATCGGAAGGATGCGTCGGACTGGGCGGAGCTGTATAAGCCGTGGTGGACGGATGAATATTATAACAAGGCAAACGTGCTGATGTACTACGAGGCGGCAGAGGAAAAGCAGGAAGAGGAAGCGCTTGCGGCGGATTATTTTAAGGATGCGGTTGAGGAAAATCTGCAGAAAAATATTCTTCCGTATATTGAAGCCCATCCGGAGACGGAGTTTTATATTTTTTATCCCCCCTACAGCATTCTGTTCTGGAACGATGTAACGCGGGAAAAGGAGCTGGAGGCGGTCATTGGCAGACTGGAATATATGACGGAACGATTGTTAAACTATGAAAATGTTCATGTGTTCAATTTTCTGGGAAAAGAAGATATTATCTGTAATCTGAACAATTATGCGGACTATATGCATTATCATAAAAATGTCTGCCGGTATATCACGGAGTGCTTTGCAACCGGTGAAAATGAACTGCATCCGGAAAATTATGGGCAGGCGTTTGATGAGATCAGGACACTGGCGATGAGCTATGATTATCCTGCGATCTGGGACGACTGGTACGACACAACACCGCGGTATGGGGAGGAATAAAGATTGAAAAATAAAATTTTTCAATCGCGAGATTTGTGTCTGCGCGCGCTTGACACAAACTCGGCATGCGCAAAAAAACGTGCGCAGAAATGAGAGGAAAATATGCTGCAGAAAGCATTGGGATGTCTGTTTGTGTTTGGAATTGCCCCGGTAGGGATCGGCGGACTTTGGACAAAAGGAATGGGGCAGAAAAGAGAAAAGATTTTGAACCTGTATCTGGCAGGTTTTTTGAGTGAGCTGGCGGTATTTCAGTTAATCGCAGTGCCGGTGATGGTAAAAGAAGTTTATGGGATGAACCTGCTGGTGTATTTGACGACTGCAGTTTTTACAGTGCTGGCTGCGGCGGGATTTATCTGGACGCTTCTGCGGGAACGATACTTGCGGAAGCAGACTGGGCGGAATGAGGACGTGAATCAGCAGCAGGCGGGGCAGGCGCAAGCGTGCAGTCTGCGAAAACCGATGGCTCCGGGCGCTGGTAACGGAGCACGGAACCGCATACGGCGCTCTGCAGTTCAAAATTCGGAGTACCTGATTTTCTGGCTGCTGTTTTTGGTGTCGGTGGGATATCAGATGTACATGGCCTTTGCCTATGCTTCATTTGATGGGGATGATGCGTATTATGTAGTTCAATCTGTATTGGCGGATCAGACCGGAGTGTTGAACCGGATTCGTCCCTACACTGGACTTTCTACGGACTTAGATATCCGTCATGCCCTGGCGACGCTGCCGCTGTGGATTGCCTATGTGGCGCGGATGACAGGCATTCATGCGACGATTGTGGCGCATACGCTGCTGCCGCTGATTTTTATTCCGCTGACCTATTATGTGTTTGTTCAGATCGGCAGAAAGCTGTTTTCCGACGGCTCTGTCAAGCTTCCGATTTTTCTGACGCTGGTTTCCATTATGCAGATCTGGGGGAATATTTCGATTTATACGAATGAAACCTTTTTCCTGACGCGGACCTGGCAGGGAAAATCGGTGCTGGCAAATCTGATCTTGCTGGTGGAGCTGTGGCTGATGTTGGAGCTTTGTGCGCGGGAAAAAAATAGGGAGAGGCAGGAAGAAACGGGATCGCAGCTGCCCTACTGGCTGCTGCTTGCAGTCAATCATATCGCAGCGGCGATGATGACGAGTATGGGTGCGTTTCTGACGGCGATGCTGTTCGGCATTACGGCGCTTGTGGCGGCGATCCGATATCGGAGCTGGTCGATTTTGTGGAAAACGGCGTTGTGCTGCATTCCGAATGTGGTTTATCTGATGTTGCTGCTGGTTTTGTAAGTGAAAGACGGCAGTTTGCAAAACACCTGTGAACTGCATCGATAGGAGAGATTGCGTTGAAAGAGATTGTGACAATTTTTCAGAATTACTGCGGCAGCGGCTGGTATCCGGTACTTTTTCTGGCTGCGCTTTTGTATTTGCTGGTGACAGAAAAGAAAAAACAGATCCGTGTGGTGCTGGTGGAAAGCTCTTTGGTGATCACGGTTTTATTCTTTCTGCCGTTTACAAAGACGGTAATGAATCTGCTGGGCGAAGGAGAAACCTATTACCGGATTTTGTGGCTGCTTCCCATGGCGGTTGTGATCGCTTATGCGGGGATCCGGTTGTTTGGAAAGCATTACCGGATCGGCTTTGTTGTTTTGGCGCTGGTGCTGGTGTTGACCGGAAAATCGGTGTACAACAGCCCGTATCTGTCAAAGGCGCAGAACCGGTATCATATTCCAAATTCCGTGATCGCGATCTGCAACGAGATCATGCCGGCGGAGGAGGAAGAGCGGGTCTGGGCGGTATTTCCGCAGGAGCTGATCTACTATGTGCGGCAGTATACCTCGGAGGTGCAGATGCCGTACGGGCGGGAAATGCTGGAGGCGTCCTGGGAGTGGAACTGGGACACGCACCCGATTTATAAGATTATGCGGGAGGATACGATTGATCTGGATGCGCTTTCGCCGCTTTTGACGGAGTACAACTGCCAGTATCTGATTTTGAACAAGAGCGTTCCGTATACCGGCGATCCGCAAAAAAACGGATTGACGAAAATTGCGGATATTGAAGCATATGAGCTGTACCGGAATGAAGCGGTGGAGATTGCGAAGAGGAAAGAATAGGAAAAGAATAACAAACCGGGAGCCTGCGCAGTGTGCACAGGCTCCCGGTTTTTATACAAGATCCATTTACTGTTTAAATACTTTCCCAAACCGCTCTGCGATTTTTTCACGACCCTTTTGGTTCAGATGATATCCGTCCGTCAGGCAGTCGGTATCCTCCATTGTGATCGCACCGTAGTAGTTGTCGATAAAGGATACGCCGTTTTTGCGGCAGGCTTCGACTTCCCAGTTGAGGTAATCGACCATCGTGCCGTTGCCGAGATCATCGCGGTCGATATCGATGGTTTTGCCGTTTGCATCCGTGAAGGTGCCGTAGGGCTGGGAGAGCAGGTAAATGCGGATATGCGGGCATTGCTCCTGAAAAAGCTTGATTGTCGCGGTTAAAGCGCCATAAACGGTCGTCAGGTTTTTATCGTTTGCCTCGTCGTAAACCGTGCGGTCGTCCCTGTAGTCCTGCAGGTCATAGAGGATCACGAGGTCGTCCACCTTGGAAAGATCAACGCTCTTTAAAGTTTCGAGCGCCTGCGCGGCAGCTTCGGAATTCATCTGCGGGACGATGACGTCCATTAGGTCGAAATTCTGGTTGAGCAGAGCAGCCGCAACCCAGTAAAGGCTGACGCCATCCAGCGGATAGCTGTTGTCAAATTCCTGATGCTTCATGGAAATGGAGCTTCCGGGGAACGCGGCGTTTAAAATGGTGGCATTTGCGGATTTTTCCATCAGGGCAGCCAGACCGGTGTCGGAGCGATCATCGGACAGAAGGTCGTTTCCGAGGGCAAGAACGGTGGTTACCCCGTCATCCTCATGTCCTTCGAGCATTTCCGGATCGAGAGGCTGGAGATAATCCATAACCTCAACATCGAACTCTGTAGTCGTTTCATTTGGGTTATAATCGGACTGACGGCCGCGGTTCCAGAGAAACAGCCGGACAATCGTTACAACGAGGATGATAGAAAAGACGATGACGAAAATCACATGTCCGGACGGACGCCCGGAGCTGGAAGAACGACGCCTCCTTTTACGGCTTTTTGTATGGGAATGGGTATGTTTTGAATGCTGATTTGGTCTGCTGTTTTCTGCGGTAGAATTATTTTCTTTCATAAAAAATCTGAACTCCTTATGGTTTACTGTCAATTTTGACCGGTAAAAAGTCGTTTTGATACATTCATCTTAGCATTCAGCCACACAACTGTCCAGACAGGGGTCAAAAGATTCAAAATAATTTAAGAATCTTAAATCTTCCTAATCCGTGAGAAAGATGATATACTGGAGCAACAGCGAGTCAACATGCTTGCATGATTGACGAGCGGCGACAGTAGCCCATGAACGAAGTTTATGGGCGGATGGGCGAAAGCCGGTAACGAACGAACAGCCTGCGTAAGCAGGCAAAAAAGCACGTTAGCGCGGGTTCGTGAGTGCACTTTCGGCGACCAAAAAGGAATTTTTATATGAAAAAGAAACTGAATTTACGGGATTTTGCCATCCTGCAGCTTGTCGTGCTGATCTACACCAGCTCCACGGTCATCAGCAAAATCGCGGCGCAGTCCGCGGAGAGCGGAAACGGATGGACATTTTTGCTGCTCTACGGAGCAGAAATCGGAGTGCTGGGCATCTATGCGCTTTGCTGGCAGCAGGTCATCAAACGGGTGGAACTGTCTGTGGCGTATGCGAATCGGGCGATGGCGCTTTTGTGGTCCCTTTTGTGGGCGGTATTACTGTTCGGGGAGCAGATTACGGTGAAAAAACTCATCGGCGTCGGACTGGTGCTTGCCGGGACGCTGATTATCAACGGAGGAAAGGAGCAGGAAAATCATGATTGATTATCATTACTTCTTTCTGATCGGATCCGTGCTTGTGGCGGCGGTTTCCCAGGTTTTATTAAAAAAAGGTGCCCTGCATCATTATGACAGCTGGATTCGGGAATATTTGAATCCGTGGGTGATCACGGGTTATATTTTGATGTTCGGCTCCGTTTTTTTTAGTATTATGGGACTTCGGGGCGTGGATTTTTTCAACGCCCCTGTCATTGATTCGCTGGGCTATGTATTGGTTCCGGTCTGCGGTGCGGTGTTTTTTCATGAAAAGCTGACTGCTCGCAAATTAGTGGGAATATGCTGCATAGTTCTGGGAATGGCTGTGTTCTACCTTTGAGGTCAGCTGCAGCCATTTTGCATAATCGTAGGAGCGGCGCACATCTGCAGTGCAGGCGGCAAGCTCCGCCGGATCACCCAGACGGTCGCGGAAGGCACGTCGGTCTGCCGGGGGGAGATTGACATATTTCAGATAGGAAATCTTGAGTTCATTTAAATGGCCGCGACAGGCGGGACAGTATTTTTTGTGCCCGTTCAGCATGTGGATTCGTTTACAGTGACGGCAATAATGGATGTACATCATAAGCGTAACTCCTTTCTTTTGGGTGACAAAAGTCTTTGTCTGGATAAACATATTGTGCCATTTAGACAAAAAATACACAACGAAAAAACGTTTACATTTTTCGACAGGAAAGCTGGCAGGAGGGAATCAGTGGAGGAACAGCATAAGAAGAAAAAAACGGGAAGTGCCAAAAAAGCGGCTCCCCATGGGATAAAAGACAGAAAGAGCGTATCAGAACAGAAAAAAAAGACGCAGCGCGCAGAACGTATTCCCGAGCGAAAAAAGTCGAACTGGGACGATGGAGAATTTCTCGATGACTGGGACGAGGTATCCGGCAAAACAGCAGCGCACAGCAATAAGCGCCGCGTGAAAAAGCCTGCCGGAAAAAGCAGTCAGACTTTTCATGAAAAAAGCAGTCAGAACCGCGCTGTAAAGCGCTCTGCGTCCACATCGACCGCAGCATCCGGCAGAAACCGAAAACACCGGTCTGCCAGAAAAGAGCCGATGGCGGCGCTGGATATCGCGATTGCTCTGACGGGCGTGCTGGTTTTGGCGGCGGCAGTGTTTACGACATCGATGTATCTGGGACGAAACGAGCAGAATAAGCAGATGGAGGCGGTGGCTGCAGTCGGGAAAAATCTGGAAGCGATCGGGATGTCCGGGGAAGAGGTTCTGTCGGCGGTCGCTGTCGCAGCGCAGAACGTCTCGGAGGAGGCTTCTGAAGAAGAGACGACGGAGACGGAAACCGGATATGAGGAAAAGGATCTGGAAGCCAATGTCGACGTTATTTTAAAGCTGTCTTCGATGCAGAAGGATATGAAAATTAAATTTGCGGACAAAAACTCCGGTAAGCTGATAGGAAATCAACCCTTTACCGTAAAGCTGGAGGGCGCGTCGAGCCAGAACGCAAAGGATGACGACAAGGACGGCGTAATTTATTTAAAAGACTTAAAAGCAGGCGATTACGTCGTTACCGTGACCGGACCGGATGAAATCAGCGGCAGAAAAGCAGCCGGAATTTCCGGGCGAGTGACGGTAAAGGACAAGATTGAGTATAAAAAGGTCGACGTGACGGACGAGATCAAAAAGGAGTCGGAGATCAACGTGGCGAAAGAGGATACCGCGATTGCACCGGCAGTGGAATCGGTTCTGCAGGATACTGTGGAATGGGTTGAGTCCACCAAAACACCGGCAGGAAACGGACAGGAATATGAAGAGGTCGGCAAGTCCGATATCCCGGAGCCTGCCCAGGCAAGACTTCTGGAGCCGGAGATAAAATACGCATATTTTGCAAAGGAAACGCAGATCGCCGTTTTCGATCAGCCCAGGGAGGAATCCCCTGCAGAGGGCGAGAACACGCCGCCTTCGGAGAGTGAATCTTCCTCCGAGAGCGAAAGCACAAAGCCCTCCGAGAGTGAAAGTACAAAGCCTTCGGAGAGCGAATCGGAATCCGGAAGCAGCAAGCCGACGGAAAGCGAGAGCACGAAGCCGTCCGAGAGTGAAAGTACAAAGCCTTCGGAAAGCGAATCTGCAACCGAAAGCAGCACTGCAGCGACAGAGCCGACGAAAACGCCGGAAACCAAGCCGGAGGAGGTAAAGGTCAAGAAGATCACGATCTCAGGCTCTGCAACGGTTGAGGTCGGACAGACTGTTTCCCTTTCTGTAACGGTATCGCCGGACAATGCAGCGAACAAGTCCGTTCGCTGGGAAATCGTTTCCGGAAAAGAGTTTGTCTCGGTGGATGATAAGGGAACGGTAAAAGGCGTAAAAGCCGGAGAAGCGAAGATCAAAGCGGTCGCGCAGGACGGCAGCAACGTAGAGAGCGGAATCAGCACTGTGAAGGTGACGGAGAAAAAGATAAACCGCGGCGATACAAAGACCTTATTGAAAGATAAAAACGGCAACCAGCTGTACTGCAAGGACGGGGATACCTACCGTGAGGCAACGACGGCGGATTATTATACCAAAGACAAATTTTACCGCAAAAAAGCGAATGTGGAATATCGGTATACCGGATGGCAGACGATCGACGGAAAACGCTTTTTCTATGACAAAAACGGGACCGCCGTTACCGGCGAACAGGTGATCCAGGGCGTGAAATACACGTTCAATGGGGACGGCAGCTTAAATACGGGAACTGTGATGGGAATTGACATTTCCAAACACAACGGCAATATCGACTGGAACGCAGTCAAAAACTCCGGCGTACAGTACGTCATCCTGCGCTGCGGCTATCGCGGCTCGGCTTCGGGCGTGCTGGTAGAGGATCAGAAGTTTAAGAGCAATATTCAGGGCGCGACGGCGGCAGGTCTGAAGGTCGGTATTTATTTCTTCAGCCAGGCGGTGAATGAAGTGGAAGCGGTCGAAGAGGCCTCCATGACGCTTTCCCTGATTAAAAAATACAGAATCACTTATCCTGTCTATATTGACGTGGAGAGCGCAAATGGGCGCGCAGACGGAATCTCCAAAGCGGCGCGAACGTCTGTCATCAACGCATTCTGCCAGACGATCCGTAACAGCGGCTACACGCCGGGACTGTATGCGAACAAAAACTGGCTGACGGAAAAGATCAATACAGGCGCCCTTGGCGGCTGCAAGATCTGGCTGGCGCAGTATGTTGCTGCACCGACCTATGGAGGACGTTACGAGATGTGGCAGTATTCGTCGAGAGGGGCGATTGCAGGAATTAAAGGAAATGTTGACTTAAACGTAAGCTATATGGGTTACTGATATTGTGACAAAATTTGATACGGACAGGGCGCTGCAGTCTGCAGGATATCCGTAAACTGCAGCGCGCATTGCCGGGAATGGCGGCAATGCCGTATTTTCCTGTTGGAAAAACACGGAAAATATGGTACACTGGAAAAAAATCAGGATTATGGGATTTTGCGTCCTTTTGCGCAGAATCGAAAAGGAGAAGAGGCATGAGAACCTATCTTGTTACCGGAGGAGCGGGGTTTATCGGTTCCAATTACATTCACTATATGTTCCGCAAGTATGACAACGAAATCCGCATTATCAATGTGGATGCGCTGACCTATGCGGGCAATCTCGAGAACTTAAAGGACATTGAAAACCGCGATAACTATACCTTTGTAAAAGCAAATATCTGCGATAAAGAAGCGATTGCAAAGATTTTTGCAGAAAACGATATTGACCGCGTAGTTCATTTTGCAGCGGAAAGCCATGTAGACAGAAGCATCAGGAATCCCGAGGTATTCGTACAGACCAACGTGCTGGGTACTGCCGTGATGTTAAACTGCGCAAAGAACGCGTGGGAGCTTCCGGACGGCACCTTTAAGCCGGGCAAGAAATTCCTGCATGTTTCGACGGATGAAGTATACGGCTCTTTGAGCGAAGACGGCGGCTATTTCTATGAGACAACCCCCTATGCGCCCCACAGCCCGTATTCTGCCAGCAAAGCAGGATCTGATATGCTTGTAAAAGCGTATATGGATACCTATCATTTCCCTGCAAATATCACAAACTGCTCTAATAACTACGGTCCTTACCAGTTTCCGGAAAAGCTGATTCCGCTGATCATCAACAATGCGCTGCACGGCAAGAAGCTTCCGGTATACGGCGACGGCAAGAACGTCCGCGACTGGCTGTATGTCGAAGACCACGCAAAGGCCATCGACATGGTGCAGGAGCAGGGCAGACTGTTCGAAACCTACAATGTAGGCGGTCATAACGAAAAACAGAACATTCAGATCATCGAAATCATTATCGAGACCCTGCAGGAGATGCTTGCAGACGACGACCCGCGCAAGGCGCTTGTCAGCAAGGATCTGATTACCTATGTAGCAGACCGCAAGGGACACGACAGAAGATACGCGATCGCTCCCGACAAGATTAAGAAAGAGATCGGCTGGTATCCGGAGACGATGTTCAAAGAAGGCATTAAAAAGACCATTGCATGGTACTTCGAGCATGAAGACTGGATGGAGCGTGTAACCAGCGGCGACTACCAGAAATATTATAACGAAATGTACAAAGCCTGAGAATTTCCGGACTGCCGGGAGGAAAATGCCGGACAGACCGAAGAAAACAGGGCTTTGTATACCAGAATGGGGACGGCGCGCGACACCGTTCCCCTTTTGGCGCATCTGGGCAGGAGCGCACGGCAGTAGAACAGTGCTGCCGGGCAGTAGAACAGTGCCGCCGAAGCGATCCTGTAAAGCAAAATGTTTTTCATACAGGCGAATGAACGCATAGGAATGGAGGAATCTATGAAAGGTATCATTCTTGCAGGCGGCTCCGGAACCCGCCTTTATCCGCTGACCAAGGCGGTATCCAAACAGATTATGCCGGTTTACGACAAACCGATGATTTATTATCCACTCTCCACACTGATGCTGGCGGGCATCCGGGAGATTCTGATTATTTCCACGCCCAGGGATCTGCCTGCTTTTAAAGAACTGTTCGGTACAGGCGAGCAGCTGGGACTTTCGATGTCCTATGCGGTTCAGGAGACGCCCCGCGGACTGGCAGACGCATTTTTGATCGGCGCGGATTTCATCGGAAACGACAGCGTTGCCCTCGTTCTGGGCGACAATATTTTCTATGGACAGAGCTTTTCCAGAGTGCTGCGTCAGGCAGCGGAGCGGGAAAAGGGTGCGACGATTTTCGGCTATTTTGTCCGCGATCCCAGAGAATACGGCGTGGTGGAATTCGATGAAAACGGCAAAGCGCTTTCCATCGAGGAAAAGCCGGAGCATCCCAAGAGCAACTACGCAGTTCCCGGACTGTATTTTTATGATAACGACGTTGTGGAAATCGCCCGCAACGTAAAGCCGTCTGCAAGAGGTGAGATCGAAATCACTTCGATCAACAACGAATATCTGCGCAGAGGGACGCTGATGGTGGAGACGCTGGGCAGAGGCTTTGCATGGCTCGATACCGGCAACCACGATGCACTGCTGGATGCGGCAGATTTCGTCGCAGCGGTACAGAAGCGTCAGGGCATGTACATTTCCTGCATTGAGGAAATCGCGTTCCGCAGAGGTTTTATCGATAAACAGCAGCTCTTAAAGCTTGCGGAGCCGCTGATGAAGACCAACTATGGAAAATATCTCGTAGAGGTCGCAAACGGACTTTAAAAACGGAACAGGAGAATAGAAAAATGGGAAAAATTTCAGTAGAAACATGTCATATCGAAGGTCTTAAGGTGATCACCCCCCAGGTGTTCGGCGACGCCCGCGGTTACTTCATGGAGACTTATAACTACAACGATTACAAGGAAGCCGGCATCGATCAGGTTTTCGTACAGGACAACCAGTCCGCATCCAAAAAAGGCGTTCTGCGGGGGCTTCATTTCCAGATCAATTACCCCCAGGACAAACTGGTGAGAGCGATTCGCGGCGAAGTGTTTGACGTTGCGGTTGACTTACGTCCCGGCTCCAAAACCTATGGTCAGTGGTACGGTGTGTTGCTTTCCGAAGAGAACAAAAAGCAGTTCTTTATCCCCAAGAATTTCGCACACGGCTTTGTAGTGCTGTCGGATTATGCAGAATTTGCCTATAAGTGCACCGACTTCTATCATCCCAACGACGAAGGCGGTCTGGCATGGAACGATCCCCAGATCGGCGTAGAATGGCCGATTCCGGAAGGAATGGAACTGACCTTGTCTGACAAAGATAAAAAGTGGGGCTCTTTTGCCGAATTTACAGAAAGCAGAAATAAATGAAGAGACTGAATAAAAAAACAGGAATCGCCATATTCACTGCGGTGATGGCGATTCTTGCCGTTATTATCCTTGTTTATCATAATCCCCTTGCCAATCCGCAGGATGAGCTGCTGAAAAAAGTGATTGCCTGCGTGCTGATCGTGGCGGCGGTCATTGCCTTTATCCGGTTATACGATAAGATCACGGTGCTGCCGGTGGAATTATACCAGAACCGCAGGCTGATCTGGAAACTGGCAAAGAGCGATTTCAAAAAGCGCTACGCAGGCTCTTATATGGGAGCGTTCTGGGCGATGGTGCAGCCGGTCATCACAGTTGCGATGTACTGGGTTGTTTTCGTGATTATTTTCCCGAACCGGACTGGTTATGCCTCCGGAGGCGTAGAAGGTGTTCCGTATATCCTGTTTCTGACAGCGGGACTGGTGCCCTGGTTTTATTTTTCCGAAGCTCTGACCAGCGCAATGGTATCGCTGCTGGAATATAATTACCTGGTAAAAAAAGTCGTATTCAAAATCAGTATCCTGCCGATTATCAAGATTATTGCAGCGACATTTATTCATGCGTTTTTCGTGCTGGTTTTACTGATCGTGGCAGCATTGAACGGCTATTATCCGAGCCTGTATACACTGCAGGTATTTTATTACAGCTTCTGCATGTTCGTTTTTGTACTGGCACTCAGTTATACGACCTGCTCGGTTGTCATTTTTTTCAGGGATCTGCAGTCCATTGTCAATATCTTTCTGCAGGTCGGTATGTGGGCAACTCCGGTGCTGTGGAATATCAATGATTTTCCGATGAAGCTTCAGATGATCGTGAAAATCAATCCGCTTGTATACATTGTGGAGGGCTACAGAAGCGCTGTATACGGAAAACAGTGGTTCTGGGAGGATTTTTACTCCACGGTTTATTTCTGGATTATCACGGTGGTGCTGTTTGGCATTGGCGCACTGATTTTCAAGAAACTCAAGATTCATTTTGCGGATATCATGTAAAGGAAAACTGGTTATGGAACAAAAAGAACTGGCAATTCATGTGGACAGGGTGAGCAAAGTATACAAGCTGTACCGCAGAAACCGGGACCGTCTGATCGAATCCCTGGGACTGACAAAAAAGAAACTTTCCACGCCGCATTACGCATTAAAGGATGTCAGTCTGGACATTTATAAAGGAGAGACTGTCGGCATTATTGGCACGAACGGCTCCGGCAAATCGACGATTTTAAAGATTATCACCGGCGTATTACATGAGACGAGCGGCACTGTGCAGGTAAACGGCAGAATTTCCGCCTTGCTGGAGCTGGGCGCAGGCTTTAACATGGAATACAACGGCATCGAAAATATTTATCTGAATGGAACGATGATCGGTTTTTCTGAAAAAGAAATTGATGAAAAGCTGCAGGATATCCTGGATTTTGCGGATATCGGGGACTATGTGTACCAGCCGGTAAAGACCTATTCCAGCGGTATGTTTGTCCGACTGGCATTTGCAGTTGCCATCAATATCGACCCGGAAATCCTGATCGTCGATGAGGCGCTTTCGGTTGGCGACGTATTTTTCCAGGCAAAATGCTATCGAAAATTCGAGGAATTCAAGAAAAAAGGCAAGACGATCCTGTTCGTCAGCCACGATCTGAGCGCGATCAGCAAATACTGCGACCGTGCGATTCTGTTAAATCAGGGCGTAAAGCTTGGAGAAGGCTCGCCCAAAGACATGATCGACGCCTACAAGCAGGTGCTGGTGGGACAGTACGAAACGCCTAAGGCTGGCGTGGATGTACCTGACCTGACGGCGGACGGGGATGTTCGGGCGGCGCTTGACAAACAGAAAAAGAAGCAGGAAGCGGCGCGCATGGGCGTCAACCCGGAGACACTGGAATACGGCACGAAGCAGGCGGAAATTGTTTCGTATTACATTACGGACAAAAACGACGTGCAGACGACCGCAATTTTAAAGGGCGACGAATTCACGATGCATATGAAGGTGAAAATCGGTCAGGATCTTCCGGCGCCGATCTTTGCTTTTTCCATCAAAAACATCAAGGGCGTGGAGATCACGGGAACGAACACGATGTTTGAAAAGACGTTTCTGGAGAGCGTAAAGGCAGGGCAGGTGCTGGAAATTACATTCCGCCAGAAGATGCGCCTGCAGGGCGGTGACTATCTCATATCCCTGGGTGTGACAGGGTATGAAAAAGATACGTTTAAAGTGTATCATCGTCTTTATGACGTGCTGAATATTACGGTCGTGTCCGACAAGGATACGGTGGGCTATTTTGATATGGAATCTCAGGTTGAGGTGAAGGAGATTTAACGTATGCAGACAGGCAGGACAGAGAAGATCGGGAATGTTGTGCTGGATTATTCCCATTATCCGGAACAGGATTTTTACTGCGACGGAGCGTCGGAGGATGCGCTTTTGGAGCTGGTAAAAACAATCCCGCCCCGGGAATATCCCCAGGAAATCTATAAAGCGGCGAGCTGGGAGGTGCTTTACCACCTTTCCGACCTGCGGGGAAATATCGTCGGATGGCTGCCTGTTGACAAAAGCATGAAGGTGCTGGAAATCGGTTCCGGCTGCGGCGCGATTACGGGAAGCCTTGCACAGAAGGCAGGCAGCGTAACCTGCGTCGACCTTTCGAAAAAACGCAGCTTGATCAACGCTTACCGCCATCAGGACTGTGACAACGTGACGATCCATGTGGGCAACTTTTCGGACATCGAGCCGGATCTGCCGACGGATTATGATTTTGTCTGTCTGATCGGCGTGTTCGAATACGGGCAGAGCTATATCGGCGGAAAAACCCCCTTTCACGATTTCTACCGGATTATCAAAAAACATGTGAAATCCGATGGACATATCGTGATTGCGATAGAGAATAAACTTGGTTTAAAATATTGGGCGGGGTGCCGGGAAGACCACGTCGGCACGTTTTTTTCAGGCCTGGAGGATTACCCCCAGGGCGGTGCGGCTCGCACCTTTTCCCGGAGCGGTCTGGAAAAAATCCTGAAAGAATGCGGTGAGACGGAATATCATTTCTACTACCCTTATCCGGATTATAAATTTATGACGACGCTGTACTCCGACCGGTATCTGCCGAAAGTCGGAGAACTATCTAATAACCTACGAAATTTCGACCGCGACCGGATGCTGCTGTTCGATGAAAAAAAGGTGTTCGATATGCTCATCCGCGAGGGACTGTTTGGACAGTACAGCAATTCGTTCCTCGTGATGACAGGACCCATGACGGATATTGTATACAGCCGTTTTTCCAACGACAGGGCGGAGCATCTGAGCATCCGCACGGATATTCTGGAAAAGGACGGAAAACACACTGTCCGGAAATATCCGGCAACCTCAGCTGCAGCGGCACATATTGAAGCCCTGGCAGAAAATGAATGCGTCTTCACAGAACGGTTTAAAGGCAGCACCCTCTCAGTCAACCGTCTGGAGCTGAAACGGAATCCGGATGGATTGCCCTTTGCGGAAATCGAATATCTCGAAAATAGCCGGACATTGGAAGAACTGCTGGATGAGTGCTTACAGAACAATGACGAAGCCGGTTTTGATAAGCTGTTTGACCGTTACTGCAAAATCGCAGCGTGGAAAGCGGAGGGGACGAAGCAGGATTATGACCTGACCTTCCCGAATATCTGCGTACAGGGTGATATCTGGACGATGATCGATTACGAGTGGACGACAGACAAGCTGACGCCGCAGCAGATCATCAGCCGGGCATTGAACTGCTATGGTCAGGAGGATCCGGTTCGGATGGAGCATCCGATTGTGAAAAAGCATCTGGAAGCCCTCGGCATCGGCAAAGAGCAGATGCGGGAGCTTTCGGAAAAAGAGCTGGCATTCCAGCACTTTGTCCTGCAGGAAAAGGACGGGCGGAGCCGGACGGCTCTTGGGCAGCTTCGGCATCTGATCGGCAACCGTGCTGTGCCGTATCAGGAATTTTTCGCCCGGGCGGACCGCAAAAAGGTGCAGGTATTTGAAGACTTCGGCGCAGGATATACACCGGAGCATTCTTATTATCAATATGATGCATATGAGGCGGACGATCTGATCAACGCCAGGATCATCTGCAAAGCAGGTACAAAAGCGATTCGCTTAGATCCTGCGGAGCTGCCGTGTCTGGTACAGATTCATGGAATTGAATGGCGCGGAAAAGCGCTGACGCGGGCACAGCTGGATCAGTGCCTGTCGACGAACGGACAGGTGCTTGCAGATACCCCGTCCCATGTTCCGACGGTACTGTTTGAAACAGGAGATCCGAACATCAGCGTTCGGCTGGATTGTCTGGACAACGAGGCGACGGATGGCGAAGCACTGATCATCCGGGCACAGATCGCATGGCTGTCGGCGGAAATGCTGCAGGATATTCAGGCGCGCCTGGCGGCAGCGGCAAGGAGGAAAGGTTTTTGGTTTCAAAGATAAAAGAAGCAATTCAGAATAATCTGGTAAAGAAAAGATACCGCTGGTATCAGGAGCAGATTCAGAAACAGACCCTCACCTATGACGAGTGGATTCGGGAAAAGGAAGCACAGGAGGACGAGGCACTGCGCGCAGAGCACAGGGCAGAGCACGCAGAGGTGATCTCCTACGATGAGTGCCGCGCGGATTTTGATGTGCGGCGGTATGGAAATGGCGCAACGCCCGCGGACGTCCTGATTTTCCACGCGCCGGACGCAAGCCCGGACACGAGAGGTATTTCACATGTGCTCAGCTGGTTTGAAGCCCATCCCGAAACGGTGATCGCCTACGCGGACGAGGATGAAATCGACGAAGCCGGTAAGCGCAAAAATCCCTGGTTGAAGCCGGACTGGTCGCCGGATACGCTGATGTCCTGCTTTTATTTCGGCGGATTCTTTGCGGTGCGCAGACAGGCGATGGAGAACTGTCCGTGGCTGGCAGATGAGAACCCACTGCGCAACCTTTATGACCTGGTGCTGCGTCTGACGGAAATCGAGAATGGAACGGCACATATCGACAGCGTGCTGTTTCATCATGAAAAAATCGAAGTCTGGGGTATGGAAGAGACGTATGATGATCTGAAAAAGGCGGCATATGTAAGAAGAGGCTGGCCTCTTACGCCCTCCGGGAAGGTTTCAATCATCATCCCGACCAAGGATCATCCCCATATTTTATCGAATTGCATTCATTCTGTCCTGGAAAGTGGAAACTACCGGGATTTTGAGATCATCGTTGTGGATAACGGAAGCAATGAACAAAACCGTGCAAGAATTGAACGGATGCGCGATATGTTGAACGAGGATTTCCGGTTCGTTTATCACTATGAACCGATGGAGTTCAATTTTTCCAAAATGTGCAACCTTGGCGTGTCCCTGGCGACCGGCGATTACATCCTGTTATTGAATGACGATATCGAAATTACGCAGGACAACTGGCTGGAAAAGCTGATGGAAAAGGCGGTTCTGCCGCACGTCGGCGCGGTGGGCGCAAAGCTGATCTATCCGGGCACGGAGATCATTCAGCACGCGGGCATCACCAACATTCATCTGGGACCTGCACACAAGCTGCAGTTCCGCTCCGATGCGCTGGAATTTTATTTCGGGCGCAACCGCATGGCGATGGATGTCCTGGGTGTAACCGGAGCCTGCCTGCTGGTGAAAAAAAGCATTTACGATCAGGCGCAAGGACTGTCTGAGAACCTGCGTGTCGCGTTCAACGACGTGGAATTCTGCTATCATGTATATGAAATGGGCTATTACAACGTGGTACGCAACGATGTGACGCTGACGCATCATGAATCCTTAAGCCGCGGTGCGGACGACAGCACGGAAAAGCTGCGCCGTCTGCATCAGGAACTGAATTTGCTCTATGAACTGCACCCGTCCTTATACGGAACAGACCCGTTCTATCACAGATATCTGGTAAAGGATGTGCTGGATGCGGAATTTTATACGGGCTGCCGTTATGATTTTGACAAAAGAGTGGAAAAAGTTTCCCCTGAGAAGATCGAGGGTGTTCTGGAACCGCAGTGGCATAATGAGGTGCTGCGCATCGGTGTGGAGTTCGCCGGGGACCTGGGACGCTGGCAAAGGGGCACTGCAGGAGCAGGAACTGGCGACTGGATGATCCAGGGCTGGACGTGGGCACTGCAGGTTGACAACTGTCGGTACGATTTTTCCCTGTTGTTAAAGAAGGTGGAGACCGGCTATATTGCGCCCGGCTCCAGTACGGAAGCGATTCCTGAGGATCGGGGCGAGGTCTGGAGGATTCCCTGTACGAGGCAGTTCCGCCCGGATATCGACGAAAATCTGCACGGAATTGTCCATACCGAGCTGCCGGGCGTGTGCGTGACCTTCGATCGGGACAGCCTGCCGGAGGGAGACTACCTGATCGGCTTTTTGTGGGAAGATACCTGCTCGCGGCAGAAGCTTTACCGCTTCAGTCCGGAAATGCTTACAGTGAGGAAATAATAAAATCATGGAAGAAAAAAAGGACTATCAGGACGCTTACGAGAAAGAACATTATAAAGCCGTTTATCTGGCAACCCGGGTCGCTGAGCTGGAGGATCAGGTGGACGATCTGCAGTTCAAATTGAACCGCATCAAAAACAATCCGATCTGGAAAGCGTCCGGCCCTGCCAGAAAGTGCATGCATTTTGTGATCCGCCAGAAGGACCGTTTGAAAAATTGCGGCAGTCTGTCGGGCGTGATTGCAAAGGTGCGCTATAAATCCTGGGAAAAGAAGGCGATGACCCATTACGGCACCCAGAGCTTCCCGTCCGCAGAGGAAAGACAGAAGCAGGAGGCGGCTGTCTTTGAACGGATGCCCAAGATCAGTATTCTTGTTCCGTTGTGGAACACGCCGGAAAGCTTTTTAACCGAGATGATCGGCTCCGTCCAGTGGCAGACCTACAAAAACTGGGAGCTGTGTCTGGCGGACGGTTCGGACGATGCGCACGCCTATGTCGGCGAATACTGCAAAAGGCTGGCGGCGCAGGATTCGAGAATCGTTTATCAGAAGCTTGCCAAAAACGAGGGCATTTCGGGCAACACGAACGAATGCTATAAGCTTGCATCCGGCGAGTTTATCGGGCTGTTTGACCACGACGATATTCTGCATCCCTGCGCACTTTACGAGTATGTAAAGGCGATCAACGAAAAGGATGCGGACTTTATTTACTGTGATGAGGCGACGTTTAAGAGCCCGGACATCAACAAGATGATCACGATGCACTTCAAGCCGGATTATGCGATCGACAACCTGCGCGCGAACAACTATATTTGTCATTTCAGCGTATTTTCCAGAGAGCTGTTGGATGGCACGGAGCTGTTTCGGACAAAATTTGACGGCAGCCAGGATCATGACATGATTCTGCGCCTGACGGACAATGCGAAGCATATCGTCCATGTGCCGAAGCTTCTGTATTATTGGCGCTCCCATGCAGGCAGTGTTGCGGGCAATATCGAGGCAAAGCCTTACGTGGTCGAAGCAGCGAGAGGCGCGGTTGCGGATCATTTGCGCAGACACGGCTTCAAAAACTTTACAATTACGAGCACTCGCGCGTTTGAGACGATTTTTAAAATCAGTTATGAAATTATCGGTGAACCGAAGATTTCTATCATTATTCCGAATAAGGATCATGTGGAAGACCTGCGCCGCTGTATCAGCTCCATTGTGGAAAAATCGACCTGGGAAAATTACGAGATCATTGTAGTGGAGAACAACAGCGAGACGAAGGAGATTTTTTCCTACTATGACGAGCTGCAGAATAATCCGCAGATCCGCGTGGTGACCTTCGAGGGTAAATTTAATTATTCGAAAATCAACAATTTCGGCGTCTCTCTTGCGACCGGAGACTATGTGCTGTTGTTAAACAATGATACGCAGGTAATTACGATCAACTGGATGGAAGAGCTTCTGATGTATGCGCAGCGCCCGGACGTCGGCGCAGTCGGCGGAAAGCTTTACTATGGGGATAAAACGATCCAGCATGCGGGCGTCGTGATCGGGCTTGGCGCGCATCGGACGGCAGGACATGTGCATTACCGCCAGAAGCGGGAAAATTTAGGATACATGGGACGTCTGTGCTATGCGCAGGACATGACGGCAGTAACCGGAGCATGTCTTTTGGTGAAAAAATCGCTCTATGAGCAGGTCGGCGGTCTGGACGAGAGCTTTGAAATTTCATTAAACGATGTGGACTTCTGTTTGAAGCTGCGCAAGGCTGGTTATCTGAACGTCTTTACGCCCTTTGCCGAGCTGTATCATTTCGAATCGATTTCGAGAGGATTAGACGATCAGGGAGAAAAAGCAAAACGGTATAACGAAGAGTCCGAACGCTTCCGCAACAAATGGAAAGCTGAGCTGGAAGCCGGAGATCCTTATTTTAATCCGAATTTTTCGTTAGATAAATCTGACTTTTCTTTACGGGTCTGAAAAAATAGTGTATACTGACTTAAAGAAGATGCACTGCAGCCAAGGAATGACTGACAGGCAGGGACGTAAGAGACGGCAGGCATCAGAAAAGATGGAGGTAGCAAAAGCGATGAATTACATGGATCAGTACAAATTCTGGCTGGAGGATTCCTACTTTGATGAAGGAACCAAGGAAGAGCTCCGTAAAATTGCAGATAATCAGGCGGAGATTGAAGATCGTTTTTACAAGGATCTGGCGTTTGGTACCGGCGGTCTGCGCGGTGTGATCGGAGCCGGAACCAACCGGATGAATATTTATACTGTCAGAAAAGCAACACAGGGTCTGGCAAACTACATTTTAAAGCAGGGCGGCGCTGAAAAGGGCGTTGCAATTGCATACGACAGCCGTTATTATTCTCCTGAATTTGCAGATGAGGCTGCACTGTGCATGGCTGCAAACGGCATTAAGGCGTATGTATTCGATGAACTCCGTCCGACACCTGAGCTGTCCTTTGCATTGCGTACCTTAGGCTGTATTTCCGGTATCGTTGTAACGGCGAGCCACAATCCTCCGGAATACAACGGCTACAAGGTTTACTGGGAGGACGGTGCACAGGTAACTGCCCCCAAGGATCATGAGATCATCGACGAGGTAGAGCATGTAACCGATTTCCATACGGTAAAAACCATGTCCAAGGACGATGCCATCGAAGCCGGTCTGTATCAGTACATCGGCGAAGAAATCGACGTTGCCTACATGGAAGAGTTAAAGAAACAGATCATTCATCCCGAAATCATCAAAGAAGTAGCGGATGAACTGAAAATCGTGTACACACCGTTCCATGGTACCGGCAACAAGCCCGTCAGAAGAATTCTGGCTGAGCTGGGTTTCAAGCACGTTTATGTTGTTCCCGAACAGGAACGTCCCGATCCTGCATTTACGACGCTGGATTACCCGAACCCTGAAGATCCCAAGGCATTTACCCTGGCATTAAAGCTTGCAAAGAAGGTGGACGCAGACATCGTTCTGGCTACTGACCCGGATGCAGACCGTCTCGGCATTTATGCAAAGGATTCCAAGACCGGCGAGTACATGCCCTTTACCGGCAACATGTCCGGCATGCTGATTGCAGAGTACATCCTGCGCGAGCGCACCGCTACCAACCGGATGCCGGTTGATCCTGTTATGGTATCCACCATCGTTACGACCAATATGGCAGCAGCGATTGCAGCAGATTATAAGGTAGAATTAAGAGAAGTCCTGACCGGCTTTAAGTATATCGGCGAGCAGATCAAATGGATGGAGCAGGCTGGGAAAGGCCACTATGTATTCGGTCTGGAAGAGTCCTACGGCTGTCTGGCAGGCACCCATGCAAGAGATAAGGATGCGATTGTTGCAGTAATGTGTCTGTGTGAGACCGCTGCATGGTGCAAGAAGCACGGCATGACCTGCTGGGATCAGATGCTTGCACTGTATGAGAAATATGGCTACTACAAAGAAACCCAGTATGCCATCACCCTGAAGGGAATCGACGGCGCAGCCCAGATCTCCGCAATGATGGAAAAGCTTCGCAGCAACCCGCCGAAGAATTTCGGCGACCTGCAGGTTGTAGAGATGCGCGACTACGATAAGGATCAGGTTAAAGATATGGCAACCGGCGAGGTTCGTCCGACCGGACTTCCCAAGTCCAACGTTCTGTACTTTGAACTGACCAACAATTCCTGGTGCTGTGCACGTCCTTCCGGAACTGAGCCTAAGATTAAATTCTATATGGGCGTAAAGGGAACCAGCCTGGAAGATGCACAGGCAAAGGTTGACAAGCTGACCGCTGACCTGAAGGCAATTCTGTAAAAGAAAAAGCCGCAGCACCAGCAGCGTATTTTGCAGCAAAAATGCAGCATGCGCTCTGGCGCAGGGGTTATATCACGAATCAAAAGGACACGGCGCGTGCCCGGTGTCGGAGTTTTCCGGCGCTTGGGCACGCGCAGGCGTCTGTAGCAGGAAAAGGAGTTCGACGGATGTCTGTTTTTTCCCTATCCAATCTGAAAAAAACCTGGTATTATCTGCAGAAAAACGGAATCAGAAATGCCGTGTGGGCGGTGTTGGAGCGGATTGGGCAGGAACAGGAGGTCTATACCTGGCAGGAGCCGGACGAAAAGACACTTTCGTTCCAACGGGAGCATTCTGCTTCCTTGCGCATCAGTATCGTCGTTCCGGCATACCGGACGAAAAAAGAGCATCTTGAAGCGATGCTTAATAGCGTGTCGAGGCAGTCGTATCCGCACTGGGAGCTGATTGTAGCGGATGCGGGAGGCACGGCAGAGTCTGTACAGGCCTGGGCAAAAAAGAACGGAATCTGTCTGCGGGAAGCGGCAGATGCATCAAATCTTGCAGAATGGAAGGATCAGAGCATCGTGCTCTGCACCCTTTCCGAAAACAAAGGAATTTCCGCCAATACGAACGCAGGAATTGAACTTGCGGCGGGAGACGCAGTCGGTCTGCTGGATCACGACGATCTGCTGACTGCGAATGCGCTCTGGGAGATGGCGGATTGTCTGGAAAAAGAAAAAAAGCGCGGAAAACAAAAGCTTGTGCTGTTTTCCGATGAAGATAAATGCGACAAAGCGGCAAGCCGCTTCTATGAGCCGAATTTCAAGCCGGATTTTGACGGGGAATTGCTTTTGACCAACAATTATATCTGTCATTTTACGGTGATCGAAACGGCATTTTTGAAAGAATTAAAGCTGCGCAGCGGATTTGACGGGGCGCAGGATTACGATCTGGTGCTGCGGGCGTATGCGGCAGGCGGACAGTTTGTGCATGTGCCGAAGGTGCTGTACCACTGGCGCTGCCATGAAGCGTCTACGGCGTCGAACCCGCAGAGCAAGCGCTATGCTTACGAGGCGGGGCAGCGTGCGCTGGAAGATTATTGTCTTCGAAAAGGCTGGAAGGCGACAGTGAGCGGGCTGAAACATCTTGGCTTTTATCGGGAAGACTATGAAGACAGTGTATTTTGCCAGCGCCCGGAAATCGGGATTTGGGCAAAGCCTCTGCCGGGCGGCAGGGATGTTTTTGGCATCCGGCACCCGAAAGGCTTCCTGGTGAGCGGACTGTATGAAAACGACGGTTCGATGCGGTATGCAGGGCTTCGGAAAGGATATTCCGGACCGATGCACCGTGCAGCGCTGCAGCAGAGCGCACCGGCAGCAGACCTGCGCAGCATGGAGGTTTGCAGCGCATTAAAGGAGCGTTACGCGCAGACGATAGCGGAATTAATAGAAGCCTGCCAGGGGCTTCCGACGACAGCGCAGGAAACAAAGATCCTTCAAAAGAGTATGGAATTTTGTAAAGAAGCGACAGCGGCAGGGTATGGGATTTTATGGGATCCGCAGGCGTAAGCCGCAGATAGAGCGCACCGCGGCAGGCGGCTTTGTTGCTGCGTAGGCAGGCGATCCGCGCTCTGAGGCTCTCCCTCGCGCGGACGCCAAACACAGGAAACATGAGGAGCAAAATCGGTGGATGAAGACGACCGTGGTAATACCGAACTATAACGGAAAACATTTTCTGCAGGACTGTCTGGACAGCCTGCTTCAGAGCACAGTGGAAATCGCCGTGATCGTTGTGGATAACGGGTCGACGGACGGAAGTGTTTCGTGGATACAGGAGCATTTTCCGCAGGTGAAGCTGATCTGTTTTTCGGAAAATAAGGGTTTTTGTACGGCAGTCAATACCGGAATTGAAGCTGCTGCTACACCGTATGTTTTTCTTTTAAATAACGATACAAAAACCGACCGCTTCTGCCTGGAATGTCTGGAAAGGGCAATGGACGCGGATGAGAAGATTTTTTCAGTCGGGGCGAAGATGCTTTCGATGAAGGAACCGGAGCTTGTCGATACGGCGGGGGATCTGTACTCGGCATTTGGCTGGGCGTATGCGATTGGCAAAGGAAGGCCTTCTTCCAATTACACAGCGCAAAAGCGCGTTTTTTCCAATTGTGCAGGGGCGGCGCTCTACCGCAAGGCACATTTGGAGCAGATCGGAGGGTTTGACGAGCTTCATTTTGCATACCTGGAAGATGTGGATATCGGATACCGGGCGCAGATTTTCGGACTGAAAAATGTCACAGAGCCGGCTGCAGTCGTCTATCATGCGGGGAGCGGTTCTACCGGTTCGCGGTACAATGCGTTTAAGGTGACGCATTCTTCGAGAAACAATATTTATCTGATCTATAAAAATATGCCGCTGCTGCAGCTGATCCTGAATCTGCCTTTTTTGCTGGCGGGATTTTTGATGAAACAGCTGTTTTTTATGAAAAAAGGATTTGGAGCGACTTACGCAAAAGGAATCCGGGCGGGAATCTGTCTGTCTGCTTCGAAAGAGGGACGCGCGCATAAGGTCCCCTTTGCAGGACGAAATTTGCTGCATTATTGCAGTTTGCAGTTACAGCTGTGGGTCAACCTGTTTCGCCGTGTGTAAGCGGTGACTGTGGGCGTACACAAGTGTTACGGTTCACCTGCGCGATTCGTAAAAATCCTTGTGCTTTGCTGGAAGGTATTGTATACTACATTTTGAATATGGGGACGAGCCGTAATGATAAAGGATAATCAACGTTATTTGAACCGGCTTCATGTTGTTGTAGATGCCGTGGTTACAGCAGCTTCCTATCTGTTGGCCTGGTGGCTGATGTTCGGGAGCCGCTTTGCAGATAAAGAAATAGGTGTACTGGACATGGGCATATATTTTTCCGCCCTTTATTTTGTTGTGCCCGGTTATCTGATCCTTTATTACTGGAACAAATTGTATACGCCGAAGCGTGTACAACGCCCGGAAAATGAAATACTGAATATTATCAGGGCGAATCTGATCGGAATTATCCTGTTTCTTGCAGGGTTATACCTTGCCAACTCCATCGACCGCGAGCTGCAGCATTTTTCCCGCGGCATGCTGGCATTATTTGCTATCATCAATACGATTTCGGGAATTCTGGTGCGTGCGCTGATCCGTAGAATCCTGCATCTTATGCGCAAACGCGGTTATAATTTAAAACACATTTTGCTGGTGGGGTATTCTCGTGCGGCGGAAGCCTATATCGACCGGATTATCGCCAATCCCCAGTGGGGCTATATGGTGCGGGGCATTCTGGACGATAATGTGCCGAGAGGCGCGGTTTACAAGGGAGTCAAGGTGCTTGGTTCCATCGATAACCTGCCCTTTATCCTGCCGGAAAACAAACTGGATGAGATCGCTGTGACCCTTGCGCTGCAGGACTACGACCGTCTGGAAGAGATTGTCAATCTCTGTGAAAAATCCGGCGTGCATACGAAGTTTATTCCGGACTATAACAGCCTGATTCCGGGCAAGCCTTATACGGAGGATCTTGGCGGACTGCCGGTCATCAACATCCGTTATGTCCCGCTGAGCAACACATTAAATGCGGTTGCAAAGCGCGCTGTGGATATTGTCGGTTCGCTTTGCGGATTGATAGTGACGTCGCCGCTTCTTTTGATCGTAGCAATTTTGATCCGTGCGACGAGTAAGGGACCAATTATTTTCAGTCAGGAAAGAATCGGACAGCACAATCATGCGTTTAAAATGTACAAATTCCGTACAATGTATGTTCAGGACACCACGGAAGAAAAGAAGGGCTGGACGACGAAAAACGATCCCCGCGTCACAAAGGTGGGGCGGATTCTGCGCAAGACCAGCATTGATGAGCTGCCGCAGCTGTTTAATATCCTGATCGGGGATATGAGTCTGGTAGGTCCCAGACCGGAGCGCCCGCAGTATGTTGAGAAGTTTAAGGAAGAGATTCCGCGCTATATGATCAAGCACCAGGTTCGTCCGGGGCTGACCGGCTGGGCGCAGATCAACGGCTATCGGGGAGATACGTCGATTCGCAAACGAATTGAGTATGATATTTATTATATTGAAAACTGGAGCATGAGCTTTGATTTCAAAATCATGTTTTTAACTATTTTCAGAGGATTTATCAACGAAAACGCGTATTAATTTGAATGCGTGAAAAAAACACAAGGAGAGGAAAACATGTCAACAGGTACAAATAGCTCTAAGAGAGCACCGCAGAGAAGTGGCAGTTCCAGCAGCAGAAAAAAGATGTCTGCAAAGAAGCGTAAGGCAAAACAGAGAAGAAGAATCATCTTCTTTGCAGTGGAAATCGTAGCGCTGATCGTTTTACTGATTGCGATTGTCGGCGTCAATATGGTAACGAAGATTGACAAGATCAAGATCAATGAAGAAGATATTGTGGTAAACCCGCAGGTAGAAAATAATAAGGAAATGAAAGGCTACCGTAATATCGCACTGTTTGGTGTGGATTCCAGAAAGGGCAAGCTCGGCAAGGGCTCCCGTTCCGACACAGTCATGATCGCATCTATCAATCAGGACACCGGAGACGTCAAGCTGGTTTCCGTTTACCGCGATACCTACTTAAATCTCGGAACGGACAGCTACAATAAAGCGAATGCGGCATATGCGCAGGGCGGTCCGGAGCAGGCGATCAACATGCTGAATATGAACTTTGACCTGGATATCACAGAATATGTGACTGTCGGTTTCGATGCGCTGATTGAAACCATCGATGAGCTGGGCGGCGTGGATATCGACGTGCACGATAACGAAATCGACCATCTGAACAACTATCAGCGAAGCATGTTCGTAGAAAATGAAAATGATGCGCTGAACGAAAACATTGTAAAGGTGACACATTCCGGTATGCAGACGCTGAACGGTCTGCAGGCAACCGCATATTGCCGTATCCGCTATGTCGGCGATGACTTCGGCCGTGCAGAGCGTCAGCGGAAAGTGCTGATGGCATGTATGGATAAGGCAAAGACCATGAATCCGACCACTCTGGTATCGATCCTGAACAAGGTGATGGAAAATGTATACACCAACCTGGACGTGACGGAAATGGCTTCCATCCTGTCCGACGTTGCAAACTATCAGATCGTAGCACAGGACGGTGTGCCGTTTGAAGATAGTCGTGCAACCGGCACAATTGGCAAGAAGGGTTCCTGTGTTATCCCGCTGGATCTGGAAACAAACGTTGTCAAGCTGCATGAGCTGCTGTTCGACGTAACCGAGTACGAACCTTCCGATCAGGTAAAACAGTACAGCCAGAAGGTACAGGCAGACACCAGCCAGTATATGAAAAAGTAAAATATGGATTCTGTAAAAGTAGATGTTATCATTCCGACATTTCACCCGAAGGAACGTTTTCTGGCGCTGATGGAGCAGCTGGAGAAGCAGGTGCTTGCGGTGAACCGGATTGTAATTGTAAATACCGAAAAAAAAGCGTTTGAAGCGCTGATGGATTGCGACACATTTTTAAAAGAGCATCCAAAAGCGATGCTGTTCCATATCTCTCAGGATGAGTTCGATCATGGAAAAACACGGAATCTCGCTGTTTCCAATTCGGATGCGGAGGTGTTTGTCTGCATGACGCAGGATGCACTTCCGGCGGATGCGTATCTGACGCAGGAGCTGTGCAAGGCCTTGTTTTCCGATGAAAAAATCGCAGCCGCCTATGCAAGACAACTTCCGGAAGAAAATTGCAGCCGAATGGAACGCTATACGAGGCAGTTCAATTACCCGGAGCAGCCGTCGGTCAAAACAAAGGCGGATCTTTTGAGGCTCGGAATCAAGACGTATTTTTGCTCGAACGTCTGCGCCGCCTATAAGCGCGATATTTTTGAACAGCTCGGCGGATTCGTGAATCATACGATTTTTAACGAGGATATGATTTATGCTGCCGGAGTGATTCAGGCGGGCTATGCGATCGCCTATGCAGCGGATGCGAAGGTGATTCATTCCCACAATTATTCCGGCTGGCAGCAGTTTACAAGAAACTTTGACCTCGGTGTATCCCATGTGCAGTACCCGGCTGTGTTTGACGGTGTGCCGCCGGAGGGCGAGGGCATGAAGCTGGTCAAAAAGACCGCCGTTTATCTTGCAAAAACCGCACCGTGGCTTCTGCCGAAGCTGATCTGGCAGAGCGGCATGAAATGGCTGGGCTACCGTTTCGGTAAAAAATACCAGAAGCTTCCGCCTGGGCTGGTTCGCTTCTGCAGTTTGCAGAAAGGCTACTGGAAGCAGGAGAAAGAATAAGACATAAAAAGTCGTTTCCGAAAAACTCCGGAAGCGGCTTTTTTCACAGAATGGACACAACTATTCGGTATACTGTCTGCAGAGCAAGCAGACGCACCGGATACGGCAGCGAATGAGAAAAGAGGTCACAACATGGGTTACGGATACGACCCGGAAGAAACAACCGGACAGGAGCATATGGACGACACAGCGCCGGAGAGCGGCGAACAGGAATACACGGACAGTGCACAGAAAACGGATGCGTCGGATATGTCGGCGTACAGCGGCGTGTCCGATGACACATCGGCATATAGCAGTGGAAGCACGGGTGCGGCGGATAACGCACAGAACGCATCCGACAACACGCAGGACACATCCGACAACACGCAGGACACATTCAACAGCGCATCGGACGCTGAACAGGGCGCGCAGCCCTCGCGCAGCCGCTACGAATATCAAAATTATTACAACGACAGATACCGGGGCGATGATTCAAAACAGAAATATGGCTATCAGCCAGGCGTACAGCAGACGCCTGCGCCCAAAAAAAGAGATTCTGCGGGCAAATGGATTGCTGTTAGCGCACTTGTCGTCATCTTTGTTTGCGTCTGCATTGGAATCGGCTTGATCGGAGTTTATTCGATCCGATCGGCAAATCAGCTGGATTCCGCGTCGGTCGGCGTTTTGGAGGTAGCTCCGGATGCAGGAGATGATGCAAAAAATCAGGAAGATGACGGAAACCATGCAGCAACAGACAGTCCCGAACGCTCTGAGGCAGGACTGTCCGGAGATTCGTCCCTGACAGAGGATACAACAACGGGAGACGGACAGGTTGCTGCAACATCGGAAATTGCACAGCAGCAGAGCGCATCTGCAGTTGTAACGGATGTAACGCAGGTTGTAGAAGCGGTAATGCCGGCGTGCGTTTCGATTACGAATAATTTTACACAGACGGTACAGGATTTCTGGGGACAGACTTATTCCCAGGATGAGACGGCAAGCGGTTCCGGGATTATCATCGGAGAAAACGAGCAGGAGCTTTTGATCGTTACCAACAATCACGTAGTGGACAGCACAGAGCAGCTGTATGTTCAGTTTATCGACGGGGAAACCGTAGAAGCGCAGGTAAAGGGTACCGATGCTTCCGCAGACCTTGCAGTCGTTGCAGTAAAACTGGATACCATTGCGGACAGCACAAAACAGGAAATCTGCATTGCAAGGATGGGAGATTCGGACAGCCTGAAAATCGGTGAACCGGCCATTGCGATCGGTAATGCACTGGGCTATGGACAGTCTGTGACGACAGGCGTTATCAGTGCACTGAACCGTAAGATAGAGAGCAGCAATTCCGAAGAAGGAACTTCCCTGATTCAGACGGATGCAGCAATCAACCCCGGTAACTCCGGCGGCGCACTGCTGAACATGCGGGGCGAGGTGATTGGAATTAACTCCAATAAGATCGGCGGCTCGTCAATCGAGGGAATGGGTTACGCGATTCCGATTTCGACGGCAAGACCGATTATTGAAGATCTGATGGAACGCCAGACGCGGACGAAATATTCCGAGGAAGAGCGCGGATATCTTGGAATTTCCTGCATCAATGTGACGAGCGATTTGTCCGAGAACTTCAGTATGCCACAGGGAATTTTTGTGGCGCAGGTTTATTCCGGAACCGGTGCGGAAGCTGCCGGATTGGTGCGCGGCAACATTGTGGTGGCGTTTGACGGCGTAACCGTTCAGAATCAGGAAGAGCTGACGAAGCAGATGCAGTATTATAAAGCTGGGGAGAGCGTTGAAATTACGATTATGGTAAATTCAGCAAACGGTTATCAGCAGAAAAACGTGACAGTCACGCTTTCTTCCTATGACCAGATCAATGCGGCGAGCAAGGCTGCACAGGAAAGCAAACAGAGATAAAGAACGGAACCGGGATGGCTGGGCGAGAGCTGCAGTCATCCCGGTTTTGCGAATAGCGCGTGTGAACAGTAGCCATTTCTGTACAGGAGACAGTTGTTTAGAGAAAGTTTACTTGTCTCAGGAACGATCCTGCATTATACTTTTGATAGCAGAAAGCGGAAGATGAGGTAACCGACTATGGATGAAAAAGAATTTGAAGATATTTGTTATATTTGCCGCAGACCGGAAAGCAAGGCGGGAAGAATGTTCCACCTGCCGAATAACATCTGTATCTGCGACGACTGTATGCACAAGACGATGGATGCGGTAAGTCAGTTCGATTATCAGCAGATGATGAATAATCCGGTGTTCATGAACATGTTGAATAATCCGTTCAATCCGTATGGAGATCCAACAAAGTCGAATGGAACGTCAGGACAGAAATCTGCAGGCGGCGGAAACGAAAAAAGCGACGCAGAAACAACTGACGCACAGGATGGAAACAACGCATCCGACAACACTGCCGCTGACATTCTGGAGGCATCCGATGCGGATGACGATTCCAAGAATGACTCCGACGAATCCTCGGGCAATAGAAGAGGATTCCCGAACATCAGCTTTATCAATCTTGCGGATTTCATGAACGACGGGATGCCGCAGAAACAGAAGATCAAGAAAAAAGGAACCGGCACAAAGCCGTTGATTGATTTAAAGTCCATTCCCGCACCACATAAGATTAAAGAGCAGCTTGATCAGTATGTGATCGGTCAGGAATATGCCAAAAAAGTCATTTCCGTAGCAGTTTACAACCATTATAAGAGGGTTGCCACCGGCACAATGGATGAGATTGAAATCGAAAAGTCCAATATCCTGATGATCGGACCTACCGGCAGTGGTAAGACCTATCTGGTAAAGACGCTGGCGAAGCTTCTGGACGTTCCGCTGGCGATTGCGGATGCAACCTCCCTGACAGAGGCGGGGTATATTGGTGACGACATCGAAAGCGTTGTGAGCAAGCTTCTCGCTGCAGCGGACAACGATGTGGATAAGGCGGAGCAGGGCATCATCTTTATCGATGAGATCGATAAAATCGCACGCAAGCACAACACGACTTCCCGGGATGTCTCCGGGGAATCGGTGCAGCAGGGCATGCTGAAGCTGTTGGAGGGAGCAGACGTGGAGGTTCCGGTCGGTGCGAACAGCAAAAACGCGATGGTTCCGCTCACAACAGTCAATACGAGAAATATTCTCTTTATCTGCGGCGGCGCGTTCCCGGATCTGGAAGAGATTATCAAACAGCGGCTGCGCAAAAAGACCTCGATCGGCTTTGATGCGGAGTTAAAGGATCGCTGGGATAAGGAAAAGGATATCCTTTCCATGGTAAAAGTGGAAGATCTGCGGACGTTCGGCATGATACCGGAGTTCTTGGGCCGTCTCCCTGTGATCTGCACGCTGGAGGGCTTGAACCGGGATATGCTGGTACGGATTTTGAAAGAGCCGAAAAATGCGATTTTGAAACAGTATCAGAAGCTTCTGGAGCTGGACGAGGTGAAGCTGGAGTTCACCGACGATGCACTGGAAGCGATTGCAGACAAGGCGATGGAAAAAGATACCGGTGCTCGTGCGCTTCGTTCGATTATTGAAGAATTTATGTTGGATATCATGTATGAAATTCCGAAGGATGACAATATCGGACGCGTGACGATTACCGGAGATTATATCCGGGGAACCGGTGGACCGCTGATTGATATCCGCAGTAACGGTTATTCGCTGGAAGAGCGGGATCAGATGAAACAGATCGCAGCGGCGGAAACGAAAGAAGCTTGAACTTTGAACTGCATGAAGAAAATGTTCGAAAGCTGAGAGTTCAACGGAATACTACAGGAACATATCAGCAATACTGCGCATATGCTGATATAAAATCCGCAGGGCACAGGGGGAAATTTCTGTGTTCAAAGGAGACAGATGAACTGTCGGGAAAAAATTCTTTCTGAAGATTATATGAGTATTTTGCTGGACTATGTGCCGGAGGAAGCAAATCAGGAGGACGAAGCCTTCTGCTATCAGCAGGTGGATGGAACTCTGGGAATTTATTATCTGGATCGGTCTGCGGTGCTGCCGCTTTCTCCGGTCAATTACCTGTATCGCTACCTTCCACAGTTGTTTTGCCTCGGTGCGTTTCCAGCGGCGGGAAGTCGGACGTTTCGTACAGAACCGTTGGAAGGCTCCGGGATTCTGGCACAGCAGCGGCCCCCGTTGGAGTTGACGGGGCGCAGGGTAGTGATGGCGTTTATCGATACCGGGATTTCTTATGAAAACCCGGTATTTCGCTATTCTGATGGCAGCAGCAGGATTCTGGCGATTTGGGATCAGACGGATCAGAGCGGACAGTCGCCGGAGGGGTTTTTATATGGAACGGAATACGTCCGGGAACAGATCGACCGGGCGTTGGAGCTGGAAGATCCGCACAGCCTGGTGCCGGAAAAAGATGAAATTGGACATGGAACCGCAGTGGCGAGCGTCGCGGCGGGAAGCCGTCTGGAAGAGGGCAGCCTGTTTACCGGTGCAGCGCCGGATTGCGAGATTGTAGCAGTCAAGCTTCGCCCTGCAAAACAATATCTCCGGGATTATTATCGGATCGCGGACAAAGAACCGGCATACAGCACAGACGATATTCTGCTCGCTGTGAAATATGTGCAACAGTTTGTGATCCCGCTGTACCGTCCGATTGTGATCTGCCTGGGGCTGGGGACGTCCTTTGGAAGCCACAGCGGCGTTTCGTTGTTTTCGGAGTATTTGCAGAGGATCGCGCGCAGCGTTTCACAGGCGGTGGTGATCGGGGGTGGAAATGAAGGAAACACGGCGGGCCATTTTCGGGGGAGGCTGACAGAAAACCAGCAGCAGGTGGAGCTTCGGGTCGGAGAAGGCGTCACAGGATTTACGGCGGAGCTATGGGGAAGCAAGCCGTCAGTGTTCCGGCTTGCGGTTCGATCACCCGGCGGGGAGCAGCTGCCGGAGGTGGAATTTGGTCTGGGCAGCACAGTGGAATACACGTTTGTCTATGAAAAGACGCGGATACAGATTACAGATACTGCAAACGAACGCAATACCGGAGATCAGTTGATGCTGATCCGCTTTACAGCACCGTCTCCTGGCGTCTGGACATTTTTAATCCGTGGAGCACGGGTATTTCCGGAAAGTATTTTTGATATTTGGCTTGCACCGCAGCAGTTTCGAAGCGGCGAGCTGTTTTTTCTGGTTCCGGACCCAGATGTGACGCTCACAGTTCCCTCCTATACGACAGATGCGGTGACGGTCACTTTTTATAATAGTGAAAACGGAAGCTTTTATTACCGCAGCGGCAGGGGCTTTGGCAGAACCGGGGAGATCAAGCCGGATCTGGCGGCGCCGGGCGTGGAGATCAGCACGGTAAACGGTCCCTACAGCGGCAGCTCTATGGCGGCTGCACTTACGGCAGGAGCCTGTGCGCAGCTGATGCAGTGGTGCGTTGCGGAGAACAATTACCCGAGGATTTCCGGAAGGGGAATCCAGACGTTTCTAAGCCGCGGTGCGCGGGAACAGACACAGGAAGAATACCCGAGCAGAAGATGGGGCTACGGACAACTGGACATGAGGAGGACATTTGATGAAATTGCAGGAAATTATCCGGAATAACTACAAATTTGCAGGAATCGCTGCAGCATCCTTCCTGATTGACGAGGGAATGAAAAATTACGTAGAAGAATACGACGTGCTGGATACGCCGAAGGAAATTTTAGATGGAAAGGCGCTTCTGCGGCGCTATCACAACAAGGGCGCATTTTTAAATTTCGGAGAACAAAAACGAAAGCTGGTGACATTGCTGTCCGTTCTTCTGACGGTGGCAGTGCTGGTGGTGTTTGTGCTGACGCTTGGAATGCGCGGGAAAAAGCTTTTGAAGGCCGGGTTATCGCTTTTACTGGGCGGCGCTTTTTCTAATACCTACGACCGCGTGATGCGGGAATATGTCGTGGATTACGTCAGCCTGAAAACAGGAATCGCAGCGATCGATCGCGTGGTATTCAATCTGGCGGATCTTTGCATCCTGATCGGCACGATGGCGGTGGTACTGGGTACGAGTGGACTGTAACATACAATTTTTGTAACGGTTCAGAACCAATGTCACTTAGTTAAGCTTATCGGTTCAAATCAATTTAAACCACTAACAAAAAATTTAAAATTGTAGTTGACATAGCAACCAAAATGTGCGGCCGCTCTCATTACGGATAAATTCATGAGGTAACGAGAGCGGCCCTTGAATTAGAACTATATTTCATTCTAATTCAAGGAGGTTTAACTATGACATTTCCTGAAACTGTCAAAACTACATTTTGGGACATTATTGATGAGATGTCCCTCTCAATTTCTTCTTTTGTAAATAATCCAGATAAGGATTTTTTACGTAGACACAAGCTTGATTTTCAAAAAATGATGCGTCTAATCATTTCCATGGAAAGCGGCAGTATGAATCATGAGCTCCTCAAATTTTTTAACTATGACTCTTCTGTTCCTACTAGCTCTGCGTTTTATCAGCAACGTTCTAAACTGTCAGTTTCTGCTTTCCGCCATCTTTTAAGAGAATTTAACATTAAATTTCCATTAGAAAAATTTCGCAATAAATACTATCTCATCGCTTGTGATGGCTCTGAGTTTAATATTGCCAGGAATCTAAAAATCCAGATACTTACCATGAACCAAATGGTAAATCTGCATCTGGTTTTAACATGGTTCATACCATCTCCCTATATGAGGTATGCTCTAAACGTTATCTTGATTTGGAAGTTCAGCCCGGACGTCGAAAAAATGAATTTCAGGCCATCTGCCATCTTATGGATCGGTATGCCTATGGAGGACACCCTATTTTCATCGCTGACAGAGGATTTTCCAGTTACAATGTCTTTGCTCATGCAATCGAAAATCAAATTGATTTTATGATTCGTGCAAAGGATTTGAATGTACAACGTCTTCTTGGAGTGAATTCTCTTCTGGATAAACTCGATACCACAGTGGAACTTATTCTTACCAGAACACAATCCAAAAAGAAGCATAAACATCCTGAAAAAGGGGAACAGTACCGCTATATTTGCAAAAATATCGCATTTGACTATCTTAATTCAAATGACATTTACGATGAGTATCTACTCAAATTAAGAATTGTCTTTTCGTGACTTAAAGCACACCATTGGAGCTACTAATTTTCATTCTAAAAAAACAAAATTTGTTACGTTAGAGCTTTGGAGTAGGCTGATTTTGTATAATTTCTGTTCCATAATCATTTTACATGTACCCATAAAACATAAGAATCGGAAACATGAATATCAAATCAACTTTTCTCTTGCGATGAAAATCTGTTTTGATTTTCTAAGAGACATAGCACTGCCTGATATAGAAAGCCTGATAAGTAAATATATTTTACCTATCAGGCTCGAAAGGAACTATGCCCGCCAGCATAGAGTCCAAAAACCAATCAGCTTCTCTTACCGTTTTGTATAGCACAGAGCAACTGACCATTCTAGTATACACTAATTTTGAGGCAGACGAAAGCCTGTCTTAAAGTCGTACCTGACAGTTCATATAATTTTTTTGAACAGGCTATATTTTGATTTTCTTTTGATTATCACATCCTTTTCTCAAAATATATACACAATCTTTATTATTCGTGATAAGCTTAACTAAGTGACATTGGTGCTATGCACCAAAAGGAGGATGGTTTGGATGTGAGAAAAAAGTATCGTATCCGTTCATATAAGTCTGGACAGGATGAAATGTTCCGGTTAGAGATCAAGCATCGGGTAAAAGACAGGATTCGAAAGGAATCATGCAGACTTTCAAGGGATGAGGTGCAAAGAATCCTGAGAAATGAACCTGTGTTGGAACAGTATAGTCCTGAACGCCCGGTTTTGAATCGATTTGAATCTGAGCGGTATATGCGTATGTTGAGTCCGGTGATAATTGTGGAATATGACAGAATTCCATATGTCTATTCGGATGGAAATGTGCGTGTTACAATGGACCGAAATATATGTGGATCAGTGCAGACAGAGATGTTTATGGAAACGAAGATGGCTTCGATACCAATTTTGGAGACAGGATATCATCTTTTGGAAATAAAATATGACGAGTATCTTCCAGATGTAATTGTGAACTTCCTCGATAATCAACTCTCGTCTCTAAACGGCGAGGATGCCAGACTCCAGAAACGTCGATTTTAAGCCAAAAAACGGCATTTTCTGTAACCATTTTCCGAGAAAGGTGCTATACTAATAGAAAGTTGATTAACTCTCGTTAGGAGGGCACCATGTATCTCGATTACGAGGTCAAAATTCCTGATTCCAGGCATGGAATCACACGGAAAACGATCCGTGGAATAACCTATATTTACTACGCTTACGACCGCAAGTACAGTTCGGAAAAGCACTATACCGTTCCGAAGAATACGACGATTGGTAAGTGCCTGGATGCTTCTGCTGAGACGATGTATCCCAACACCAACTTTCTGAAATACTTTCCGGAGGCAGAACTTCCGGAAACCAGGGAAACCGCTGATCGGAGTGCCTGTCTCAGGATCGGAGCATTCATCGTGATCCGAAAGGTCATTGCCGAGTATCATCTGGATGAGATTATCGGACGACTGATTGGAAAGGAGGCCGGTCTCTTCCTGGATCTGGCAGCGTATTCCATCGTTACAGAAAACAACGCCGGTCAGTACTATCCGGATTATGCCTACAATCACCCGCTGTTTACGCAGGGGATGAAGCTCTACAGCGATTCGAAGGTCTCTTCGTTTATTAACGGTATCACGAGAGACCAGTGCATCGCTTTCCAGAATGAATGGAACAATCGGCATGATCACCGTGAAAAGATCTATATCACATATGATTCGACCAACAAGAACTGCCAGGCAGGCGATCTGGAGTGTGTCGAGGTCGGGCATCCGAAGGATGACGACGGAAAGCCGGTCCTGAATTACTCGATCGCCTATGACCATAACAACTCCGAGCCTCTTTACTATGAGGAGTATCCCGGAAGTATCGTCGATGTCTCTCAGCTTCAGCAGATGCTGGAGAAGGCAAAGGGCTATGGATACCGTCAGGTCGGTTTCATCCTTGACCGAGGTTGCTTCAGCAAGGAAAACATCCACTTCATGGATAAGAACGGTTACGAGTTCATCATCATGATGAAGGGGATGAAATCTCTGGTTCGTGACCTCGTTCAGTCGGTCAAAGGCAGCTTCGAAGAAAAGCGTGAATTCAGCTTGCGTGATTACAGGGTGAACGGCATCACCGTAAAGCACCAGCTGTATCCTTCAGATGAGAAGGAACGCTATTTCCACATTTACTATAACGAACGGAAGCAGACTTCCGAGCGTGAGAATGTAGAAGAAAAGATCGACCGGATGGCGCTGTTCCTTCGCGAGCATCAGGGGATGAAACTGAATCTTCCCAAGGAGTTCGGCAGATATTTTGATCTGATCTTTTATCATGAAGGCCAGGATGACGAAAAGTTTATGTATGGCCGTGAACGATATCAGGTTATCGATGAGGAGATATCCCTCTGCGGGTACTTCGTCATCATCACATCCGAGAAGATGACTGCAGCGGATGCCCTCGATCTCTATAAGAGTCGGGATGCATCCGAGAAACTGTTCAGGGAAGATAAAACCTTCCTCGGTAACAGAACCATGCGCTGCCAGACCAATGAGGCGCTGCATGCAAAGATATTCATCGAGTTTGTGGCACTGATCATCCGAAACAGGATGCATTTCCTGCTAAAGGAACAGATGCTGAAGACGCATCATAAAGAGAACTACATGACCGTGCCTGCCGCGATCCGCGAACTCGAGAAGATCGAGATCGTGCGACACATCGATCACGAACACTCGATGGATTACGCAGTGACGGCAACGCAGAAGTCGATTCTGAAAGCCTTCGACTTAGCCGAGACAAACGTCCGTAGACAGGCTGCCGGCATCAATGAAGATCTTAAGTCCAGCAATACGAAGGAGGTATAGCGATGGCACGCAGAAAACTCAGTATCGATGACAAGATCGAACAGCAGAAGCTGGTCGTATCTAAAGCTAAGGACAGGTATGAAGCGGAACTCGAAGAGCTCAATCAGCTGATGAAAAAGCGAGATGAGCTGCGCAACAAAGAGCTGCTTCAGGCCATCGAGCAAAGCAAGCGTTCATTTGAGGAAATCATGGATTTCCTCAGCACCAATGACTCTCAGGATTAAACCTGGAAGTCATCGAGAGTTAATTTTTCAGGAAGTTCACAGTAATCCGCGAAGTGCTTCAGGTGGTCAGTTTGCAAAAGACATCGTTTTCAAAATATTATCTTTGTCGGATGGCAGGAAGGGAGAAAAGAGAAAAATGAATTTTGGAGATATTTTTCAAAAAACATTTATAGAAGGATTTTCAAACGCAGATTTGGGTCTGATGGAGAAGCTGTTGATTTTTGGATTGGCGGCTACATTGGGTGCCTATTTATTTATGGTGTATCGGTTTGTAACAAAGCAGGTATTTTATTCCAGACAATTTAATGTGTCATTGGCGGTGCTTCCAGTAATTGTGGCAGCTATCATTGTAGCGATACAGTCGAGTATCGTAATTTCGCTTGGTATGGTAGGCGCGCTGTCCATTGTCCGGTTTAGGACAGCGGTTAAGGATCTGATGGATTTGACATTTTTATTCTGGGCGATTAGCGTGGGAATCATCTGTGGAGCCGGTTTGGGTGAAACAGCGGTAATTGCCTCACTGGTAATTACCGTAATGATTCTTGTATTTGATAATGTTCGTGTAGTAAAGGCACCGATGCTGCTTGTCATGAATCTGGAAGGATTGGCAAAAGAAGATGAAATTTTAAAGACAGTGGAGGCCTTTTGTAAGTATTATAAGGTTAAATCCAGAAATTTGACAAAAGGGAAAGTGCAATAATATAGTAGATAGGATGACTATGTATTGAGGAAAAAAGTGTGAGAATGGCTGGTGAATAAAAGTGAAAAAGAAGAATTGGAATATATGGACAGAAGTACTTTTAATGGTAATGTTGCTAATTATGTTATCACTTATTCTCTGTACCAATATCATGCATTATCATTATAAGATTAATGCGGATATTGCTTCAGAAGGGATTTTGGCAAGATTAATATGGGAAAGCGGAGAATGGATTCCGTCTACTTGGTGCGTGGCAATGGAAACAAGGATATTTGATATTGCCAATTTGGCGGCACTTTTCTATGGGATAACTTCAAATATGAGTTTATCTGTAGGACTGGCATGCTCTGCGATGACTTGTGCAATTATGGGCAGCGGACTATATTTGATGAAATCATTAAAAATGAGCAGGGTACAGACTTTAATTTTCTTGTTACTTTGTATTGTTATTCCCAACAATTTTACGATTCTGGAAGTATTTTACTTATTTGCGGCATATTATTCACCTCATATTGTTGTACTTTTTATAACATTGGGAATTTATGTGAGAGCACTGGACAAAGGTTTATCTTTAAAGGGAGCTGGTGTGGCAATTATATTGGAATTTATGTTAGGCATGCAGGGCGTAAGAGGGATTTTGGTAATTGCTGGACCTGTTTTTGCGGTGGAAGTTGTAAGATACATATATAAGTTATATAAAAAAGAAGAGCGGAATAAAAATGATTATTATATGTTGGGATGGAGTTTTTTACTTATCGTAGCAGGTTTTGTAGGAGGAATGTTCCCCTTTTCTAGAGGACAGAGCATGTCAAGAAATATCCGAAAAGCACCGCAGAAATTAATCAGTGAAGTGATACCTGATATTATGAAAGGGATTGGATTTGGAGAGGCCAGAGGAGGGGAAATAATTTTATTGATTATTTTCTGTTTGATCGCGGTGGTGATGGTAGGGGAAATTTTATATAAAGGTTTTAAAAAACAAAATATAGCACCAGCAGAGTGGATTTATCTGGTTCTATTTGGCTCTCCGGTGGCAACGGCAGTAATATTGACATTTACAACAACAGAAAGTTCAGCACGTTATTTTTTTGTGTTGGTGATTGCATTTGCATTTTCGGTGACGTTGATAGTTGGAAATAAAATTAAAATAGTATTACCGGTGGTGTTTTTATGTATTGTAGCGATGTACTTTAATATTCAGGAAATATATAAGCCTATTATGGAAAGTACAGATTTGGTACATAATTCCCGTTATCAGGTGGTTTCCTATTTGCAGGAACACGAATATGATATGGCGTATACGGACTTTGAAAATGCAAATACAATGGGGATTATGGCAAATGAACCGCTTAGAGTTGCAGCAATCGATAGCTCTGCCAAAATGAATATATGTAAATGGATGACAAGTACGGAGTGGTATGTGCCTAATGTTCCATTTGAAGCTAAAACGGCATATATCATAACGGAAAGTAGAATGAAGGATTTTGAGTCATTTATGGAGGCTCATGAAGAAGATATATGGTTTGAAACTAAAATCGATGGTTATAGTATATATGGTTCGGAGTATAATTTTTCTACATTGGAATAAGAACAGGGGAACATATGAGACAAAGGTTTGATAAAATTATCATCGGGGCAGGGTTATATGGTCTATACGCGGCAGAGTACAGCGGAAAAAAAGGTGAAAACATATTGGTGCTGGAATATGATACCGCGCCTTTCCTGCGCGCAACATATATCAATCAGGCGCGGGTGCATATGGGGTATCATTACCCACGGAGCTTGACAACAGCTATTAAATCAGCTGGATATTTTAAACGTTTTGTAGATGATTTTTCTTTTTGCATTTATGATAAATTTGAACAGATATATGCAACATCTGATAAACTTTCTTGGACAGATGCAAAACAGTTTATGGATTTTTGCAGAGCAGCGAATATTCGCTGTGATGAAGTGGCAGTTACAAGATATTTTAAAGAAGGAATGTGCGATGGAGCTTTTCTGACGGAGGAATATACATATGATGCAAAAATTTTGGGAGCTTACTATCAGGAAACTTTGAACAAAAGAAAAAATGTAAATTTTATTTATGAAGCAAGGATAAAAGAAATCATAAAAGATACATCCGGTTTTATCGTAATTTTGGAAGATGGACGAGAACTGGAAGCATCGTTTATATTAAATGCAACATATGCTTCTGTAAATCAGATTTTAGACAAAATTAAAAATATCCAAACAGATAAATTTAAAATTAAGTATGAGCTTTGTGAGATTATTCTCTGTGAACCATCTGAAAAATTGAAATCCACAGGGATTACGGTAATGGACGGTCCTTTTTTTTCTATCATGCCGTTTGGAAAAACTGGTTTGCATTCTTTGACATCTGTAACATTTACGCCTCATGTTACATCATATGAAGAATTACCTCAGTTTCAATGTCAGGAAGGTTTGAAAGAGGGGAGGTTTATATGTACGGAAAAAAGTTTGGGAAATTGTTCACTTTGTCCTCATAAGCCGAAGACAGCATGGCCATATATGTCATATTTGGCAAATAAGTACATAAGAGAAGAATATCAGTATAATTATAAGGAGTCGTTGTTTTCGATGAAACCTATTTTGAAAACATCAGAAGTAGATGACTCCAGACCAACGGCGATTAAAGTGCTGTTTCAGAAACCAACGTTTATCAGCGTACTATCGGGAAAAATAAATACGGTATATGATTTGGATGAATATTTATGAGGATAAGGGTATGAAAGTTTTAAAAAAAGAAAATAAATTTGTGTCATTGGTAGTCTATCTGCATAATGCGGAAAATGAAATTGGAAATTTTTTGAAAACAGTACTGCCAGTATTTGAAGACAATTTTATGCAATTTGAGATAATCTGTGTCGATGATGGATGTACAGATGGAACGGTGGAGAGACTTAAAGAATATCTGGATAAAAATCAGGCATCGGTAATGGTAAATATCGTTCACATGAGTTTTTTTCATGGTCTTGAGGGGGCAATGAACGCGGGAAGAGATTTGGCTATTGGAGATTTTATATACGAATTCGACCATGTTTTTGTAGATTATCCGATTGAAATTTTGCTGCGGGTATATCAGAAGGTTTTGGAAGGAAATGATATTGTGGCAGCAGGAAGCAATAGCCGAGTTCGACTTTCGTCCAGAATATTTTATTGCTTTTATAATAAAACAAATAGGGGACGTGGGAAGATAGGACCGGAAACATTTAGAATTGTTTCGAGAAGAGCTGTGAACAGGGTAAAATCTATTGGACAGTATATACCATATAGAAAGGCTGTATATTCTAATTGCGGTCTAAGAACGGCAGTGGTTCCTTATATAGCTACTGAGACAACAAAGAAAAAGCAGTATGCAGGGGAAAGAGTTTCTCTGGCATTGAATTCATTTATTTATTTTACGAATGCGTTGGAGACGATATCATTGACAGTTTGCGGTTTGTTTTTGTTATTGACGATAGGAATGGGAATATATATCGTTAGGGATTATTTGTGCAATGATTCTATTGTAGAAGGATGGTTGTCTACAATGGGATTCATGGCAGCAGGTTTTTTTGGAGTGTTCGCGCTGCTTACAATTATTTTGAAATATTTATCAGTAATATTAAATTTGATATTTAAACGTCAAAGATATCTTATAGCAGATATAGAAAAGGTGGTTAAAAGATGAGTGGATCAAGTATCAATCTATTGTTTCCAGTTTTAAATGAAAGGCTGCGTTTAGAAAATGGTATAGAACGTACGATGGAGTATTTGTAAAAAATGTAAAAATTCCATATGAGTTAACAATTCTGGACAATGGTTCTGATGATGAAACACCGGAAATTGGACAAGCATTGGAACGAAAGTATCAGGAAGTACGTTATGTGCGCGTAGGAGAACGGGGAGTAGGAGTTGCATTCAGAAAAGGAATTGAACCAATGTCACTTAGTTAAGCTTATCGGTTCAAATCAATTTAAACCACTAACAAAAAATTTAAAATTGTAGTTGACATAGCAACCAAAATGTGCGGCCGCTCTCATTACGGATAAATTCATGAGGTAACGAGAGCGGCCCTTGAATTAGAACTATATTTCATTCTAATTCAAGGAGGTTTAACTATGACATTTCCTGAAACTGTCAAAACTACATTTTGGGACATTATTGATGAGATGTCCCTCTCAATTTCTTCTTTTGTAAATAATCCAGATAAGGATTTTTTACGTAGACACAAGCTTGATTTTCAAAAAATGATGCGTCTAATCATTTCCATGGAAAGCGGCAGTATGAATCATGAGCTCCTCAAATTTTTTAACTATGACTCTTCTGTTCCTACTAGCTCTGCGTTTTATCAGCAACGTTCTAAACTGTCAGTTTCTGCTTTCCGCCATCTTTTAAGAGAATTTAACATTAAATTTCCATTAGAAAAATTTCGCAATAAATACTATCTCATCGCTTGTGATGGCTCTGAGTTTAATATTGCCAGGAATCTAAAAATCCAGATACTTACCATGAACCAAATGGTAAATCTGCATCTGGTTTTAACATGGTTCATACCATCTCCCTATATGAGGTATGCTCTAAACGTTATCTTGATTTGGAAGTTCAGCCCGGACGTCGAAAAAATGAATTTCAGGCCATCTGCCATCTTATGGATCGGTATGCCTATGGAGGACACCCTATTTTCATCGCTGACAGAGGATTTTCCAGTTACAATGTCTTTGCTCATGCAATCGAAAATCAAATTGATTTTATGATTCGTGCAAAGGATTTGAATGTACAACGTCTTCTTGGAGTGAATTCTCTTCTGGATAAACTCGATACCACAGTGGAACTTATTCTTACCAGAATACAATCCAAAAAGAAGCATAAACATCCTGAATGAATATTCCGGTGCGGCGGAGCCGCTAGTCCGGTGTGGCGAGCCCCGGAATAATCACAAATTTTTCAAAAATCGCAATTTATAGTTGACAAAACAGGAGAGACTGATTATCATGCATATAAACATAGCAAACAAATAGGTTTAAAGAAACGGCGCATATATGCACAGTTTCGGCAGCATCGGATATTTACAGAACCAAACGATTTGTGATATGATAAAGGCTGATGTGTGATGGTTCGGAAATCCGAACCTAATCCTGAAAAACCAGGCATCTGAGAGGATGCTGGGAAGGCAGAGTGATAAAAGTGGAACCAATGATACGGATTGCAGGCGTCAGTAAGACGTTTTCTGTCAAAGACAATAAGGTGGAAGCACTGAAAAATGTCAGTCTTGACATTGCAAAGGGTGATATTTACGGCATCATCGGTATGTCCGGCGCAGGCAAAAGCACGCTGGTACGATGCTTAAACTTCCTGGAACGGCCCACAGAGGGTACTGTTTATGTGGAGGGACAGGATCTTTCTACCCTGGATGCAAAACAGCTGCGACAGCTGCGCAAGCATGTTGCAATGATTTTTCAGAATTTTAATCTGCTGATGCAGCGGACGGTTCTGGATAATGTATGCTTCCCGATGGAAATTGCGGGCGTGGATAAAAAGACAGCCCGGGAAAAGGCAAGGGAATTTTTAAAGGTAGTAGAGCTTTCCGACAAAGAGAAAGCATATCCGGCACAGCTGTCCGGCGGACAGAAGCAGCGAGTAGCGATCGCAAGGGCGCTGGCAATGAACCCGACGATCCTGCTGTGTGATGAAGCGACCAGTGCCCTGGATCCTACTACGACAAAGTCAATTCTGGCGTTGTTAAAGGATATTAACGAAAAATACGGCATTACGATCGTGATCATAACACACTCCATGGAAGTTGTTCAGGAAATCTGTACCCATGTGGCAATCATTGATGCAGGAGAGCTGGCAGAAAATGGTACAGTGGCAGATGTTTTTGCAAGCCCCAAGTCCAGAGCTGCAAAGAAGCTGGTATTTCAGGGGGATCAGAAGGTGGCGATTATGAAGAGCCGCCGCTGCATCCGCATCGTATTTACGAAGAACTCTTCTTTCGAACCTGTGATTGCGAACATGGTTCTGGAATGCAGGGCGAGTGTCAATATTCTGATGGCGGATACCCAGGATATTGGCGGAATTGCAACCGGTCAGATGATTCTGCAGCTTCCGGAGGAAAATCAGACTGCAGACAAGATGATTGCTTATCTGAGAGAAAAAAATCTTACAGTAGAGGAGTTGAAGGATTATGTTGAGTAGCAAGGAAATTAGCATGCTGATCGAGGCTACCGGCACATCCGTCTATATGACGCTTGCCTCTACCCTGATGGCATATGTGATCGGTCTTCCGATCGGAATTTTACTGGTTGTATGCGCACCGGGCGGCTTGAAGCCTAAGGCTGTGCTGTATAAGATCCTGGATTTTATCGTAAATATTACGAGATCCATTCCGTTCCTGATTCTGATGCTGCTTGCAACGCCGCTGGCACGTCTGGTGACAGGCAAATCCTATGGCGCAAATGCGACAATCATTTCCCTGACACTGGCAGCAGCACCGTTTATTGCCCGTCTGGTGGAGTCTTCTCTTCTTGAGGTGGACAAGGGTGTGATTGAGGCGGCTCAGAGTATGGGTGCAAGCATCTGGCAGATCGTTTTTAAGGTGCTGATCGGAGAGGCGAGAGTTTCTCTGATCGTCGGTTCCACGATTGCACTGGGGACTGTGCTTGGCTATACTGCAATGTCCGGTGCCATCGGCGGCGGCGGTTTAGGAGATGTGGCGATCCGTTACGGCTATTCCAGATGGGATACCAAAATCCTTCTGGCGACGGTTGTACTGCTTGTTATTCTGATGCAGATTATTCAGATTGTCGGCAGCCGTTTATCCAAGAAACTGGACAGAAGACTGACCCATTGAGGGGCAGGATATTCTGTTTAGTCATAGAGTGGTTCCGGATACCAGAAAATCCGGCCGAGAGAGGAGAATATTATGAAAAGAAAAGTACTGGCACTGGCATGCACACTGGCACTGAGCGCAGGTCTGCTGGCAGGCTGCGGCAGCAGCACAGATACTGCTGCAGAAGCAGAGAGCACTGTAGCAGCTGTTGAAAGCACCGAAGCTGCAGAAGCAGAATCTACCGAGGCAGAAAGCACCGAGACTGCAGCAGAAGTGGAATCCAAAGGTACCATTACGGTAGCAGCAACTCCTGTTCCTCATGCAGAAATCCTGGAGGCAGCAAAAGATCTGATGGCTGCAGAAGGCTGGGATCTGGAAATCGTAGAATTTACCGATTACGTACAGCCTAACGAAGTAGTAGAGAGCGGCGATGTAGATGCAAACTACTTCCAGCACGTGAACTACTTAAACAGCTATAATGAAGAAAAAGGAACCCACCTTGCGATCGCAGGCAAGATCCACTATGAGCCTCTTGGTCTGTATCCCGGCAAGCAGAGCGACCTTGACGCAATCACAGACGGCGCTGAAATCGCGGTTCCCAACGATACGACAAACTGTGCAAGAGCGCTGCTGTTACTGGAGGCAGAGGGCCTGATCAAGCTGGATCCCGAAGCTGGTATTACTGCAACAGAGAATGACATCATTGAAAACCCTCATAACATCAAGATCGTTCCTCTTGCAGCGGAGCAGGTAGCCCGTACTCTGGAAGATGTTGACTTCGGTGTTATCAATGGCAACTACGCTATGGAGGCTGGCCTGACCAGTGCAGATGCAGTTGCTCTGGAGTCTGCTGATTCCGAAGCAATCCAGCAGTATGTAAACGTGGTTGCAGTTAAGGAAGGCAACGAGAACAACGAAGGTGTACAGGCACTGGTAAAGATTCTGAAATCTGATAAGATCAAAGACTTCATCAACGAGAATTATAAGGGCAGCGTTGTTCCTTACGACGGAGAATAATTTCCGCGAAGGACAGCTTTGAACCTGTAAAAGCGATGAACGAAATGAAATAATGGAATACTTTCGGTCTGCTGTGAAAACAGCGCCAATAGAAAAACTGCCATCTGACGGGAAACTGCCGGGTGGCAGTTTTTTTATCGTATAGAAAACTTCGTTTCCATACGATAAAAATGCTCCGCGCACATTCTATCGTCCATGACAATTGCATGTTTGCAGAGCACGTATTCTATTGTTTTACCTGAAAGGTAAGATGTGATATAATGAGCACGAAAGAAAAACAAGCGACGCCGAAGGCGGAATTTGTAATTAGGAGACTGGAATGAAACGATTTTTAGGTTGGTTGGATCGCCGTTGGTACCTGTTTTTGGCAGGCGGCTGTATCGGCGCAGAGCTGTTGGTATTTTTGATTTTTCGGGAGAACAGCTATTTTACAGTGCAGGATAACCTCGATCTGTTTGTCGCGCACTTTCAGGTACTGAGCCACTCAAACAGCTGGTTTGCACACGGCGCGACGGTTCCGATGCTGGGCGGCATCAGCCGGGACAGCCTGAGCAGCGAATGGAACCTATACAATATTTTGTATACATTTATGCCGGTATTTTGGGCGTACCTGACGGGGTATTTTTTGAAAATCCTGATCGGGACAGGTTCTTTTGTACTGCTGGCAAAGGATGTCTATCAGAAAGCGTATCCGCGGTACCGTGGAATCGCCTGGGCGGCTGGGCTGTGCTATGGACTTCTGCCGCTGTTCCCGGCATATGGAATCGCGTTTGCATCGATTCCGCTCGCAGTGTTTATTTTACGGCGGATCTATCGGAAAGAGGGAAAATGGTGGTATGCACTGCTTTTTGTCTACCCGTTTTTATCGTATTTTTCCTACTTCGGATTTTTTCTGCTGGCGTATCTGGTGTGTGCGGTTGTGATTGTGTCGATTCGAGACAAAAAATTCTGCGGTCGTCTGGCAGTCGCTGTGCCGGTGCTGGCGGCTGGCTATGTTTGCTTTGAATATCGTTTGTTTGGACAGATGCTGTTTTCGGATGTCAAGACGATACGGGAAACGATGGTAGAGAGCAATTTGAACTTTTCCGGGGTACTGGGTCAGATCAGGGAAGCGTTTTTGACGCCGGTGTTCCATGCGGCTTCCGACCATGCAGTTTTCGTGCTGCCGGTGTGCGTAATTGTACTCGTCTGGCAGCTGGTGGCGGCAGTTCAGAAGAAAAATCTGAAAAAGTTCAAAAGCAGCGCGCTTTTGTGGGTGCTCTTGCTGATCGTGTTTAATTGTCTGGTGTATGGATTGTACTTTCAGGGGGACTTCCGGGGATTGTTTGAAACGCTTCTGCCTCCATTAAAAGGTTTCCAGTTCAATCGAACCGTATTTTTCAATCCGTTTTTATGGTATGCGGCGCTGTTTCTGGCGTTAAAAGCGCTCTACGATACCGGAAAGCTTTTCTGGAAACGGATCGCAAATCTGGCAGCGTGCATTGCGGCTGCTGTAATTTTGCTCACACCTGCGGTTTACAATGAATTTTACTGGACCTGCTATCATCAGGCGTACCGTGCAGTGAAGCATACAGAGGTCAATCTGTTGAACTTCCGGGAATACTACAGCACCGACCTGATGGAGGAGATCAAGGCGGATATCAATTATGATGGAGAATATGCGGCCGGCTACGGATTGAACACCGCTGTGCTGGAATACAGCGGGATTTCCACGCTGGACGGCTATCTCGGTTTTTACCCACAGAGCTATAAGGAAGAATTTACGAAGCTGATCTGGCCTGCCTATGAGAGAGTGCCACAATGGCAGACCTATTACGGGGAATGGGGCGCACGGGCCTACCTGTTTGCCGGGAGCGGCGAGAGTATTTACAATCCTTACCGCAATCAGGAGCTGTGGGATCACCATTTATATTTAGACAGTGAACAGTTTGTAAAAATGGGCGGAAAATATCTTTTTTCCCGTTATGAGCTGGATAATGCAGAAGAGTTGGGCTTCACACTGCGGGGAGTTTATTCGAATGAAAACTCGCCGTATACAATTTACCTGTACGAAATTTGACAAAGTATTTGATACATGATATGATTGTGAGTAATGACCGCAGAGAGCGGTGCTGACAGATAAGGATAAGGGGGACATGTAAAATGCCGATCAGAATCAGCAATTATGCTGGAAAATTTGGATGGAACGCGAGAAAATATTTTCCCAGACTGGCATCTGAACTTTACCTGAAGCTTCAGTTTACGACCAGAGGAAAGGTACAGCAGGACTATATCGACTATTTTCTGAATGCACCGGAAATTCCGCATCCGCATGTAGTAAACCTGGAGACAATCAATCGCTGCAACTCGACCTGCGAGTTCTGTACGGCGAACAAAAATGCAGAAAAGCGCCCCTACGCCCGCATGTCGGAGGAGCTTTACTACAGCATTATTGATCAGTTAAGGGACTGGAACTACAAGGGACATCTGACCCTGTACGGAAACAATGAGCCCTGGCTGGATACCAGAATCGTAGAGTTCCATAAATACGCAAGAAAACAGCTGCCGGACTGCTTTATCTTTATGTCCACGAACGGACTGATCCTGGACATCGATAAGGTAAAATCGATCATTCCGTATGTCAACCAGCTGATTATCAATAACTACTGTCTGGACATGAAGCTGCATGACAACATTCAGGAGATCTACAATTATGTCAATGCGCATCCGGATGAATTCAAGGATGTTGATATCCTGATTCAGATGCGCTATCTGAAAGAAGTCCTGACCAACCGTGCAGGCAGCGCACCGAACAAAAAGGCAACCAGCAAGATTATCAAAGAAACCTGCCTGATGCCATTTACCGATATGTGGATCACACCCAACGGCAAGCTGGGTATCTGTTGCTGCGATAACTTTGAAGTGACGGATTTCGGTAACCTGAACAATATCGCGTTGAAGGATGCATGGGACAGCGCGCTGTACAAACGGCTGCGTACTGCAGTAAAGGACGGCAGACAGAACTGGGAGTTCTGTAAACACTGTGACTTTATTGACACGAAGCTGCGTACGGACATTGCGAAAGAAGCAATGAAAGAAGCAGGATACGGCAAATACGCGAAATAAACGTCGGTTCATGCGTAAAAGCAGCTGCGCAGCAGTAAAGCGCATCGAAGATGCAGCTTTGCGGATGACATGGACGAACTGCACTGAAATTAAAAAGAAAAAACAGGCTGCAGCCTCTGACAGGAAACTATGTCAGAAAGGCTGCAGCCTGTTTGGGTTTTAGCAAGACGCAGAAACGGCGAAAGAAAACCGCTTTGTGCCTGGTTCTCTTTCGCCGTGTAATTCATGACAATAGAATGCTCGCAGAGCGTGCATTCTATTGTTCGTTTCTGTCTCAGTTTTTCGCTTCGTGATATTCTTTTTCCGTATTGACGTTCCAGATGTTGGAGCGGTCGCGGATACCGTTTACGATGTTGTGTACGACCTCGAAAGAGGTGCACATCGAATGGTCGATGTTGTTGTAGCGGTGCTGACCGTTTCTGCCGACACAGTAGAGGTTGTCGATGCCGTTGAGCCAGTGGATCAGAGTGTCGATTTCCTCGTAGGTGTCGAAGTAAGCGGGATAAGCTTTTTTAACAGATTCGGAATGCGTATCAAGCACGTCATCCTTGCTGTCGATCATGCCCATTTTGATGATCTCGTCCACAGCAAAGTCAGAAAACTCCTGATCGGACATATTCCAGAGCTTATCGCCTTCGTTGCAGAAGTATTCCAGACCGATCCATACGGTATGCTCGAGATCGACAACCATGTAAGGCGACCAGTTGTTGTAAATCTGGAAACGGCCGAGCTGTACGTTGCGGTCATGGACATAAACCCAGTTGTCCGGAACGATGTTGCCGACGGTTTTGATCTTGGTCTTGTTTTTCAGATTGAGCTTGCGCACCAGAACGCCCAGTGTGCGGTAATCACGGTAAGGAAGTCCTGCCGCAATTTTGGCTTCTTTTTCCGGAACGTCGTTCATACCGCCGACGAGATCGCGGATCGGCATGGAGGAAATGAAGACGTCAGCTTCTTCGCGGATCTTCTTGCCATCCTGCTCGTAGGTTAGAGCGACGATGTGGTCGTTTGCATCTTTTTCCAGACCGACAACCTTGCAGCCCTTTAAGATTTTGCCGCCCAGCTTTTCGATTTCGGAAGCGGTTACGTCCCACAGCTCGCCGGGACCGAGCTTGGGATAGCGGAAGGATTCGATCAGGGAGGTTTCTACCTGATGTGCTTTTTTGGTCGGTACGATTTTCCAGAGGATGTCTTTTAAAATCGCAATAATGGAAAGTCCCTTTACGCGCTGTGCACCCCAGCTGGGATCGATATCCCTGGGATGACGTCCCCAGAGGTTCTCGGTGTAGTGTTCAAAGAACATGGAATAGAGCTTTTTGCCGAAACGGTTAATATAGAAATCCTCGAGGGAGTTTTCCGGGCGTTTGTGGATCAGGCTCGCGAGATAGCTGAAGCCGACCTGCATCGTCTGGAGAAAACCCATGTTCATGAAAAGCTCAGGCTTTAACTGAATCGGGTAATCGTAGAATTTCTGGTCAAAATAAATACGGGACACGCGGTTACGGTTTAGCATAACGCGGTCTTCTTTCTGGGGATCAGGACCGCCCTTTTCCAGCGGAACGTCGCGCTGCAGCATGATATCGTCCGCTGCGGGAGCCCCCTGCATGGGAAGCATCTGTTCCCACCATGCATTTACTTCCGGAACCTTGGAGAAAAAGCGGTGACCGCCCATATCCATACGGTTTCCTTTATAGTTGACGGTCTTGGAAATACCGCCCATATGAAAACTCTCTTCAAATACAGTTACTTCGTACTCATCGGACTGCTTTAACAGTTCGTATGCCGCGGTAAGGCCGGCAGGGCCCGCGCCGATGATAAAGGCTTTTTTCATGAAACAGGATTCCTTTCTCTGATCTTGTACTTTCGGTAAAATATTATAATGCGTCAATTATCTTTTATTGTAACATACAAGCAGGCACTGTTCAAGCAGGAAATCAGACTGCAGTGGCAGTTCACCCGCGCCATTCGCAAAGCCGCGTCTTCGACGCTCTCCGCTGCTTCGCAGCTCATTTTTGCTCATAAAGTGGCGCTCCCTCCGTACCTTTTTGCAAGCAGATTTTCATGCGAGCATGAAATCTGCTTACAAAAGGTACGAGTGAACTGTAACCTGCAATGTTAAGACCGTGCTAAAAACCTAAAAAAGGGACGCAAAATACACCTGAAGTCGACAGGAGATTGCAAAATGATGTATTTCAAATTCTTTTCGGAGGGGAAAAAGTTCTATATAATGAGATATGCAGTTTTGTATGACGAATAAAGCTGCATGGGGATTGAGCCGAAGGGCTCGTGATTTTGAGGATGTCCATAGCATGGACAGAAGGGAGATTGCATGAACAGCATCTTATTATCAACGCAGGAATGCGGCAGCCAGGAACTTCTTCAACTGACGGAAATGCTTTGCAGGGAACAGGATTTTCAGATCATTGTTTCAAGGGCGTTTCCCTTTATGGAAAAGGAAAGGAAAACAAAAACCGTAGAAAACAGGGCAGGAGATTTGCTGACAAAGCTCGGGTTTAAGGCGAATCTGAAGGGTGTTGTCTATTTGAAGGCAGCTGCGAGAATCGGTCTTGAGGACAGGGAAGAGCTGGAAGGCGTAACGAAACGACTATATCCGGCCATCGCAAAAGAATGTAGGACGTGCGCCGGCAGAGTAGAGCATGCAATCCGGCATGCCATTCATACGAGCTGGGAAAAGGGAGATGTCAGACAGCAGCGCATGGTGTTTGGATACGACAGGGAAAGTGGAAACCGTCCGACAAACGCGGAGTTTATCGCACGCATGATTGACTGTCTGGAACGGCAGGATCATCTCTTATATTCCTGATTCCTTCATTCGGAAAATCAGCTCTAATTTGATAAAAACGTTCAAAGGGGAACAGCGTTTGGCACAAGTTGCGCCAGAAACGGACTGTTCCCCTTTTATAGTGGACAGATATCCGCAGGCTTCGGGTTACGCTGCCTGGTCGGGGACGATACGTCAGAAACTATCCCGCCCAACCGGTCTGCAGCTTATGCTTTCTCATCCGATCCGATCTGCCAGCAGCATGTCGATCAGGCAGCGTGCGGCAGCACCGAGAGGACGGCTTGGATCCCGCACGAGACAGATGTAGCGGTTCGGAATTTCCTCTGTAAGGGGAATCGAAACAATGCGTTTTTCGGAAAGTGCCTGCGCTGCCAGATCCTCCGGCATAAACGCAAGTCCCAGATTATGGCTGACAACAGGCAGCAGCAGGTCGGCGCTGGCAAGCTCGATATCGTAGTTGAGGGGAAGTCCGTGGGCGGCAAAGAAGTTCTCATAAAACTGATGGGACATGGTTGCCTCCGTCAGACCGGCGAGAGGATACTGTATCAGCTCCTGCAGGGAGATGGGCTTATCCATGAGCGCAGAAAAACGGGGTCCGCCGACTAAAATGCTGCGAACGGGACGGAGCCGGACTGTGCTGTAAGGCTTTTCAATCTGCAGAGGGGTTGGAACAACAGCGACGTCGGTTCGCCCTTCCTTTAAATCGGAAAGCATGTGGGCAGTGGTTCCGTTACTGATGCGGATTTTGACATCCGGATGCTCCTTCTGGAACAGCGCCAGCCGATCCAACAACAGGCAGTGGAGAGCAGTTTCGGTTGCTCCGACGCTGACTGCTCCACCGTGCAGGCCGAGGGAAAGCCCGAGCTCCTCTTCGCCCCGCAGGATGCGTTCACAGGCGGGAGCAACATATCGGTAAAGCATCTCGCCCTCCGGAGTCAGGGTGACGCCGTGACGGGAACGGATAAAAAGGCGGCAGCCCAGCTCGCTTTCTAAGTTCTGGATGCTCCGGGTCACGGACGGCTGGCTGGAAAGCAGCATGGTAGCAGCACGCGTGAAGTTTTTATATTTGGCAACATAATAAAAGGTCCTGTAGTAATCAAAGCTTGCAGACATGGGAAATCCTCCTGGGATCGTGAAAAAAATCACAGATTTTATTCAAAAGCAGACATAAAAGCAATTCTGTAATACGTTTTTGGTATTACACACATATCAGATTTATATTTTTAAAAAAAGGGTAAATCTAGTATAATACGCACGGAGCAAATTGAAAAGCATTTATAACGTACATGCTCAAAACAGTAGAAAAGGAGGCATGTGAACATGGGGCAGTCCATTGAAGAAGTCTTAAACAGGCTTGTGGCTGTGGAAGACGCCGCACAGCAGATGCAGGATGCGGTGGATGCACAGAAAAAGGAACTCGCTGCTCAGATGGAAGAAAAGAAAAAACAGTTTGACAGTATGCTGGAGTTAAAGACAGAACAGAAGACCGAAGAACTGGAAGCAAACATGGAGCACGAGAAGGCAGCCGCGCTGGAAAAACTCCGGGAGGAAACGAAAAAGCAGCTTGCCGGAATGCAGCACAAGTATGATACAGAGCACGACAGGATTTCGGATGAAATTCTGCAGTCCATGATTAAGGATGTGAGCAGATGAGTTTATTTCGTTACAGCGGTCTGACAACGAAGGTACGGGCCATGAGCGGTGCGCTTTTGAGCAAAGAGGATTTTGACCAGATCAGCACCCTTGGCAATGTTCCTGAGGTTGTCGCATGGCTGAAAAAGAAGCCGTCCTATGGGAAGGTGCTCGGAAATGAAAATGAGAACACCATGCACAGAGGACAGGCGGAGGGAAGGATCAAACGTTCCTTCTACGCTGATTTTTCCAAGCTGTACCGGTTTTCCAACATGGAGCAGAGAAATTTTCTGGATACGTATTTCAGACGCTACGAAATCACCTGTTTAAAAAATATTGTACAGGCGATCCTGTCAGACAGCCCGACACTTGCGGATGTTTCCGATTATGAGGAAGCCTTTGCGAAGCATTCGGCATTTCCGTTAAAGAAGGCAGCGTCTGCAGATTCGATGGAGACACTGGTCAGCGTCCTTTCGGATACTCCTTACGGGGATGTGTTGCGTAAGGTGGCAGGCAGCGGGTCCACAACTCTGTTTGACTATGAATTTGCATTGGATATGTTTTATTTCAGGGATCTCTGGAAGCGTGTCAGAAAAGAATTGAAAAAAGAAGACCGGGAAGCAGTGCTGGAATCGGTGGGTGTTACAATCGATACCCTGAATCTGCAGTGGATTTACCGTGCCAAACGCTATTACGGGATGAAAGCGGCAGATGTCTATGCCTTGATCATTCCGGTGCATTACCGGCTGAACCTGGAGCAGGTCAAACGAATGGCGGAGGCGGAGAGCACAGAAGAAATGTTGAACTTCGCAAAAGAAACCAGGTATGGAAAATATCTGCAGGAAATGGAAAAACCGAATCTGGAACGGGTCGGCAGTATGATCCAGGAAAACGTGCACCGTGCGCTGATGAGACAGAACCCTTATTCAGCTGCATGCCTGGAAGTCTATTTATATAGGAAAGAACAGGAAGTGCACAGGATCATCACGGCGATGGAATGCGTCAGATACGGTTTGCCGGCTGAAAAAATCAGAGAATACCTGGCATAAAGGAAGGTGCGGCAAAATTGATTGAAAAAATGAAATTTATCAGTGTGATCGGGCCAAAGGATCAGCTCGACACAGTAACCAGGCAGTATCTTTGCCGGTATGAGATACAGCTGGAAAATGCGATGGGCGAATTGAAGCATTTAAACAACATCACACCCAACGCAGAGTTGAACCCTTACCGGGAAGCAGCAGGAAGAGCAGCAGAGATCGCTGCGCTTTATGGAAGCAAAGCAACGGCAGTGAGAGACATGGATGTGGATACAGCCATGGAACGGATCACTGAAGTGCAGAGCAGAATTCAAAAGGCAGACAGAGAGACAGATGCACTGGAAAAGGAACTGAAAAAGGAACGGGGACTGCTGGATGCGGTCAGCCCCTATCAGGAGCTGCATTTTGATATTTCCAGAATCCTTCACTTTAAAGAAGTAAGATTCCGTTTCGGCAGACTTCCAGTCGGCTACTATGAGCGTTTAAAAACCTACGCATACGACGATGCCTGCACGATTTTTGAAAAATGCAAGGAGACGGAGGATTATGTTTGGGGCGTTTATTTCGTTCCGGCGGCAGAAGCCAAAAAGGTGGATGCGATTTATGCTTCTCTCCATTTTGAACGGATTCATCTGGAGGATGCCTACGAGGGTACCGTTGATGAGGCCTGCCGGGAATTAAAGGAAAAAACAGATGCCCTGGAGCAGCAGATCACAGCAGTGAGAGCAGAGCTTGCAAAAGAATTAAATGGGATGTCTGAATCGATCTCTGCTGCAAGCAAGACCCTTGCGTATGAATCCAAGCTGTTTGATGTCCGCAAGCTGGCGGCATTTACCAAGGCGAAAAACGAAACCTTCTTCATCCTCTGTGGATGGATGGAAAACAAGGAGGCAGATCTGCTGAAAAAGGAGCTGGAAGAGGATCCGGATATTTTCTGTACACTGGAAGAAAATCCGGACAGAAGAGTTTCAATCCCTCCGACTCGTCTGAAAAACCCGAAGCTGATCAAGCCGTTCGAAATGTTTATCCAGATGTATGGCCTGCCGAACTATCAGGAATTTGACCCGACACTGTTCGTGGCGTTGTCCTATTCGATTATCTTCGGTGCAATGTTCGGTGATGCGGGACAGGGTCTGGTGCTGTTGATCGGCGGATATTTATTGTACCATTTTAAAAAGATCAACCTGGCAGCAGTTCTTTCGAGCTGCGGATTCTTCTCTACAATTTTCGGACTCCTCTATGGCAGTGTATTTGGCTTTGAGGACTGGATCCCGGCGCTGTGGCTGCGCCCGACGGAGGCAATGACGAATCTGCCGGTGATCGGAACACTCAACACCGTATTTGTTGTGACGATCACCATCGGTATGGGACTGATTCTTCTGACGATGATCTTCCATATGATCAATTCCCTCAGGGAGAAAAAGCCCGGAGAAGCACTGTTTGATACGAACGGACTGGCTGGCTTTGTATTTTACGGTGCAGTTGTTGCAGTCATCATGCTGTTCATGACCGGACATACCATTCCGGCAGCAGGCGTTTTGGTTGTAATGTTTGTAGTACCGCTTTTGGTCATCGTATGCAAGGAGCCGCTCAGTGCCCTTGTGGAAAAGAAAAAGTATCAGGATGAAAACGGACCGGTGATGTTCGTAGTGCAGGGCTTCTTCGAATTATTTGAAGTATGCTTAAGCTATTTTTCCAACACCCTGTCCTTTGTCCGTATCGGTGCATTTGCAGTCAGCCATGCGGCGATGATGCAGGTGGTTATGATGCTGGCAGGCGCAGAAAACGGACAGGCGCCCAACGTGATCGTTGTGATCGTCGGCAATCTGGTCGTAATGGGTATGGAAGGTCTGATCGTAGGCATTCAGGTACTCCGTTTACAGTATTATGAATTTTTCAGCCGCTTCTACAAAGGGGACGGCAGAAAATTTGAACCCTATTTATCAAAGGAAGAAAACATTTAAGGAGGTCATTTGTCATGACAAAAGTTTTATTATTCGCAGCACTTGTAGCTTGTATCGCAGTTCCGTTCCGTGTATTTGTAAAAGGGGAACAGACAAAGCACAGATATAAAACAACCCTGGCATTAAACGGCGTAATGTTCTTTGGACTGATGCTTTTTACCGGCGTTATGATGTTCTCCGGCAACGCATTTGCAGCAGAGACTGCTGAAACTGCAGCAGTTGCAGCAAGCAGCACAGCAACCGGCCTTGGTTATATTGCAGCCGCACTTTCCATCGGCATGTCCTGTATCGGTGGTGGTATCGCCGTAGCGAGTGCAGCAAGCGCAGCACTTGGTGCAATCAGTGAAGATTCCTCTATCCTCGGTAAGTCCCTGATCTTTGTAGGTCTGGCCGAAGGTGTCTGCCTGTATGGTCTGATCATCGCATTCATGATCATTGGTAAACTTTAATGAAAATGTATCTGATCAGCGACAACATTGATACCTGGACAGGAATGCGGCTGGCAGGAGTAGAAGGTGCGGTGGTCCACGAGAAACAGGAGCTGAAGGCAGAAATCGACAAGGTGCTTGCCGATAAGGAAATCGGCATCCTGCTTTTGACGGAAAAATTCGGAAAGGAATTTCCGGATATCATCGATCATATCAGGTTGGAGCGGAAGTTACCGCTGATTGTGGAAATCCCGGACAGACACGGCACAGGCCGTGCACCGGATTTCATCACATCTTATGTGAATGAAGCGATCGGAATCAATATCTGAAAAAGAGCTGCATGGGCGCAGCATCTTTTAGGAGATATTTCGGAGGAGACCATGACAATAGACGAAAAGCTGCAGCATTTTATGGATGTGACCACAGAAAAGGTCAATGCAGAAAATGCCAAACAGATGCAAGAATATGAGCAGGGACTGGAAAAGGTCTATGAGGATTACAAAGAGACGGCCCTGCGCAAATCCGAGCTTGCACTGAAGTTAAAAGAAGAAAGCTTAAAGAAGCAGATGAACGCAGATCTGGCAGCAGAACAGATCCTGATCCGGGAACAGACCGGAAAGCTCCTGCGGGAGTTGGATGAAAAGCTTTCTTCCGAAGTAAAGGGAAAGCTGGAACGCTATATGGCGACCAGCGCATATGAAACCTATCTGGTAAATCAGGCACGTGAAATCGTGAAATTTGCAGATGGAGACGACGTGACCGTTTATATCGATCCGGAGGATATCTGCCATAAGAATGCGATTTCTGCAGGTGCAAACGTAGCCGTTACTGTGAGTGAATACAGCTTCGGCGGAGGCGTGCGTGCGGTAATTTCCAAACGCGGCATACTGATCGACCAGTCCTTTGATACGAAACTGAAGGAAGCTTTTGATGGAAAGGAGGCGAGCCTTAGATGGAAAACTCGTTAAGCATTTATGGGATCAACGGCCCGCTGGTCACTGTCAAAGGTAAGACAGATTTAAAGATGAGCGAGATGGTATACGTCGGCAAAGAAAAGCTGGTCGGCGAAGTGATCCGTCTTTCTCCGGAGCTGGCGACGATTCAGGTATTTGAAGAGACGTCCGGTTTAAAGCCCGGAGAGCTGCTGTATCCGACGGGCGCAACACTTTCTGTTACCCTGGCACCCGGCATCGTGTCCAATATCTTTGATGGTATTGAACGCCCCCTTGCCGAAATTGAGAAAAAATCCGGTAAATATATCGACAGAGGCTTCTCTATGGATTCTCTGGATACTCACAGGAAATGGCAGACGAAGCTGTGTGTAAAGCCCGGAGACAGAGTGTCCGGCGGTACGATTATTGCAGAGGTACCGGAAACTCCCGCCATTGTGCATAAGGTAATGGTGCCTCCCGACGTGGAGGGTATAGTGGAAACAGTTGTTCCGGACGGTGAGTATACGATCAACGATACGATCGTAACTCTGCTGTTAAAGGATGACAGCGTAAAAGAGCTGACCATGACCCAGAAATGGCCGATCCGTATTCCCAGACCGAATCAGAAACGACATCCGGCATCCCGCCCGCTTGTAACCGGACAGCGTATCCTGGATACCCTGTTCCCTATCGCAAAGGGCGGCACTGCGGCGATCCCCGGCGGTTTCGGTACCGGTAAGACCATGACTCAGCACGCAATCGCAAAATGGTCTGATGCAGATCTGATCGTTTATATCGGCTGCGGTGAGCGAGGAAACGAGATGACGGAGGTTCTGGAGGATTTCTCCAAGCTGATCGACCCCAAGTCCGGAAATCCCATGATGGACCGTACCGTTCTGATCGCCAATACCTCCAACATGCCGGTGGCTGCCCGTGAGGCGAGCATTTACACCGGTCTGACACTGGCAGAGTATTATCGTGATATGGGCTACCATGTAGCGATCATGGCAGATTCCACCTCCCGTTGGGCAGAGGCACTGCGTGAGCTGTCCGGACGTCTGGAAGAAATGCCGGCAGAGGAAGGCTTCCCGGCATATCTGGCGAGCCGTTTGTCTGCGTTCTATGAAAGAGCCGGTATGGTAGAAAACTTAAACGGAACTGAAGGAAGTGTTACGATCATCGGTGCGGTATCTCCGCAGGGCGGCGATTTTTCTGAGCCCGTTACCCAGAATACGAAACGTTTCGTCCGCTGCTTCTGGGGGCTGGATAAAAACCTGGCATATTCCCGTCATTTCCCTGCGATCAACTGGCTGACCAGCTACAGCGAATACCTGCCCGATCTGGCAAGTTGGTATGCAGATAATGTAGGCTCTGATTTTATTGATGACAGAAATCAGATGGTAGCGATCCTGAACCAGGAAAGCAGTCTGATGGAGATCGTAAAGCTGATCGGCAGCGACGTTTTGCCGGATGATCAGAAGCTGACTCTGGAAATCGCCAGAGTTATCCGTCTGGGCTTTTTGCAGCAGAACGCATTCCATCCGCAGGATACGTCTGTGCCCCTTGCAAAGCAGCAGAAGATGATGGAGACGATCCTGTATCTTTACGAGAAATCCAAAGCACTGGTATCCATGGGGATGCCCATGTCCGTGCTGAAGGAGGATAAAATTTTTGACCGGGTAATTTCCATTAAATACGATGTGGAAAATGACCGACTGGACAAATTTGATGATTACAAAAAGGCAATCGACAAGTTCTATGACGACGTGATTGCACGCAATGCATAATGGAGGGGAAAAACGATGGCAATTGAATATTTGGGATTAAACAGTGTCAACGGCCCCTTCGTCGTGCTGGAGGGTGTCAAGGGCGCTGCTTATGATGAGATCGTGGAGATCGTTGCAGACGGTAAGGAAAAAAAGCTTGGCCGTATCGTAGAGATCAACGAGGACAAGGCGGTTGTACAGGTGTTTGAAGGCACAGATAACCTTTCCTTAAAAAATACCCATACCAGACTGACCGGACATCCGATGGAAATCGGGCTGACGGATCAGCTCCTTGGCAGAACCTTTAACGGTATCGGTGCCCCGATCGACAATCTTGGTGAAGTTGCAGCAGAAAAATATGCAGATGTAAACGGAAAACCGTTAAATCCGGTATCCAGAGAATATCCCCGTAACTATATCCGTACCGGTATTTCTGCGATCGACGGTCTGACGACCCTGATCCGCGGACAGAAGCTGCCGATTTTCTCCGGAAACGGTCTGCCTCATGACCAGCTGGCTGCACAGATCGTGCGTCAGGCATCTCTGGGGGATAACTCCGATGAGAAATTCGCAGTTGTATTTGCTGCGATGGGTGTAAAATATGATGTTGCAGAATATTTCCGCCATACCTTTGCGGAAAGCGGGGTATCCGATCACGTTGTCATGTTCCTGAACCTGGCAAATGACCCGGTTGTAGAACGTCTGATCACACCCAAGGTAGCGCTGACGGTAGCAGAATATCTGGCATTTGAGAAGCATATGCACATCCTTGTTATCCTGACGGATATGACCTCCTTTGCAGAGGCAATGCGTGAGGTTTCTTCGAGTAAGGGTGAAATCCCGTCCAGAAAAGGGTATCCGGGCTATCTGTATTCCGAGCTGGCGACGATTTATGAACGTGCGGGTATTGTAGAAGGAATCGACGGTTCCGTAACGCAGATCCCGATTCTGACCATGCCCAACGATGATATCACACACCCGATCCCCGACCTGACCGGTTATATTACAGAAGGGCAGATCGTTTTGGATCGTGCGCTGCATGGACAAGGAGTATACCCTCCGGTCAATGTACTGCCCAGTCTGTCCCGTCTGATGAAGGATGGTATCGGTGAGGGCTATACCAGAGCGGATCATCAGGCTGTCGCAAACCAGCTGTTTTCTTCTTACGCAAAGGTGGGCGATGCGAGAGCACTGGCGAGCGTTATCGGTGAAGATGAGTTGTCTGCGCTGGATAAAAAATACCTGGCATTCGGTAAAAAGTTCGAGAAATACTTCGTCGGTCAGCGGGAGGATGAAAACAGAACCATTATCGATACCCTGGAGATCGGCTGGAGCCTTTTGCGCATGCTGCCCAGAGAAGAACTGGATCGTGTGGATACAAAGATCCTGGACGAGTATTATGACAAACAGGGTCGTGTACTGGAATAAGGAGCGTTATCTATGAATACAAACGCATTTCCCACAAAAGGTAACCTGATGCTGGCGAAAAACTCCCTGACGCTTGCAAAGCAGGGCTATGAGCTGATGGATAAAAAACGGAATATCCTGATCCGGGAGCTGATGAATCTGATCGAAGAGGCGAAAACGATCCAATCAGAGATTGACGCTACGTTTACGGAGGCATACCAGGCGCTTCAGCAGGCAAATATAGAGGTGGGCATTCATTCTGTGCAGGAAATTGCAAAGGCGATTCCTGCAGAGGATTCTGTGCGTATCAAAACAAGAAGCATCATGGGCACAGAGATCCCGCTGGTAAGCTGCGAGGAGGAGAAAAAAATCCCCTATTACGGCTTTTATAATTCCAGTGAGTCGGTGGATGCTGCCCGGGAAAGCTTTTTAAAGGTAAAGGAGCTGACCGTCCGCCTGTCCATGGTGGAAAACTCCGCCTACCGTCTTGCAATGAATATCCGCAAGACGCAGAAGCGTGCAAACGCCCTGAAAAATATAACGATTCCATCTTATACGATTCTCGTAAAGGATATCAGCAACGCCCTCGAAGAAAAAGAACGTGAGGAGTTTACGCGTCTGAAGGTCATTAAGAGAAATATGAATCATTAAAGCAGCAGCTTGCCAGAAGGATATCTGGAATCGCTGCCATAGTAGAAAACGTCTGCAGGAAGCTGGTAGTAATCCCACTTTTTGCGGGCGTTTTTCTGTGTTGTTCCAGTTTATTCGTAGTTTTCGGATGCAGCTTCCATGCCTGCAGGAGAATCTGTAGACAGTAACCTTACGTTTATGCCCGGTAAAAAAAGTTTTAAGAAGCTGTTGACAGAACGGGGAAACGCTGGTAAGATTTCTATCTGTTGCGGCAAACGGCTGTAACATGGACTTCTAAAAAAGTTCAAAAAGTGCTTGACATCGACAAACAGTCCTGATATAATTTATGACTGTTGCGGCGAACGAAAGCAACACGGATTTCTGAAAAGAAATTCAAAAAAATAAAAAACTGCTTGACATGAACAGAAAGTTCTGATAAAATAATGAACTGTTGCTGTGAGTGATAAGCAACCAGGTTTCGAAAGAAACTTGAAAATAAAATGAAAAAAGTTCTTGACAAACAGAACTGCTTATGATAAACTCAATAAGCTGTCTGAGCGACAGGAACGAAAGTTCTTCTGGAAATACTTCCAATAAGAAGAACAGCACCTTGACAAATAAACAGTAATGCAACCCTGAAAATTCCAAACAGAACAAAAAGTTCTGAGAGAAATTTCAGAGAACAAAAACCTAAAACAACAGTAGAACGGTAAAATTAGCCAGACTGATTTTGACCGGACAAACTTAAACATGAGAGTTTGATCCTGGCTCAGGATGAACGCTGGCGGCGTGCCTAACACATGCAAG
>ERZ780203.107-NODE-107-length-107133-cov-56.414455_pt1 | contig 107133 bp, 98 predicted proteins | sample MGYA00511168_ERZ780203 | MGnify/ENA primary metagenome ERZ780203 (study PRJEB29588, sample SAMEA2156577) | human gut metagenome | biome: human gut; feature: human-associated habitat; material: faeces | place: Denmark | collected 2008/2010 ...
GCTTCATTCATCCTACAGGAACAGGCTTACACTATCCTCTGATTACCAAAGACGTTTCTCGGTCATACAGACAGTCCTTGAGCAAGGGAAGAATTTATTTGCAGGCAAAAAAGTGTCCAACCGTATCGTGAGTATCGACCGGCATTACCTTCGCCCCATTATCAGAGGCAAGGAAACCAAATCCGTTGAATTCGGAGCCAAAGTCAACAATATACAGATAGACGGAATCTCCTTTATAGAACATATCTCCTTTAAGGCTTTTAACGAAGGAGTACGTTTGAAAGACTGTATTCATCTGCAACAACAACTGACCGGGGTTAGGGTTAAGGCGCTTGCGGCGGATTCAATCTATGCCAATAATGCCAACCGGAAATTTTGTACAAAATATCATATAAGTACTTCCTTTAAGCGTAAGGGCAGAGCTGCCAAAGATGAGCCGCTTCGGAAAATCTTACGGTCGGAACTCAGCCGTGAAAGAGCTACCCGCCTGGAAGGAAGTTTTGGAACGCAGAAACAACATTACTCACTGGCCAGGATAAAAGCTAGAAACAGGAAAACGGAAGTACTTTGGATTTTCTTTGGGATACATACAGCCAATGCGGTATGTATGATAGAAAAGGTCGAAAAGAAAAAAAGAAAGGCAGCATAATCTAACTAAAATAACAGGAAAAACAGGAGAGGTTTTAACTTCCCCTAAAAAAGACATGTACATAATGCATGGGTGGGAAGGAAAAAACAAGAATATGTAAACAATATTCTACAAAAAAGATAGAAGACTGGGAGAGTTGAACGAAAAAATCAAGAGAAAAGCTCACGTAAAGCAAAGCTTTTCTCTTGATTTTTTAGAAAGAGGAACATTTACTGAATATCCCGACGTATAGACATAAAAAAAGGAGCAACGCCTTGCTCCAACCTTTGTTAACCTTAAATCTAATACTATGAAAAACACAGTGCAAAGATACGGAGTTTTGGCAACTTTGCAAATTATAAGCTGCTAATTGGTGTTTTTATAACACTAATTAATAGATTAAATCCTGTGTTACAGGTTTGTTAAGAGTTTTATCCCTTGGCAATTCTCATGTAATATATGAAGAGGGGGAGTTTTTACCCCCATTTCTCTTTCATCAAATCTTCCAGTTTCAACAACTCGTCACGGTATTGTGCAGCTTCAATAAATTCGAGTTTCTTGGCTGCTTCCTGCATCAGTTTGCGAGTACGTTCGATACTCTTTTCCATTTGCGCTTTACTCATATACTGCACTACCGGGTCTGCTGCAATGTTCGGAGTAGAAGGTTCTACATAAGCATGTCTTTCTTTTAGCAGTTCATCCGCCTCTTTGGCATTACCGAATACCGACAAGTTTCTGGCCTTTTTAATCTGCTGCGGAGTAATTCCGTTTGCTTCATTGTATGCCAACTGTTTTTCCCGGCGGCGATTGGTTTCGTCAATCGTCAGTTTCATGCTATCCGTCATCCTGTCCGCATACATGATTACCTTGCCGTTTACATTACGGGCAGCACGTCCTGCGGTTTGCGTCAGTGAACGGTGGGAGCGGAGGAATCCTTCTTTGTCAGCATCAAGAATAGCAACGAGCGACACTTCCGGAAGATCGAGTCCTTCACGGAGCAGGTTGACTCCGATAAGCACATCATAGATTCCTTGCCGGAGATCATCCATAATCTTCACACGTTCCAATGTATCTACATCACTATGGATATAGTTACATCTTACATTATTATTAAGAAGATACTCTGCCAGTTCTTCTGCCATTCGTTTGGTTAGTGTGGTGACGAGTACGCGTTCTTCCTTTTCAATGCGGAGCTGGATTTCTTCCATTAAGTCGTCAATCTGATTAAGGCTCGGGCGCACTTCGATGACAGGATCAAGCAGTCCCGTAGGACGAATCACCTGCTCTACGACGATACCTTCAGACTGAATCAATTCATAATCTGCCGGTGTGGCACTGACATAAATTACCTGTTTCGCCATTTCCTGAAACTCTTCGAATTTCAACGGACGGTTATCCATAGCCGCAGGCAATCGGAAACCATATTCCACCAGATTGATTTTACGTGCACGGTCTCCTCCGTACATCGCACGGATTTGAGGTACACTTACGTGGCTTTCGTCAATGACAATCAGAAAATCATCCGGAAAGAAATCGAGCAGACAATAAGGACGAGTGCCGGCAGCACGACCATCGAAATAACGGGAATAGTTCTCAATTCCGGAGCAATGCCCTAATTCCCGGATCATTTCCATATCGTAAGTCACCCGTTCATAGAGCCGTTTGGCTTCATATTCTTTACCGATAGACTCGAAGAATGCCACTTGTTTGGTCAGATCATCTTCTATTTCGTGGATAGCACGGAGAGTTGCCTCTTTGGTCGTCATAAACAAATTGGCCGGATAAATCTTATAGGCGTCAAATGGTGCGATAGTGACTCCTGTGATAGGATCTACTTCTTCTATACCATCAATCTCATCCCCCCAAAAGGTGACACGGAGCAGATTGTCGGTATAAGCCAGATAGATATCCACAGTATCACCTTTAACGCGGAAATTTCCACGGTTCAAGTCAATATCATTGCGGACATACAAGCTGTCTACCAGACGACGTAAAAAGACATTGCGGTCCATCATCCGTCCCCGTTCTATTTCAATGACATTTTTGTAGAAGTCCGAAGGATTTCCCATACCGTAGATACAAGATACGGAAGAAACCACTACCACGTCTTTTCGTCCGGAGAGTAGGGCAGAAGTGGCCGCGAGTCGAAGCTTGTCGATTTCGTCATTGATGGCAAGATCTTTCTCTATATAAGTATCACTGCTCGGGAGATAGGCCTCCGGCTGATAATAGTCATAGTAAGAAACGTAATATTCTACCGCATTATTGGGGAAGAAACCTTTAAACTCACTATAGAGCTGGGCAGCCAATGTCTTGTTATGGCTCAAAATCAACGTAGGTTTGTTGATATTGGCGATCACATTGGCAATGGTAAATGTTTTTCCCGATCCGGTCACTCCCAGTAAAGTCTGTGCGGGAACTCCCTGAAGTACCCCTTCAGTCAGTTGTGCTATCGCTTCCGGCTGATCCCCGGTAGGTTTGTAAGCTGATGTTAGTTCATAATTCATAGTTAAATCCTAAAAAGTGGAGCAATATTCGGTAAAATAATCGAGATAACAAATCATTTTTCCAAATAAATCCTTTACTTTGCAACATATTAATATCAAAAAACAGATTCATACAACTAGTAATACCAGAAACACATGATTTGGAATGAGAGCATTGAGTGTATGGACCGCGAAAGTCTTCGCAAGATTCAAAGCATACGACTCAAGAAAATTGTAGATTACGTCTATCACAACACTCCTTTCTATCGAAAGAAGATGCAGGAAATGGGAATAACCCCCGATGATATCAATAGTATCGATGATATTGTAAAACTGCCGTTTACCACGAAACATGATTTAAGAGATAATTATCCGTTCGGACTTTGTGCCGTGCCGATGAGCCAGATTGTACGTATTCATGCCTCTTCCGGAACGACCGGAAAGCCGACGGTTGTCGGATATACCCGTAAGGACTTGGCCTCTTGGGCGGAATGTATATCACGTGCTTTTACCGCTTACGGAGCGGGCCGTTCTGATATTTTTCAGGTATCATACGGATACGGACTGTTTACGGGCGGACTGGGAGCACATGCCGGAGCCGAGAATATCGGTGCTTCTGTTATTCCGATGTCCAGTGGCAACACTGAAAAACAGATTACCTTGATGCATGATTTCGGATCGACAGTGCTTTGTTGCACCCCTTCTTATGCGCTCTACCTGGCAGATGCAATCAAAGATTCCGGTTTGCCACGTGAAGAATTTCAACTGAAAGTCGGTGCGTTCGGTGCGGAACCCTGGACGGAAAATATGCGTCATGAAATTGAAGAGAAACTGGGAATCAAAGCATACGATATTTATGGGTTGAGTGAAATTGCCGGACCGGGTGTCGGTTACGAGTGCGAATGTCAGAACGGCACTCACTTGAATGAAGACCATTATTTCCCGGAAATTATCGATCCGAATACTTTGCAACCGGTTGAGCCGGGACAAACGGGCGAACTGGTGTTTACCCACCTCACCAAAGAGGGTATGCCATTGCTCCGTTACCGTACGCGTGATTTGACTGCCTTGCATCATGATAAATGTTCTTGCGGTCGTACATTAGTACGTATGGATCGTATTTTGGGACGCAGTGATGATATGTTGATTATCCGTGGTGTAAACGTATTCCCGACACAGATTGAATCCGTTATCCTTGAAATGGCAGAATTTGAACCGCATTATTTGTTGATAGTGGGTCGTGAAAATAATACCGATACGATGGAGCTCCAGGTTGAAGTACGTCCGGAATTCTATTCTGATGAGATCAACAAAATGCTGGCTTTGAAGAAAAAGCTGGGAGGACGTTTGCAAAGCGTACTTGGATTGGGAGTCAACGTGAAATTGGTAGAGCCTCGCAGCATTGAGCGTAGCGTAGGTAAAGCAAAACGTGTGATTGATAACAGAAAAATATAAATAAGTATTAGGTATTAAGTATTAAGTATTAACCATGCGGGTGATCTTGGAACTACGGTAATACTTGTTGCCTAATACCTAATGCTTGTTACTTAATACTTATTACTTAATACTTTAATAAATATGGTAGCAAAACAACTTTCTATCTTTTTGGAAAATAAGTCAGGCCGTTTGACGGAAGTGACTGAAGTGCTGGCGAAAGAAAATATCAATCTTTCTGCCTTGTGCATTGCCGAAAATGCTGATTTTGGTATTTTGCGTGGAATTGTATCCGATCCGGATAGAGCATACAAAGCTTTAAAAGATAATCATTTTGCAGTGAATGTGACTGATGTAGTAGGTATAAGCTGTCCCAATATACCGGGTGCTTTGGCAAAAGTGCTGGGATATTTATCAGACGAGGGTGTATTTATTGAATATATGTATTCGTTTGCCAATAACAATATTGCAAATGTGGTAATTCGCCCCAGCAATCTGGATAAATGTATCGAGGTATTGAAAGAAAAGAAAGTCGATCTGCTGGCTGCAAGTGATTTGTACAAGCTGTAGATATAGCAGTAAACGATAAACAGGGAACGGTAAATAGCTGTGTTGTCTTTGAATGGGATAACACATTTGTTTGCCGTTTTCTGCTATAAAAAATAGTGACGCTATCCGATGTGGATAGTGACGGTATGCTTCACCGATACCGTCACTATCCCGGGCATATACCGTCACTATTTTTTTTCTGCCTTATAACAAGTTTTTTTCTGTCTTATAACAAGGAATCTGACGTTTGTTCGTCAGGTTTATGTCAATCATGATTTCTGTGTGATTCGTTTATTACCTGCCGTTTACAGTTTGGTGTTTGCAATTCGACGTCATTTTCTCTCCTTTTGTCGATGTTTAACGCCTTTTATGTATTAAAAAACACAGATTAATTGCTAAATTCCCAGCGAATAAGTAACTTTGCGCATTATTTTTAAATAGGATGAAGAAAAATATCATTATAACTTTGCTTGCGGCGGCTACTCTGACATCATGTGGAGAGTACAATAAATTGCTGAAAAGCACCGATTACGAATACAAGTACGAAGCCGCCAAAAACTATTTTGCGAAGGGACAGTATAATCGTTCAGCTACGTTGCTGAATGAGTTGATAACCATTCTGAAAGGAACCGATAAAGCGGAAGAGTCTTTGTATATGTTGGGAATGAGTTATTATAATCAGAAAGATTATCAGACAGCTGCCCAGACATTTATCACCTATTTCAATACGTATCCCCGTGGCACTTTTACCGAACTGGCACGTTTTCATGCAGGTAAAGCTTTATTCCTGGATACCCCGGAACCACGTTTGGATCAATCAAGCACTTATCAGGCTATCCAGCAGTTGCAGATGTTCATGGAATATTTCCCGAACAGCACAAAGAAGCAGGAAGCACAGGATATGATTTTTGCTTTGCAGGATAAGCTGGTTTTGAAAGAACTTTATTCTGCAAGATTATATTATAATCTGGGTAATTATTTAGGCAATAACTATGAGTCTTGTGTAATCACAGCTCAAAATGCACTGAAAGATTATCCTTATACTGACTATCGTGAAGAACTTTCTATCTTGATTCTGCGTGCAAGACACGAAATGGCTATCTATAGTGTAGAAGACAAGAAGATGGATCGTTACCGCGAAACAGTGGACGAATATTATGCTTTCAAGAATGAATTTCCTGAAAGTAAATATTTGAAAGAAGCCGAGAAAATATTCAATGAATCACAGAAAGTAATTAAAGACTAAATTTAAATAGATTTATGGACTACAAAAAAACGAATGCTCCTGCTACAACAGTAACCCGTGACATGATGGAACTCTGTGCTGATACAGGTAATGTTTACGAAACTGTTGCCATTATTGGCAAGCGTGCTAATCAGATCAGTGTAGAAATCAAAAACGATCTTTCAAAGAAATTGGCAGAGTTTGCCTCTTACAATGACAACTTGGAAGAAGTGTTTGAAAATAGAGAGCAAATCGAAATTTCTCGTTATTATGAGAAATTGCCGAAACCGGACTTGATTGCTACGCAAGAATACATCGAAGGGAAAATATATTATAGAAATCCGGCTAAGGAGAAAGAAAAACTTCAGTAATTTATTTTCTGACGAAGAATTTGATAGTCAAGTAGTAAGTGGGATGATTATCCCTACTCCTTATTGCTTGGCTATTATTGTTTAACTCAACTACTATTTAGAATACTTATGATTCAACGAATTCAAACTGTTTATTTATTGATTGTTGCAGGATTACTGATTACAGCTATGTGTATGCCGATAGGTTACTTCATTGATACAATGGGCGAACATCCTTTTAAGGCATTAGGATTGGAAATAAACGACGCTTTTCAGTCTACATGGGGGTTATTCGGGATTCTGATGCTTAGTACTATCGTTGCCGTGGCTACCATTTTTTTATATAAGAACCGTATGTTGCAGATTCGCATGACGATTTTCAATAGCTTGTTGTTGGTCGGTTATTACATTGCTGCCCTTGCTTTTTATTTTGCGTTGAAGAATGATGCAAATATGTTCCGGGTAGGCTGGGCATTGTGTTTACCACTTATTTCCATCATTCTGAATATATTGGCTGTTCGTGCTATTGGACGCGATGAGGTGATGGTAAAGGCTGCGGATAGATTGAGATAAGACTTTTCCCTATATCTGGGTAATTCGTTAATATGATTAATGAAAAGCATCGCTTTATAAGAGTTAAAGCGGTGCTTTTTGCTCTCTAAAGCTATGCTTTAGCATCCCTAAAACGGTGCATTTACTGAATATCTCTGTTTTAAAGATACAAATAAGGCAACTAATTCATTGCGAGTTAGTTGCCTTATTTATTTAAAGAGTATCCCTAAAGCGATGCTTTGTAGATATTCAAGCTCCTTCTCTCGAAAGGGAGGAGGGAGAGGATTTTATTTCTTCAAGTCAAATAGGTACGTGAGCTTTATGGTAATTGTTCCATGCGCTGCACGGGCGAAATAGTCTTTCTTTGTGGTGCTGTAAAAGTCGGACAGCGCAAAGTAGTAACGGCCTTCAACGATGAAGCTACCGGCTTTCTTTGTTCGGAGTTCTACACCGCCGCCACCGGCAATACCGTAGTCGAATTTATTCTGAATCTTAACTCCATACACCGCTTTCTGTGTATTGGATAAGGTGTTCATATCAATACCTTTTATTGTTTCCGATTCGCTTATCAGAAAGCTGATTTGAGGACCTGCATGAACAAAGAATTGTAATCCTCTGTCTCGTCCGAAAGCAAGATGGGCTAGAAAAGGAATATCAATATAGGTCATTTTGCGGGTATAAGTTTTGCTCGGATCCTTCGAGGTGACTTCATATCCGTTATCGTCCAATGATACCGTTTCAAACAATTGGTCCCAACCCCTTTGTGATACATTCAATTCGACTTGTGCACCGCAAATCATGGCGAAATACTTCTCGGATATATAACGTGCCGTCAAGCCTCCGGTAATTCCCATCAAGCTATTTTGCTTGATGCTGGGAGTGAAAGAAACACTGTTTAAGTTGACACCTCCATTAACACCTACTGATAAATTGCTGCGTGCTTCTCCAATTTGGGCAGTGGCAGGAAGAGCAAATCCCGTAAGTAGGAGTGTTGCAATCAAAAATGGTTTTATCTTTATCATTTTCGTATTATTCGAAGTCAAGTTTTACTAATTCAAAATTCTTAGTGAAACGTATGAAGAACACTTTTTTATTAATAAATCCTCCCCAGTTGTTCACGCGCTGGAATTTGAATCCTGTCTGGATTGGCGTCAGGTTCATCTTAGGCAGATTGTTTTCCAATTCCGAGCTATAGAGCGATAATCCCTTCAAGAAGAAGAAACCGGTGTCGAAGCCAAGCATTGCGTAATTGGGGTATTTGCTTGCCAAATCTTTACTATACCATTTATGATAAGCGTTGGTGAATTGCACGGCTGCCGGGAACAATGTATTCGTATAGAATGAAGAGTAGAAATATACATCCAACTCAAAGAAATTTTCCAGATGATCTCTAGTGTAAGTCTGCCATTCCGGGTAGCCGAACAGGTGAATTTTTTCTGCAGGATTCTCTCTGACTAACAACGTCAGTTGAGGGAGTACCTTAATCAGTAAAACATTACTGCCCGATGTCGGGATAAAAATGTTTTCTTTATCACTGCGAAGTGTTGCTTTCAATGTTTCTTTAGTTGCGCTTTCGCTGACGGTTCTCATAGGAATTCCTTTGCTCTTCAACTCTTGTTTCAAGCCGCTGATAAATTCCGCTTTCTCCTTGTCAGCACTCGACGGTTCGATGAAAATAACGTTCGCATTAGGGAATTGGCGGGTGAAATGCTCATAAACCTCTGAATATAAATAAGATTGAGGCGTATTAATCTGATAAATAGCAGGATTTTTGAATACCTCTTCTCCTTTTTGAGAGAAAGGGATCACCAGGCGTATATCGTTCTTCTCCGCGAAGTCTGACAATGGTTTTATTTGATTCTGATGCATCGGACCGATGATGATATTCATACTCTTCATCTCGTTTTTGGCAAGAATCGTATTTAATGTAGAAATGTCTTTTCCACTGTCATATACATATAAATCAAGAGAAACGCCCGTACGTTTCAGACTGTCTACTGCCATCAGGAAACCTTCGTAATATTCCACCATGCGTTTGTCCTCCTGGAAAGGTAACAACAAGGCAGCCTTAATAGTAGACAGCTTTTGGGGAGTCTCCTTATTTTTGCGGAAAAGCTCGCTATTGCTGGGAGGAACAGCGTATGGATCTTCCTTCTGTGTAGGTTGTACGGTGGTTGCTGCCGGGTAGGGGATGCAAAGAAATTGTCCCTTTTTCATGCCCTTTTTCAGTTCCGGGTTAGCGTCAATCAACTCCTGCTCGCTGATTCCGTATTCACGGCTCACGCTGAATATAGTCTCTTTGCGCTTTACCTTATGCATATCTTTGCATCTCGGAACAACAGGGCCTTGAATAGTCGATTGTTCAGTAGGCGTTTGAACTACGGCGTCAGTTTGTTCTTCTTTTTTCTGCGGAATCAGAATAACTTGTCCGATACGGAAATTCTCGGCACTCAAACCTGGGTTTGCTTCACAAATATCTTTGGCGGACACATTATACATCGTTGTCAGTTTGTACAATGTTTCTCCGGCTTGGATCGTATGGAATGTTTCTCCTTTCTGACTCTCTTTTCCGGTAGGGATTTTGATGGTCTGTCCGGCATAGATTTTTTCGTCACAACCAGGATTCAGACGTATGATGTCTGACGTAGTGACATTATACATCTTGGAAATGGAGTATAAACTTTGTCCTTTTTCGATGGTATGCAAGAAATAAGATTGGTTTTCCTGTGCATAACTGATAGCGTATGAAACGCTTATAAAAAGCAGAAATAAGAATATTCGGTTTATCGGTTTCATCAAATTATAACTATTGGTTCTTGAAATCAAGGAACAAAGGTACAAATAATGCCCTATATCTTCATAAGATTTGAGTTAAGAAAATAATATTGTGCTTTTTTAGGAGCATATTTCGGGCGGAAACATTAATTTTGCAACATTTATGGAAGGATATGAATATGCAGGAAACAGAATATATTAATGTGTACGGTGCGCGCGTGCACAATTTGAAGGACATTGATGCCGAGATTCCCCGTAACAGCTTGACCGTTATCACCGGATTGAGCGGTAGTGGAAAATCTTCTTTAGCCTTCGATACGATTTTTGCCGAAGGACAGCGCCGCTATATCGAAACTTTTTCAGCCTATGCCCGCAATTTCCTGGGCAATCTGGAACGTCCGGATGTCGATAAAATAACAGGCTTGAGCCCGGTTATCTCCATTGAACAGAAAACAACGAATAAAAATCCCCGTTCTACCGTAGGAACAACTACCGAGATCTACGATTATCTCCGTTTGTTGTATGCCCGTGCGGGAATCGCCTATTCGTATCTGTCGGGGGAAGAAATGGTGAAATACACCGAAGAGCAGATTCTGGATTTGATTCTGAAAGATTATAAAGGAAAGAAAATATATCTGCTGGCGCCATTGGTACGTTCACGTAAAGGACATTATAGAGAACTTTTTGAACAGATACGTAAAAAAGGATATTTATATGTACGAGTAGACGGAGAAGTGCGTGAAATCACGCATGGTATGAAGCTCGACCGTTATAAGAACCATGATGTAGAAGTGGTTATCGATAAATTAGTGGTTGCAGAGAAAGACGACCGGCGTCTGAAACAGAGTGTGGCAACTGCCATGCGTCAGGGAGACGGGCTGATGATGATTTTGGATGCCCAGTCCGAAAGTATCCGGCATTATAGTAAGCGACTCATGTGTCCTGTCACCGGGTTGTCTTATCGTGAACCTGCTCCGCATAACTTCTCATTCAATTCACCGCAAGGAGCGTGTCCGAAGTGTAAAGGGTTGGGAGTAGTCAATCAGATTGACGTGGACAAAGTGATTCCCGATCGTGAACTTTCCATTTACGAAGGTGCGATAGCTCCTTTGGGAAAATATAAGAATGCGATGATTTTCTGGCAAATCGGTGCTTTGCTTGAGAAGTACGATGTAACGTTGAAAACACCGGTTAAGGAGTTGCCGGACGATGCGATTGATGAAGTGTTGTATGGCTCTGACGAACGGATTAAAATCAAGAGTTCGCTGATCGGCACTTCATCCGATTACTTTGTTACCTATGAAGGAGTGGTGAAGTATATTCAGATGTTGCAGGAGAAAGATGCTTCTGCGACAGCGCAGAAATGGGCGGAACAATTTGCCAAAACAACGGTTTGTCCTGAATGTAAAGGGGCTCGCCTGAATAAGGAAGCTCTGCATTTCCGCATCCACGATAAGAATATTAATGAATTGGCAAACATGGACATCAACGAGCTGTATGACTGGTTGATGAAGGTAGATGAGTTCCTTTCCGATAAGCAGAAGAAAATATCAGTAGAGATTCTGAAAGAGATTCGTACACGTTTGAAGTTCCTGCTGGATGTTGGTTTGGATTATCTGGCGTTGAACCGTAGTTCTGTCAGCCTTTCCGGTGGTGAGAGCCAGCGTATTCGTTTGGCTACACAAATTGGTTCTCAATTGGTGAATGTGCTTTATATTCTCGACGAGCCGAGTATCGGTCTGCATCAGCGTGATAATTTACGTCTTATCAACTCCTTGAAAGAACTCCGTGACATGGGAAACTCCGTGATTGTGGTGGAACATGATAAGGATATGATGTTGGCTGCCGACTATGTTATCGATATGGGACCAAAAGCCGGACGTCTCGGTGGAGAGGTTGTTTTTGCAGGAACTCCCCAGGAGATGCTGAAGACCGATACGATGACTTCGCAATACCTGAATGGAAAGATGAAGATAGAAATCCCCGCCAAGCGTAGAAAAGGAAACGGGAAATCTATCTGGCTGAAAGGAGCGAAAGGGAATAACCTGAAGAATGTCGATGTAGAGTTTCCGTTAGGAAAACTAATTTGCGTGACAGGTGTATCGGGAAGCGGGAAATCTACTTTGATTAATGAAACTCTGCAGCCGATTCTATCGCAGAAGTTCTACCGTTCTTTGCAGGATCCTTTGGAATACGATTCGATTGAAGGATTGGAAAATATCGATAAGGTAGTGAATGTCGATCAATCACCTTTGGGACGTACGCCACGTTCCAATCCAGCTACCTATACCGGTGTGTTTTCTGATATTCGTAATCTGTTTGTAGGTCTTCCGGAAGCTAAGATTCGCGGTTACAAGCCGGGACGTTTTTCCTTTAATGTTTCAGGCGGACGTTGTGAAGCCTGTACGGGAAATGGTTATAAAACAATTGAAATGAATTTCCTTCCTGACGTATATGTGCCTTGTGAAGTATGTCACGGCAAACGTTATAACCGGGAAACACTGGAAGTACGTTTCAAGGGAAAATCGATTGCCGATGTATTGGACATGACAATCAACCGTGCCGTAGAATTCTTTGAAAACGTTCCGCAAATCTTGAGTAAGATAAAAGTATTGCAGGATGTCGGACTCGGATATATAAAGTTGGGACAATCTTCTACCACTCTTTCCGGTGGAGAAAGCCAGCGTGTGAAACTGGCAACGGAACTGTCGAAAAGGGATACAGGCAAGACCCTTTACATCCTTGATGAACCGACTACCGGACTTCATTTTGAAGATATCCGTGTACTGATGGGAGTACTGAATAAGCTTGTAGATAAAGGGAATACGGTTATTGTCATCGAACACAATCTGGATGTGATTAAAATGGCGGATTATATTATCGATATGGGCCCTGAAGGGGGTAAGGGCGGGGGAGAACTCCTTAGTTACGGAACACCGGAAGAGGTTGCGAAGAGCCCTAAGGGATATACACCTAAGTTTCTTCGCGAAGAGCTGGGGCTCTAATTTGAAGCATAGAGTGAGGGCGTTCCCCCAATAAAGTCAACTATCTCTAATCATATTAATTAAGGCGCGGATTACATGGTTTTTATTTAATTAGAGCCGTGTAATCCGTGTCTTAATAAAAGTCATGGAGGACTTTGTCTCCCGCTAATTCTTTATTTATCAGATATAGAAAGTATAAATACAACGAAAATGAAAATCAATAAAACAAATGCCGCACGGCTGTTAGATAAGGCTAAGATAGCCTATGAACTGATTCCCTACGAAGTGGATGAAAACGACTTAAGTGCTGTTCATGTAGCAGCAGATTTAGGAGAAAACATTGAGCAAGTGTTTAAGACTCTTGTCCTGCATGGCGATAAAAGCGGATATTTTGTCTGTGTCATTCCGGGAGAACATGAAGTTGACTTGAAACTGGCAGCTAAAGCATCGGGTAATAAGAAGTGTGATTTGATTCCCGTAAAAGAACTTCTGCCACTTACCGGATATATCCGGGGAGGTTGTTCGCCTATCGGCATGAAGAAACATTTTCCTACTTATATCCATGAAACCAGCCGGGAATTTCCGTATATTTATGTAAGTGCCGGGGTACGGGGACTTCAGATAAAAATAGCTCCGGAAGATTTGATTCGTGAATCCAGAGCAGAAATTTGTCGTTTATTTGAGGAGTAGTTTAACAAATCATTGTGCAAAAACTCAAGAAAAAGTATATATTTGCAAGAAATATTTATTTAAATCAATCATTTATTAATTCTAAAAACTTATATCTATGTTCAGTAAACACCCTAAAGGTCTGATTGCTGCAGCTTTAGCTAATATGGGAGAGCGTTTTGGCTTCTATATTATGATGGCGATTTTGACATTGTTTATTTCAGCGAAATTTGGATTGTCCGAGACAACTACCGGATACATTTATTCCGCGTTCTATGCTTCCATTTATATTTTAGCTTTGGCGGGAGGTGTTATTGCTGATAAGACGAAAAATTTTAAAGGCACTATTTTAGTAGGGCTGATATTAATGGCTATCGGTTATTTGATTATTGCCATTCCTACTCCGACCCCTGTTCCTAGTATGGCTCTTTACTTGGGATTAACCTGTTTCGGACTTTTGGTGATTGCTTTTGGTAATGGTTTATTTAAAGGAAATCTGCAGGCTTTGGTAGGCCAGATGTACGATGACCCTAAATATTCAAACCTACGTGATGCCGGTTTCCAGATATTTTATATGTTTATCAATATTGGGGCTGTTTTTGCACCGTTTATTGCTATTGGTGTGCGCAACTGGTGGCTGAAGGTGAACAATTTTGATTATGATGCCACTTTACCTGAATTGTGCCATCAATATTTAGAAAAAGGAAATGATATGGCTCCACAAGCAATGGAGAATCTGACAACTTTGGCTAAGAGTGTTGTTCTTGACGGGACTCCTGTAACAGATATGGGTATGTTTGTTAATAACTACCTTGATGTATTTAACCGTGGTTTTCAGTATGCTTTTATGGCTGCTATTGGTGCTATGCTTGTTTCGCTGATTATTTATATGGCAAATAAGAAACGCTTCCCGGATCCTGCGACTAAATTGGAAACCAGTAAAGGTACTGCGACTGTGAATAAGGAAGAAATCCAAATGAGCGCTACTGAAATCAAACAACGTATCTATGCTTTGTTTGCAGTATTCGGTGTTGTTATTTTCTTCTGGTTATCTTTCCACCAGAATGGTTATTCTTTGACTTATTTTGCCCGTGACTATGTGGATTTGAGTGTTATTAATATCGACTTAGGTTTTACGCAGATCAAGGGAGCTGAAATATTCCAGAGCGTTAATCCGTTCTTCGTTGTATTCCTGACTCCATTTATCATGTGGATGTTCGGCTCAATGAAAAAGAAGGGTAAAGAACCTTCTACCCCGATGAAGATTGCCATCGGTATGGGTATTGCCGCATTAGCGTATGTATTCTTGATGGTATTCTCCTTTACATTGCCTTCGAAAGAGGTGTTGGGTACTATGAGTGCTGCTGAAATAAATGCTATTCGTGTGACTCCGTGGATTATGATCGGTCTGTATTTCATCCTTACAGTTGCCGAATTGTTCATTTCTCCTCTGGGATTATCGTTTGTATCTAAGGTTGCTCCTCCTCATTTGCAGGGATTAATGCAAGGTTGCTGGTTGGCTGCAACAGCTGTGGGTAATTCACTGCTGTTTATCGGTGGTATTCTTTATACCACTGTTCCTATCTGGGCTTGCTGGTTAGTATTTGTAGGCGCAACAGGTGCTTCTATGATTGTAATGCTTTCAATGGTAAAATGGTTGGAACGCGTAGCGAAATAGAATCCCGTCATTGACTAAATAACAAAATGCCCCGGAACATTCACGATACTTGTTCCGGGGCATTTTGGTTTATTAAATATCCAATCCCATAATATAATCATTCATATAATACCCGTTGCCAATCGGGAAATCACCTTTCCGTAACTTTCTCATTCCCATGTATTCGTAAAACTGCAAGGCTTTATTGTTACGATTCACGTTAAGTTCCATCAGACAAGGTTCCGGGTGCATCTCCTTGATGCATTTGATTGCTTCCTTAAATAAGAAACTGCCGCAATGCGTACCCTGAAAGCGGGGGAGAACATAGATTTTCTGAAGATGGAATACATCTTTTTCCTGTTGCTGCACAGAGACGTATCCGCATGGTTCATTCTCTTTATAGGCGATGGAATACACATGCCCTTCTTCCTCCATTTGCTTGCGCACATTGGAAGGAGCATACATCCAGTCCATCATATAATCCAGTTGTTCAGGAGATAAAATATCCTTGTAGGTGGCGGGGAATACCTCCTTTGCCATCATATGAATAAGCTCGCAATCGGCTACCGTTGCTTTTCGAATTGTAAACATACGTACTTTCTATTTTATGGTTTAACGGGCACAAATATAGCCATTATTTCTTTTTATAATAAGGTAAGCACTCTCTAATGTTTTAATTATTATTAATTTATAGTACTTTGTAATGCAAGGTACTTGGGTAATGCATATATTTGTGCCATCTAAAAGAAGTGAATAATGAAAGTAGACAATGTAAAATCACAGATGAGGAAAGGCATGCTTGAATATTGCATCATGCTTTTGCTGCACAAAGAGCCTGCCTATGCTTCTGATATTATTCAGAAATTGAAAGAAGCCCAGCTGATTGTAGTGGAAGGCACCTTGTATCCGTTGCTGACCCGTCTGAAAAATGACGACTTGTTAAGTTATGAATGGGTGGAATCTACCCAAGGACCTCCCCGCAAGTACTATAAACTCACTGAACAAGGAGAAACCTTTTTGGGAGAACTGGAAATTTCCTGGAAAGAACTTAACGACACAGTGAATCATATAGCCAATAGATAATCCGAAAAAGAAGAAATAAAAATGAAAAAGACATTGACCATAAATTTAGGAGGAATAGTTTATCATATAGATGACGATGCCTACCGGCTGTTAGACAATTATCTGTCTAATTTGAAACATTATTTTCGTAAACAGGAGGGTGCGGAAGAAATTGTAGACGATATTGAGATGCGTATTGCCGAACTGTTTGCCGAGAAAGTAACTGAAGGAAAACAGGTCATCACAGTTTCGGATGTAGAAGAAATTATCGCCCGCGTAGGCAAACCGGAAGATTTTGGCATTGCTGACGAGGATACAGATTCACAGAGAAGAACGGAACAAGCATCGTCCGCTAATCAAAATAATACGCAAACCTCTGCCCAACGTCGCTGGTTCCGTGATCCGGATAATAAATTGTTGGGTGGTGTGGCAGCAGGACTGGCAGCTTACTTCGGTTGGGATATCACATTGGTGCGTATCCTGATGATTATTCTGGTGTTTGTGCCTTATTGCCCGATGATTATCCTTTATATTATCGGATGGCTCGTTATTCCGGAAGCTCGTACCGCCGCAGAAAAGTTAAGTATGCGTGGAGAAGCGGTAACCATTGAGAATATTGGCAAAACAGTGACAGACGGCTTCGAACGGGTAGCAGATGGGGTTAATAATTATGTGAACTCCGGTAAACCTCGTACCTTTCTTCAAAAGATAGGCGATGTATTTGTTTCCATTGCTGCCGTTCTCTTTAAGATATTTTTGGTAGCTCTTGTCATTCTTTGTTGCCCTGTCTTGTTCGTATTGGCTGTCGTATTGGTAGCGTTGGTATTTGCGGCAATTGCTGTGGCAGTCAGTGGAGGAGCTTTACTTTATGAATTGTTGCCTGCCATCGACTGGATGCCGGTTGCTTCCGTCTCTCCTATGATGACATTATTAGGTACGATTGCCGGAGTTGCCCTCATCGGTATTCCATTAGTAGCTTTCTTGTATACTATCTTGCGCCAGCTATTCCATTGGTCGCCAATGGGAACAGGTTTGAAATGGTCGTTACTGATTTTATGGATATTGGGTGCGGTCATTATGGTTATCAATCTTTCTGCTCTTGGCTGGCAACTGCCTTTGTATGGGCTACACTGCTGTTAACTAAGCCTCATTCTATTAAAAAAGGATAATATTTATTCTTTTATAAGTAAATGTACCCCGATAGTGTGTCCGGGGTACATTTTTTGTTTTCCCTTATTCATCGTAAATCGAGATTTTTTAGTAAGTTTGTAAATACGTATTCAGGAAATAAAATGGGTGAACATATATGTTTTAGGAGAAACGAACGTTTAGCGACAGTCAATCCTTATTGGAGAGGAAATCCGATGGTGCGCGGACGTTTTTTTAACAGGCAGCATCGCTTCCGTCCGGGGATGGGCAGCGTGTTGAAATGGCGTCTTTCGCCCAATCCCCAACGCAAAGAGAAGAAGACGGTGAAATGGGACCCGAAAGTTTGTTATCTTCGCTCATTGGATGCGATGGTAGGAGATTCTCTGATATGGCTCGGACATAATTCTTTCTTTCTTCAATTAGCAGGTAAGCGAATCATGTTCGATCCGGTGTTCGGCAGTATTCCTTTTGTGAAAAGACAGAGCGAATTTCCTGCTAATCCTGATATATTTACGGAGATTGATTATCTACTTGTCAGTCATGACCATTTCGACCATTTGGATAAACAGAGTATAGCCCGCTTACTGAAGAACAACCCGCAAATGAAACTTTTCTGCGGCTTGGGAACCGGTGAACTGATTCAGGGATGGTTCCCTGAAATGAAAGTGATTGAAGCCGGATGGTATCAACAAATGGAAGATGAAGGATTGAAGATCACGTTTCTGCCGGCACAACACTGGAGCAAACGTTCCGTACGCGATGGCGGTCAGCGACTGTGGGGAGCTTTTATGCTGCAAGGAAATGGGATTTCTCTTTATTATAGTGGTGATACGGGTTATTCCAGCCATTTTCGTGAGATTCCCGATCTGTTCGGAGCACCGGATTATGCTTTGTTAGGTATCGGTGCATACAAACCTCGCTGGTTTATGCGTCCCAACCATATATCGCCATACGAATCCTTGACTGCTGCCGAAGAAATGAATGCAGGTCTTACCATTCCCATGCATTATGGCACATTCGACTTGTCTGACGAGCCTTTGCACGATCCTCCGAAAGTTTTTGCAGCAGAAGCAAAGAAACGGAAGATTCCAGTGGAGATTCCCTATTTGGGAGAGATTGTAAAATTGAAAAAACAGAAATAATTAGAAACGAATAAAGAGATGAAGAAATTAGAAGTAAAAGACCTGAAAGAAAACTTTTTCGAAGCGATTGGAAAAGAGTGGATGCTGGTTACGGCCGGAACAAAAGAGAAGTTTAACACGATGACAGCAAGTTGGGGTGGCATCGGTTGGCTGTGGAACAAGCCTGTTGCTTTCGTTTTTATCCGTCCCGAACGGTATACGTATGAATTTGTAGAGAAGAACGATCACCTGACTCTTTCTTTCTTAGGGGCAGAAAATAAGAAGATTCACGCTATTTGTGGTTCTAAGTCGGGACGTAATATAGATAAAGTAAAAGAGACCGGATTGAAGCCAGTGTTTACAGAAAATGGCAATGTGTTGTTCGAGCAGGCACGATTGAGCCTGGAGTGTAAGAAGCTTTATGCTGACGGTATCAAACCGGAATGTTTTCTGGATAAGGAATCATTGGAAAAGTGGTACGGTGGTGCTCATGGTGGTTTCCACAAGATGTATATTGTAGAAATTGAAAATATTTATTCGGAGTAAGATTTAGCCGATTTATGATGGATGCAATGGAGAAGGCTCTGAACTCAAGTAGATTGAGAACAGAGCCTTCTTTTATTTTACTTTATTGGAAAGTCGTTAAGCACAGATTATATGAAATATGCAGTTTTAGTGAATCAAATGACCGTGAGATTCGTATAATCCGTGCTTTAAAATTTTACTTAGATGGAGCTTTCTTCACCCATTTATCCAACCATTCAAAGAATGTGCGTTGCCATAAAACTCCATTCTGCGGTTTCAATACCCAGTGGTTTTCATCCGGATAAATCAGCAACTCTGCAGGAACACCACGCATCACGGCAGCATCGAAAGCAGCCATTGCCTGATTAGCCAGAATACGGTAGTCTTTTTCTCCATGAATACAGAGGATAGGCGTATCCCATTTCTCCACGAATAGGTGAGGAGAGTTGGCAAACGTACGTTGTGCCACCGGGTTTTGTTTTTCCCAGTATGCGCCTCCCATATCCCAGTTGGCAAACCATTTTTCTTCAGTTTCCAGATATTGCATTTCCATATTGAAGATACCGTCGTGGGCGATGAAGGCTTTGAATCGTTTGTCATGATGTCCCGCCAACCAGTATACAGAGAATCCTCCGAAGCTGGCACCTACACATCCCAAGCGATCTTTGTCTACATACGGCTCTTTTGCCATTTCATCGATAGCAGTGAAATAATCTTTCATACACTGGCCACCGTAGTCACCACTGATCTGTTCGTTCCATTCCACGCCAAATCCCGGCAAGCCGCGACGATTCGGAGCAACAATGATATAATCATTGGCTGCCATAATCTGGAAATTCCAGCGATAAGACCAGAACTGGCTTACCGGACTTTGCGGACCTCCTTCACAGAACAGCAAAGTCGGATATTTCTTGTTCGGATCAAACTGCGGGGGATAGATTACCCATGTCAACATCTGTTTGCCATCTGTTGTTTTCATCCAGCGACCTTCCACTTTACCCATTTCCAACTGGTCGTAGATCTGCTTGTTTTCCTGCGTCAGTTGAGTAGTAGAGCCATCCAGTGCCACAGTATAAATTTCATCACCCATGCTCATTGAATGACGTTTGGCGATCAGTTTATCCCCGAAAAGAGCTACACTTTCATAATCGTACATTCCTGAAGTAATGGCCTTTACCGAATCATTTGCCAGGTCAAGCGCATAAATCTGTGACTCTCCATGCCATACACCTGTGAAATAGATCACTTTTGCATCTGCTCCCCAAACAAAGGCATCTACATTCGATTCGAACGCCTTGCTGACAAACCGTTTCTCTCCGGTTTCCAAATTCATGATGAACAGACGGTTTAAGTCGGCTTCGTAACCGTCACGTTCCATACTCTGCCAGGCGATATATTTGCCGTCCGGAGAGTATTGCGGATTGGTATCGTACCCTTTGTTTTCTTCCGTGATATTTTCCGTTTTTTGGGTGTTCAGGTCATAAACGTAAATATCGGAGTTGGTGGAAATCGCATATTCCAATCCTGTCTTTTTACGGCAAGTGTAAGCCACTTTGTCCGAAGTAGTATTCCAGGCAAGTTGCTCAATGCCACCCCAGGGTTTCATTGGACTTTCATACGGTTCTCCGTTCAGGATATCCACAATATTGGAAATACCGTTACCGTCGAAGTCGGCAACAAAAGGATGTGGAGCTGTCGTCACCCATTCATCCCAATGTTTGTACATTAGGTCGGTCACGATGATACCTGTGGCTTTCGGCAGGTCCGGATATTTATCAGCAGTGCTTTCTTTCGTCTTTACTTGTGAAATAAACAGCAGCTTTTTGCCATCCGGTGAAATGGAATAACCTTCGATGTCTCCGTCGTAGTTGGTCAATTGCTTGCGTCCGCTACCGTCCGGATTCATTTCATAGAGCTGGCTGCTTCCATTGTCATTACTTAAGAATGCAAGTTTGGTGCCTCCTTTAATCCATGTCACTTCATTTTCCTGATACGGGGTATGAGTGATTTGCTGGTTTTCGCTTCCGTCTGCGTTCATCACGAAAACTTCGCGGTTACTCTTGTTTTCCGGTACACTGTAATACGCTACCGTATACGCAATTTTCTTTCCGTCGGGCGATACGGCGAATCCGCCGATACGTCCCATAGCCCAAAGTGCTTCGGGAGTCATGCGCTTCCCTTCGATCTTAATATCCGATTTCTCGATAAGCACCTGATCTGTTTTGCCTGCGTCTTTGGTTCCTCCGCAGGCAGCTAACAACATTGCTGCCGACATCATAAATAAATTAGCTTGTCTCATATATTTTATAAAATGTTTATTTTCTTGCGAAGATAGTGAAAAAAGGATTTAAATCTTCTTTTTCTGCCAGTTTCCTTTCTTCATATACCAGTAGCAGAACAACAGTATAAAAGTACCGTACACACATTCTGTCGTCCAGGCAAATGCGACATCCATTCGCAGATACATGATGAAATATGCAGAGTATGTGACATAGATAGCCAGTACACAAAGTTCCATAGCCAATGCAGTCCGCGTATTTCCTGTTCCTGATACCGATTGGAAATACACATTGGCAGGCACCAGTACCAGATAGGCAGAGCATAGTACCCACAGTGAAGGTACGGATGCCGCTCTCAAATCCGGCATATCTGTATAAATACGTAGGATCAGATCCGGAAATAGACAGAAGAATATCAGAATTGGCAATACAAATATATATCCAATGCGAATGTGCTGCCTGATAGTACCCCGTACACAATCCTGTTCACCTGCACCGATCAGATTGCTGACCAATGAACCACAGGTGGATGCAAATGCCATTGCAATCATAAACGGGATTCCCGACACGTTTCGGATAATGTTCGCGATTGCCAAAGAGCGCTCTCCCAAATGTTCCACAAATAGAAAGAACATAAACCAGGTAGACAAAGAAACAAAGTTCTGGATCATTGTCCACACAGAAACATTCAGTATTCGTTTCAGTGTTTTCCCTTGGAACTTAGGCAGTATATTCAATGCATACTTCCTGCAGTCAATCCGTTTCCAGGTATAGATGATAAAGAAAATCACCGATACCATTTCAGCCAGCGAAGAGCCGATAGCAGCACCGGCAATTCCCAATTGCGGGAAACCGAATTTTCCGAAAATCAGGATATAATTGAATACCACATTCGAAAGTACCATCACAATAGAGTTCAAAGTCAGCGTCTTGGTCTGCGTCGTACCTACAAAGAAGGCGCGGAACATCACCATGATAAAAGAGAAGAAGAACCCGTACACACGCCAATGAATATAACTCTCGGCTGCATCGTAAATGTGAGGAGACGAAATGATATTCTTGAGGATATATGGTGAGAATACGATGGAGAACGTGAATAAAATCACTGCCATGGCAAGCAGGAAATATATGCCCTGATAAAAAATGGGTCCGATTTCCTTGTAGTTTCCTTCTCCATTGCGACGTGCAATTAATATCTGGGCACCGATGCTGAAACCGAATGCCATCATGAAAATGGCAAGGTAATATACACCTGCAATGGCGGAAGCACCTAATTCGATTTCTCCGACACGTCCCAGAAAAGCAGTGTCCGTCATACCAATCATCTGTTCCATAATCAGACTGATTAGGATAGGGTAGGAGATTGTCCAGATTTGTTTATAAGAATATTTAGTTTTCATCCTATTTTATTTTTTAGAGAAAGAAAGCCGGGCAACCAAAATAGGATGTCCGGCTTTCTTAGAATATGATTCAGGAATTACTCCTTATTTTTTATTCTGTCTTTGCTGCTGCAATTGCTCTTGTTGCTTTTGCATCGCCTCCAGGCGAGCAGCAAATCCGGTCTTTTTCATTTGTTTCGGGTCTTTCTTTTTCGCTTCAAGAATAGCCAACAATTTAGTTTCGTCAGTCGTTCTACGAAGCAGAATCATAGTACCCACACTAATCAGCGTTGACACGAAGTAGTAATAGTTCAAACCTGACGGATAATCGTTCAAGACGAACAAGAACATAATCGGCATCAGATACATCATCCATTTCATAGCCGCCATTTGTGGCTGCGCTCCGGTATCCTGCATAGACATTGTGTACTTTGTGTTCAAGATGTTTGTCAACGTCATCAGCAAGCAGAACAAGCTAAGGTGATTGCCAAGGAACGGGATATGGAACGGGAATGTGATGATAGCGTCATAAGTAGAAAGGTCGTCCGCCCACAAGAAACTCTGTTGACGCAGTTCGATAGCACTCGGCACGAACATAAACAAAGCCATCAGGATAGGGAACTGCAATAACATCGGCAGACAGCCACCCATCGGGCTTACCCCGTATTGGCTGTAAAGGCTCATCACCTCCTGCTGTTTCTTCATTGCATCTTCCTGCTTGGGATATTTCTTGTTGATTTCATCAATTTTCGGTTTCAATACACGCATCTTGGCAGAAGACATGTACGTTTTCCAGGTAGCCGGATAAACCAGCACTTTCACCATAATAGTCAGAATCAACAGAACGATACCCATGCTCAATCCCCAGCCGGACAACCAGTCGAATACGTTGATCGTGATAAACTGGTTAATCCAGCGGATCAGCGGCCAACCCAGGTAAACCAGTCGGTGAAGCTCCCATTTCTCGTCACGTCCTTTATCCAGCGCTTTCAGCGTCTTGAAGTGGTTCGGACCGAAGTAGAAGTACATCTCTGTCGGTTCCTTGCCTGACGGATCAAAGAAAGTATTCATTTCAGCAGAATAATCTTTGATATATCCGCTTCCCTGTTGTTCCATTTTTGACTTAACGGAAACCTTGTCGAAATCCTGTTCAGCGATAAATACAGACGAGAAGAACTGATTCTTGAAAGCTACCCAATCAATGCGTCCCGGCAAATCCTGACTGTCATCTTTGGCAGCAGACAAGTTGTCTACATTGTCACCTGTTACTTTATAAGTCAGTTCCGACAGACGATTCTCATAAGTGAATCCTTTTTCCAGTTGGCGGGCACGTTGTGACCAGTCGATGTCCACATACTTAGTACTAGCCAACTTGTCTTCCATGCCTGTCGCTTTGATTTCAAAGTTCATCAGGTAGCTATCCGGTTTCAGCGTATAGATGAAATCGATATAGCTTGCGCTATCCGCAGCCAGGCGCATTGTAACACTACTGTCCGTCTTGTTCACAGCTTCAAAGAAATAATCTTTGGTCTGGATGGCTCCTGCCTTGTTGTAAAAGTTGAAGTTCATCGAAGCATCGTCACCGTCGAACAACATGACCGGCGTCTTTTTGTCTTGTGCCATATAATCTTTCAGCATGGCTGAATAGACACGTCCGCCTTTGGTTGTGAAAGTGATTTCCGCTACATTATTCTGGATGCTGATTTTAGAGTCGGTTCCATGCAAGGCATTGAAAAACAAAGCAGAAGAATCGGCAGCCGATGCCACCTCTTTTTGACTGTTAGCCAGTGCAGCTTCCGTTTTAGCCTTCAACGCTTCCTCCTGCTGCTGTACCACGGCAATAGAATCGTAGTATTTCTTTTGCGCAGCTATCTGTTCCTCGCTTGGACGGCTCAAAAAACTGAATCCTACCAATAATATACCTATCAGAACGAGACCTGTGATGGTGTTTTTATCCATTCTTATTTTAATTACAAATTATATAAATTACAAACTACCGGTTGTTTACCACGTATCGTTAGCCGTTCACCGTTGCTTTTTCGTTTTCGATGGCAGCTTTCACAAATGCAACGAACAACGGATGAGGGTTCAGTACCGTACTACCATATTCCGGATGGAACTGTGTACCGACAAACCATTTCAAAGTTGGGATCTCAACGATTTCTACCAGATCCGATTCCGGGTTGATACCTACACATTTCATGCCGGCAGCTTCATATCGGTCTTTATAATCATTGTTGAACTCATAGCGATGGCGGTGACGTTCCTGAATATGTTCCTGTCCGTAAGCCTGATATGCTTTCGAACCTTTCTGCAATACACATTCGTAAGCACCCAGACGCATCGTACCACCCATATTGGTGATTGCTTTCTGCTCTTCCATGATATCAATCACGTTGTGCGGAGTCTTTTCATCCATTTCACGTGAGTTGGCATCTGCGTATCCTAGTACGTTGCGTGCAAACTCAATAGCAATACATTGCATACCCAGACAAATACCGAAAGTCGGAATGTCATGTGTACGTGTATATTTGATAGCGACAAACTTGCCGTCGATACCCCGTTGACCGAATCCCGGACCAATCATTACGCCCGCCATACCTTTCAAAGCTTCAGCTACATTCTCATCTGTCAGTTTCTCGCTGTTTACGAAATGAACTTCCACTTTGCGGTCATTGTAAGTACCCGCTTGCGATAAAGCTTCACGGATAGACTTGTAAGCGTCCTGCAAATCGTATTTTCCAACCAGTGCAATATTGATCGGTTCTTTAGTCTCTGCAGCGTGACGACGTTCCAGGAATTTACGCCATGGGCCGAGTCCCGGAGTTTCTCCTACCGGCAGTCCCATCTTTTCGAGGATAGTGCTGTCCAGCCCTTGCGCCTGCATCAGGATAGGTACTTCGTAAATTGTTTCCGCGTCGATAGACTGCACGACGGCTTTATCGTCTACATTACAGAATTGTGCCACTTTCTTACGCAGTCCGTCACTTAGCGGATGCTCGGCACGCAGTACCAGTACATCCGGCTGAATACCCACACTTTGGAGTTCCTTTACAGAATGTTGCGTCGGTTTTGTTTTCAATTCTCCGGCAGCAGCAAGATAAGGAACATAGGTCAAGTGTACGCAAAGAGCGTTCTTACCGAGTTCCCATTTCAACTGACGGATACTTTCGAGGTAGGGGAGTGATTCGATGTCACCTACCGTACCACCGATTTCAGTAATCACAAAATCAAACTTGTATTTATTACCAAGCAGTTTTACATTCCGTTTGATCTCGTCTGTGATGTGAGGAATCACCTGGATCGTTTTACCCAGATAATCTCCACGACGTTCCTTGTCAATGACGCTCTTGTAGATACGTCCCGTAGTAATGTTGTTCGCCTTTGTCGTTTGTATACCCAGGAATCGCTCATAGTGTCCCAAGTCGAGGTCGGCTTCGTGTCCGTCTACGGTTACATAGCACTCTCCGTGCTCATAAGGATTCAATGTTCCCGGGTCGATGTTGATATACGGGTCAAACTTCTGGATGGTTACATTATAACCTCTTGCTTGCAGCAACTTACCGATGGATGATGAGATGATCCCTTTTCCTAAAGAAGAGGCAACACCACCGGTGACGAAAATATACTTTGTTTCTCCCACAGCTATAACTGTTTTAATAATTGTTTACTTAGTAGTATTCTTACGAACTTAAAAACCGCAAAATTATAAAAAAAGAGGAAGATTACAGTCTTTCGTCTCCACAATTTTATTAAAAAATGCAATTTTAAAAGAATCCTATGATTTCTGAACAAAATAATGTAGCTTTGCACTCTAAACCATAGACAAATATGATGAGAATTACTACTTTATGTTCAGCGTTTATTCTGTCAATCTTATCGTTATCGCTTTTTGCACAGGAATCTGTCGATCCCTCTCCACTTCCGACTGACTCTCTGCAGCCTGCTCCTGAAGCGATTAAACCTGCCAAAACGGTTAAATCTTCAACAGTTGTGGCAAAAGCCAGAGTCGTGAAAGCAGATACGCTTTCGGCGGAGCTTCAGAAATATTTGATGCTCAAACTGAATATGTCGGGGCCGACTCCGAAACTGGATACCGTTTCTTATTTATATAATAAGTATGTCGCGCAATTAGATTATTTGAACGATCTGTCTGTGCCGCCACGTTATATTCCGTCTGATCCCGATTATTTTCGTCTGTTCACACCATTGGCATATTATTATGCTCCGATGGCACAATATTCGAAATTGGAATGGAAGCCTATGCAATGGGACACCACTCCTCAACTGACAGCGGAACTTCTGCCTTATGATACCCTGGCATTTACCAAAACCCAGCGTGCCGAGAAAATAGTGAACAGTGCATTGATGGATCTTTATTTGGAACGTCCGAACTTGGTTGTCACTACAGAAGACCGCATCATGAGTCGTGATGTATTCCGTCACGATGTGAAGCCGAAAATATCTCCCAAAGCAAACGTTATTCATCTGTTTCAACCGGAAAATATGGATGATAATGTAGGGAAAGCCAATATGAAGATTAGTCGGCCGAACTGGTGGGTGACCGGAGGTAACGGATCGTTGCAGATTAGCCAGAACCACCTTTCGGATAACTGGTATAAGGGAGGTGAAAGTAACTTCTCCGGATTAGCCACTTTTCGGATTTTTGCCAACTATAATGACAATGAAAAAGTCCTGTTTGAGAACCAGCTGGAAGCTAAAGTAGGTATGACTTCCACTCCGTCAGATGAATACCATAAATATCTGTTCAATACAGACCAATTTCGTTTGTATAATAAATTAGGTTTGAGAGCTTTCAAGAATTGGTATTATACCATTTCGTCCGAGTTTAAGACACAGTTTTTCAACGGATATAAAGCTAACAGCGAAGAATTGGTTTCATCTTTCATGTCTCCGGCAGATTTGGCGGTCAGTGTCGGTATGGATTATAAATTGAGTAAGAAGAAATTTAATCTTTCTGTGTTTATGGCGCCGTTGACTTATAATTTGCGTTATATCGGTAATTCTGAAGTAGACGAAACAAAGTTTGGCTTAGACAAAGGAAAATGCTCTAAAAACGACTTTGGTTCCCAGTTGCAATCCACATTGAACTGGACCATCATCTCTGCAGTAACTTTAGAGTCTCGTCTCAATTATCTGACCAACTATCATTGGGCACGTGTAGAATGGGAAAATACATTCAACTTCGTTTTGAACCGTTATCTTTCTACCAAGCTCTATATACATACCCGTTTTGACGATAGCTCGAAACCGACTGAAGGAGACAGCTTCTTCCAGTTGAAAGAATTGCTTAGCTTCGGTATCAATTATAAGTGGTAAGTAAATCGAAAGAATAGAAATCAGGCGCGGAATTTCCGCGCCTGATTTGTTTAGGGATGTTGTACAAAATATGGGTGGTAAAATAGAACCAATGTGATAGCGGATTTTTCACGTCCAAGATAGTCTTAACTGTATATTTCTATTTGTATGTAAAAAAAGAAAGCGTTTTTTCTTGTTTACTATTTATAATTTTATCTATCTTTGTCACCGAATTCAATCCATTGCCTAAGGGGTATGGAAAAATGAGGGGTAAAAATACATGATCATTAAGAAAAATGACGATCGAAATCTTCTGCCAACAGATGTGATTGGCAGCAGCGTAGCGCGCTCAAAACGTTGGTTGGTGGCAATCGTACGTATTTGTCACGAGAAAAAAACGGGTGAGCGGCTTACGAAAATGGGGATCGAAAATTTCCTTCCAATTCAACAAGAAGTCCATCAATGGAGCGACCGCCGTAAAATTGTCGACCGGGTACTGCTTCCGATGATGATTTTCGTTCACGTTGATCTGCAAGAACAAAAAGAAGTCCTGACTTTATCTTCTATCAGCCGTTACATGGTATTACGTGGGGAGAGTACTCCGGCTGTTATTCCTGATCAACAAATGTTGCGATTTAAGTTTATGCTCGATTACTCGGATGAGACGATTAGCATGAGTACATCGCCATTGGCTCCGGGAGAGAAAATACGGGTAATCAAGGGACCATTGGCAGGATTGGAAGGGGAATTAGTACATGTGAATGGGAAATCGAAAGTTGCTGTTCGATTGACAATGTTAGGGTGTGCATGTGTAGATATACCGGCTGGGTGTGTAGAGCCGGTATCTGAAAATGGGGATTTACGTGATTGAGTAATCAATCTATTTTATAGGGGTATGGGGATTTTACTGCAAAAATGTAATGAAAGTCTGTAAAATAGCAGGCAGTCTATCTGACATCGGTAACCAAACAGTGGATATATTTATCGATGACCTCTCTCAAAAATAAAAATCCATAAAGTATTATGAATTATATCTTTACAAAAGATATAGTGTAGAAATGTATGTACGTATCGAAAGATGAAGGGATTCTTTGTTGGGCTACACCAACATGGAAATCGTAGTCATAGTCCTTGTACTGATCATAATCAATCAGATAAATCAAATTTCGAAATATTATTTTATTCATTTATACTATAATGGAAAAAACATTGAAGGACATAGTGCAATATGTCCGCAAAAATTATTTCAGTTATTGGGTTATTTTAGGTATTGACACGGCAATTTCTGTATTATGTTCGTTGGTCGCTTATGCGGTAATTCATTATATGGCGCATGTTCCAATGACCGACTGGATGCTCTGTAAATTTGCTTGCGTTTCTTTGGTGGCAAGTGTTGCGGGCTCTTTATTATTCCATACTTATCGTAATACAATTCGTTTCTCACAGGCACGTGAACTTTGGCGTATCATGTGTGCCGTTTTATTTAAAATAGCCTGTTTGGTCATTATTTCTTTTGGAGTTATATATGAGACCCAATTGCCATATAATTATAAAATATCCTATCTTCTATTTGATGGTTTATTGACTTTAGTGATCTTGACGACCTTTCGTGTATCATTGATAATCGTCTATGATTTTTTATTGGATTGGGTGAATAAAAAGAACACACGTATTCTTATTTATGGTACTAATGAAGAGAGTGTAGCCTTGAAGTTACGTCTTAGGGATAGTGCACATTATAAAGTAACCGGTTTTTATGTATATGGTAAAAATAACAGCCGACGCCGATTGGCAGATCTTCCCGTTTATTACTTTGAAAATGAATCGGATGTTGATTATATCATGCGGAAGCGCGGAATTAAGGGGATTCTGTTTGCCCGTTATGAAGATACCCGCCTGGAAGAAAAACGACTTTTGGAATATTGTAAAAACAATGAACTTAAAACATTGATAGCTCCTACTATCAGTGAGGCGGATTCTGATGGAAACTTTCATCAGTGGGTACGTCCTATTAAGATTGAGGATTTGTTGGGTCGTGCCGAAATTAATATCAACCTTCGTCAGGTTGCAGAAGAATTCAGGGGAAAAGTGGTGTTGGTGACTGGTGCGGCAGGCAGTATTGGTAGTGAACTTTGCCGTCAATTAGTGCAGATGGGAATTCAGAAACTTATCATGTTCGACTCTGCAGAAACACCTTTGCATAATGTCCGTCTTGAGTTTGAGAAAAAATATCCTACTATAGATTTTGTTCCGGTGATTGGTGATGTGCGTGTGAAGGAACGTGTTCGTATGGTATTCGAATCGTATCATCCTCAAATTGTTTTTCACGCTGCTGCTTATAAACATGTGCCTTTGATGGAGGAAAATCCTTGTGAGGCTGTACTTGTCAATGTGACCGGTTCTCGTCAGGTGGCTGATATGGCTGTGGAATATGGTGCTGAAAAGATGATTATGGTGTCTACGGATAAAGCTGTAAATCCTACTAATGTAATGGGCTGTTCCAAGCGTTTAGCTGAAATCTATGTTCAAAGTCTGGGATGTGCTATCCGTGAAGGAAAAGTGAAAGGTCATACCAAATTCATCACTACCCGTTTTGGTAATGTGTTGGGTAGTAACGGTTCTGTCATTCCTCGTTTTAAAGAACAGATAGAGAATGGTGGTCCTGTCACTGTTACTCATCCTGATATCATCCGTTTCTTTATGACCATTCCCGAAGCTTGCCGTCTGGTAATGGAGGCTGCTACCATGGGTGAGGGTAATGAGATCTTTGTCTTTGAGATGGGAAAAGCTGTGAAGATTGTTGATCTGGCGACTCGTATGATCGAATTGGCTGGTTATCGTCCGGGTGAAGACATAAAGATCGAATTTACGGGATTACGTCCGGGTGAAAAATTGTATGAAGAGGTGTTGAGCGATAAAGAAAATACGATCCCAACAGAGAATAAGAAAATCATGATCGCCAAAGTTCGTCGGTATGAATATGCTGATATTTTTGATACTTATGCAGAGTTTGAAAGGTTGTCGCGTGCGGTAAAGATCATGGATACCGTGCGGTTGATGAAGAAAATAGTTCCGGAGTTCAAATCAAAAAATTCTCCGCGATTTGAAGTACTGGATAAAGAATAAATAGGGAATAATCAACAAAAGATTCTATAAATAAATTATCATTTAATATGAATAAATCATTGCGCACGCATTTGAATGTACGAAGCTTGTATGGAAGTTTGTTTTCCTGTCTGATAGCGGTATTTCTGTTTGCTTCCTGCCAGTCCTATAAGAAAGTACCTTATTTGCAGGATGCGGGAGTTGTAAAGGACACCAATCAACAGGAAAATTTATATGATGCCAAGATAATGCCTAAAGACTTACTTACTATCGTAGTCTCATGTACTAGTCCGGAACTTGCAGTTCCGTTCAACTTGACGGTGGCAACTCCTGCTAATGCGGCTACTGCCAGCACCCAATTGACTACCCAGCCTGTCTTACAACCTTATCTGGTAGATAATGAAGGCAAGATCAATTTTCCTGTTCTGGGTGAATTGAAAGTGGGTGGATTGACGAAAAGAGAAGCTGAACAACTGATAATAGACAAACTGAAACCTTACATAAAGGAGACTCCGATAGTTACTGTCCGTATGGTAAACTATAAAATTTCTGTATTAGGTGAGGTTGCCCGTCCGGGTACATTTACTATCAACAATGAGAAAGTCAACTTGTTGGAAGCTCTTGCCATGGCCGGTGACATGACGGTCTGGGGAGTTCGTGACAATGTGAAACTGATTCGTGAGGGTGCTGATGGCAAACAGGAAATTGTGACATTGGATTTAAACAAGGCGGAAACAATTCTTTCTCCTTATTATTGGTTACAGCAGAATGATATAGTCTATGTGACTCCTAATAAAGCAAAAGCTCGTAACTCTGATATAGGTAACAGTACCAGCTTGTGGTTCTCCGCTACTTCTATTTTGGTATCATTGGCAAGTTTATTAGTAACAATCTTCAAATAGTAATATAGATATGATTGAGGAAAAAAGAGACCGGGGTGAGCAACCGGAAGAGCAAGTGAATATTCAGGAAATCCTTTTCCGTTACCTGATCCATTGGCCTTGGTTTGTGATTTCTATAATAATCTGTATCGCCTGCGCATGGGGCTACCTGCGTTTGGCCACTCCCGTCTATGATATAACCGCCACAGTCTTAATCAAGGATGACAAGAAGGGCGGTGGTGCGAGCATGTCCTCCGAACTGGAAAAGATGGGACTGGACGGCTTCGTTTCCTCGTCGAACAATGTAGACAATGAAATCGAGGTGCTGAAATCAAAGTCTCTTGCCCGTGAAGTGGTCAATAATCTGGGACTGTTTGTGACTTATAAGGATGAAGATGAGTTTCCTAATAGGGAACTTTACCGTACCTCGCCCGTAGTGGTGAGCTTGACTCCACAAGAGGCGGAAAAATTGTCTGCACCAATGGAAGTGGAGATGACTTTATTTCCCAATGGTGGGATGGATGCGTTGATAACAGTGAAAGACAAAGAGTATCGGAAACAATTCGATCAATTACCTGCTGTTTTTCCGACCGATGAGGGGACGGTCGCCTTTTTTGAAAGCAAGGATACATTGACGACCAATCAGGCTAAGGAGGAAAGTAAAGAGCGTCATATAAAAGCTTTTATAAACCGGCCGATGTCTGTGGCCAAAGGATATATCCAGTCCTTGTCGATAGCCCCTACATCAAAAACTACTTCTGTAGCTGTTCTTTCGTTAAAGAACTCAAATACCCGGCGTGGCAAGGACTTCATCAACAAACTCCTTGAGATGTACAATATCAATGCCAATAATGACAAGAATGAGGTAGCCCAAAAAACCGCAGAATTCATCGACGAACGTATCGGCATTATTTCCAAGGAACTTGGAAGTACCGAACAAGACTTGGAGAACTTCAAGCGTAGCGCCGGAATTACAGATTTGAGCAGTGAGGCGCAAATAGCCTTAACCGGTAATGCTGAATATGAAAAGAAGCGTGTGGAAAACCAGACTCAAATCAATTTGGTGATGGATTTGCAACGCTATATGCAAGGTAATGAATATGAGGTCTTGCCAAGTAATATTGGATTACAGGATGCAGCATCAGCTGGTGCAATAGACAGATATAATGAGATGTTGGTTGAAAGAAAGCGCTTGCTCCGTACATCAACCGAGAATAATCCGACGATCATAAATTTGGATACTAGCATCCGTGCGATGCGGAGCAATGTACAGGCTACGCTGGATGCTACATTGAAAGGATTGCAGATAACCAAAGAAGACCTTGCCCGTGAAGCGAACCGCTATTCCCGTCGTATTAATGACGCTCCGACCCAGGAACGTCAGTTCGTAAGTATCGCCCGGCAGCAGGAAATTAAGGCCGGTCTTTATTTGATGTTACTTCAAAAACGTGAAGAGAATGCCATCACTTTGGCAGCTACAGCAAACAATGCCAAGATTATTGATGAAGCGTTAGCAGACGACAATCCGGTTTCTCCTAAGAGGATGATGATCTATCTTGCCGCCTTGGTATTAGGAGTAGGATTTCCGGTAGGTATCATTTATCTGATTGGCTTGACCAAATTCAAGATTGAGGGCCGTGCTGATGTTGAAAAACTAACTTCTCTTCCTGTTATTGGCGATATCCCGTTGGCGGATGAAAAGTCCGGTTCTATAGCTGTATTTGAGAATCAGAATAACCTGATGAGCGAGACATTCCGTAATGTACGTACTAATCTTCAGTTTATGCTTGAAAATGGCAAGAATGTGATTTTGGTGACATCTACTATCAGTGGTGAAGGTAAGTCTTTTGTATCATCTAATTTGGCTATTAGTCTTTCTTTGTTAGGGAAAAAGGTTGTGATAGTAGGTCTTGACATTCGCAAACCGGGATTGAATAAAGTTTTCAATCTTTCCAGAAAAGAACAAGGTATCACCCAATTTTTGATTAATCCAGCTGTTAATCTGATGGATTTGGTACAGCGTTCTGATATCAACAAGAATCTGTTTATTCTTCCCGGTGGAGCAGTTCCTCCCAATCCAACGGAATTATTGGCCCGTGACAGCTTGGAAAAAGCCATCGAAACATTGAAGGCTAATTTTGACTATGTGATTCTGGATACGGCTCCTGTGGGTATGGTAACTGATACCTTGCTGATAGGGCGTACTGCTGATTTATCGGTATACGTATGCCGTGCCGATTATACCCGTAAGGCAGAGTTTACTTTGATCAATGAGCTTATGGAAAACAACAAACTGCCTAACCTCTGTATCGCCATTAACGGCTTGGATCTTCAGAAAAAGAAGTACGGCTATTATTATGGCTATGGTAAATACGGCAAGTATTATGGCTATGGTAAGCGTTATGGTTATGGCTATGGATACGGCAAAGAAAATCTAGATACAACTTCAAAATGAAACACGGAGGATTTTTAAATTTTTTCCTTTCATTGACTGACTTGTTATTGATATAAGGAATAAAAAAGCATTATGAGCATTTTTGTGGGTAAACTCCTAATGAGCAACCATAGCAGAGGCTGAAGGCGAAGTGATGAAGGTAACCATAAACCACCTGTAGGATCTCAGATTTTCCGTAGCGACTACAGATGTAATAGCTCATAGCCAGCAATATTGCACAAGCTATAGCAGCAAAGACAGTCAGTAAACGCAAAAACTTATGGAGCAACTATTCGAAATATAGAATTTCGTCGTTCCTAATCTTATCCTTACTTTCTTTGTTCTCCACTATCAGTTGCAAAAGAAAGCTGAAATTCGTATCGAGACCGAATTGGATAACAGTAAAATAACAGGTAACAGGTTAACATTTCACTAACGTAATAGAAATAACAAACATATATATGTTCAACTTAGAGAAATTCATTGCTGATTCGGTGACATCGCGTCCGGTCAGCATGTTTGCTGCAGATATTGAGGCAAACAAGGAGACACTTACCGCTGAGATCAAAGGTAAGAAAGTATGTGTAATCGGTGGTGCCGGATCTATCGGTTCTAGCTTCATCAAGGCGGTTCTTCGCTTCGAGCCTGCTTCGATCGTTGTCGTTGACCTCAACGAGAATGGTCTTGCAGAACTCGTTCGCGATGTGCGAAGCACAGAAAGCCTCTATGTGCCTGAGGAGTTCCGCTGCTATACTCTCAACTTTGCAGACCAAATTTTCGAACGTATTTTCTGCGAAGAGAAAGGTTTTGATATCGTCGCAAACTTCTCTGCTCACAAGCATGTGCGTTCAGAGAAGGATAAATATTCCGTTCAGGCGCTCATCGAGAACAATGACATTAAGGCCAAGAAACTGATGGACCTCCTTTGTGTCTATCCCCCTAAGCACTTCTTTTGCGTTTCTACCGATAAAGCCGCCAATCCTGTGAACATCATGGGGGCTAGCAAACGAATCATGGAAGACCTCGTGATGGCATATAATACTCATTTCAAGGTCACTACTGCTCGCTTTGCCAATGTAGCCTTTTCCAACGGTTCACTTCCTGACGGTTGGATTCATCGACTCCAGAAGAAGCAGCCTCTTACCGCACCTTCTGACGTGAAACGCTACTTCGTCTCACCTGAGGAATCTGGTCAAATCTGTATGCTCGCTTGCATCCTCGGTAATGGTGGTGAGGTATTCTTCCCTAAGTTGGATGAAGATCAGATGCTCACATTTTCTGCCATCTGTGATGATTTTGTTAAGGCAGAGGGCTTTATCAAGGTGGAGTGTAAAAACGATCCTGAGGCAAAGCGGTATGCAGCTCAGATGTCCTACGAGTCTGACACTTATCCTGTGTTCTACTTCAAGAGCGACACCACTGGCGAGAAGACCTATGAAGAGTTCTATGTCCTAGGAGAAAAGGTTGACATGGAGCGCTTTATGAGCCTCGGTGTGGTATGCGAAAGTACCCGTCGTTCGATGAATGAAGTAAATGAATTCTTCCTTGAGCTCGAAGGTATTTTCCAGAAAAAAGATTTCACCAAAGCAGAAGTGATAGGATCTATCAAAAAGTTTATCCCTAACTTTGAGCATGAAGAGAAGGGTAAGAACCTTGATCAGAAAATGTAATTCACGGATAATTCATGGGTTATTTATGGTAATTTATGTTGTGAAAAATACAAACAATGGTTGATTACAAAAACACTATAGACTTTATCAAGTCAGTTTATGGCAACAAGGAATTTACTCCTCTTGCTGTTCCTGTATTTGCAGGAAATGAAAAAGCATATCTCAACGAATGCATTGATACCACCTTCGTTTCATCAGTAGGTAAGTTTGTCGATCGCTTTGAGGAAGATATGGCAAAATATACAGGAGCAAAACGTGCAGTAGTATGCGTGAGTGGTACTAATGCCCTTCATATGTCACTCATACTTGCAGGTGTGAAGAAAGACGACGAGGTGCTCACTCAAGCACTCACTTTCATTGCCACATGCAATGCCCTTTCATACATTGGTGCTCATCCAGTGTTCCTTGATGTGGATTTCACCACAATGGGACTCTCTCCTGATGCTATGAAAGAATGGTTGCAGGCAAATGCAGAGGTTCGCAAGAACACTCGTATCGATGAGCTTCCTGCGTCGTTGAATTTTGCCTTCCATGAGGATGAACTTGCTTGCTACAATAAGTACACTGGCCGTCGCATCAAAGCTTGCGTACCTATGCACACTTTCGGTCATCCAGTTCGTATCGATGAGATTGCTGTCCTCTGTAAGGAGTGGCATATTGAGCTCGTAGAGGATGCAGCTGAATCTATTGGCTCTACCTACATGGGTCAGCATACTGGAACATTTGGACGCATTGGTGCTATCTCATTCAATGGCAACAAGACTATCACCACTGGTGGTGGCGGTATGATGCTCTTCATGGACGAGGAACTCGGAGCTTACGCAAAGCACATTACCACACAGGCCAAGATTCCTCATCGGTGGGAGTTTCGTCACGATCACATCGGTTTCAACTACCGTATGCCGAATATCAATGCAGCTCTCGGTTGCGCTCAGTTGGAGAATCTTGACAAGTATGTAGCCAGTAAGCGCAAGGTGGCAGTTGAATACATTGAGTATTTCAAGAATGTAGATGGTATTGACTTCTTTGTTGAGCCAGAGAACACTTTCTCCAACTACTGGCTCTCAGCCGTTGTCTTGAAGGACAAGGAGTCTCAACTTGACTTTCTCCAGCAGACCAACGACAATGGCATTATGACTCGTCCTATTTGGGAGCTCATGAATCGTCTGCCTATGTTCAAGAACTGCCAGAACGATGGTCTCAAGAACACTATTTGGTTTGCTAATCGCGTAGTAAATATCCCTTCAAGCGTAAGACCTGAGGATTTATAAAATAATTCTAATGTCATTTATTACCAAACGTACCAAAGCAAACTTCTACAACGAGAGTCAGATGACGTTTCTCGTGTAGAAGGATTGTGTAAATATTATCTTTCAGATTAAGAATGATGTGTATCTTACGGTTTCGGTCTATTTATTTTCGGAGGATAGGCTGCTGTTAGCGTACACTTGGAATGGGGCCTGGAACCGATTGAAAGGGATGCGTAATCGTAAGGATGTATGGGCAAGACTTAAGAAAATTTGTCCTCTTGTTACCAGCATCTTTGCGAATACAAATTCACCTCACTTCGCATATATAGATAAGAAACAGGGGCTGTAGTACTTGAAATGAAAGCTCCTGTGCAGATTAACAGTATCTCTGACTATCTGCACGGGAAAGTGATTGAGAGGGCGATAGAACTGATGATGTATAATCTGAATCTGTATTGCGAATTGGAGGAGAATTGTCTTTTCTCGACTTGGAAGAGCGATTTACAGAACTTGAAATAAGCGGATGGAGATTAACTCAGTTGACTAGAGAGATTGCATGAACTGCAAGAGGTCTCGGTTCGAGCTAAATTTTTTTTTTCCACAATTAATCAAAAGAAAATAGATGAAGAAAGTCTGTATAATAACAGCTGCCCGTTCAGAATACGGTTTGCTCCGATGGACTATAGATAGTGTTCAGCAGAATCCTAATCTCGAACTCCAATTGGTTGTTACAGGTGCACACTTGATGGCTGAACATGGTTATACATATAAGTACATAGAGGAGGATGGTTATCCTATTTCCGCAAAAATGGATATGGGTCTTAGTAGTGATTCAAAGGAAGCCATTGTTGAGTCGATGGGGCGTTGTAGCATGGGTTTTGCAAAGACCTTTGCAGAACTACAGCCGGATCTCGCAGTGGTATTGGGCGACCGCTATGAGCTTCTCCCTATCTGTAGTGCAGCCCTTGTGATGAATATTCCAATAGCTCATATATCAGGTGGCGATGTGACTATTGGTGCTATTGATAACGAAGTACGTAATGCCGTCACTATGATGTCTGTTCTTCATTTTCCTGGAGTGGAAAAGTCGGCTCAGAACATCATTCGTATGCGTAACTCTGATGCAAACGTGTGGACAGTGGGTGAACCGGGGTTGGATAACTTCCGAAGAAGTGTTTTGATGACTCGTCAGGAATTGGCAGAGAATATCGGTATCCCTATGAGCAATAAATGGATTCTTGTCACCCTTCATCCGGAGACCAATGAATCGCTCGAATACAATCTACAGATGGCTAAGAACATCATTGCACTTACAGACAGCATGACTGATGCTTCCATTGTTATTTCAAAGGCAAATGCCGATTTCGGAGGCAATCAGATCAACGACAATTGGACTGAATTAGAGAGGCTAAATCCAGAGAAATATCATCTCTATCCTTCGCTTGGTCAGATGCGCTATCTTAGTTTCATGAACGAATGCTATGCTGTCTTGGGCAACTCGTCAAGCGGTATAATAGAGGCTTCTTGTTTAGGTATACCTGTCATCAATATCGGAAATCGTCAGACTGGTCGCTTCATCTGCAAGAATGTACGTCAGGTAAACAACGATCTCACAGAAATACAATCTGCTTGGAGTGCGATAGAAACTGATCCTGAGCGCATTAAGGACAGCTATTATGGCGATGGATGTACTGCAGAAAAGATAGTAAAACACATTGAAGAGTATCTGTATGCAAAATAGTCATATCATAGGCGGAGAATTTGGCATAGACCTTCAAGGGTTCCAATACGCACAGAGCAATAACGGTTTTTTGGAAGGCATTTACAAGTATTCTTCTGGACGTTCTGCTTTATATTATATTCTTCTTGATGTACAGAAGCGTTACGGTATTACTACAGCTTATCTGCCTAATTATCTTTGTTCGTCCGTAGTGGTAGCAGCCGAGAAGAGTCAAGTGAAGGTCGTGTTCTATAACCTCAATGACCAGCTGGAGATTGATATAGAGAAGTTCCCTCTTGACGACAACGAGAAGGCAGCCGTATTGCTCATCAACTATTTTGGACTTAAGAGTCTCCAATTGCAGGTTGAATTGGTACGGTCTATTAGCATGGAGGCTATCGTTATAGAAGACGATGTGCAGGCGTTTTATGAGTTCTGTAAACCTGAGCTTGCTGCTGACTACAAGTTCACTAGTCTCCGCAAGACTTTTGCTTGTCCTGATGGTGGATTGGTGAAGACTGCTAAGCAACTGACAGTTGTAACTGAAGTAAATAAGTTTCATCAATTTAAACTTGCAGGCTGCATCCTCAAGTCGCTTCACAAACCGAAGTATTACGATGATGATGTTTATCTCCATCTCTTTGAGAAAGGTGAGAGTCATATTGACGATGAGATTACGATGGGCATGAGCCAAATTTCGCAGGAGGTAATTACCAAGACCGACTTCGAACGAATCGCTTACATCCGCCTTCGCAACACTAGACAGATACTCAGTGGGCTCAACACTCTAGGTATCCGAACCATCCTTCCTGTACCCGAAAACAAGACACCTCTGTTCGTTCCGATCTGGTTGGAGGACAGAAACAAAGTTCGCAAGCAGATGTTTCAGCAGCAGATTTTTTGTCCTGTTCATTGGCCGCTTGAAGGCATGAACGTACAGAAGGGGGCTGAGATGGCAGAACATGAGATGTCCATCATTATCGATCAGAGGTATACCAACAAGGATATGGATTTTATTCTCAACACATTAGAGAAAGCATTGAAATGATAGGATTTACAGAACATTGGAATGAGTACCTTGAGCGTATTCCTGCGAAGTTGCAAGACCTGTACTTTCGTGAGGAATATGTGAGACTCTACGAGACAGAGAGCGAGAAGGCTTGCTGCTTCGTGTATCAGAATGGCGACAGCATCTTACTGTTCCCATTCCTCCGTAGAGCCTTTAAGTATAAAGGCAATACATACTTCGATTTTGAGACTGCTTATGGTTATGGCGGTCCCGTATCAAACGACCATAATGAGGTGTTTATGACAGCAGCTCTTCAGGCTATGACCGATAAGGCTAAGGCTGAGAACTACGTCTGTGGATTCATACGTTTCCATCCTCTGCTTGAGAATTGGGACTGTTTCGATAAGGTGGGCCACTTGATTCAGGACAGAAAGACTATTGCTATTGACCTCACAGGAGGCATTGAGGCAACTTGGATGAACGAGATTCACACCAAGAATCGCAATGTCATCAAGAAAGGTGAGAAGAACGGACTAGAATTTGTAGTAGATAACGACTTTACTTATCTCAAGGAGTTTGAGCAGCTATACAATTCCACTATGGATAGGCTGGAGGCTGATGGATTCTACTATTTTGATCCTAAGTATTACGACCAATTGAAAGATACCATTCAGAACCGTTTCCTCGGCATCGTGATCCATGAGGATAAGGTCGTGGCAGGAGCCATCTTCTTCTATCAGTTGCCATATGGCCATTATCATCTTGCCGGTAGTGACAAAGTTTCTCTCAAACTCTCGCCAAATAACTTCCTGCTTTGGGGAGCTGCTAGGGAACTGATCAATCGAGGTGTGGAGCACTTCCATCTTGGTGGCGGTACTGACGGATCTGAGGAGAACAGTCTATATCAGTACAAGTGCAAGTTCTCGAAGCACGAATATCAGTTCATTTTGGGCAAAATGATTTTCAATCCTTCACTTTACGATGAGGTTTGTGCTGATTGGGCTGCTGCTAATCCGGAGAAAACAGAAACACTGAAACACATTCTTTTGAAATATAAATATTGACAATATGCATACTTACATAATAGCTGAAGCAGGTGTTAACCACAATGGTCAGCTCGATCTCGCTCTTCAACTTTGTGATGCTGCCAAGACTGCTGGTGTAGATTGCGTGAAGTTCCAGACTTGGCAGACCGAAAAGATTGTTACTTGTAAGGCAAAGAAGGCAACATATCAGTCGGAAAATACATACGATGCAGAAGAAAGCCAATTCGAGATGCTCAAGAAGTTGGAATTGTCATACGAGAATTTTCGCATCGTTCAGGAGCACTGTAAGAAGATTGACATTGATTTCCTCTCTACTCCTGATGAGGAGTACAGCCTTGCTTTCTTGATGAACGAACTCAATCTTCCTCTTATCAAGATTGGTTCCGGTGAGGTGACTAACATTCCTTACCTCCGTCAGATGGCATCCTACAGTAAACCTATCATTCTCTCTACAGGAATGGCTACACTTGCTCAGGTGGCTACAGCTTACGACACGCTCCTTGCAGCAGGTGCTCCATCAGTGACTTTACTCCATTGCACCACAAACTATCCATGTCCTAAAAATGAAGTAAATCTTCGTGCAATGCAGACCATGAAGGAGGCTTTCAAATGTCAGGTAGGCTATTCCGATCACACTATGGGTACAGAGATTCCTATTGCAGCCGTTGCTATGGGGGCAGAGATTATTGAGAAGCACTTCACCCTTGATCGCAATATGAAAGGTCCTGACCACAAGGCTTCGCTTGAGCCTCAGGAACTCAAGTATATGGTTGATTGCATCCGCAATATTGAGGTAGCTCTTGGTGATGGCATTAAGCGCCCGAATCCAAGTGAAGTGGAGATTTCCAAAGTGCTACTCAAGTCCATAGTGGCAAAGGTACCAGTGAAGAAGGGAGATATCCTCTCTGCCAATAATATCACCATCAAACGAGCAGGAAGCGGTATTCCAGCCACACACTGGGATATGGTGGTTGACACTAAGGCACTTCACGACTTTGATATTGACGAACCTATTAAGCTCGATTAAACCTATGCGTCCATTAGTTATTATACCGGCACGAGGTGGTAGTAAAGGTATACCTCACAAAAATATAAAGGAGTTGGGTGGTAAACCGTTGATCTGTTATGCTATTGATGCCGCCCGTAAGTTTACTACCGACGATAATATTTGTGTATCGACCGATGATGATGCCATCATCAAAGTTGTAGAGGATTATGGATTGAAGGTTCTTTTTAAGCGTCCTGAGTATTTGGCAACCGATAATGCAGGTACTAATGGGGTACTCCTTCATGCACTCGACTTCTATGAGCAGAAAGGTAATCACTACGATATGGTCGTACTCCTTCAGGCAACCTCTCCTTTCCGTAGAGCCGAAGATGTAATTGAGGCTGCTAAACTCTATGATGATAGTATTGATATGATTACGTCGGTAATGCTAGCTAAGTGTAATCCTTATTACGATGGCTTTGAGGATAATGCAGAAGGATTTCTCACCATCAGTAAGGGAAATGGCACTATTGGACGTCGTCAGGACGCTCCTCACGTATGGCAGCAGAATGGTGCTGTATATGTGATCAATCCTGAACAGCTTAAAGCCAAAGGGCTTGCAGGAATGACCAAGATTCGTAAATATGTGATGGACGAAATTCATTCTGTAGATCTTGACAATATGCTCGATTGGAAGATTGCAGAAATCATGTTGAAAGATAAATTGGTAGAGATATGAGAAAATATATAATAAGTGAGACTGCCTCCGTTCGCGATGCTCTCGTTGCTATTAACAACATAACCCACGATGGCGAGTTGCTCATTGTTGTGAATGCCGCACAGCAGATGGTAGGTTCGCTCACCGATGGTGATATCCGCCGTGGTCTTATTGCAGGAGCAGAACTGACTGATACTATCAACAAAATCATGCATCGTGACTTCAAGTTCATCAAGCAGGAAGATTATGATGTAGCACACCTTAAGTCGTTTCGTGACCGTCGTATTATGTTCATCCCTATTCTTGATGCTGAGAATCATGTGGTGGATGTAGTCAACCTCCAGAAGTTCAAATCAAAACTTCCTATTGATGCCGTTCTGATGGCTGGTGGAAAGGGTGAACGTCTTCGTCCGCTTACTGAGAAGATTCCTAAACCATTGCTCGAAGTAGGAGGCAAGTGCATTATCGATCATAATGTAGATCGTCTGAGGTCGTATGGCGTGCAGTATGTCAATGTGACTGTTAACTACCTTGGCGAGCAGTTGGAGGAGCATTTCTCTACTCCTCGTGATGGTGTACAGGTTCGCACTTTCCGTGAGCCAAAGTTTCTCGGTACTATTGGTAGCATTAAATTTGTAGATACTTTCTACAACGATACTGTTCTTGTGATGAACTCCGATCTCTTCACCAATATCGACTATGAGGACTTTTTTCTCCACTTCCAAATGCACGATGCAGAAATGTCGGTTGCTGCCGTTCCTTACAACATCAGTATCGAATTGGGGATCCTCGATCTTGATGGTCGCAACATCAAGGGGCTCATTGAGAAGCCGAAGTATAACTACTATGCCAATGCCGGCATTTACCTCATAAAGAAGCGCGCTCTTGCCGAGATTCCAAAAGACACTTTCTTCCATGCCACTCATCTTGTAGAGAAACTCATCGCCCAGGACAAGAAAGTTATCCGTTATCCTCTCAACGGCACTTGGATAGATATAGGCACTTTGCAGGAGTATGAGAGAGCGAAGGAATTAGTGAAACATTTGAAATAATCAAGTATGAAAAAAATTGGAATTATTTCATACTTCAACTATTATAACTACGGATCAATGCTTCAGGGCTTTGCTTTGCAGCATTATATCCGATCTCTTGGTCAGGATGTGAAGTGTGAGTTAATCAATTATAGAGGAGTACCCCCAACCAACGCATCAAAGTGGAAGCGATTGAAAACAAGAATCAGTCGAACAGGCTATTATTTGTCACATATTAAAGAGATACGAACAAAATCTAAGTATGTTTCGAAATTCGCATTGCGCAATACCTATTTTGACGAGTTTCTCAAAAATAATACTCAAACGACAGATAAACTTTACAGAAACAAGAACCAGTTGATGGAAAATCCTCCAGTATATGACATTTATGTAACAGGATCAGATCAGACATGGAGTCCTAATGTTTCAGGAGGATATGAGTTAACACCAATGTTCCTTGATTTTGCGGTTAGGGGAGCAAAGAAAGCTGCTTATGCTCCAAGTCTGGGCATAAATTCATTCTCAAATGAGCAAGAACGATATCTCAAAACAAAGTTGCGAGATTACTCAATCTTGTCTTGTCGTGAAGTGGGAGGAGCAACCTTATTATCTAAGATAATAGACAATGAGGTGCCAGCTGTAGTTGACCCAACTCTTTTGATAAAAAAGGAAGAGTGGAGATCATTGGCTCATAAACCAATGATTAGTGGCAAGTACATATTCTGTTACTTTCTTGGTGATCGTCAATATTATCGCGATTTTGTACAACAGTTGTCAAAGCAAACAGGGCTTCCTATTTATTATATTCCTGTAAATTGGCGCGAGTTCTCTGATGCCGATAATTTGATTTGGAATGCAGGTCCTCTTGATTTTGTAGGTTTGATAAATGGTGCAGAATATATTTGTACGGATTCATTTCATGGAGTTGTATTCAGCAGTAATCTTAATAAGAACTTCTACGCATTTGTAAAGCATAGTGGTTCTGAGAGTGCTGGAGATAATTCTCGTTTGTTTGACTATTTGCATAGGATAGGACTTGAAGCTCGTCTTCTTTCATATTATAATGGTGGTTTAATTGATATCCGGTCGATTGATTACTCTGTTGTAAATGCAAAATTCGAGAGCGAAAGAGAAATGTCATATTCTGTAATTAATAGGATTATTGAGTTATGATGAAAGAAATCTGCCAACATAATGAATGTACCGGTTGTTCTGCATGTGTAAATGTTTGCGGAAAGAACGCTATATTTTATTGTGAGGATAAAATAGGTTTCCGCTATCCAGTTGTCAATTTGGACTTATGTATTGATTGTGGTTTATGTCAAAAAGTATGCCCCAACAATGTTGAGGTTGATAAGAGCGAACCAACCCTATGTTTTGTAGGGCATGCAACAGATCGTTCTGAACAGGAAACATCTTCTTCTGGTGGTATCGCTTCATTGTTAAGTCGGACAATAATAAGACAAGGAGGTGTTGTGTATGGATGCACTGCTAGAGATATTTCACATGTACAACATATTCGTGTTAATAATGATGATGACCTGTTCCTTCTAAAAGGAAGTAAGTATGTGCAAAGTGATCTAGGTGATTGTTACAAACGCATCAAAGTAGATTTACATTCAAATCTACAGGTTATCTTTATTGGAACTCCATGTCAAATTGCCGGTCTGAGGACATATTTGCGCAAGGACTATGAAAATTTGGTCACAATAGATTTTGTTTGTCATGGAGTACCTTCACAGATTATCTTGAATGAAAGTTTAAGAACTAAAACTAATGAAAACCTTCGAGAATGTACACTTTCGTTCCGCCGTAAAATTAAGAATGGGAAGAAAATTGATTCGAAATATGGTCTCTTCCTAGATAACAAAAAAGGACAATCTGTGTATAATGGAATGCATCCAAAGGATATGTATATCGCTGGTTTTTTATCGGCACTGTACTATCGCGAATCATGTTACCAGTGCAAATATGCAACCTCCGAGAGAGTTAGCGATATTACTGTGGGAGATTATGCAGACAGGGATAGCGAATACAGCCAACTATCTGGAAGTGATTTTTTGCTATCAATGATAACCTTGAATACACAAAAAGGAGAAAAGCTGTTTGCTGATTTGAATGAAACAGTTGAGATTGCTCCTATAGAGTATTCAAAGTTGGTGGCTGTTCAAGGGCAGTTACGGATGCCGATGAAGAGGCATCCGAATAGAGATAAATTTTCTGATCTGTTTCAAAACGCAGATTTTGAAAAGGATGTGAAACTTCTGATAAGTAATGATCTTAAGAGGATCGCAAAAATTACTCGAAAAACTCGAATAAGAGAAATACTCTTTCATATCCCTTTTATGAAGCATTATCTAAATCAAAGGAATAAATAATGAGAAAGTTTATTTCATACCTATCACTGGATCGAATAGGCTTTCTTGAGCTTCTATTTGCATTCTACTGCATATTATCAGGGTATAGTTGGGGGGCAATAAAAGGTAACCTGTTCTTTATGGTTGTGATGGCATTAATTGCTTTCGCAAGGCAAAATAAATCCAACATACAAATGAGAGAGTTAAAATGGCTTATTGCTTTTGTGGTTATACATGAAATTCTGTTGGCGGTTATGATAAATGCCCCAGGATACATGATTAACAATACCATTTCGGCTGTGCTATTGTCAATATGTATTATACCTATTGTGAAAGCTCTGGATTTTGAAAAACTAAAAGGGGCAATAAATCTTGTTGCTATTATTAGTATAGGAGGTATTGCATATCACTTCGCAATAATTAGGAGTGGCGGGTGTGTAACACCTATTCCTTTGCCGTTTCTTCCTGAACTTGAAACAGGATCAAGACTTTTTGAGGAAGGATTTCGCCCAACCTCGTTTTACTGGGAGCCTGCTGCCTTTGTGACTTATATGATGGTTCCACTTTTTCTGTCATTATTTGAACGAAAATTCACATGGACGGTCATTATTATGGCATCAATGTTCTTCAGTACATCTACAACTGGTATCACAATGTCCCTCCTTATGCTGATCGTATATGTATTAACACAGGATATTAGAATTCGAACAAAAGTTGCTGTTGTGTTATTGACTGGAGTTTTTGTATGGCTGCTGTTTACTTCGGAAATTTTCTCTGCTGGTATGGAGAAAATCTCAGAGACAGATATTGAAAGTACATCTCGAACAATCAATGGTCCAGCTATGGTGTTTAATATGCCATTTATGGATTTATTAATTGGCATGCCTGCAGCTAATCCGTATGATTACTTAATAAGTGGAGGTTTCCATTCCAATGAAATAATTGTAAAGGAAAATTCTATCTTTGTTTCTACATTCTGGCTGGTACTTGCAAAATTCGGAGTGATAGGGCTTGCTTTATTCTTGTCGTTGTATATCAGACCTTTAATTAATAGTAAGGAAATATTGACATATATTATTATGCTATTTGCGAGTATGTTCTTTCAAAGTTATTCCTTTGGAACTGGAGGTTTCGCTTTTCAAATTATTTTTATTTATTTGTTTACAAGTATTTATAATCGTCAAAATAGTTTGGTATGAACTCAAGAATAAAAGAATTACTTTCCAATACGCTATTATTTGCAATTGCAAATATGGGATCAAAAATTCTTGTGTTTTTGATGATTCCATTATACACAGCAGTACTTTCAACTGAAGAGTATGGCATATCAGACATGGTTCAAACAACAGCTCAAATGTTATTCCCTATTTTGACATGTATGATTGCAGATGCTATACTAAGATTTTGTTTCATTAAAAATGTTGACCGAAGGAAACTCTTTTCAACTGGCTTAAGGGTGACATTATGGGGCTTTGTAATAAGCCTTTTTATTACAGCTGGGCTCTATTTCCTTCCAATGTTCGATTCTATTGGTGGGTATATTCTATTTGTTCCTATTATGTTATGCAATCAAGGTTTGATGAACCTGATGCATAAGTTCGCAAGAGGAATTGATAATGTAAAAGTCTCTGTATCTGGAGGATTGCTGAGTTCATTCATGGTAGTTGTTCTCAACTTGTTCTTTTTGCTTGTATTGAGGCTAGGGGTTATGGGATTTTTGCTTTCATATACCATTGCAGACATTTTTGCTATTTCTTACATGGCTATAAAGTGCAGTGTATGGGATTATTGGACAAGGATTTCTGATGCAAAACTCCAAAAGGAGATGATTGTGTTTTCAATGCCACTAGTTTCAAATCAGATAAGTTGGTGGGCTCTGAGTAGTGTAAATCGCTATGTCATGCTTGCATGGCTAGGTGTATCAGCAGTGGGTATATATTCTGCAACTCTGCGTATACCTTCAATATTGACTGTATTGTGCGATATTTTTGCACAGGCTTGGTTGTTATCAGCGTTGAAGGACTATGGTACAGATGAATCCAAAAGGTATATAAAGTCAATGCATCGGAAGTATTTTTCAATGCTTATTTTATTGACTGGAATGATTATCCTTTTGTCTTATGTTCTTGCTAGTGTTTTGCTGTCTGGTGAATTTGTATCTTATTGGTGGGTCACTCCATACCTTTTTATATCTGTATTCCTTGGTGCATTGGCCGGTTTTCTTGGCTCAATATTTTCATCAGAAAGGAAGAATATCATGCAATTTGTTTCCACTTTGATAGGAGCGATTGTTTCAATTTTGCTAACAGTTTTATTCCTGAAGCAATATGGAGTCATTGTGGTAGCCATATCTACAATGATTGGATATTATATAATATGGTTAATTAGAAGGGTAGCTGTAAACAAATATTTGAATATTGGTGTAAGTCCAATTAGTACCACAATGCAGGTGATTCTTTTGGTGGTTGAATCAGTGTTTGTAGGGAAAGGTGCTTATTTGTGGGCAATGTTATGTTTTGCAATATTGACTGTTTTGAACTTTTCTGAAATAGTATCAATAGTACGATTTGCAATTAGAGAGTTAAATCATTATATACATAGAAAGTTATGGTAAAGTTAGCAATTAGAGACGATGATGCAAATTTCTTCACAAAGGTAGAAGATATAGAATTCGTTTATAAAGATTTTGAAGGCTTTCCAATATCATTTGCTGTTGTCCCTCATGTTATGGATGTTTCAACTAAGGGGACATGTCTGACACAAAAGGAAACACTACACCGCGTGATATAGATAAAAATATAGAACTATGTTTATGGTTTAGAGAAAAGTATGTCCGTAAAGAGTGCGACATTTTGCTTCATGGCATCACTCATCAGTATAAAGTTGATGGGAATATACGATATCCGGAAATGATATGGTCTGGCATGAGCGGAAATAAATTGATAATCAAAAATATAAAATTGGCAAAAGACTACTTGGAATATGCGTTAAAATGCCAAATTTCTGTTTTTGTGGCACCAAGTAATATGATTTCCAAGAAATGCCTAAATGCTGTTGTTGCTAACAATATGCATTTCTCAGGCATTGTTCCTATCAATTTTCAGCGTAATTTGACCATTCAGAATATTATAAGCTATTGCAAGAGATGGTATTACCGTGTTACAATAGGATTTGCTTATCCTGGTGTTTTGAAGTATTCGGATCACTTAGAGATAAATGCATGTGCATTAAGGTCCTTGACTTATCTAAAAGCATTGTTTGATTATTGCGATAAAAATAACTTGCCAATGGTTGTTAACGTTCATTATTGGCATCTACGGGATAATCCTGAGTATTTGGAAATGCTCCGTTCGTTTGTGATGGACTATGCTATACCTAAGGGTGCACAGCCTACTTTATTATCGAATATTTTAAAATGAAAGTACTATTCGTAACGTCGCATATAACCCACCCTTCTTCTCCTACTTTTATGCGTAATCAGACGGGGTTTGGGTATATGGTATTTGACATGGCAAAGCATATCTCACAAACTAATCAAGTGGATATGTTTGTTGCTAACACATTTTCACTTTCGGTACAACTTGAGGGAGTGAATATTATTAAAAGAACATGGATGTCATATTTCTGTGGATTGACACTAAATAGTCTCTTAAATGGATTTAAATATGTCAAGAAGTACAAATTACCTCTGAAGCGAAGCTTTAGGGAATTATACATGTATACATCATTATCTCAGCTTCACTCAAATTTGATGGAGTATGATGTTGTTCATATTCATGGATGTAGTGAGATAACAGATTCCATGATTCGTATGTGTAAAATAGCAAATGTTCCATTCGTCGTTACATTACATGGATTGAATAGTTTTGAAGACTCTATCAAACTTCCTTTTAGCCTCAAGCGGTATGAACGGGACTTCCTCAAAGAGGCATCATCAAATGGATATCCTGTATCATTTATCAGTACTGGAAACAAGAAGACTGCTGAATCATTTATTGGACATGATGTTGCAAATTTTTATGTTATTTGCAATGGCTGCGATGTTGTTGAGAAGGGTAGTACGCAAAACATAAGGGAGAAATATCATATCTATGAAGACGAATTTTTGTTCGTCTTCGTAGGAAACATTTCTAAGAATAAGAATCAGATTCAGGCTGCCCGTGCTTGGTTGAAGATGCCAGAAGAGTATAGAAATCGAAGTAAGATCCTATTTGTAGGTAGATATTTTGAGACAGATGAGGTCGCAAAGTTTATTAAAATCCATAATCTACAAGATAAACTAATCCTTTGTGGAATACAACCGAAAGAAGATATCTTCAATTATTATGAGACTTGTAATGCAACTATTCTTACTAGCTTGACAGAAGGATTTGGGTTGAGCATAATCGAAGGGTACGTTTATGGCAAACCAAATGTCACTTTTAAAGATCTACCGGCAGTTGAGGACCTTTATGTAAATGACGCTATGATAGCTGTGGAAGAAAGAACAGATGAAGCGTTGGCAAAAGCTATGGTAGAAATAATGTGCAAAATAATTGATTGTGAAAATATCAAATCAGTCTCTAAAGGGTTTTCATTTCAGAGGATGACACAACAATACGTTGAATTATATAAGAGTGTAATTAAATGAAAAGGATAATTGTTTTCTGTGTGGACAAGTTTCGTAGATTGAAGCACTATGTAAGTACTTTCATCTTGAAACATCAACTTGTTGCATATGGTGACCATGTTGGAGCTGCAAGATATATAAAAATATCAAGGCAAGCAAAAGTCTCTGTTGGTCATAATTGTGGGTTTAATGGTATGGTTATCAGTGGATTTGGTAGCGTGAAAATTGGAAATTACTTTCACTCGGGTACTAATATCTTGATAATGTTAGGAAGCCATGATTATGAGTATGGTGATAAAATTCCGTATGGAATTCATTATAAGCCGAAGAATGTTGTAATAGATGATTTCGTTTGGATCGGAAGTAATGTGATAATCTCAGGTAATGTACATATTGCTGAGGGTGCTATTGTTGCCGTTGGTTCAGTTGTTGTAAAAGACGTACCTCCATGCGCAATTGTTGGTGGTAATCCAGCTAAGATTATTAAGTATAGAGATATAGAACAGTTTAATCGCTTGAAAGCTAAAGGTAGATTTTAATGAGTATAGCTTATGAATTATATTAAGTTTTTGAATTATTTACGTTCCTTTGATAAAGAATTGTTTGAGGTCACGTCAAAAGAACAGAAGGAATTTCTCTCGACCATGAAAGAACCTGTTGATGATATTGACAGATCCTTCAATCAGTTTAGAGGAAGACATTTTTTTTACCATACACTCAAAGAAATAGCAGCAGAGATTATTTCGTTCTTTGCTTTACCAGTGTATGTACTATATTGCTTGATTCTCTATGTATTCAAGCCTAAACAAACGCAATCATATCAGGCCGTTGGCGATTTCTATAAATTTGAGGAAATAATTCCTAATACACTCAGACATGAGTTCGATATAAATAATAACGTTTGGAACAAAGGGCGTATGCTTTCAGGAAGTGATGTTCTTCTCTTGATAAAAATATTTTTTAGACATCCTGTTCCATGCTTTGTATTCAAAACGGCAATCAAACTGTCGTACTATAAATACATAATTTATTGCTATAGCCCTAAAGCAATTATTGTACATAATGAAGCATCGTACGCAGGTTCAATATTGACAAAGTATTGCAATGACCTTGGTATCGAGCATGTCAATGTTATGCATGGCGAAAAGTTATTTTATTTAGGGAATGTGTATTTTAGATATAATCGTTGCTATGTATGGGGAGAACATTATAAACAGATGTTCCTCAGCCTAAAAGCAGAAGCTACACAGTTCCGTATTGAGATACCAGAGAGTTTTAATGTTGATGTTGAGAATAATTTTAGAAAAGAGTATTATAGCGATTATAAGTATTATCTTCAAATATATGATGAAGCACAACTAAAAAGTATTATTGAGTCACTTAACTTTATCGTTAAGAATGGACAGATATATAAATTTAGACCTCATCCTAGGTTCAGCAACATAAAACTGCTTGAAGAACTTGTAGATAAGAGTATTATTGAATACCCCAAAGACGTTCCAATTCTAGAATCTATTGCTAGTACGAAACATGTTATTGGTTCATATACAACAGTATTAAACCAAGCATACTATGCAAATATTGATGTGATATTTGACGATGTGACATATAGGGACACTTTTGATAAATTGGGGGATTTGAACTATATATTCGCTAAAGAGGATACGAATAAACTATCGCAATATGTCAAGTAATAAAGTATTACTAACTACCGTATTCTCCGGTTACAACTACGGCTCAAGTCTGCAGGCATTAGCAGGAAAGACGATATTGAAAGAACTTGGTTATGACTGCCAGTTGGTGGCTATGAAGAGTCTGGTGAAAGGACGTGATATACGACTGAAAAAACTCCTTACTATCTTGGTTCGATCATTGATGCTCAGAGGAAAGAATGGTTCAAAATCGTTGAGTATTTATCAGAATTCTTACAACAAGACGATGATAGGAGATTCTGCTTCGCTTTTTATTCGTTTCTCGGACGAGTACTTGCAGCCAAATTATCTCTCGTGGGATGGCATGAAGAAAGCAGCAAAAGAGGCTGTTGCTTGTTTTGCCGGTAGTGACCAAATCTGGAACTCATCAACAATGTATGTGGATCCAATGTACTATCTTCGTTTTGCGCCTGCAGAGAAACGAGTTGCTTTGGCTCCAAGTTTTGGACGTGATTTTGTTGCAGACTACAATAAGGAGAAGATAGGGAAATGGATTAGTGAGTTTGCATACCTGTCAGTACGTGAGGATAGTGGAGTGAAGCTCATCAAGGAGATGACAGGACGTGAGGCAATTCAGTTGGTGGATCCTACACTGATGGTGGATGGTGAAACATGGAAGAATATCCTAGGCATTGATGACAAGGAGAGTAACTATATACTTGCATACTTTTTGGACAAGCCATCGGAACTTGCTCGAAAGGCGATAACAGAACTGAGGGCGGCATTGAAGTATGAGGTGATAGCTATTCCATACCAGTTTGATGATATGAGTTATTGTGACAAGATGGTGTCTTCGGGGACTATTGAGTTTCTTGATTTGATAAATAACGCAAAGTGTGTACTGACCGATTCATTCCATGGCACAGCCTTCTCCATCAATCTGCATACTCCTTTCTATGTTTTCAGCAGAGCATACGGGACTGCTCATTCACAGAATAGTCGTGTAGAGTCAATACTGAAGAAGGTGAAAATGCAGGCTCGATTTGAGCCTAAGGACGTCCTTGTTCAGTATGACCAGATTGACTTTGCTTATTCGGAGAGCGTATTAATAGAAGAGCGCAAGAATGCAAGAGAGTATATTTCAAATGCGCTAAAAACAATAGAATAAGATGAACGTAAGTATAGTAATGCCGTATTACAATGCGGCAAAATATATCAAAGAGACAGTTGGGGCAATTATTGCCCAAACTTATACGGATTGGGAACTGATTATTGTGGATGACTGTTCTCTAGCTCCTGAAACTGTAGAGGTACTCAAGGCGGTGGAAGCTATGGATGATCGTATCCGTGTGTTGAGAGCCAAAGTGAATGGTGGTGCAGGTGCTGCTCGCAACATTGCCATCAAGGAGGCATATGGTCGATATCTGGCGTTTTGTGATTCAGACGACTGGTGGTATCCTACCAAATTGGAGGAGCAGATACGTTTCATGGAGGAGAACAACTATCCCTTTACTTGCACATGGTATGAGGATGCCGACGAGAACTTGGAGCCATACTATACTATGAAGCAGAATGAGAAGCAGACGTACAAGAGTATGATCACTGGATGCAACATTGGTACTCCAGGTGTGATGGTTGACACTCAGGTATTGGGTAAGAAGCAGATGCCCAACCTCCGTAGAGCAGAAGATTGGGGGCTGTGGATGATGTATCTGAGAGATACTGATTATCTGGTGACTTATCCGAAGGTGCTTTGGAAATATCGTCATGTTCCTGGGTCTGAGACCTCGAACAAGTGGAAGCAACTGAAGGCTGTCATTCGGATGTATCAAGAAGTGTTAGGCTTTTCTGCCTTCAAAGCAAATATGATAGTATTCTTGCTATTTTTACCAAACAATATTTGGAGAAAAATTCAAAAGAGATTCTAAACTATGAACGTAGCAGAATTAGATATTGATAAGTGCTCTGGTTGTGGCTTGTGCGCTAGTGTTTGCAGTAAACATAGTATTAGTATTGTACCTGATGATTCTGGTTTTCTCCGTCCTATAGTGGATAAGAATACTTGTGTGGATTGCGGTCTGTGTGTAAAGAGATGTGTGATAGTGAACCCTCGCAAGCAAACTATTCCCCAAAAAACTTACGCTGCAATTCGTCAAGACAAAGATAGAATTGCTCTTTCTTCTTCTGGTGGAGTTTTTGCTGCTGTGGCAGAATATGTTCTCCTGAAAAAAACGAATTGGGTGGTAGTAGGTAGCACACTAGATGAAACTGTTTCAGCAAACCATATTATAGTTGATAATGTTGTTGACCTAAAGAACCTTTATGGATCCAAGTATGTCCAAAGTGAAACTACTGGTATTTATAAAAAGATTCAAATCCTACTGGATGATAGCAAATCTGTCTTGTTTTCAGGAACTCCGTGTCAAGTAGCAGCTATTCAACGATACACAAATAACCATCCGAATCTGTGGACTATTGAGGTAATCTGCCATGGTGTATCCAATAATAAGATGTTCAACTCATATTTGGATATGTATAAGAGGAATGAGATCAGGATGTTCTATTTCAGAGATAAAGAACAAGGATGGTCGTTCAACAACAAGATTGTCTATCAGAATGGGAAGGAAAAGAAGATTAACCATAGGATGTCATCTTATATGACCTATTTCTTGAAAGGTGAGACATACAGAGATTGTTGTTATTGTTGCCCATACGCAAAACCAGAAAGATGTGCCGATATTACTATAGGCGATTTTTGGGGCATCTTGCAGACAAGACCCGATTTGAACAACAAAATAGATATTGAAAAGGGTGTGTCTTGTGTTCTTGTTAACACAGATAAAGGTATATCAATGGTCGGTAATGCTGAACTTGAGTTGTACGATGTGGAATATGATGCTATCAGAAAAGAAAATGGTCCTGTAAACGAACCTTCACACCATACGGTCAAACGCGATCTTGTTCTAGCTGAATGGGGAAAAAAAAAGGATTGGACCGATGTACATACATTTTGGAAAAAGAATGATAGGAAAATAACCTTTGTGCTTTGGTCAATGATACCGGTATCTCTTCAGCATAAGATAAGGGTGATGCTAGGGAAGAGATAATATATTCTACATAAAAATAAGTGTGACTATCAACAAATATAATGAGCTCCTTAAGGATAACTTGTCATTTATTGTAATAGAAGTAAATGGAAAACATTTATTGAATAATGATATTCCCCCTTTCCTAAAAAATGTATTAGAAATTTGTCGGTATTACATTGAAAAAAAACATCTTGATTGTATAAAATTGCCTGTTAAGGAAAATACGGTTGAATGGATGTGGAAATGTTTTTAGAAGAGTAATGAAACGTCTATTCAACAAAGTATAGAAGTTACAATAAATCAAAATCAATATATTTTTGAAGAGTGAAGGGTAAAAGGTGAGAGGTATGATTACACGAATGTGTAACGTGAGAATTTTATTCTATGTTGTTAATGATAAAGAATCATAAATTAATTTGGATAAACAAGGAAAAATGTTTACCGCTGTTTCTAAACACCTGTTTCATCAAATGCATGTTTGTAATGATAGCTGTCAAGAATATTGTTCATAGGCTCTGCTCATAGGACGAGACGTTGCCAATAGCATTTCAGAGAGTATTCTTGGATCGTATGATCAAAGGTTGATATTGGGATATCGAAACTTGGAGCTGGCGTTGAAAATTTTAAACTACAGTAGCAATCTTAGTTTATTACTTTCTAATAAAATAGCATTGAAAAAAGATGGGAATACGAGTGTCGTGCATGGGAAAACAGAACAACAACTTATCAGACAGAGGATTATACACAAATGGGAAATATAATGAAAGCTTTGTGTTGATTTTTATATTAAATATCGAAGTAAATACATTAAAACAATATGGAATTAGTTAGTACTTATGGAATTATTTTTGTGATTCTATTGGCATTAGAGTTATGCTATTTCAAGGTGGCTGACCACTTTAATATTATCGACAAACCCAACGAACGCTCATCACACTCTACGATTGTATTGCGTGGCGGAGGTATAATCTTCTTGATTGGTGTATGGATTTGGAGTGTATTCTTTGGATTTCAATATCCCTGGTTTCTGGTAGGCCTGACGCTTGTAGCAGGCATTAGCTTTGTAGATGACATCCATTCATTACCGGACTCTGTAAGATTGGTCGCTCAATTTGTAGCTGCCGCAATGGCATTCTATCAGCTTGGCATATTGCATTGGTCAATGTGGTGGGTAATACTGTTAGCACTAATAGTCTATGTTGGTGCCACAAATGTAATAAACTTCATGGATGGAATCAATGGTATCACAGCAGGCTACTCTTTGGCTGTATTGATTCCGTTGGCTCTGGTGAATATGGATGATATTTTTGTAGAACAGAGTCTGATCATATCAACGATTCTTTCTTCATTGGTGTTTTGTATTTTCAATTTCCGTCCGAAGGGTAAAGCGAAATGCTTTGCAGGGGATGTCGGCTCTATCGGCATTGCTTTTATCATACTGTTTCTGTTAGGTAATGTAATAATCAAGACAATGGATATTACTTGGCTGATATTTCTGTTGGTATATGGTGTGGATGGCTGTCTGACTATTGTACATCGTATTATGTTGCACGAAAATTTGGGCGAGGCACATCGTAAGCATGCTTATCAGATTATGGCTAATGAGTTAAAAGTAGGTCATGTAAAAGTTGCATTGCTGTATACGGTTATGCAGTTAGTGATTTCCCTTGGATTTATCTATCTCTGTCCCGATACAGTGCTTGCTCATTGGTTATATCTGGTGGGTGTATCAGCTGTATTAGCTATTGCTTACATATTATTCATGAAAAAATACTATCATTTACATGAAGAATATCTTATATCATTGAAACAATAACGATTATGGAATTTGATAAAGAATTTTTAGATAAGTTATTTGAGCAAGCTAAAGAGAATCCACGTTTACGTCAGAACTTCGACCTACGCACTTCATCTGCCGATACCAGTCAACGTATGCTAAACGCATTGTTGCCAGAAACTAAGGTGCCTATCCATCGACATGAAGATACTACCGAAACAGTAATCTGCCTGTGTGGTAAGTTGGACGAAGTAATTTATGAGGAAGTAGTTTCGTATGAGAAGGATACGGATGATTTTCAGAAGGGGGTGAATGTACAAGATGTAGCTCGTAAGGTTGAGTATCGAGAAGTACAGCGTATCCATCTCAATCCTACAGAAACCAAGTATGGTTGTCAGATACCTAAGGGTGCATGGCATACTGTGGAAGTGATTGAACCATCTGTCATCTTTGAGGCTAAAGATGGAGCTTATGCTCGTTAAACGATGAAAAACAGATGAAATGAATAGGAAGTACTGAAAGTGCTTTTTAATACGTTATGTTATAATTGAATATTTACAATGAGATGGAAAAATGTAGGTCCCTAGATTCATGTGACAAACATGAATCCCTACATTTAGTAGATTAGGAGCAATATAGTGGTATTGTTCTAATCTCGCTCTTCATATTAGTGTTAACACTAATATGATTTCCAAAAAATACCAACTGTCTGTGAAGATCGTTGATATTTTTTTATACAATAAGCCGTGTGGAAATCTAAAAGAAGCTACTTTTGATAAGAAATTACTTGGGAATACTCTTTCACCGCATCAAAGCACGGACATCCTTTCATTGGATTCAAGTCCCGGTGTCCCACAATCAACGCTTTCGGAAACTGCCTTTTCAACTCCCTCAACAAAGCAAGCAAAGCTCCTTTTTGTTCCAGTGTACGCGTATCTTTCGGTTTTCCGTTCGCATCCAGTCCTCCCTCATAACAAACACCAACCGAATGGGCATTATGATTACGGCAGTGTGCCCCGACCTTTTCTAACGCACGTTCCCGGTGAATCTCCCCATCACGAGTGATGTAAAAATGATAGCCAATATCACGGAAACCACGGTGCAAGATATGATCCTGTCGGCAAGCCTCCGCCGAAAGGGACTTTCCTTCCGGCGTGGCACTGCAATGAATGATAATTAATGTAATAGTCCGCATGGGGTTACATGCAACTTTGTATTCCGAACACACCTCCGATGGCGGTGGCTACAGTGATAACGATTTTGAGAACTAAGCTCCATACAGAGCGGGAAGATGATGATTTACTCATACAATAACAGGTTTTAAATAAATTAATAATAGTTTTCTTTTACCACAGATTTACTGTAGGTTTGCCATAGGTTTACCACAGATCTACACAGACTCACACAGATAAATAATCGACTACTTTAGCAACTACCAATTCAATATAATCTGTGGAAATCTGTGTAGTCTGTGGTGAATCTTTTAGGCAGCCGGGTCAGGCGCTTCGCCACCTCCATCCGGTTTCGGATCAGGGTTGTCACCCGAATCAGAACCTCCTCCGGCAGTTGTCGGTTTCTGATATTCCGCCTGCTGCTTCAACTGGCTATCGAGTTTCAGATTATTGGTCGACAGATTACCGGTGGCACGGGCTTTCAGACGCATGCCGCTAATATTCTTCTCCAACGAGAACTCTTCCAGCGTATCGGCTGCCTTACTGCGAATACCCACACCAAAAATGGCAAGATCATCAATTTTCACACACTTGCCGTCTAGCAACAATTCTTTGATGCAATCTACCATATCCGAAAGCACACCTTTGATGACACCACCGGAATACGGTGAATTGTGCTTCGACATATGTTCGGCAAGCTTTGCCAAATCAAACGTCTCGTCGCTTACTGCACGGGCGAACCACTTACCCGCATTCAAGCCTTTCTTCTGCTGGTTCTGATAAATTTTGTAACGAATCATAAAACAATAAATTAAAGGGTTAAACATATTGTCCGGGGATTCTTTTCCCTTTCGACGATACAAAAATACTACTCCGGATCTCCCGGAAATCAGCTGTGCACGGTTGTGTCTGGTAGCGGTCGGTTATTTGTCATTATAGTCGGTTATTCAATGGAAAAACGTTGGTTATATAGTCGTTTTTTGTTATTTTTGTAACAGTAAATCAGAAATATATCCATCATGAGTGAATTTAAAATACGTGCTTACGGGCGCATGGAACTGGCGCAACTCTATTCTCCGCAACTAACTGACATCGCTGCCTATCGAAAGATGAAGAAATGGATCTCTTTGTGTCCCGGACTTCTACAACGCCTGTACGACTTAGGCTACGAATCAAAGCGACGCTCATTCACACCGTTGGAGGTGAGAGTCATTGTGGATGCTTTAGGAGAGCCTTAAATAAAGCGTCGCTTTATGGTGTATAAAGCACCGCTTTACGATGTCTAAAGCTTAGCTTTACACCTCCTAAAGCGATGCTTTATGCAGGACAAACGATTGTTTCAGTCAAAACGGATGTGGTAATTGAAATGACTACTGCATCCGTAAGTAAAACGGGTACAGTGGGTACACTTTTTCCGGTTCACTCATACACACACGCACGCGCGTACAACCCTTTGCCGTCTATACTGACTAATATTCCGCGCTTGGTGAGCCGTTTCAACCAAGTGAGGGCTGTGTTTTCCTTAATTCCCATGGCAACTGCTTCTTCCAGTAACTGTGTACGAGTAAATTCATCACCCAGTTTCTGGAAGAGATAATCACGATCGGCATTAGGACGGTGGCTGATTTCTGTATTGGGGAGGAACGATAGAATATGCGTGGCATGACAGTAGAGAGGTTCCGCAAGACTAAGCACAGCATGAAAGTCTTCCTGTGAAATGGATACATCCCAACGAGTGATGATGTCATCTTTGCGGTTGTCCGCAGGAATCTCCTTGTCCGGTGTGAAAGGAGAGGTGGGGGAGGTCTTGAAGTCGTAGGGCTGCGGGCTTTCGAGGGCACGCAATACGGCTACTTCCGACATGATTCTGCATAGATTGACGGCCAGACGTGCCACAAAACTATACATTTCCCTTCCATTAGCTACACTGGAGCGTTCAAACAAGTTGGAAAAGACGGTGTCGATTTCTTCTTTTTGTTCATCCGTGAGTTGCAGGGTATGAATGCCGTGCGCTTTTATCACGCTCAACTTTTCTTTCCATTCCAGTCCCATAGCGGTGAATATCTCCTCCCAATCTATCTCGTTGTCCATAAATTGGCTGATCCATTTACTTATTCCGCACATGTAATAATATAATTGGCGGGAGTATGATCCGTCTTCTGCCGTCGGAATGAAAGTTTGCACCTGCGACGGCGTACCCGAAATCAGAACGGAAAGATAGCTTTTCTTCACTTCCCGGTATTCCTGGTCGGTGCGGCGGTTGTAGGACAAGCGGTCGTGGTCGAACGCTTTGCGCAGGGTATCGCTCCAATGACCGTGATCCGATCCGATGGCGGTGGAAAGGGTGTCCGCTTCCGCTTCGCAGATAAGTCCGGTTCCGTCGGAGTCCATGATGTTTTGTAGGATACCCGTACCGGTGTTGTTGCCCGAAATGAGGAACATCCTGTTAGGGGGCATTTGTGGAGCCTCCTTTTTGGTTCGTTCTTTTCCCATTGCATCGTACTCGGCTTTCTCTTTTTTGTATGCTTTCATCTGTATGGTCACTTCTTTGCGAATCTCGTCGTGGATAGGTTCCACGAGTAAGCGGATGTAGGAAAGGATACCTTTGCCGGAAGCCGAAGGAGCCACTACGAAACATTGGAGGCTGGGGTGATGGTATTTGCCGCCATATAGGCATCGCACGTGGCGCGACATACAGGCACCCAGGGCAGTGAGCGCTCCCAATAGCATGATGTCGTGTTGTATTGGGCTGCTCCCGGCTTTTATGATACGTTGCAAAAATTCCGGCCAGTCGTTTTTCGGAAAAGTGGGCAATTGATGTTGCGGTTCACTGCCCGGCAATAGTTCTTCTTCCCCTTCTCTTTCTTCGGAGATATTGTCATTCCCTACCTTATTATACGCGCCCGTGTGTGGGGGAAATTTGCGTGCTGTACCTGCTGTACCTTTTGTACCTGTGGGATGTTTGGGCATTTCTTCTATGCAGATGCTTACTCCCGTCGCTTCGGCCAGGTGGAAAGCGGTGCCCAGGTGCACTTCTCCACGTTGGGTGTGGAGTGCGTTGGAGAATACCCGTTCGGCATGTTCGCGCTGATACTTGGGAGACACCCGGCACAGGCGATGAAAAAAGTCACGTCCTGCTTCACCGCAATCCGTTGCGATGGCGAATGACAATTGTACGTATTCAAGATAAGTGGGAGCAATGTCCGCTCCTGCCGCTTCGACTGCTTCGGTGAGACGGCGTAAAGATTCAATATCGGTCATTTTGATTTATGATTTTTGATTTATGATTTATTCGTTGGTGGTTCTGAACAATGCTTCCGGGTCGTAACTAAGGAAACAGGATCTCACGAGGTCTTTGCCGGAGAAATCTACTTTGGATTTTGTTTCGGAAGAAACTGCTGTTACCGTATTGTATGCCGTCTCTACGTACCGCATCGCCCAACTCATGTTGTCTGTGATATTTGGGATGTCATTTGTCGTGGAGGAATAATGGCAGGGAACAAATGCCTTTACACCCAGTCCGCTGGGGCTGACAAAGGTGAGTACAGGTTGTAGGAGAGGATCGTCATAGAGCATACGTCGCATTTCCACTGCTTCCTGATAAGAGTGGAGACCGTCCACATCTACTATCACCAGGTGAGACGGGGAGACGAAATCCTTACTGCTACGGCGGGTGAATGTGCCGCAGGGGGTCACATACGGTAGTAATGACGCTTTGGCGGTTCGTATATCTTCGGAGTTGCGTACTTGTTCGGTCAGGGCTTTGAGATTCTCGTTGCAAGTAATCATTTGGAAAACTTGTTCGATGGAGACTTCGCAGAAGGGGATAAGCGTGGGAGGAGTCATCAGTCGGCCTTGTTTGTCTTTGATAGGAGCGATAGGTGGCATGAAATAGGACATTCTGTAGTTGTTTGGCATCATTTTCTTTTTGTTTCAAGTTAAAATGTTTATTTTTGCAAAAAAATATGAGTGTGTTTCAAAACACGGCGTAAAATTAGTAAATGCAAAATAGACATCGTCCCGACATGTTGGGATGAAAGTGAAAATAATTAACCGTTACGGTGTAATTTTAACAATAAAAAAGAATGGAAAATGAAAAAGGTTTATATGTAGCTTTAGGAGTTTACATAGGAGAGTTGCAAAAGCGTGCGGATTTGAAAAATGACGAAATACGGAAGAGCGTACACATCGGCCACTCTACTTTTAATGATTTAAAAAAGGGGCAAAACGCCCATTGAGTGATTACGTAAAAGTGGTGGAGTGCTGTCTGGATGCCTTCAATGAAGAGGAAGCCGGAGTTATCTGGGATGAATGGAGGAGAATGTATTTTCGATACAGAAGAAGAAAAGAGGAGGAGAGAGGAGAACGGTGAAAAAACAGATAAGGTAAAAGTGGCAGGCGGGAAAAAGTTTCCCGCCTGCGGTCTTTATGAATGGATTTTTTTGTAGCTTTGTGAAAAATAAGATTGATATGGAAGATTTGTCTGGTAATTTTTATAATTTAAGAAAAAGAAGCGTATGAGTAGCAAGATATACCCCATTGGCATACAGAACTTTGAAAAAATCCGGAAAGACGGTTATTTCTATATTGATAAGACTGCTTTGATTTATCAGATGGTGAAGACAGGCAGTTATTATTTCTTGAGCCGTCCCCGTCGTTTTGGAAAAAGTCTGTTGATATCTACGCTTGAAGCGTATTTCTTGGGCAAGAAAGAACTTTTTGAGGGCTTGGCCATGGAAAAGCTGGAAAAGGATTGGACTACATATCCCATTTTTCATATCGATTTTAATACGGAGAAGTATGATACGCGGGAGAGCCTGGATAGTATATTGAATTTCACATTGGAGAAATGGGAACAGCAATATGGCACCGCTCCGTCGGAAACAACTTTTGCATTGCGTTTTCGCGGCCTTATTGAACGGGCTTATGAGCAAACCGGGCAGCGTGTGGTCATTCTGATAGATGAATATGATAAGCCCATGTTACAAGCAATGGGTAACGAGGAGCTTCAGAAGGAATTCCGTAATACCATGAAAGCTTTTTATAGTGTGCTGAAGACTATGGACGGTTGTATTCAGTTTGCATTTTTGACGGGAGTGACGAAATTTGGTAAGGTAAGCGTGTTCAGCGATTTAAATAATCTCGATGACATCTCAATGCGGAAGCAATACGTGGATCTTTGCGGAGTTTCTGAAAAAGAATTGCATGATAATCTGGAAATTGAACTGCATGAACTGGCGGATGCAAAGGAGCTGACTTATGGTGAACTGTGCAATAGATTGAGGGAGTACTATGATGGCTATCATTTTACATACAATTCTATCATTAAATTTTTGCTTCCCTTTTATGCGAACACCAATGCGGTAGAGTCGGAGTTTGAAATATAGAACTTTAACGCGAAAATGCGTAATATTGAGAAATGGATAGTGGAATAATGGTGAAATAACGATAGAAAATCCCGGCTGAAGAAATAAAACGGCTGGGATTTTTTGTTTAGGATGTCTATTTGCCATTCTTGAAAAATATCAAATGGTAGCTATATCTTTTCCGTGTGCGATAACGAAAACGCAAAAAATAACAATTTATTATGTAGAAAAAGTTGGGGGAATGCTTCGTAGTTCACAAATAATGATTAAATTTGCCGCGATTTGTAATGCGGAGTTTGCAAAATGACGAATAATACTATAAAGCATCTAGGTATTGTGGAAAACATCCAAGGTTCTCATCTGTCGGTGAGGATTGTCCAGACATCGGCTTGCGCGGCTTGTAGCGCAAAGGGGCATTGTTCCTCGGCGGATAGTAAGGACAAAATCATAGATATTATAGATACCGCGGCTTCTTCCTATCAGGTGGGAGAGAAGGTGATGGTGGTCGGCGAAACGTCGATGGGCATGATGGCAGTGGTATTGGCTTTCGTACTTCCTTTCGTACTTCTTATATTTTCATTGTTTCTTTTGATGGCGTGGATAGAGAATGAGTTGTATGCAGCACTTCTTTCTCTGGCTGTCCTTATACCTTATTATTTCGTTTTGTGGCTCAATAAAACGCGACTCAAACAACAATTTTCATTTACTATAAAACCAATAAATAACTAAAAACATTATGAATTTGATTCTGATTGCAGTGATTTCATTGGGAGCTATAGCGCTCGTGCTGGCCGCTATTCTTTATGTGGCTTCCAAGAAATTTGCCGTGTATGAAGACCCGCGGATTGCTCAGGTGGGAGAAGTGCTTCCCCAGGCTAATTGTGGTGGATGTGGCTATCCCGGTTGTAGCGGATTTGCCGACGCTTGCGTCAAAGCCGGTTCGCTGGATGGTAAATTCTGCCCCGTAGGTGGACAACCTGTCATGGCACAAATTGCTGATATCCTCGGACTTGCAGCCGGTGAAGCTGAACCGATGGTAGCAGTGGTAAGATGTAACGGAACGTGTGCCAATCGTCCGCGTACCAACCAATATGATGGTGCGAAGAGTTGTGCTATTGCCGCTTCGCTGTATGGTGGGGAAACGGGATGTAGTTACGGATGTCTGGGGTGTGGCGACTGTGTGGCTGCTTGTCAGTTCGATGCCATCCACATGAATCCTGAAACGGGGCTTCCGGAAGTGGATGAAGCGAAATGTACCGCTTGTGGCGCCTGTGTGAAGGCTTGCCCGAAAGCGATCATCGAAATCCGTCCGCAAGGAAAGAAGTCACGCCGCGTGTATATCTCTTGTGTGAATAAAGACAAGGGAGCTGTGGCACGTAAGGCTTGTACAGTGAGCTGTATCGGCTGTGGCAAGTGTGTGAAGACTTGTCCGTTCGAGGCTATTACGCTGGAAAACAATTTGGCTTACATCGATCCGAACAAGTGTAAATCTTGCCGGAAATGTGTGGAAGTTTGTCCGCAGAATAGCATTATCGAGTTGAATTTCCCGCCGCGGAAACCGAAAGAAGAAGCTCCGGCTGCTCCGAAACCGGCTACAAAAGTGGAAACTCCTGCTGCAAAGGCTACAGAAGCTCCGAAAGTAACAGAATAATAACAGAAAAAAATACAGAACTGTATGTTAAAGACATTTTCAATTGGTGGAGTTCATCCACACGAAAATAAATTGTCGGCACATCAACCTATTATCACAGCGGAAGTTCCTGCAAAGGCTGTTATTTTGCTGGGGCAGCATATCGGTGCGCCTGCAAAACCGGTTGTAGCGAAAGGGGATGTGGTAAAGGTAGGCACACGGATTGCCGAACCTGCCGGCTTTGTTTCGGCAGCAATTCACTCTTCGGTCAGTGGTAAAGTGGCGAAGATTGATACCATAGTCGATGCCAGCGGTTATGCGAAACCTGCCATCTTCATTGATGTGGAAGGCGACGAATGGGAAGAAACAATCGACCGTAGCACCACACTGGTGAAAGAGTGTGAACTTTCCGCAGAAGAGATCGTGAAGAAGATTGCCGATGCTGGAATCGTAGGTCTGGGCGGTGCTTGTTTCCCTACGCAGGTGAAACTTTGTCCTCCTCCTTCTTTCAAGGCTGAATGTGTGATTATCAATGCCGTAGAGTGTGAACCTTACCTGACTGCCGACCATCAGCTGATGCTGGAACACGCGGAAGAAATCATGGTGGGTGTTTCTATCCTGATGAAAGCGGTGAAAGTGAACAAGGCATTTATCGGAATCGAAAATAATAAGCCGGATGCTATCGAACTGATGACCAAAGTGGCTTCCAGCTATGCAGGTATCGAAGTAGTGCCCTTGAAGGTGAAATATCCGCAAGGAGGTGAAAAGCAGCTGATCGACGCGATTACCAAACGTCAGGTGGCGAGCGGTGCATTGCCTATCTCTACGGGAGCAGTCGTGCAGAACGTGGGAACAGCATTTGCCGTTTATGAAGCTGTACAGAAAAATAAGCCGTTGTTCGAACGTGTGATTACCGTGACAGGAAAGTCGGTTGCGAAACCTTCCAACTTCCTGGCTCGTATCGGTACACCGATGAAACAGTTGATTGACGCTTGCGGTGGTCTGCCCGAAGATACGGGTAAGGTGATCGGTGGCGGTCCGATGATGGGTAAGGCGCTCGTAAATATCGAGGTTCCTACTGCGAAGGGCAGTTCCGGTATCCTGATTATGAATCAGAAGGAAGCCAAACGTGGTGAGGCGCAGACTTGTATCCGTTGCGCGAAGTGCGTGAGTGCCTGTCCGATGGGACTGGAACCGTACTTGCTCGGAGCCTTGTCCGAAAACGGAGATTTTGAAACAATGGAAAAAGAAAGAATCATGGATTGTATCGAGTGCGGCTCTTGCCAGTTCACTTGTCCTGCCAACCGTCCGTTGCTCGACTACTGTCGTCTGGGCAAAGGCAAAGTAGGTGCTATGATTCGTGCACGTCAAGCTAAAAAATAACGAATATGGAAAATAAATTAATCGTATCACTATCACCCCACGTTCATGGCGGAGACAGCGTACAGAAAAATATGTATGGCGTGCTGATCGCACTGATTCCGGCTTTTCTGGTGTCTCTCTATTTCTTCGGACTGGGTGCCCTGATTGTCACGGCTACTTCCGTTGCAGCTTGTTTGTTCTTCGAATGGGCGATCGGGAAATATTTAATGAAGAAACCTACCACCACCATCTGCGACGGCTCTGCCATCATCACAGGTGTGTTGCTGGCATTCAACTTACCGTCTAATCTCCCTATCTGGATTATCATTCTGGGTGCACTGTTTGCTATCGGTGTAGGCAAAATGTCTTTCGGCGGATTAGGTTGCAATCCTTTTAATCCGGCACTGGCAGGACGTGTGTTCCTGTTGCTTTCTTTCCCGGTACAGATGACCAGCTGGCCGGTAGTCGGACAGTTGACCGCCTATACGGATGCTACCACCGGTGCCACTCCGCTGGCATTGATGAAACAAGCGATTCATGCTGCAGATAAAAGTGCGGCTATGGATGCTTTAAACCAGATTCCGGATGCATTGAGTTTGCTGATCGGACAGAATGGCGGATGCTTGGGTGAAGTGAGTGCATTGGCTCTATTGATCGGACTGGTTTATATGCTCTGGAAGAAGATCATTACCTGGCATATTCCTGTGTCTATCCTGGCTACCGTGTTTATCTTTGCAGGTATCATGCACTTGGCAGATCCGGAAAAATATGTTTCTCCGATATTGCAGTTGCTCTCCGGTGGTCTGATGCTGGGTGCTGTCTTTATGGCAACCGACTATGTGACTTCTCCGATGAGTAAGAAAGGAATGTTGATTTATGGTGTATGTATCGGTCTGCTGACGGTTGTCATTCGTCTGTTCGGTGCTTATCCCGAAGGTATGTCGTTCGCCATCCTGATTATGAATGCGTTCACTCCGCTGATTAACACCTATTGTAAACCAAAACGCTTTGGGGAGGTAGCGAAGAAGAAATGAAAAAGTTAGAATCATCTTTAAAGAATATGTTGCTGGTACTTACGGGCGTGACTGCTGTCTCCGTAGCGTTGCTGGCTTATGTAAATGAACTGACAAAAGGCCCCATTGCCGAAGCGAATGCGAAGACACTGAACGAGGCTTTGAAAAAGGTTCTTCCCGAATTTACCAATAATCCGGTAGCGGAAAGCGATACGATCTTCAGCGAGAAAGACGGAAAGAAGAACGTTGACTTTATCGTTTATCCGGCCAAAAATGGCGAAGAACTTGTAGGAACGGCCGTCGAAGCTAAATCAATGGGATTTGGCGGCGAACTGAAAGTACTGGTAGGCTTTAACGCCGAAGGTAAAATCTATAATTACTCGTTACTCGCTCACGCGGAAACTCCGGGACTGGGCTCTAAAGCCGACAAATGGTTTGGAGCATACGACCCGGCCAAGGGAGAACAGGCTGTGTCTCATGAAGAGAGTAAAAAGTCTATTTTGGGGATGAATCCGGGTGAAGCTCCGTTGACTGTCAGCAAAGATGGGGGAGCGGTGGATGCCATTACAGCTTCTACCATTACTTCACGTGCGTTTCTGAATGCTGTAAATGCTGCTTATCAGGCTTATAAGGCAGAAGGTGGTAAAGTGAATGGTGTCAGCGGTGCTTCTCAAAAGGCTACAGGCGCAGACTCTGACACTGCTACAGGAGCTACGATAAAGGTTGAACTTACTGATTCGGTCAGTGCTAAATAAGAAAGGAGACAGATATGAATAACTTTAAAGTAATGATGAACGGGATTATCAAAGAGAATCCTACGTTTGTACTCCTGCTCGGTATGTGTCCTACATTGGGTACGACTTCGTCGGCCATCAATGGTATGGGTATGGGACTGGCTACCATGTTCGTTTTGATCTGCTCGAATGTGGTGATCTCTTTAATCAAGAACCTGATTCCGGATATGGTGCGTATCCCGTCGTTTATCGTGGTGATCGCGTCTTTCGTAACCTTGCTTCAAATGGTGATGCAGGCATACGTGCCGGGACTGTACGCTACGCTCGGACTTTTCATCCCGTTGATTGTAGTGAACTGTATTGTGTTGGGACGTGCCGAAGCATTCGCCGCCAAGAATAACGCAGTTGCTTCTATGTTCGACGGTATCGGCATGGGACTTGGTTTCACCATTGCCCTGACATTGCTGGGTGCTGTCCGTGAATTTCTGGGAACCGGTAAGATTTTCGATCTGACCATCATGCCGGAAGAATATGGAATGTTGGTATTTGTATTGGCTCCGGGTGCTTTCATCGCTTTGGGATACCTCATTGCGCTGATTAACAGTTTCAAGAAAGCCTAATTCAATTAAATAAGAAAAGAATATGGAATATATATTAATATTTATTTCGGCAATCTTTGTAAACAACATCGTGTTGTCGCAGTTCTTGGGTATCTGTCCGTTCCTGGGCGTATCTAAGAAAGTAGAGACTGCGATGGGTATGAGCGCTGCGGTTGCTTTCGTGTTGACCATCGCTACCATCGTTACCTTCCTGATTCAGAAGTTTGTGTTGGATGTTTTCGGGCTGGGATATTTGCAGACGATTACGTTCATTCTGGTCATTGCCGGATTGGTGCAGATGGTGGAAATCATTCTGAAAAAAGTATCGCCTGCTCTGTATCAGGCTTTGGGCGTGTTCTTGCCTTTGATTACAACCAACTGTTGTATTCTTGGTGTGGCTATCCTGGTGATTCAGAAAGACTACGACCTGCTGACAGGTGTTGTGTACGCGTTTTCTACGGCCATCGGTTTCGGTCTGGCACTGGTGCTTTTTGCCGGATTGCGCGAACAGATGAGCCTCGTGAAAGTACCTAAAGGAATGCAAGGCACTCCGATTGCCTTGATTACCGCCGGTTTGCTTGCTATGGCATTCATGGGATTCTCCGGCGTGGTGTAAGGATTTACAGTTGATAATTAAATAGGGGATTGGAAGCTCTGCTGTATGGCGTCATACAGCTTTGAGTTTCCAATTCTTTTTTATACCTGATTGCCACCCAATCGTACCTAAATTACTTTTCAGCAAATAAAATTGTGGCAAATTATTGCTATTCCATTTTATTTCCATACATTTGTAACTCAAACAATGATAAGCCGAGAAACTAACCATTTTTATAAAGTATATGAAAGAAAGAATTTTAGTAACAGGCGGGACAGGATACATAGGGTCTCATACTGTTGTAGAACTACAAAACAGTGGATATGAAGTAATCATCATCGATAATTTATCAAATTCAAGTGCCGACGTTGTTGACAATATAGAGAAAGTTTCCGGTATTCGCCCAGTTTTTGAAAAGCTGGACTGTTTGGACTTTGCCGGTCTGGATGCAGTATTTGCAAAATATAAAGGAATTAAGGCAATCATTCACTTTGCAGCTAGCAAAGCAGTAGGAGAGTCGGTACAAAAACCGTTGCTTTACTACCGTAATAACCTGGTTTCTTTGATTAACCTTCTCGAACTGATGCCAAAACATGGAGTAGAAGGTATTGTGTTCTCTTCTTCTTGTACAGTATACGGTCAGCCGGACGAGCTGCCGGTAACGGAAAAAGCTCCGATCAAGAAAGCGGAATCACCTTATGGAAATACCAAACAGATCAATGAAGAGATTATTCGTGATACGGTAGCTTCAGGTGCTCCGATCAATGCGATCATGTTGCGCTATTTCAACCCGATTGGCGCGCATCCTACTGCATTGCTGGGTGAACTGCCTAACGGGGTTCCTCAAAACCTGATTCCATATCTGACCCAGACAGCCATCGGTATCCGTGAGAAACTTAGCGTGTTTGGTGACGATTATGATACACCGGACGGTTCTTGTATCCGTGACTTTATCAATGTCGTTGACTTGGCTAAAGCACACGTGATTGCTATCCGTCGTATCTTGGAAAAGAAACAAAAAGAAAAAGTAGAAGTATTTAATATTGGTACAGGACGTGGTGTTTCTGTATTGGAATTAATAAATGGCTTTGAAAAAGCCACTGGCGTAAAATTGAATTATCAGATTGTCGGACGTCGTGCAGGTGACATTGAAAAAGTTTGGGCTAACCCGGATTTTGCTAATAAAGAGCTGGGTTGGAAAGCCGTAGAAACTTTAGAAGATACTTTACGCTCTGCATGGAACTGGCAGCTGAAACTCCGTGAAAGAGGGATTCAATAAAAGAGAAACTTGTTTTAAATAACATAAAAGTTTAAACAAATCGTGCATGCGATTTGTTTATTTGATGCTAATCGACCTGAAGCTGTTTATGAGTATGCGAATATACGTAAATAGTACTTATGCCTCCCCGGCATAGACAGGAAAGATTGCATAGTAGTTTTGTCGTGTTTTATTTTGTGTTTGTGTTGTGACGGTACTACGACGTGAGTCGTGGTACCGTTTTTTGTTCGCCCATACTGGGCGAACAAAACTATGTTTATAGCTTTCCTTTGAAACAGAAAACGTCGCTTTCTCCCATTGTTTTCGGTAAAGAAGTTCCGGGGGCGAACAGTCCGAACACTGAAGAGCCAGAGCCGCTCATGGAGGCGTAGATCGCTCCTTGATGATAGAGTTCTCTTTTAATTTCCCCAATAACGGGATGTTGCGGGAATACACTTGCTTCAAAATCATTGATTAGGATATCCTTCCATTCTGCAACTGGACGCAGGATTGCCTCTTTGACCGGATATTCCGGACGGTGGGGATGAATATTTGAAAAAGCTTCCCGGGTAGAAACGAAAACGTTCGGTTTGACAATCATGATTTGGTAACCGCTTAATGAAAGCTCGATTGGTGAGAACAGGTTTCCGATTCCTTCGGCATAGGTCGGCTTGTTTTTAATAAAGAAAGCACAGTCCGCTCCCAAAGTGGCGGCATATACCTCCAGCTGTTCTTCGGATAATTCCAGCTGAAAATGATCGTTGAGCAACTTTAGCATAAAAGCGGCATCGGATGAACCGCCCCCCAGTCCGGCTCCCGAGGGAATATGCTTATATAAATGAATTTCGACAGGGGGAAGATGAAACTCCTTATCCAGCAATGAATAGGCCTTTGCCACCAGGTTGTCTTCCGGATTGCCGGCTATCTCCATGCCATACTGGTGGAGGATAATCTTCTTTTCTGTTTCAGAAGAAGTACGGATTTCGAGAGCGTCTTCGAGGGCTACCGGATAGAAAACGGTTTCCAGATTGTGATATCCGTCCGGGCGTTTTTCCGTGATGGAAAGTCCCAGGTTTATTTTGATATTAGGAAAAGCGAGCATTTGATTTATGATTTATGAATTATGATTTATGGGTTGCTAAATTGCGATGTTGTGGCAAAGATACTAAAATCTTCATTTTTCTTTATTCATTCTTCATTATTATATTCTATCTTTGTCGTTCCGATTGGAAAAAGCCTGCCAATGGAAGCCATCCAATCATAAATCATAAATCAAAATTCATAAATCATAAAAGTTTTTCATGGCCGAACAGAAAAGAAATACCCGCAATTCAAAGTCTACTAAAATACAACCGGTAAATGATTATGGACGTATTCAGCCGCAGGCGCCTGAACTGGAAGAAGCAGTTTTGGGAGCTTTGATGATTGAAAAAGACGCTTACTCATTGGTGAGTGAGATTCTTCGTCCCGAATCTTTTTACGAACGCCGGCATCAGTTGATTTATTCTGCTATCACCGATCTTGCGGTGAATCAGAAGCCGGTGGATATTCTGACTGTAAAGGAACAACTTAGCAAACGTGGAGAATTGGAAGAGGTGGGAGGCCCGTTCTATATTACTCAATTGAGTAGTAAGGTGGCTTCATCAGCGCATATTGAGTATCACGCCCGTATTATTGCACAGAAATCTCTGGCGCGTGAGCTGATTACATTTACAAGCAATATCCAGAGTAAGGCGTTCGATGAAACGCTGGATGTGGACGACTTGATGCAGGAAGCGGAAGGTAAACTTTTTGAGATTTCGCAGCAGAACATGAAAAAGGATTATACGCAGATCAATCCGGTGATTGACGAAGCCTATAAGCTGATTCAGAAGGCTGCGGCGCGAACCGACGGTTTGAGTGGTCTTGAGAGTGGTTTTACAAAGCTCGATAAGATGACTTCCGGTTGGCAGAATTCCGACCTTATCATTATCGCTGCACGTCCTGCGATGGGTAAGACCGCCTTTGTTCTTTCTATGGCTAAGAATATTGCTGTCGATTATCGGAACCCGGTGGCGTTGTTCTCTCTTGAAATGAGTAACGTTCAGTTGGTGAACCGTTTGATTTCCAATGTCTGCGAAATTGAAAGTGGAAAGATCAAGAGCGGACAGTTGGCTGGTTATGAGTGGCAACAGTTGGACTATAAACTGAAGAATCTGATGGATGCACCGCTTTACGTGGATGATACTCCGTCTCTGTCTGTATTTGAACTTCGAACGAAAGCGCGTCGTCTGGTACGTGAACATGGGGTGAGAATCATTATTATTGACTACCTCCAGTTGATGAATGCGAGCGGTATGGCGTTTGGTAGCCGTCAGGAAGAGGTTAGTACCATTTCCCGTTCGTTGAAAGGACTGGCGAAAGAGTTGAATATTCCGATTATCGCACTGTCGCAGTTGAATCGTGGTGTGGAAAGTCGTGAAGGTATTGATGGTAAACGTCCGCAGTTGAGTGACCTTCGTGAATCGGGAGCCATCGAGCAGGATGCCGATATGGTGTGCTTTATCCACCGTCCGGAATACTATAAGATTTATCAGGATGATCGTGGTAATGACCTGCGTGGTATGGCGGAGATTGTCATCGCCAAGCATCGTAATGGTGCGGTAGGCGAGGTGCTGCTCCGGTTTAAGGGAGAATTTACCCGTTTCTCCAATCCGGAGGACGATATGGTTATCCCGATGCCGGGTGAGCCTGCCGGGGCTATGTTAGGATCGAAGATGAATACAGGTGATGCCGGCTCGATGCCTCCTCCTCCCGCGCCTGATTTTGCACCGCAGACAGCGAATCCGTTCGGAGCACCGGGGGATGGACCTTTGCCGTTCTAGTTGCGTCCTCTGTGGTGAAATAACGCGCAATTTTTTATCAAACCTTCTCGGTCAACCGAAAAATCTTATTAACTTTGCGAATCTTTTTGAGAAACAATAAAAAATTAAGTATATGAATATCTCTTATAACTGGCTGAAAGAGTATGTCAACTTCGACCTGACGCCCGATGAAACGGCTGCTGCGTTGACTTCTATCGGCTTGGAAACAGGTGGTGTAGAAGAAGTGCAAACCATTAAAGGTGGTTTGGAAGGACTTGTGATCGGTGAAGTGCTGACCTGCACGGAACATCCTAATTCTGACCATTTGCATATTACTACTGTTAATCTGGGAGACGGTGAACCGGTACAGATTGTTTGTGGTGCCCCGAATGTGGCTGCCGGACAGAAGGTGGTGGTAGCTACTTTAGGTACGAAACTTTATGACGGTGACGAATGTTTTACCATCAAGAAATCAAAAATCCGTGGGGTAGAATCTACAGGTATGATTTGTGCTGAAGACGAAATCGGGATCGGTACGGATCATGCAGGTATCATCGTATTGCCGGAAACTGCTGTTCCGGGTACGCTTGCCAAGGATTATTATAATATCAAGAGCGATTATGTACTGGAAGTGGATATCACGCCTAACCGTGCGGATGCCTGCTCTCACTATGGGGTAGCTCGCGACCTGTACGCTTATCTGATTCAGAACGGTCGTCAGGCAACTTTACAACGCCCGTCAGTGGATGGCTTTAAAGTGGAAAACCATGACTTGAATATCGAAGTGAAGGTTGAAAACAGCGAAGCTTGTCCGCATTATGCCGGTGTTATCGTGAAAGGTGTAACGGTGAAGGAGAGTCCGGAATGGCTGCAAAACAAATTGCGCCTGATCGGTGTGCGCCCTATTAATAATGTAGTGGATATTACGAACTATATCGTTCATGCTTTCGGTCAGCCGTTGCATTGCTTCGATGCCGGAAAGATTAAAGGCAATGAAGTGATTGTGAAAACAATGCCCGAAGGTACTCCGTTCGTTACGTTGGATGAAGTGGAGCGTAAGTTGAACGAACGCGACCTGATGATTTGCAACAAGGAAGAGGCCATGTGTATTGCCGGCGTATTCGGCGGACTGGACTCCGGTTCTACGGAAGCTACGACAGACGTATTCATCGAAAGTGCTTATTTCCATCCTACATGGGTGCGTAAGACGGCTCGTCGTCATGGTTTGAATACGGATGCTTCTTTCCGTTTCGAACGTGGTATCGATCCGAACGGCGTGATTTATTGCCTGAAACTGGCTGCTTTGATGGTGAAAGAACTGGCTGGCGGTACGATTTCTTCTGAAATAAAAGATGTATTCACTACTCCTGCACAGGATTTTATCGTTGATCTTGCTTACGAAAAAGTACATTCTTTGGTAGGTAAAGTGATCCCGGTAGAGACAATCAAGAGCATTGTGACTAGCTTGGAAATGAAGATTACCAATGAAACGGCAGAAGGACTGACATTGGCTGTTCCTCCTTATCGTGTAGACGTGCAGCGTGATTGCGATGTGATTGAAGATATTCTTCGTATCTATGGATATAATAATGTGGAAATTCCGACTACGCTGAACTCCAGTCTGACTACAAAGGGTGAGCACGACAAGTCGAATAAATTGCAGAATCTGATTGCAGAACAACTGGTGGGCTGTGGATTCAATGAAATTCTGAACAACTCACTGACTCGTGCTGCTTATTATGATGGGTTGGAGGCTTATCCGTCCAATCACCTGGTGATGTTGCTCAATCCGTTGAGTGCTGATTTGAACGCTATGCGTCAGACTTTGCTGTTCGGCGGACTGGAAAGCATTGCTCATAACGCCAATCGTAAGAACGCTGATTTGAAATTCTTCGAATTCGGTAACTGTTATTATTTCAATGCTGACAAGAAGAACGAAGAGAAGGTACTGGCTCCTTATTCGGAAGATTATCACCTGGGCTTGTGGGTAACCGGTAAGAAGGTTTCCAATTCATGGGCGCATGCGGATGAAAATAGTTCGGTGTATGAATTGAAAGCGTACGTAGAAAATATATTAAAGCGTCTGGGACTGGATTTGCACAATCTGGTTGTAGGTAATCTGACAGACGATGTTTTTGCTGCCGCACTCTCTGTCAACACAAAGGGCGGAAAACGTCTTGCTTCTTTCGGTATTGTAACTAAGAAGCTGTTGAAAGCATTTGATATCGACAATGAAGTATATTACGCCGACTTGAACTGGAAGGAATTGATGAAAGCCATCCGTTCTGTGAAGATCAGCTACAAGGAAATTTCCAAATTCCCTGCTGTGAAACGCGACTTGGCATTGTTGCTTGATAAGAATATACAATTTGCCGAAATCGAAAAGATTGCATACGAAACAGAGAAGAAGCTGTTGAAAGAAGTGGAACTCTTCGATGTATATGAAGGTAAGAACCTCGAAGCGGGTAAGAAGTCGTATGCGGTGAGCTTCCTGCTTCAGGATGAAAACCAGACTTTGAATGATAAGATGATTGATAAGATCATGTCGAAACTGGTGAAGAACCTGGAAGATAAACTGGGTGCCAAACTTAGATAAACTTAAAATTGTCATTATTAAAAATATAAACCAATGGGAAGAGCATTTGAATATAGAAAGGCCGCTAAACTGAAAAGATGGGGCCACATGGCTAAAACTTTTACAAGACTGGGTAAACAAATCGCTATCGCTGTAAAGGCAGGCGGTCCGGAACCTGAAAACAACCCGACGCTGCGTTCGGTGATCGCTACTTGTAAGCGTGAAAACATGCCGAAGGATAACATTGAACGTGCTATCAAAAACGCAATGGGTAAAGACCAGAGCGACTACAAGAGCATGACTTATGAAGGATACGGCCCTCACGGTATTGCTGTGTTTGTAGACACATTGACAGACAACACAACTCGTACGGTGGCTGACGTTCGTTCGGTATTCAATAAGTTCGGTGGCAATCTGGGTACAATGGGTTCTCTTGCGTTCCTTTTCGACCACAAATGTGTGTTCACTTTCAAGAAGAAAGACGGATTGGATATGGAAGAACTGATTCTCGATCTGATCGACTATGACGTGGAAGATGAATATGAAGAAGATGATGAAGAGGGAACAATTACTATCTATGGTAATCCTAAGAGCTACGCCGCTATTCAGAAGCATTTGGAAGAATGTGGCTTTGAAGATGTCGGTGGAGACTTCACTTATATCCCGAACGACCTGAAAGAGGTTACTCCGGAACAACGCGAAACATTGGATAAGATGATCGAACGTCTGGAAGAATTTGATGACGTGCAGACTGTCTATACCAACATGCAACCGGAAGAAGGGGAAGAGGAGTAAGACAGGTTATGGAATATGTTTATAAGACCCAGGGGACTTGCAGCACGAATATCGAACTGAATGTGGAAGATGGAGTGGTGAAGGAAGTTGCTTTCTGGGGAGGATGTAATGGTAACCTTCAAGGTCTTTCACGCCTTGTGAGAGGGATGAAGGTAGCGGATGTGATTACAAAACTCGAAGGAGTGCGTTGTGGTGGCAGACCGACTTCATGTCCCGATCAATTATGTCGTGCATTGCATGAGATGGGATATTGATTGATTTTTCATTTATGTAAATTATATATTGATTTGTGGCCTCTGGCAATTGGTTTGTCGGAGGTCATTTTTTTTAGCAGAAAGTCCTTATTTCCTTTTCTCGAGTAGTCCTTACTCAACCCTTTTATAATAATGTCCTCATAATTAGTGTATCATCTGTGTCCATAGGTCATCTACTTATTGGTCGGTATTTTGAACTAAAATTGATTCTCACTCGTTATTTATAAGTATATTTGTACTGGATAAACTATTATGCAAAAATGAAGAATATTTTTCAAGACTTAAGACGCAAAGATCATAAACGCTATCTGGGTGGACTGGATGTTTTTAAATATATTGGTCCGGGGCTACTGGTTACTGTAGGATTTATTGATCCGGGAAACTGGGCTTCTAATTTCGCCGCCGGTTCCGAATTCGGCTATTCCTTGCTTTGGGTGGTTACCTTGTCTACCATCATGCTGATTGTCCTTCAGCACAATGTTGCTCACTTGGGAATCGTTACCGGACTTTGCCTTTCGGAGGCGGCCACTAAGTACACCCCTAAATGGGTGTCACGACCTATTCTTGGCACAGCAGTACTGGCGTCGATCTCTACTTCCCTGGCGGAAATTCTGGGAGGTGCCATCGCGTTGGAAATGTTATTGGATATTCCTATTATATGGGGAGCTGTATTGACTACGCTTTTTGTCTCCATCATGCTTTTCACTAATTCGTATAAAAAGATAGAACGTTCCATCATTGCGTTCGTTTCTGTTATCGGGCTTTCATTTATTTATGAGTTGTTTCTGGTGGAAATAGACTGGCCGGCTGCAACGGCGGGGTGGGTGACTCCTTCTTTCCCGAAAGGTAGTATGCTGATTATCATGAGTGTGTTGGGAGCGGTAGTGATGCCTCATAATCTGTTCCTTCATTCGGAGGTGATACAGAGTCACGAGTACAATAAGAAAGATGATGCTTCTATTAAGAAGGTATTGAAATATGAGTTGTTTGACACTCTTTTCTCAATGATTGTAGGTTGGGCGATTAACAGTGCCATGATTCTGCTGGCGGCCGCCACTTTCTTTAAAAGCGGTATTCAGGTAGAGGAACTGCAACAGGCTAAGTCTTTGCTCGAACCTTTATTGGGAAGTAATGCGGCAATTGTATTTGCATTGGCATTGCTGATGGCGGGCATTTCGTCAACTATTACGAGCGGAATGGCGGCAGGTTCTATTTTTGCAGGTATTTTCGGCGAGTCTTATCATATCAAGGACAGTCACTCGCAGGTGGGAGTTCTCTTGTCTTTGGGAATTGCCTTATTGCTGATTTTCTTTATTGGAGATCCTTTTAAAGGATTGATTATTTCGCAGATGGTACTTAGTATTCAATTGCCTTTCACCGTGTTCTTACAGGTGGGACTGACGTCTTCCCGAAAGGTGATGGGCGATTATGTCAATAGTCGTTGGAGTACGTTCGTGTTGTACTCGATTGCTATTATCGTTTCGGTACTGAACATTATGCTTTTGTTTTCATAAAATGAACATGAACTTATAAATATAGAATGATGAAAATTATTACTTATAACGTGAACGGACTACGTGCAGCCGTATCTAAAGGGTTACCGGAATGGCTGGCACAGGAGAATCCTGATATTCTTTGTTTGCAAGAGACGAAACTGCAACCGGACCAATATCCGGGAGAAGTGTTTGAAGCATTGGGTTACAAGTCTTATTTGTACTCGGCGCAGAAGAAGGGATACAGTGGAGTGGCCATACTTACCAAGCGGGAACCGGACCATGTGGAATATGGGATGGGAATGGAAGCATACGATAATGAAGGACGTTTTATCCGTGCGGACTTCGGAGACTTGTCGGTAGTCAGTGTTTACCATCCTTCGGGAACAAGCGGGGATGAACGCCAGGCCTTTAAAATGGGGTGGTTGGAAGACTTCCAGAAATATGTGATGGAGTTGCAGAAGTCTCGTCCCAATTTGATTCTTTGCGGTGATTATAATATCTGTCACGAGCCGATTGATATTCATGACCCTGTCCGGAATGCGACCAACAGCGGTTTCCTTCCTGAAGAACGGGAATGGATGACGCGTTTCCTGTCTGCGGGATATGTAGACTCTTTCCGTACGCTTTGTCCGGAGAAACAGGAATATACCTGGTGGAGCTATCGTTTTAATTCGCGTGCCAAGAATAAAGGCTGGAGAATTGATTATTGTATGGTCAGCGAACCGGTACGCCCGCTGTTGAAACGGGCGTATATTTTGAATGAGGCCGTACATTCCGACCATTGTCCGATGGCTCTGGAAATATTATAGAATGGTAATACTCAATTTACGGGTGTCTCCTCCGTCGCGAAACTCGCCGAGGTAGACGCCTTGCCATGTACCTAAGTTCAAACGGTGGTTTTTGATGGGGATGGTGACCGAGCTTCCTATCAGGGAGGCTTTTATATGGGCACTCATATCGTCAGGGCCTTCAAGGGTATGGATGAAGTAGGGAGCACCGTCGGGAACGAGTTTATTAAAAAACGTCTGAAAGTCATGCCGTACGTCCGGGTCTGCATTTTCGTTGATGGTCAGTCCGGCAGAAGTGTGTTTGATAAAGACTACCAGCAGGCCGCTTTCAGGAAGTGCGGGTAGCTGTGAGACAATATCGCGCGTGATTAGGTGAAATCCGCGCGAATAATGAGGTAGTTGGATGTCAAATGTTGTAGCCATATATATTTTAGCTTTTTAAAATTTGGATGGTGGATTCAGATCCACATACGGATCTTTGACGGCTGATTCCATCATCGCGTTGATTGTGATTCCTGTATCTTCTTTATAATTCCTTCTTTTGTTCCATTCACGTATGTCCTTGAGAGTGACATCACGTTTCTTTCTGTTTTGAGGGAAATTACTTTTTCTTTTCCTATCGGCATATTCATCCTTTCTGGCTGCGCTCATCATAGCTTGGATGGCAATGGCTGTTGATTCTTTATATGAAATAGTTTTGTTCATATTTTCTTTTTTTTGATTTTAATCTTTACGCCCTATCCGGTACAAAGATACTTTTTTATACTTTTGCACAAAATAAAAATGCAAAATAGTTTATGGAAGATAGAATACAGAAAGCAGTGGAGCTTTTTAAGAGTGGATATAACTGCTCACAGTCGGTGGTAGCGGCTTTTGCGGACATGTATGGATTTACACAGGAACAGGCATTGCGTATGAGTGCTTCTTTTGGCGGGGGCATCGGACGGATGCGTGAAACGTGTGGAGCTGCCTGCGGCATGTTTCTGGTGGCAGGCTTGGAAACCGGTGCTACGGAAGCAACTGACCGGGAAGGAAAAGCTGCCAATTATGCGGTAGTGCAAGAACTGGCGGCTGAATTTAAGAAGCGTAACGGCTCGCTGATTTGTGGCGAATTGTTGGGATTAAAGAAAAAAGAGCCGGTCTCCACTATTCCGGAAGAGCGTACTGCTCAATATTATAGCAAGCGTCCCTGTGCAAAAATGGTTGAAGAAGCGGCAAGAATTTGGTCGGAATATCTCGAAAAGCATCCAAAATGAGCTCCTAAAATGCTTTTTTATTACAAAAACGGTAAAAAAGTGCTCAATAAAGTGTTATATAACATAAAAATAACTATCTTTGCCTCCGAAATAAAATCTGAAAGTCTTTATGGCTGGAAAGATTTTAAGCATGTCTAACTAAAATTGCAAAGCAAATGTTGAAAGAAAAAGCTGGTGTAATTGCAGGTACTATCTGGAATGCACTGAACGAAACAGAAGGAATGACTGCCAAGCAGCTTAAAAAAGCAACTAAATTGGTTGACAAAGATCTGTTTCTCGGCCTTGGCTGGTTATTGAGAGAAGACAAAGTCTCTGTGGAAGAAGTTGAAGGTGAACTCTTCATCAAATTGATCTAAGCGAGTAACTCACTTAAGCAATAAAAAAATGCGTTGGTACATAATCATAATGTTATCAACGCATTTTTTTTTATTCCGCCATTTACGTATCTTTGCACACCAAAAAGATAAAATAATAAGAATTCAGAATGAAGAATATACGCAACTTTTGCATTATTGCTCATATTGACCACGGTAAGTCGACTTTGGCTGACCGTTTGTTGGAGTTTACACATACCATTCAGGTTACTTCCGGGCAGATGCTTGATAATATGGATCTGGAGAAGGAAAGAGGGATCACTATCAAGAGCCATGCTATCCAGATGGAATATACTTATCAGGGTGAAAAGTATATCCTTAACTTGATTGACACCCCGGGACATGTGGACTTTTCGTATGAGGTATCGCGTTCTATTGCTGCGTGTGAAGGTGCGTTGCTGATTGTCGATGCTTCCCAGGGAGTGCAGGCGCAGACGATTTCAAATCTGTATATGGCTATTGAGCATGACCTTGAGATTATTCCGGTGATTAATAAATGTGACATGGCGAGCGCCAATCCCGAAGAAGTGGAAGATGAGATCGTTGAATTGTTGGGCTGCAAACGGGAGGAAGTAATCCGTGCGTCCGGCAAAACGGGGATGGGAGTGGAAGAGATACTGGCGGCTGTGATTGAGCGGATTCCTCATCCGGAAGGAGATGAAGAGGCTCCGTTGCAGGCTTTGATTTTCGACTCTGTATTTAATTCTTTCCGCGGAATTATAGCCTATTTCAAGATCGAAAACGGTGTGATTCGCAAGGGAGACAAGGTGAAGTTCTTCAATACGGGAAAAGAGTATGACGCCGATGAAGTAGGGGTGTTGAAAATGGATATGGTGCCTCGTAACGAACTTCGTACGGGAGATGTAGGATATATTATTTCCGGTATCAAGACTTCCAAAGAGGTGAAAGTGGGAGATACCATTACGCATATTGCCCGTCCGTGTGAAAAGGCTATTGCCGGTTTTGAGGAAGTGAAGCCGATGGTGTTTGCCGGAGTTTATCCGATTGAAGCGGAGGATTTTGAAGATCTCCGTGCGTCTTTGGAGAAGTTGCAGTTGAATGACGCGTCTTTGACTTTCCAGCCGGAATCTTCGTTGGCTTTGGGTTTTGGCTTCCGTTGTGGTTTCCTCGGATTGCTCCACATGGAGATTGTGCAGGAGCGCTTGGACCGTGAGTTTGATATGAATGTGATTACTACGGTGCCGAACGTTTCTTACCATATATATGATAAACAAGGTAATATGAAGGAAGTGCATAACCCTGGTGGTATGCCCGACCCGACGATGATTGACCATATCGAAGAGCCGTATATCAAAGCATCTATTATTACTACTACCGATTATATCGGCCCTATCATGACGCTTTGTCTGGGTAAACGTGGTGAATTGATCAAACAGGAATATATCTCCGGTAACCGGGTGGAAATCTATTATAATATGCCTTTGGGAGAAATTGTGATTGACTTTTATGATAAGTTGAAGAGTATTTCTAAAGGGTATGCTTCGTTTGATTATCATCCGAATGGTTTCCGTACTTCCAAACTGGTGAAGTTGGATATCCTCTTGAACGGTGAGCCTGTGGATGCGCTTTCCACTTTGACGCATATTGACAATGCTTACGATATGGGACGCCGGATGTGTGAGAAGTTGAAGGAACTTATTCCGCGTCAACAGTTTGATATTGCCATTCAGGCAGCTATCGGAGCGAAGATTATTTCTCGTGAAACCATTAAGGCGGTTCGTAAGGATGTGACCGCGAAGTGTTATGGTGGCGACGTGAGCCGTAAACGTAAACTGCTTGAAAAACAGAAAAGAGGTAAAAAACGAATGAAACAAATCGGTAACGTGGAAGTGCCGCAGAAAGCCTTCCTCGCCGTACTGAAGCTGGATTAAAAAAACACTGCCGCAAGCAATTTTTCAGAGATATGTTCTGAACAAATTGACTTGCGGTTAGTTTTTAATACACCAGGTGATTGCCTTCTGTCTGCAGAGCTTTCCTTGGCAATCACTTTTTAGGAACAAACAACTATAAATATGAGAAAAGTTCTGTCTTTTTCGGGCTTCCTGATGTTGGGGCTCGTCGTTTCGCAATTCTTGCCGATGATGGCAGGGGATGGCTATGGAGCTGTTAAATACATATCGAATGTATTGCTCTATGTATGCCTTAGTTTTATAATGATTAATGTAGGCCGTGAATTCGTTCTTGATAAGACACGATGGAAAAGTTACGCCCAGGATTATTTTATTGCCATGGCTACGGCTGCTTTGCCGTGGTTTATGATTGCCATTTATTATGTGTTTGTATTGCTTCCACCCGATTTTTGGAATAGTTGGGAAGCCTGGAAGGAGAACTTACTATTGAGCCGTTTTGCCGCACCGACATCAGCCGGTATTTTGTTTACAATGTTGGCGGCTATCGGGTTAAAGTCCAGTTGGATTTATAAGAAGATACAGGTGTTGGCTATTTTTGACGATTTGGATACGATTCTTTTGATGATTCCTCTTCAGATTATGATGATCGGGCTACGCTGGCAGTTGATTATTGTGGTAGTGATTGTGTTCCTGTTATTATCGATCGGCTGGCAAAGGCTGAATAAGTACGATTGGCGTCAGGATTGGAAGGCTATCCTCTTTTATTCAATAATCATATTTTTGGCTACTCAAATTCTTTATCTCGGTAGTAAGGAATTGTATGGGGAGGAGGGAAGTATTCATATTGAAGTCCTGCTGCCTGCATTTGTGCTGGGTATGATTATGAAACATAAGGAACATGACACGCCCGTGGAACGAAAGGTGTCTACCGGAATCTCATTTTTCTTCATGTTCCTGGTGGGGATGAGTATGCCGCATTTTATTGGTGTGAACTTTGCGGAGACTCATGCAGGTGCTTATTCCGTCACCGGTTCGCAGGAGATGATGTCGTGGGGGATGATTATGTTTCATGTAGTGATTGTCTCTTTATTGTCGAATATAGGAAAGCTTTGCCCGATGTTCTTTTACCGTGACCGGAAATTAAGCGAGCGACTGGCTCTTTCTATCGGTATGTTTACCCGTGGTGAGGTAGGAGCCGGAATTATTTTCATAGCGTTAGGGTATAACTTGGGTGGGCCGGCATTGGTAATTTCTGTTCTTACCTTGGTACTGAATCTGATTTTGACAGGAATTTTTGTACTTTGGGTCAAAAATCTTGCTTTAAGGAGTTATACTAATTAGAAAATTCTGTATATTGCAAAACTAATATTATAAAAACATTTCGTTATGACTATTTTGCGGACTATGCGGAACTTCTCGTCTATGAATATCACGGCGAGTATTCTTTTATTCCTGGCTGCTATCTCGGCAGCCATTATTGCGAACTCTTCTGTGGCTCCGGTATATCAGGAATTTTTGTCGCATGAACTTCATTTACAGATAGGAAATTTTAATTTGCTTTCGCATGGTGGGGAAAATCTGCGAATGATTGAGTTTATCAATGATGGTTTGATGACGATTTTCTTTTTATTGGTTGGACTGGAAATCAAACGTGAGCTATTGGTAGGTGAGCTTTCCTCTTTCCGTAAGGCGGCGTTGCCTTTCATTGCCGCTTGTGGTGGGATGTTGTTGCCTGTGATGATCTATTCGCTTATTTGTGTTCCGGGTAGTGAAGGCGGACATGGACTCGCCATTCCTATGGCTACGGATATTGCTTTTTCATTGGGGGTGTTGAGCTTATTAGGCAGCCGTGTGCCGTTGAGTTTGAAGATTTTTTTGACTGCTTTTGCGGTAGTCGATGATATTGGGGGAATTTTGGTGATCGCTCTTTTTTATAGTTCACATGTTGCCTATGGCTATCTTTTGGTAGCTATACTCTTTTATATTTTACTTTATTTTATAGGAAAGTATGGAACGACAAATAAGGTATTCTTCTTGGTGATTGGGGTGATTATCTGGTATTTATTTTTACAATCCGGTATTCATAGCACTATTTCGGGAGTTATTCTTGCTTTTGTTATTCCCGCTAAACCTCGTCTGAATGTAGGGAAGTACATCGAAAAAATTCGTCATACCATTGCCGGTTTTCCGGCAATGCAATCTGAAAGCATTGTGCTGACTAATGAGCAAATAGCCAAGTTGAAAGAGGTCGAATCGGCTTCCGACCGTGTAATTAGTCCGTTGCAGTCATTAGAAGATAATTTGCATGGAACAGTCAATTATTTGATTCTTCCTCTTTTTGCATTTGTCAATGCCGGCGTTGTGTTTAGTGGGGGAGGCGAATTAGTGGGAGCTGTCAGTATTGCTGTTGCTGCCGGTCTGTTACTGGGAAAATTTATTGGAATATATTTCTTTACCTGGCTGGCTATAAAAATAAGATTGACTCCCATGCCTTTAGGGATGACCTGGAAGAATCTTTCCGGAGTTGCATTGTTGGGAGGTATTGGCTTTACTGTATCACTCTTTATCGCTAATCTTTCTTTTGGGGTAGACTATCCTGTATTATTGAATCAGGCCAAATTTGGTGTATTGACCGGAACCGTACTTTCCGGCTTACTGGGATATGTCGTACTTCGGATTTCGCTTTAATCTGTCGATTCATCGTCTCCATCATCTATCGGAAGAATTTTCATGCTTTCTTCATGTGGCAATTGTTCAACTTGGCGGAGTTTTCGTTCGATAGCGCGAGTCCGCTTACCCATTACTTCTTCTAGTTGGTCGCCGGCATTTTGAAGGTTTTTCTGTACTTTTTCGAGTAGTCCTCCGAATTTGCTGAATTCTGTTTTTACAGCTCCTAATACCGTCCAAACCTCTCCCGTTCGCTTTTGAATAGCTAACGTGCGGAATCCCATTTGCAGGCTATTTAGGATAGCCCCTAGTGTAGTAGGTCCTGTGACAACTATTTTGTAATCTTTTTGCAGAGTTTCTACCAGACTTGTTCTTCGGATTACTTCGGCATAAATGCTTTCAAAAGGCAGAAACATAATGGCGAAGTCTGTGGTAAAAGGAGGATCTACATATTTGTCGTGAATGTCTTTCGCCATTTTTTTGATGGTTGTTTCCAATTGCTTGCCGGACGATTCTATCAATGCAGTATCTCCTGCTTCAAAAGCATCATAATATTGTTCGTATACATCTTTGGGAAATTTAGCGTCGATAGGCAGATAGACGGTGCTGTTCGCATCATCCTTTCCCGGAAGTTTGATTGCGAATTCAACGAATTCGGTTCCGCTTTTCTTGGTTTTTACATTAGCGTCGTATTGTTCCGGACTCATCATCTGCTCTAATAATGCTCCTAACTGAACTTCGCCGAATGTGCCACGCATTTTTACATTGCTCAACACCTTCTTTAATCCGCCTACGTCTTGAGCCAGAGATTTCATTTCGCCTAGTCCTTTCTGCACATTCTCAAGTTGTGAGCGGACAATTTCAAATGATTGGCCAATGCGTTCGTTCAATGTCTTTTGCAATTTTTCTTCCACCATTGTCCTCATGTCATCCAACCTCTTTTCGGTCGATTTAATCAATGATTCCTGTTGACGGGCCATCATATCGAATTTCTGACGCTGCAGCTCTCCGTTAGTCAACATATTTTTGTGCAATACGTCTTGCAATTGCTGCATATTCTGATTCAGCGTTTGAGTCATCTCCAAGCGGAGTTCCCGGATGCTGCGATTCAGTTCTTCGCGATTCTCCTGCATTTGTTGGCGCAAAGCTGTTTGCAGTTGTTCCGCTTGCGTTTGATTATTACCTTTTGTAAGTGACAGTATTAGTAAGACTATCACTAATGCGGCAACAACGATAAGTAAAATTAATTCCATTAATAAGTAAGAATTTCGTTTCCGGTTTCAGTAATCAGAATCATGTTTTCCCATTGGGCGGAGGGGAGGCCGTCGTCGGTGCAGACAGTCCATCCGTCGGCATCATCTATAAAGACTTCGTAGGTTCCCATGTTAATCATGGGTTCGATGGTAAAGGTCATTCCCGGTACGATCATCATGCCCGTACCCCGTCGGCCGAAATGCTCTACGTCCGGTTCCTCATGGAATTGCATCCCTACGCCATGTCCGCAGAGATCACGAACTACGCTGAAACCGTTCTTTTCTGCATGTTCCTGGATGGCGGCGCCTACATCACCCAGTTGTTTCCAGGGTTGTGCGGCGGCAATACCTATTTCCATACACTCTTTGGTGACTTGTACTAATCTTTGCATGTCAGGATTGACATCGCCAATCATAAACATACGGGATGCATCGGAGAAATATCCTTTATAAATGGTAGAAACGTCCACATTGATAATGTCTCCGCTTTTTAGAATCTCATTTTTGTTGGGAATACCGTGACAAACCACGTCGTTAATGCTTGTGCATACACTTTTAGGAAATCCTTCGTAGTTGAGTGGGGCAGGGATAGCACCGTGGCTGGTGGTGAAATCATATACCAATACATCAATCTCTTCAGTAGACATTCCTTCGCGAATATTTTCTGAAATATAGTCCAACAGTGCAGTATTGATTTTGGCACTTTCCCGAATACCTTCTAGTTGTTCGGGAGTACGGAGTACTTTACGGGGAGGAAGTTTGTAACCTTGTTTCCTGTATTTCTGTATTTTTGCTTCTACTTCGGCCGGATAATTGGAGGGAGTAAACCGGAATCCCTTGATAAAGTTCTTCATTATGATAGCATATTTAATCGTATGACAAAGGTACGAGAATAAATGGAAAATATGCTTTCTTGTTTTCTAAAACTTTTCGATCCTCAATTATCAATAGGATTTACCATTCGTATGAAACACTAACTTGAGGTATCCATTCCCATCTTTTTCGTATAGCATTATATTGGTATTGCATCCCTGTTTTGATTTTCCAGTTTTTATTTATTTTGAAAACGACATTACTTCCCAATTTGGTTGGTTCCACTTCGGAGGGAAGCCCTCGGTATCTTCGGGTATCGAGGTTTTGTGAACCATATATGTCGAGAGACCATCTGGAGGATAATTTATATTCCATTTGGCTTTGGATATGGAAATGATTGGAATTTTCTGCAAAGTCGCTTTTACTATGCAGAATAAGATTCTTGTTTATTCTTAGCCAGGAATAAGTGGGTAAAAAGGTGGAACCTGGCTTTTGGAACATCTTGTATGTGTGAATAGAAGGTTTCGAAAAGATTGTGGAAGATTTTAAAGTGGGTAGTGTGGGATCAAAATCTACAAATGGTTTTCGAGAGTACATTTTTTGCTCTACTTTTTCGATCAGCTTTCTGTTTATCTTGATTTCCTGATCGGATTCCAACATTTGCTGAAGTCTCAATGAGTCCTGTTTGCTCCATTCTTGCCCTGCTGCGGATAAGGGGAACAATAATAAACAAAGAATATTCAATTGATATTTCCGAATGTCCATACACTGTGCTAGTAAAGTTTATTGTATGGACGGTGAAAAACAGGATATGCTGCTTTGAACGATTAGTGAATAGTAATTATTTCACATAATATGGGAATACTTTTCTTTTGTTTATGATAGTGTTCTAGCTTTGAAAACGGGTTGTATCTTCTGAATTTCCGATTCAAAGCCAAACCAGTAGCCATGTCCTTCTTCATCGACAGGGAGGAAACATAGTCGTAGATTTTCGCGGTATGCACCGTATACTACTTCCCAACTTTCAGGAGGTAACTGTCTTTTGGTTCTTACTTTTTCTGCCGGAGCTTTTTTTAATGACATACCTGCTTCTATCCATGCAATACTGACTTGTGTCAGGTAGTCGGGATAATGATTCTTGCAGAAATCATAAAGGATTAATCCTCTTCTTTCCAAGCTAAGAGGAGTGTCGATGACATCTGTCCGGACCAGATGGTCGAGTAGGTCATGTATAAAATGGGGGTTCTCCAAAATTAGTATACGGGTGATATTTCGCCAGGTAGGAGTGTTATAGAAACCGTCTAACAGGCGTGACAGATAATGGGCTGTTTGTAACTCATCTACTGTGATTTCACGGGTTTGAAGTACTTCGTATGGAGGAAGTGGAGAATACTGTATACCTAATTCATCCGCTCTTCTTCGCATTTCGGTGCCCGGAAGTAATTTCAGAGATTCCAGTTGGATTTCTCCTGCGCCATACTCGGTTAAGGTACGGACGTCGTCGAAAATCTCTGATAGATGGTAGAGTGGGAGTCCGGCTATCAAGTCGGCATGAGTTTCCATGTTTTCAAGTGAACATAGATAATGGAGTCCGGCCAAAGCATTGGAGAGTTTTCCTATTCTTCGACTTTGTTCAAGCACGTTTTCCCGAAGGCTTTGGATACCGGCTTCCAGGTGCAGCAGACCTTTAGGCAGAGTGGCTAATTCCTGTTTGAGTTCATCGGAAAGTAGTGCCGGATGAATTTCCAGATGGAAACAGATGTCCGGGTATTCGCGGAATAAGTTTAATAGCTCTTTTGCCCGTTTATTATTGTAATTGAAAGTACGATCCAGTACTCGCACGTTTTTGATTCCGTGTTCGTGTATCACGTCGAGACGTTCTTTGATTGCTTCGAGAGATAAGGTACGAACTGGCTTTTCACCTCCACTGACACAAAAAGCACAGGTGTTAAAACATCCCCGGGTAGTTTCTAACTGCACAAATGGTTTGCTCCAATTGAAGAAACGGCTTTTTTCGGGAGGAACCAATTCAGAAAAGTTCATGACACGGGCAAGTCCGTTGTCCTGATATTCTCCTGATTCATTCAGGTAACAAAGTCCTGTGATTGATTTCCATTCCTTTCTTGGCTGATTCCACACTTTTAACCATAATGGAAATACTTCTTCGCCTTCTCCGCGAAACACTCCGCTTACAAATTTGTTCTTATATAAGAAAGCTTCATTATCTCCTAAAAACTCGGGACCTCCGAGTATAACACAGCAGTGAGGTAGTAATGCTTTTGCGCGTGAAACGATGTGCAGGAGTTGCTCATGATTGAATAGCCAATTGGTAGCTGCAATGATATCCGGTTGATGGCGGTAGATTTGATTGACGACACTGCCGGTGTTTTCATTGATCGTGGCGGAAACCGTACACCATTCAATGTCTGTATTATTTGCTATTTGGGCATGTAAGGCAGGTAATGCCAACGAAGAATGAGCGTACGAACTATTTAAATCAAGCCAAAGAAGTTTCATGTGGAAATTTTAATATTATCTTTGCAAAGGTACAAAAAACTTGTGGCTTGTAATGTATAGTAAATAAAAAACGCTAATTTTGTATTAATAAACGCAATAAACTAGAGAATTATGGAAATGATAAAGAAATATGCGGGTATCTTGATGATGCTGACTTTATTGGTTGGCTTTACTTCGTGTGAAAGTGAAGACGAGACAGAATTTAATCTGCCTGGTGAGTGGTATACGAATGAAGAGATTGATTTCGGGGCATATACCTGGGGAAGAGGTACGCTTATGACTTTTAACGCGAGAAATCAAGGAACAATTGGTTCTGCCGGTGATCCGAATTATTTGGTTTTTGAGTGGAGATGGATTGATGGAGGATATAATTCAATGGAATTATATTTTTATGGTGATGGCACTTATGCCTATATTTGGGGTGCGGAAGCTACCGATAGAACCTTTAGTGGAACATGGTATAATAATTGGCGGGATTTTAGGGATAGAATAGATGGACAGCCATTCTATATGCGTCGTCAATAAAACAGTGATAAAGATTAAAAATAAAGCCAGAGTCAATCATGATTCTGGCTTTGTTTTTTGAATATAGGAATTTATTTTTTCAAAAACAACTTCTTAAATTCCGCCGGATAAGGCGTCTCGAACTCCATTAAATCTCCCGTTACCGGATGATAGAAACAAAGTTTGAAGGCATGGAGTGCCAATCGTCCGATAGGGTTGGGAGAATCTTCTCTTCCATATCTTCCGTCGCCGATAATAGGATGGCCTAAATCCTGCATGTGTACACGAATCTGATTCTTTCGGCCAGTTTCCAAATCGAGTTCCAACAGAGAATATCCGTTAGCGCGTTTGATTGTCTTATAGTGGGTAATAGATTTTGATCCACCGTCATCATATTCACTGGAACTTACGTAAAGCGTTTTATCAGTCAGCCAGGAAACGACCGTATCATAGTCTTTTTCCATACTACCTTCCACTACGGCTACATATCGGCGGTCGGTCACTATCTCATGCCAGTTGTCGCGTAGTGTCCGCTGCGTTTTTTCATCTTTGGCAAACATCATCAGACCGGAAGTATCTCTATCTAAGCGGTGAACGATAAACACACGGAATTGACGTCCGGAGCGTTGCACATATTCATTCAGTATCGTGTAGGCAGTGCGCTCTTTCTGACGCTCCGTATTGACGGATAGAAGTCCCTGCATCTTTTCGACGACAATGATATAGGCGTCTTCATATACAATCTTCAGCAATCTGTTATTAAATTCTTTCTTTCCCTTTTGCTTGCTAATTTTCACTTTCATGCCTGCTTCAAGGGGAAAGTTGAATTGCGTGGTTATCACATTATCAACAAACACGACCCGCTTGCTTAACAACGATTTTAATTTCGTGCGACTTGCATCCGGCATCTTGGCAGCCAGGAACTCCATTAATTCCATGGGCTCTTTGACTGCATAATTGGTATATTGAGTACGTGCTTTTTCAGCAGGAGTTCTTCTAGGTCTTTTTTTCATTTCTTTTTTCTTTTGAGAATTTATTTTTCACCACAGATTACACAGATTAACACAGATTTTTATTACTGATTATTATAATCTGTGCTAATCTGTGTAATCTGTGGTGAACTCTTTATCGAAGTTTCAGCAACACCACATTTTCTACGTGATGAGTGTGAGGGAACATATCTACGGGCTGAACAGCCTTCACCTTATACTTTTCATTCAGTAATTGCAGATCCCGCGCTTGAGTAGCAGGATTACAACTAACATATACAATTCGTTTCGGTTCCGCAAACAAAATGACATCAATCACATCCTGGTGCATACCGGCACGGGGAGGGTCTGTGATGATTACGTCGGGGCGCCCATGCTGATTGATGAAATCCTGCGTCAGCATATCTTTCATATCACCGGCATAAAAAATTGCGTTCTTGATATCATTGATTTCTGCATTCACCTTTGCGTCTTCAATAGCTTCCGGCACGTATTCAATACCGATCACCTGGCGGGCTTGGCGTGAAACGAAATTGGCAATTGTTCCTGTTCCTGTATAAAGGTCATATACCAGTTCGTTTCCTGTTAATCCGGCAAAGTTACGGGCTATCTTATATAAATTATAAGCCTGTTCCGAGTTAGTCTGATAGAATGATTTCGGGCCGACCTTGAAACGCAAGCCTTCCATTTCTTCAAAGATGTGGTCTTTCCCTTTAAATACGTGAACGTCCAAATCGTTGATGGTATCGTTGCACTTATTATTAATAATGTATAGAAGCGAAGTGATTTCGGGGAAAGAGTCCGCTACGAATTGGAGTAATTGCTTGAACAGTTCCATTTCGTGATCTTCTGTAATCTTGCAAATGACGATTACCATCAGTTCCCCTGTGGAAGATGTGCGTATAATCATATTCCGCAGCATACCTTCCTGTGTGCGCAGATTGATGAAAGAATAATCGTGTTCGTAAGCGTAGTCACGTACTGCGTTCCGGATGCGGTTGGATATATCATCCTGCAACCAGCATTTCTCAATAGCCAGTACTTTGTCGAATGCTCCCGGAATGTGGAAACCTACCGCATTCATCTGATCGTATTTCACGTCCTGACGAACTTCCTCGTTTGTCAACCAGCGCTTATTTGAAAAGGTGAATTCCAGTTTGTTTCTGTAAAACTCCGTTTTGTCAGAACCGAGAATCGGAGAAATCTCGGGAAGTTCGATCTTTCCGATACGTCTCAAATTATCTTCCACTTGCTTTTGCTTATATCTGATCTGCTCTGAATAGGGGAGCACTTGCCATTTGCAGCCACCGCATACGCCATAATGTTGGCAGAAAGGAACAGCGCGATTGGGCGACAGCTCGTGAAACTTCACCGCTTCAGCTTCGGCATATTTATTCTTTTTACGCTTGATTTGCAGGTCTACAACATCACCCGGCACTACATAGGGAACAAAAATCACCAGGTCGTTTACTTTTGCGATGGCTTTTCCTTCGGCAGCCACATCCATGATTGTTACCTTCTCCAATAAGGGAAGCTCTTTTTTCTTTCTTGCCACTTTTACACCAGTCTAATAATTACTTTGCAAAAGTAGGTATTTTTTTTGGAAAAAATTCGGGTATACAGAAATATTCCGGATTGTAATGTCGAAATTGCATTTTGATAGAAAGTTTTTTCGCAAAAAGTTTTCAAGTTTGCGAAATATCCTTAGATTTGCGAACAGAAAAAAGTCATAATGTAACTTTAAACACAATATTATGGATAAAAAAAGAGTTTATACCTTTGGTAATGGTCAGGCAGAAGGAAAGGCTGACATGAAGAATTTGCTCGGTGGTAAGGGAGCCAACCTTGCTGAAATGAATTTAATCGGAATTCCTGTCCCTCCCGGATTCACAATAACTACAGATGTTTGTACGGAATACAATACGTTAGGACGTGATAAAGTGGTTGAGTTGCTGAAAGATGAAGTTGTAAAAGCGATCGCTCATGTGGAAGCGTTGATGAAATCTAAATTCGGTGATGTTGAAAATCCTTTGTTGGTATCTGTACGTTCCGGTGCACGCGCATCTATGCCGGGTATGATGGATACGATCCTGAACCTCGGATTGAATGATGAAGTGGTGGAAGGTATTATCCGTAAAACGGGTAATGCACGTTTTGCATGGGACTCTTACCGTCGTTTTGTACAGATGTACGGTGACGTTGTGTTGGGCATGAAGCCTACCAATAAAGATGATATTGACCCGTTCGAAGCTATCATCGAAGAGGTGAAGAAAGCGAAAGGGGTAGAACTGGATAACGAGTTGAAAGTGGAAGACTTGCAGGAACTCGTAAAGAAATTCAAGGCCGCTGTAAAAGAACAGACCGGAAAAGATTTCCCGACTTGTGCATACGAACAACTTTGGGGAGCTATCTGTGCTGTATTTGATTCATGGATGAATGAACGCGCTATTCTTTATCGTAAGATGGAAGGTATACCTGATGAATGGGGTACAGCTGTCAATGTACAGGCTATGGTGTTCGGTAATATGGGTGATACATCGGCTACAGGTGTTTGTTTCTCACGAGATGCCGGTACAGGCGAAGATCTTTTCAATGGTGAATACCTGATTAACGCACAAGGTGAAGATGTAGTGGCAGGTATCCGTACTCCACAGCAGATCACTAAGATTGGTTCTCAACGTTGGGCTGTATTGGCTGGCATTACCGAAGATGTTCGTGCTGCTAAATTCCCTTCAATGGAAGAAGCAATGCCGGAAATCTATAAAGAACTGGATGCTCTTCAGACTAAACTGGAAAATCATTATAAAGATATGCAGGACATGGAGTTCACCGTACAGGAAGGTAAACTCTGGTTCCTCCAGACACGTAACGGTAAGCGTACAGGTGCTGCCATGGTAAAGATTGCTATGGACTTGCTCCGTCAGGGTATGATTGACGAAAAGACTGCTTTGATGCGCGTGGAACCGAATAAACTTGATGAATTGCTCCACCCTGTATTCGATAAGGATGCTTTGAAGAAAGCCAAAGTGTTGACCCGTGGTCTTCCTGCTTCTCCGGGTGCTGCAACCGGTCAGATCGTATTCTTTGCTGATGACGCTGCCGAATGGCATGCTGCCGGTAAACGTGTGGTGATGGTGCGTATCGAAACTTCTCCAGAAGACTTGGCCGGTATGGCAGTGGCCGAAGGTATTCTTACGGCTCGTGGCGGTATGACTTCTCACGCGGCTGTTGTGGCTCGTGGTATGGGTAAATGCTGCGTATCGGGTGCAGGTGCATTGAATATTGATTATAAAAACCGTACGGTAGAGATTGATGGGGTATTGCTGAAAGAAGGTGACTATATCTCTTTGAACGGAAGTACAGGTGTAGTATATAATGGTAAGGTAGAAACGAAAGCAGCAGAGCTTTCCGGCGACTTTGCCGAATTGATGACACTGGCTGATAAATATACTCGTTTGCAGGTACGTACCAATGCGGATACTCCTCATGATGCGGAAGTTGCACGTAACTTCGGTGCAGTAGGTATCGGCCTTTGCCGTACAGAACACATGTTCTTCGAAGGCGAAAAGATCAAAGCAATGCGTGAAATGATCCTGGCGGAAAATGCAGAAGGACGTCGGAAAGCATTGGCTAAGATTCTTCCATATCAACAAGAAGACTTCAAAGGTATCTTTAAAGCAATGGCTGGTTGCCCGGTGACCGTTCGTTTGCTCGATCCTCCTTTGCATGAGTTCGTTCCTCACGATTTGAAGGGACAGCAGGAAATGGCGGATACGATGGGTGTAAGCCTGCAATATATCCAGCAACGTGTAGAATCACTGTGTGAACATAACCCGATGTTGGGTCACCGTGGTTGCCGTTTAGGTAATACTTATCCTGAAATTACTCAAATGCAGACACGTGCAATTTTGGGTGCTGCATTGGAACTGAAGAAAGAAGGAGTGGAAACTCATCCGGAAATCATGGTTCCGTTAACCGGTATCTTGTATGAATTCAAGGAGCAGGAAAATGTGATTCGCTCGGAAGCTAAGAAATTGTTTGAGGAAGTAGGAGATAGTATTGACTTCAAAGTAGGTACAATGATCGAGATCCCGCGTGCTGCTTTGACTGCCGACCGTATTGCTTCTTCTGCCGAGTTCTTCTCATTCGGTACAAATGACTTGACGCAGATGACCTTCGGTTATTCTCGTGATGATATAGCTTCTTTCCTTCCTGTTTATCTGGAAAAGAAGATTTTGAAAGTAGACCCGTTCCAGGTTCTCGACCAGAATGGTGTGGGACAGCTGGTACGTATGGCGACAGAAAAAGGCCGTGCTATCCGTCCGGATTTGAAATGTGGTATCTGTGGTGAACATGGTGGTGAGCCTTCTTCTGTGAAGTTCTGTCATCGGGTAGGTCTGAACTACGTTAGTTGTTCTCCATTTAGAGTGCCGATTGCCAGACTGGCGGCCGCTCAGGCTGCCATAGAGGAATAACGGTAGTTCCGACTTAGTTGTTGAATTAGGCTGTAATGACTTGTAAATAAGGCATTACAGCCTAATCTGTTTTCAGACGGTTCGTTCATTTGACCGCATAAGAATAGCCAAATGAACGGTATTTGCATACACCTGGACATACATTTGTGAATATAGGAGCATACACCAAAGCATACACCATTAAATTATTGATATATGGCTACATTTAAAGCAGTTGTAAGAAAGAAAAGAGCCGATGGCTTTTATCCGGTGTACATTCGCATCGTTCACCGTTCCAGAATGGGTTATATCAAAACTGATAAGCTCATTACAGATAAGCAAATTCTAAAGTCTGGAGAAATTAAAGATGCGGTAGTAAATGAATATTGTTCAAGGGAAATCCTGAAATACACCGATATGGCGAATCGCAAGGATATATCCGAATACTCTGTTTCAGAACTGATAGAGTATCTTACTCACGTAGAGGATAATGTTTGCTTTAGCGAATATGCAACCATGCATATCAATCGTATGATTCGCGAGGGTCACGAACGTAATGCGAAGAATTATCGTCTTGCTGTTAATCATTTGGAGCGTTATCTTGGAACAACCCATGTGATGTTTAATCACTTGACATCAACCGTACTAAAGAAATGGATTGCATCCCTTTCTTTAACCAATAGAGCCAAAGAAATGTATCCGACTTGTATAAGACAAATTTTTAAATGTGCGATAGCGGAATATAATGATGAAGAACGTGATATAATACGTATCAAGTTCAATCCATGGCACAAAGTTCAAATACCCAAGTCAGATACAACACTAAAACGTGCTATTAGCGCAGAGGCTTGTCGTGAGTTTTTCAATCGTCCGTTGCCTATAAGCAAAATGATTTCTTCCCTGCCAGAATTGGGAAGAGATATTGCTCTTCTTTCTCTTTGTTTGGGAGGTATCAATTCTGTTGATTTGTACGAACTCAAAAAGAAAGACTACCAAAATGGAGTCATTGGCTATAAAAGAGCAAAGATTAGAAACAGTCGCCGTGATGAAGGTTATATGGAAATGAGAGTTGAACCGTTTATCCAATCCACGTTTGACAAATACCTCTCTACTGATGAAAATGAAGAATATCTGTTTAATTTCCACAAGCGTTACAGCAATTCCGACAGTTTCAATGCGAATGTAAACATCGGAATACGAAAGATTTGTCTGGATATGGGTATGAGTAAAGAAGATTGTTATTGTTTCTATACATTCCGGCATACATGGGCAACCATTGCTCAAAATGACTGCGGAGCCAATATTTACGAAGTGGCATTTGGAATGAACCATAGTCATGGATTTAATATCACAAGGGGCTATATGAAGCTGGACTTTACTCCAGCATGGGAACTCAATGCCAAAATTATTGATTTCATCTTTTTCAGTGATGAACAAAGTAAGCAAGGAAAGGCTCTTGACCTTGAAGAGCCTAAAGATGCTCTGTTCCGTATCTCTCCTAAAAGAATGATATATGGACGTGCCTATTTCAAAGGGAAGGTTGTAGGAGAACTTACTGACATAGGCTTTAGTAATGTGGATGAAGTCATAGCGAGGCTTGTAAAACAACTACCCAAGGACATCCCTACCGGTTGTAATGTCCAGTTCCGTCTGACCAACTGCGACACACAAAAAGAAGCGGTTTATGAGCGAAGTAAAGGCAAAGGTTTTTAGTTGCCACTCAAAAGTGCTTTTAATAACGTAAAGGGAAACCAATTCTTTTTCCATTCACAAAACTGTACCGGTCATCACTTGACGGGTACAGTTTTGTTTTTCCCTATCTGTCCGGCGGATGATTAAAAGGTTTCTTAGCTACCACAAACGCAAAAGCAAGCAGCAGCCCTTTGCCTAAAAGGACAAACAGCGTCCGGACGAGCCATAGGACAAACTTGAATAAGTTCCTGACAATCCATATCGCCAGTTTGACAAGCAACATGGCTATCACCATAATCGGGAACAGGTATATCAATAACAATATCTCAAACATATGATGCAACTTTTACTTGAACATGATAAATAGAGCCATGAATCTCTACCTTAAAGATACTCAAAAATAGCGACTTTATGAAATTACACATCGCTTATATTCAGTTAATTATATCAAATATCCGAGTACCTTAGAACCTCGAATGCTCAGTTGCACAAACTCAAAATGCTCTCTACCCCAGTCTCATCAATCTAAAAAATCCAACGATAAACGGACCGCTCTTTCCAAGACTTCGGCTACTATCATTTCCACTTTATCAGATACTTCTTTTCCCTGCTATTGGCATCATTGGAATCTTGAACATTCAAGCCTTCTGTTATTCCAAACATGAGTTTGTGATAACATTCCACCTTCATATCTCGGAATATGTATATCTTGATACAGCGTTCCTTGCTAACTGGGAAATGCAGCTATTTATCACTTCCTGTATTTACAAACCGAACAACCTGTAATCTCTCAGTCTAAGAATGTTTGCGTCCACTATCCCCCGAAATCAGAGGCCCTCGGTTTCTCGGTATAGAGAAACCCAAAAACCAACTATCCCAGATACCAATGTTTGAGGACTTTCAGTTGGCAACTAACTTCTTGCGAACAATTCTGTTGTACATTTCTCCGCAAGGCGTTTTTCAGCGATAACTTTGGTGCAATAAAGAACCCGGGAGGATATTGACCTGCGTTGCAGGATTTGTCAAGCAAGTTGTACCTTTGTCATTACAAAACTCCGTTTTATCCTGCCAAAGGTAACTTGCCGACTGCTGCGCATCGGGGCGATTGCATCGCTGTTTCGCCCTGCGAAATATGTTCCGGGAAACCCATCAACCGATGTATCATAGTATGATGAAACAGAGAACCAAAGTATTTCAGTTGCGGCTTACCCCGGAGGAAGCCGCGCTGCTTAAAGAGAAATCGGCTTCGTACAGCTCCGTAAGCCATTATATCCGTTCAGCCGTGGCGGAGCATTCCAACATAGATGTCAAGAAGAAGCTCGAACTTATCAATGACCTCGGTCTGTTTTACCGGAAGTTTCAGAACGAACTGTCCTGGGCGGGCGGAAACCTGAACCAGTCGGTCAAGCGAGCCAATGAGCTTGCGGTAGCCGGACTGCTGGCTCCTGAGTATATCCAAGAGGTCTTGATGCCTGCCATCCTTGAAGCCCGAAAGACATTGAACGGGATAAAGAAGGAACTGGATGCCGTAACCCGAAAAGCCGTCAAGCTCTGAATGCCCTTAAATCCGAATACTTTGGTTGCAAGGTATTCAAGAACCCCGATAAACAGAACTCAAGATGATAGTTACCATATTACCCGGAAGCTCAGACTTCCATGCAGTCGGTTACAATGAGCGGAAAGTCTCGAAAGGCGTAGCCCGGTTACTCGAAATGCAGAATTTCGGGGCACTCGGAACATTCGGCAAACCTACCCCTGATGAACTGGTCAAGTACCTTCAGGAATATACATCCCGGAACAGCAGAATCCGGAAAGCCCAGTATCATGTAGCCTTCTCCTGCAAGGGACACGAGCGTTCGGAATCTGAGATGCTGGAGTTCGCGCACCGGTATCTCCAAGAAATGGGATATGGCGAACCCGGGCAACCGCTGCTGGTCTATTCCCACTACGACACGGACAACACCCACCTGCATATCGTTACCTCACGCATCTCGCCCGACGGAAAGAAGATAGCCCACGACCATGAGCGCAGGCGGTCGCAGGAAGTCATTGACCGGATTCTCGGCAACGACCGAAAACAGAAGACCGATGATGACATAGCTGCCGCCAAGAAGTACACCTTCTCCTCCTTCGCCCAGTTCAAGGCAGTCATGGTTTCCATGGGTTATGAGGTCTATCAGAAGGACGGAACGGTATTTGTCAAACAAGGCGGCACGGTGCAGCGGAAACTTCCCCTGTCCGACATCGAGGTATTGTATAAAAGCGGCTACCGGGAAAGGGCACGTTGCCGCCAGCTACGGAGCATCCTCAAAAAGTACCGGGACGTAAGCACGAACAAGGAGGAACTGCAGAAGGAACTGAAAGCCAAGTTCGGCATTGACCTTGTCTTCTTCGGCAAGAAGGATGCGGCTTACGGTTACATGCTGGTTGACCATGTCAGCCAGACCGTCATCCACGGCGCAAGGGTATTGTCTGTGGACGAGCTGCTGGACTTCGCCACTCCTGAACAACGCTTCAACCACATTGAGGATTTCATAGACCGTCTGCTTACCCTCAATCCCAAGACGACCCAAAGCGAGATTTACGGCAAGATACGGAAACAGCACGCCTATATAAAGAAAGGTGTCATTTACTTCAACGGTCAGTCCCGTCCCTTGAAGCCGTTCATGGCGGAAGCGATAGACCGCAACAACCGCATCGCATGGGTGGAGAAGTTCAAGCCGTTCACCGAAGCGGAACGGGATTTGTTGTGCGGTATTTTCAAGGTGAACCGTCCAGACCTTGTTTCCCTCTCGTCGGAACGGACAACTGCCTATGCGGATGCCGTCAACCGCCTCCATGCTATTTTTGAGGATGAAACTGTTACTTCGGTCAAGGGTGGTCTTTATGCGGAAGGTTTTACCATCCGTCAGGATGAGAACGCTACCTATGCGGTCAATTTCAAGCAACACATCATCGTCAACCTGACCGAAGAAGGCTTTGACCTTGAACGGCTGAAACGGAAAGCTCCGAAACAGCAACGGCAGCATCCGTCAGCCACTCCTACGCACAAACCTCGGTCCCGTTATGTCAAGCTGCGCGATAGCGGAAGTGGCAGCCACAGCGAGAAACGCGAATGGGAAGTTGGACAGAGAGACGGCTACGGTGAAGTGGATGACGGACGTTCCCTGAAAAGATAATGCCATACAAACGAAAGGTTACGGTAAAAGTTTTTATGGACTTTCTGCCGTAACCTTTTCAGTTTCCCCTAACCCGGAATCTCCGATATGGAGTGTTCCATACATTCAGGTCAGAGCGACCAAAAGCATATAAGTGTTGCGCATTTCGTTTTTCGGGTTCACCGGATGATAATTTTGGCGCAAAATTAATAATCGCACTGCAATGATACAGACACCGGTCATAGTAACATTCGCCAACCAGAAAGGAGGCGTCGGCAAGACGACGCTCTGCGTAACCTTCGCCAATTATTTAGTGACGAAAGGAGTGCGTGTCGTGGTGGTTGACTGCGACTTCCAGCACTCCATCATCAAGTGCCGCAAGGCGGACAGCAAGAAGTACGGCGAGCAGCAGATGCCCTACGATGTGCTGGCATACGAAGCCAACGACAAGAATGCCATGACTTCCCTGATGGAAAAGCTCCACAACGATCCGAGCATAGACGTGGCACTCATGGACTCTCCCGGCAGCCTGAAAGCGGACGGTCTGGTTCCCATGTTCGTCAACTCGGACATCATCGTTGTCCCTTTCCATTACGATTTGGTAACCGTTCCTTCCACCGCCAGCTTCCTGATGTTCATCGACCGTCTGAGAAAAGCCGTCGGTGAACGGATGAAGGCACGGCTCTTCATCATCCCCAACCTGCATGACGGCAGGGTCGGCAAACGCTCCGAACTGGTCATTTGGGAAAATGCGAGGGAAACCTTCTCCAACTACGGCTATGTAACCGCCAAGGTTCCCAAGCGTGCCGACATGGAGCGTTTCAGCACCATGGCCGCCCTTGACATGCAGGGCAGCATTGTCGCCCCTGTCTTTGAAAGAATCTATGTCAGTATCTTCGATACGGAGAAACCGATTCGGGAAACTGTCCTTTCAGGCATACAGCTGACGGAGAAGAAAGGCAAGAAAAATGAGGAGCAACAAGCAACCTCTACAGAAAGTGAACAATAACATAATCAGCAACATCAATACCCATAACGCAATGACAAAAGATATTCCGGAAATAGACGACTTGACAAAGGGTATCAATGACCCCGACATCAGCCTGACGAATGAACCTCAGGACCAATCAGGAGCACAAGAAAGCTCCGCCCAAGAAATATCACTGAAGGCAGAGAACCTTGTTCCCTTCATGGACAATATAGACAAGTGTTGGAACAGTTTCCTCTCCCATCTTGAATCCTCCGATACAAGAGATGGCAGGAACGACCGTCTGGTATGCAAGTTAGACCGCGACCTTGCCGACTCATTGGACGACTGCGACATTCACAACCGTTGCCGTTCCGATCTGGTCAATGCGATTGTACGTGCCTTCTTTGACGTGTACCTGCCGCAGCTTGCCCGGTTCCGCCGTGAGAAGAAGTCGTTGCTTGCCAATTTCAGGGAGGAATGACCATGGGAAAGAGCAGATGGAACGACAGTCTGATAGCCGTGCTTGCCGAAACCTACCCGGTAGAGACCACGACTTATACAGCCGCCTTGCTGGGCATGAGCGAGACGGCGGTAAAGAACAAGGCAAAGAAGTTGGGCATCGTCAAGGTCGCCAAGTCCCGATGGATGGAACGTGCCGAACATATCCGCAGCCATTTTCAAGACAAGTCTTTCTCCGAAATGGCAAAGGAGTTGGGCATTTCCAAGATGAGCGTCAGCCGCATTGCGGCAAAGATCGGACTGAAACGCACCAAGGAAGAGATTTACCGTGTCTCTTCCCGTGTCCGTGGCGAGATGATATGCCGGGAAAGACGCCGTGTCATCTTCGGACTCTCCCCGGCAACACGCATCAAGGTCGTTTCTAACCGGGCAAGGGTCCGTCTCCGTTCCCGGCTGAAGGGCATCGGTTATATCGTGGGGCAAGAACGCAACATCCTGTACTATACCGGAAACGTCGAGCGCAAGGAACGGCTGGAATGCCGGGGTGTCAAGCTGGGACTTCGCTTCCTGCCTTTCCCGGGAAATGAATTATCCGTTTTATCCACTATCATATAACAAACAACCATGCAATACGGACAAATAGTATTTATTCTGTTTATCGCCTTCCTTCTCTATTATGCGGTACTGATTGTGATGGACATACAGAAAGCCAAGGCAGCGCAGCTGGCGGAACAGGACAATCATACCGAGGAAGAGATAGACATATCGGATGAAGCGCAGACCTTCAAGCCGATTAAGATAAGCCGGAATGAACCCGGGAAGACGCAGGAGCCGTCTGAAAATAATGAGGAAGATGAAGCCGGACAGAAACCGCAGTCCCCTTCGGAACAGCCCTTTCACCGTCCGGGCTATCGGGAAGCCATCATGACTGACGGCATCCTTGTAGAGGATATTATCGGCGCGATAGACAGGCTGGCGGAGACTGGCACCTGCGACCTTGGGACACTCATATTCACCTGTGAAAACGCAAGATAAGAGCATATCTTATACATACCGTTCCTTTAGCGACCTCTGTTCCTTTGGTGATAGAACCCATTAACATGATTAAAAAATGCAACAGTTAAAAAAGAGATTACAACGTGCGGCGGAGCGTTTTATGGCTTCCACATTCGCACAGAGAAGTATGTTCGCCGTGACAGCCCTTGTCCTTTCGGTGGGCGACGTCATGGCAGCCAGCAAGGGCGCAGCCGGTTTTACCAAGGCCACGCAGGAAGTCAGTTCCTATCAGGAACCCGTTTCCAACCTGATGAAAGCCATCGCCGCAGTCATCGTTCTGGTAGGTGCCTTCAATGTTTATTTCAAGATGCAAAACGGTGATCAGGACGTGAAAAAGACCATTATGATGACCATCGGAGGCTGTATCGCATTCATTGCCCTGTCGGAAGCCTTACCGCTGTTCTTTAAATAGTTACAACAAATATACAACAGCATCATGACGATGAATCAGGAGGGTTATCCCGTATTCAAGGGGTTGCAGAAACCGTTGGAGTTCATGGGCATCCGCGGGCGTTTTCTCACGCTGGCGGCAGCGGCCATCGGTGTTTCCTTTGTCAGTTTCATTGCATTCTCCATCGTCTTGGGGAAGCTCGCCGGATTCATCGCCATGCTGGTAACGGCGGTGGTCGGACTGGCGGTCATCTATGTCAAGCAGCGTGGAGGACTGCACAACAAGAAGCGGTCCAAAGGCATCTATGTTTATAAGAAATTGAGACGTGATATGTAATCAAAAAGAGTAAACAGCTATGGCACATACCCGAAAAAAAGCATTTGATGGTCTCTATGCGCAGTTGGAGGAAACGGACGGTCATGTCGTCCTTTTCTCAGCCAAGGGAGAACCGTCCATCATTTTTGAAATGACCAATCCCGTACAGCAGTTGTGTACGGATGCGGAGCAGTACGTGCGCTTTCAGGAGGTGCTGGGCGGTGTGTTGCAGACGCTTGGGGAAGGCTATGCCTTGCAGAAGCAGGACATCCTCTGCAAGCAGAGCTACCACCATGAGGTACCGGAAGATGCCGAGTTCCTGACCCGGAGCTACTTCAACTACTTCGAGGGAAGAGAGTTCACGGAGATACGCACCTATCTGATAGTCACGCAGGAGGCGCAGCGCAGCCAGTTTGTGCAGTATGACCCCAAGAAATGGCTGGACTTCCATGCCAAGGTCGCCAAGGTGGATGACATGCTCGCCGAGAAGCATATCCGGCACCGCCTGCTGACCAAGGAGGAGGTCAACGAGTATTGCCACCGCTTCATGGCGTTCCAGTTCCGGCACGGCTCTTTCTCCATGACCAACTTCAAGGCATCGGACGAATATCTCAAAATCGGAAGCCGGATTATCCGTTCCTATCCGCTGGTGGACATCGACGAGATTAACTTGCCGTCCATGGTCAAGCCCTATGCGCAGATGAGCGTCAACGGCTATGCCATCGCCACCGACCTGTTCTCCTTCCTGACGCAAGTGCCCTTTTCGGACTGTGTGGTCTTCAACCAGGTGGTGCAGATTCCCGAACAGCGCAAGCTGCTCCGCAAGCTGCAGGGCAAGGCAAAACGGCACGGCTCCATGCCCGACCCCAGCAACAAGATTGCCAAGGCGGACATCGAGGAGGTGCTTGACCGTCTTGCCGTGGACAGCACGCTGCTGGTATATAGCAACTTCAATATGCTGGTGAGCTGTCCGGCGGACAAGGTAACTCCGGTAACATCCTATCTGGAGACCAAACTGTACGAGTGCGGCATCATGCCGTCCAAAAGCGCGTACAACCAATTGGAGCTTTTCACGGACAGCTTTCCCGGCAATGCCTACGCTTTCAATCCCGACTATGACCTTTTCCTGACCCTCTCGGATGCGGCATTGTGCTTCTTCTTCAAGGAGCATCTGAAAGGTTCGGAAGAGACTCCACTGACCACGTACTATACCGACCGTCAGGGACTGCCGGTATGTATTGACATCACAGGCAAGGAAGGCAAGGTCAAGATGACCGACAATGCCAACTTCTTCTGTATCGGACCAAGCGGCAGCGGCAAGAGCTTCCACATGAACAGCGTTGTCCGCCAGTTGCTGGAACAGCAGACCGATGTGGTCATGGTAGATACCGGAGACTCCTATGAAGGCATCTGCGGCTACTACAAAGGCACCTATATCAGCTATTCCAAGGAGAAGCCCATCTCCATGAATCCCTTCAAGGTAACGAAAGAGGAATATGACTTGAACTTCGGGGAGAAGAAGAACTTCCTGAAATCGTTGATATTCCTGATATTCAAAGGCAATGCGTTCCCGACCAAGATTGAGGACATGCTGATAAACCAGACCATCGTGGAATATTACCAAACCTATTTCCAGCCGTTTGACAAGTTCACCGAGGAGGAAAGGGACGGCTTGCGTCAGAAACTGCTGGTGGCAGCCAAGATGGAGGATGATTACGAGCAGTTCGCTCACGGCATGGAGGACATTGACAACCAGATAAACATGGAGGAGGTTCCGGAGAAGCCGGAAAGTCGTGCGCTCCTGCTGCCTTCGGAAGTGCGCCGTCTGAAGCTCATCCGTCAATGCCGGTCATTGACCGCCCTTGTGAATGACGAGGCGGCAACCCCATCCGAGAAGGAACGTGCCCTCCGCATCATTGAGACCTACAAGAAAGAATTGTATAACAATTCCATGCTGATTAAGATTGAGAAGCAAATCGACCATATGGAAGAACAGAAACGGAGGTTGAAGGTCAAGGAGCTTTCCTTCAACTCCTACTATGAGTTTGCCCTGGAGCGCATCCCGCAAATCACCTCGTTGGAGAAAATCAGTTTCAACATCCGTGACTTTGCAGCCATCCTGAAACAGTTCTACCGGGGCGGCGAACTGGAAGCCACGCTGAACTCCGACTTGGATGTAAATCTCTTCGATGAGCGGTTTATCGTCTTTGAAATTGACAAAATCAAGGATGACCCCGTGCTTTTCCCTATCGTGGTGCTGATTATCATGGACGTGTTCCTGCAAAAGATGCGCATCAAGAAAGGGCGCAAGGCACTGATTATCGAAGAGGCATGGAAAGCGATTGCCTCTCCCACCATGGCGGAGTACATCAAGTACCTTTGTGCGCCCGTAAAGGTTGCATCGTAAATATCTCTTTGGCAAGAGATTAGGAAAG